>Ga0208629_100781_pt1 | contig 14189 bp, 2 predicted proteins | sample LakWasMet19_HOW5_2_FD_183865 | JGI IMG/M metagenome (GOLD analysis project Ga0208629, IMG submission 183865) | Freshwater sediment methanotrophic microbial communities from Lake Washington under simulated oxygen tension - Sediment Metagenome... | ecosystem: Environmental > Aquatic > Freshwater >...
CCTCCCTCTCCTCGCCCCTCTGCAGTGCCAGCATCAGTCAAATTGCCCGCTGTGGGCGCCCCGTCACGAAGGGTTCTCGCTAGGGTGACAGCCAAGAGAGGGCGCGCCGACTCAAGCGGGTTGGCCCACCCGTCGGGTAGGTCCAGCTCATCCACCGCTGCTCCGACGGGGACCGACAGCAGCTCACATGTGTGCTGCAGGGCGAGCTCCCAGTCTGCCTGCGATGGTGCAGTCATCGCTTTGCCGGCCTTGGACGAGTGCTCTGGCAGCGGGCGCGCCAAGAGCCAGGACTGTAGCACACACTGCAGCATCTGTCGCTCAGCATCGTGCGGCTCACCAGGCAAGGCTGGTTCAGGGCGCAACACGCCGGCAACAGCCGCTACTTTGGCGTGCAGTGCGGACAGCGCGTGCCAAGGTGGAGACGGCAAACCCGATGCAGCAGCAGCAGGTGGCTGCTGCGCCAGCACAAGGCGTGCCAGCGCTGCCGCGACGCGTGGGAGGAACGCCGTGCGCCATTGTGCCGCATGCAGCGCAGGGCTGCTGAAGCTCATCGGGGCCAGCTGCGTTTCAGCGATGCGGCAGGCAGAAGCCCACGGTCCTGGAGTCACGGCGAGCAGCCGCGAGGTCGTCTCGTCCACATAGTGCAGGAGTCGCGCCGTTTCTCGCACATCCATCAGTAGGAGTTCGTCCACAGCTGCCGTGTCGCCACCAAGAAAGCTCGTGGGATCGCGAGCATGCAGAGCAGCGAGCAAATACAGCACGCAGGCGAACGTCTGCAGTGCAGTCTCGAAGGCATCTGGCAGGGCGGGCGGCAAAGCATCGTCAACTGGGAGCAGGTGTTCAATGATGTTGGCTAGGAGAACTGCGTTCGACAGCAGCTCCGATGCCGCCACGGGCGGAGCTGAACGAGCTTGAATAGGCCGCCAGCTCGCCAGCGCTCGAACTTGATGAAGGCACGCGGAGGATGCGGCAGCGGCAGCCTGCAGGGAGAGTGTGGTCTCTCTAACGAGCTCCACAGTGTGGGGAAGCGCCGCGGCAACTTGCTCTCGCGAAAGTGCAGGAACGACGACTGTGTCAGGCGCAAGTTGCAGGCGCGTGGAGCGGAACAAGCCCTGCAAGATGGACCGCAGATCCGCTTGGAGTTCCGGTAAGCCATGCGGTGGTGCTGACGGGGTCGCGGCCTCCACTGGAGCATTGTTTGCCAGAAGCAGCTGCAGTGCGCTTCGCCGAAGTCCGACGGCGGCGCTCATCTGCTACCTCAAAGTTGTGCATAACTATCACACTAAAGTGAGCACGCGGGCTGCGCCAAGCGTTGACACGGAAGCAATAGTGTTACTGTGCTAAATTCGCTGTGTTGCGTTGAAATTTCCAGGGCTTGTTCGTAAAAATCCGTTCCATCGGCGCAGGTGCCGCCGGGATGCGCAGACGTATCACTTCTGCGCGTATCGAAATTCGGAGCCGGAACTCACCTTCTCACCAACGTCTTCTGCTGGACTTACAATTGTGCTGGGCAGGGTGTAGGGGATTGGTGGACGACAGTACGCACAGCACACGTCAACTCATCGCCTCCCCTTCGCACTGCACCGCACGAAGCGGAGTGGGGTTTCACTGAAGCGCGGAACTATCCATCAGGCAGGAGGCGCACCCCTTTGTGCTTCTTGATTGAGCTGCGCCCGCGGACACAATGAGCAGTGGATCCGGACCCGCCGGCAGCGGCGGGGGCTCACGGCCGCTGCCATCATCTGCTCGCCCGAGTATTGTCGGCAGTATGATGGGCCCGCTTCCGCCTTCAGCTTCTCGCCCGAGCGTTGTCGGCAGCATGATGGGTCCGGGCACCGTTGCACGTCCGTTGCCAGCTGGGGCTGCTCCGCCGCGGCCGGCGTCGACGGCGCCTCCGCTTCCGCCCATCACTGCTGAGCAGATGCAGCTGCCTGAAGACGCGACGGTGGTGCAGCTGCCGGACGGGATGGACGTGTCCACGGTCATCCAGCTCACAGAGGAGCAGGCGCTGCAGCTGCAGGGGCTGCTGGCTGCGGGGTACAGCCCAGAGGAGGCACTGGCCGGCCTCGGCATCAACCTGGACGGCGGCACCGCTGCGGCCGTGGCGCAGGGCATCCAGGCGTACGGCGACGCGGGCGGCGTCGGGCGGCCCATGGGCAGCAGCGCCTCAGACGACGGCGTCTCCCTGCTCGACATGCCCGTGGCAGCCCCGAGCAAGCGCGGCGCCTTCTTCTCTCGGCACGCCAGCGCGAGCGGCGGGGCCGGCGCAGGCGGGCGCACGCTGCTGGAGGCGATGATGGACGCCGGGCCCGCCGCGCCGCGCTGCCTGCTGCGCGTGTGGGGCCTGCAGGCGCGCAACCTGCGGACCGCGGACTCCAACGGTCTGTCCGACCCCTACCTCATCCTGCGCTGCGGCGCGGAGCGCTGGACGAGCCGCGTCATCTCCGGCACGCTCAACCCCATATGGGGCAACGTGGGCGACCAGGCGGTCTTCGGCACGGGCGGCAGCGAGAAGACGCTGGGCATCGGCCGCGCGGCGCTGCCCGCGAGTACCGCGGCGGTGCGCCTGCGGCCGCAGGACTTTGAGCGCGAGGACGTGCTGTACATTGAGCTGATGGACAAGGACACCTTCGGGGCGGACGACACGCTCGGCTCCGCGGCGGTGTACTTCGGGGATCTCTTCGCGGTGCGGCCGCCCGAGCCTGGCCCCGGCGGCGTGCCCGTGCCGTGGGTGAAGGCGCAGGACCTGTGGCTGCCAGTGTACTACCAGGGCGCGCCCTGCGGCGAGGTGTTCGTGTCCCTGGAGGCGATCGGGTACCGCCCGCCGCCGTCGGGGGCGTCGCTTACGCTGGAGGACGCGCCCCTGAGCGCGATGGCTGGCCCCGAGGCCGCAGCCGCCGCCGGCGCTGGCGCTGCAGCAGTTGCCGGCGGGGCCTTCTATGGGGATCGCAGCCTCGCTCCCGTCCCCGGCACCCTGCCGCCCAACTGCCTCAAGCTGCTGGTGCGCAGCTGCACGCTGCGCAAGCCCGCCAACGCCTACTTCCAGCTGACGGTGGGCTCCTTCAGCGTGCGCAGCACGATTGCGCCCAGCACCGCGGCGCCCGCGTGGGGCCAGGGCTGGGCCTTCCCCGTCGTGGACCGCGCCACCGCCATCACGCTGGACGTGCAGGAGAGCGGCACCTTCAGCAAGAGCCTGCTGGGGCGCTTCACGGGGCACCTGGGTAACTTTGACGGCCGCGCGGGTGTCGTGCTCACGCAGAGCTGCCCGCTGATGGACCGGGACGGGAAGGTCGTGAAGGCAGGCCGCGAGGTCTCCTTCCAGCTGCTGTGGTGCTACAACCCAGCCTTCGACCCCGTCGCCCCCAGCAACGCGGTGGCGGCGGCGGCGGCCTCGGCGGCGGGGTCTCTATTTGGCGCGGGCAGCGGCAAGGGCGGCGCCCGGCTCGAACCCGTTGCCCTCGATGCCTCGGGCAACATGCCTGGCAAAGTCGTGACGATGGTGGCTGTGGCGGGCAAGGCGCTCACCGACGTGACGGTCAAGGCGGACGGCTCCTGGGGCGAGGTGGAGATGCCGCAGGGCGGGGCCGCGGGCGGCGCCGCAGCAGCTGCAGGCGGCGCGGGTGCCGGTGCGGGCGCTGCCACCGCCGCCAGCGAGTCGGCGGCGGCCGCAGCGGCGCGTGCGCGCGTGGAGGCGCTGTCGCGCGTGGAGATCAAGGACGGTGACTGGCAGGTGCAGGTGCACGTGATTGAGGCGCGCAAGCTGAAGCCGGAGAACATGGACGGCACGTCAGACCCCGTGGTGCACGTGGAGGTGGGTGGCAAGAAGGCTCACACCGCCATCCACAAGGGCTGCACCTCCTGCGTCTTCGACGAGACGTTCTTCTTCTCCTTCCCCAAGTTCACGCGCGCCGAGGTGGAGGGCCTGTCCGTCAAGGTGGCGGCGTACGACGCGAACCTGCTGCTCCGCGACAGCATGATCGGCCTCTTCACCTTCGACGCGCTCGAGGTGTACTACCAGCCCGGGCACGCGTACACCAAGCGCTGGGTGGGCATCGTGGACCCCACCAACGCCAAGGACCGCGGCCTGCAGGGGTACCTGCGGCTGAGCGTGCTGGTGCTGGGCCCCGGGGATAAGATCAGCGTGCCGGGGGCGCTGGGGCCCGCGGGGGCGGCAGAGGCGGGCGACGGCGCCGGCGGTGCCAAGGAGGGCGACAAGGAGGCGGATAAGGAGGGCGGCAAGAAGGGGCTGCTGTCCATGTTCGGGGGCAAGAAGGCAGCCGCGATGGAGGTGGAGCTCAAGTCAGGCGGGGAGGGCGCAGACCTGGACGATGCAGACGACGAAACGAGTGCTGCCGCCCTCGTGCTGCTGCCGCCCTCCATCAGCCGCAAGATCCGCTGGTTGGTGGTGTCGCTGCACTCCGCGGAGGGGCTGCCAGCCATGGACGAGGCGGCCTTCGGGGGGTGGGTGCAGCCCGGCATCGATGCCTTCCTCGAGGTCTCCTTCGCGGGCAACCCGCCCGCCCGCACGCAGTGGATTACGCGCAAGGGCGCGGGCAACCTGGCCGTGGAGTGGAACCGGGAGCTCTGGATCCCCTTCCTGACCCCCGCCCTCAGCTCGCGCGTGGAGCTGGCTGTCTACGACTACGACAGACTCAAGGAGAACGACCGCGTGGGCACCGTGGTGCTGTCCACGCGGGACCTGGAGATCGCGCCGCTGCCGCTGGCGTGGTGGCCCATCTACGGCGCGCCCAACACGGTGGCGTTCGGGCGCTACAAGAACCGCATGAACAAGCTGCCCTCCCTCGCGAGCAACTACCGCGGGCGGCTGCTGCTGTCCGCCCGCATCGAGGACGACGCGGACAACGAGGGGCAGGGCGAGGAGGTGCACTGGCGGCCCACGGTGCGGCCGCCGCAGGAGCTGATGCCGCCCATGCAGGTCTTCCGCCTGCGCTGCCTCGTGGTGGCGGGTGACGAGCTGCCCTCCTTCACGGGCAACGCCTTCACCGCCGCAGCGGCGGCGCTGGGCGCCACGAGCGCGAACGTGGGCGTGATGGTGTCGCTGGCGGGCAAGCACATCTGGACGCCCCGCGTGACGGTGGTGAAGGGGCAGGCGCGCTGGAACGCCCTCATCGAGTGTGACGTCGTGCTCCCCGTCGCTGCGGGCGGGTCCAAGCACGGCGACCCCTCCCCCGCCCCCCTGCCCGACACCTTCATTTACCTGTACACGGGCGAGCCCTGGAACCCGGACACCTGCAAGCGCGTCTCCTTCGCGCGCCTCGACACGGCGGCGCTGCTCTCCAGCGGCCTGGCGGGCTCCTCGGCCTTCTGGCAGCCCCTCAAGGAGGACATGGCGGTCAACGCGCTCGGGGATGATGAGAGCGCGGGGTCTGTCCTGCTGCGCGTGGGCCTGGGCAGCATCGGGGAGAGCCTGCGCGAGGGCAGCTGGATGGGCGAGCTGGAGGCCCTGCGCCTCACGCGCCCGTACGAGCTGCGCGTGCACGTGTACCAGGGGCGCAACCTGCCCGCCGCGGACGACAACGGCAGCATCGACCCGTACCTGAAGGTCAGCATCGCGGGGGAGACGCGCACGACCACCCGGCGGTATGTGACGGGCAGCCCCGCCTGGTACGAGACCCTCTCCTTCGACAACCTGTCGCTGCCCAAGCTCGGGTACGCGCCGCAGGTGCACGTGGAGCTGTGGGACCACGACGAGTTCTCCGCGGACGACTTTGTGAGCGAGCTGCGCTACAGCCTCGCGCACCCCGTGGACACGCTCATCTGCACGGGGCGCAGCCTGCCGCCCGTGCTGCCCAACCCCAAGTGGCACCGGCTCACGCGCTTCGACACGCGCGCGAGCAACAGCGGCGACGACGTGTCGCAGCCGCACGGGGAGGTGCTGCTGGGGTTCCAGCTGATCGTGAAGGCGGACAGAGACGAGCGCATCCCCATCATCCCCACCAGCATCGTGCCCCCTGCCCGCGACATGTGGCTGGAGGTGCTGGCCCTGGGCTGCCGCAACCTGGCGCCCTACGCCTTCCTTCCCATCACCTTCCCCTCCGTGGACATGGAGGTGACGGACGTGCGCGCCGCCGTCGCGCGCTCCAGCCGCCGCGCCAAGCCGCCCGCGGACACCCAGCTGCGCACGGTCAAGAGCCGGTACCCGAGCGGCGCGAATCCCAACTTCTGCGAGCGCCTGCTGGTGCCCATCAAGGTGCCCTTCAACCCCCTCTTCGCGCCCTCCATCAGTCTGTCCGTCATCGACAACCGCCTCGGCGGCTTCGCGGCGGTGGTGGTCGGCACGACGGGCATCACGCTGGCGCCCAAGATCCCCTGGAGCGAGGGGTACGTGCCTCCGCGCGGCATCGGCAAGCCCAGCTCCGCCAACCCCTTCGAGACCACCGAGGTCGCGCCGGCAGCGGACCGGCGGGACAGCATCCGCAGTACAGGCAGCGGCGGGGCCGGCGCGGGTGCCCGCAGGAGCAGCGGGATGAGCGTCGTCAGCGCTGCGGGGACGACCCGAGGCCGCGACTCCATCTACATCACTGCTGCCGGGCCGGGTGGAGGTGCAGGCGCGGGTGCTGCCTCCGTGAACTACAACACCGCGGAGGAGGGCGGGCGCGCCAGCCTCAGCAGCTACGGCGGGGGTGGCGGCAGCAGCCGGAGCTTGGTGGCACGCGGTGGTGGCAGCGCCGTGGCCCTCAAAGCCCTGTCTGCGGGTGGCCTCGGCCCGGTGCTTGAGGGCGAGGAGGCCGGCGACGGGGCGGAGGGCGCTGACGGCGGCCACGTGGCCGTTGCGGTGGGCGGGCCTGCCGGGGCGTCCGACCCCCTCTTGAGCCGCAGCTTCGCGGGCCTGCGGCAGAGCGCCCTGCCTGGGGCAGGCGAGGGCGCAGGGGAGCTGGACAAGGCGCCGCCTGCACACGCGACCGTCGCGGTGGCGGCGGGCAGCGGCTCCCCCGGCTCGGGCGTGTACAGCGATGCGGGGGTGCAGGTCCCAGCGGGGATGCTGCCGCAGGCGCTGGGTGGGGCCGACCCCGCATCAGGCCGCAGCTCCATCAGCAGCGGCGGCCTCGGCAGTGCCGCCTCCTCGTCGCCCGCCTCCCCCGTTCCTGGCTCGACGGGCGCTGCAAAGGGCGGGGTGGGTGCAGGTGCAGGCCTCGACTCCGCCAGGGCTGCGAGTGCCGCCGGTGGGGCGGGCGGCAAGGCTCCGAAGCCCGGCCTGTTGCAGGGGATGCTGGACAGCGTGTTCACGGGCGGCGCGCGCAAGAAGGGCGGCGCGCGGCAGCTGGCACCCGACGGAGTGCCTCTGGACGTTGCCCTCGGAGGCGCAGGGGCAGGTGCAGGCGCAGGTGCGGGTGCGGGTGCTGGGACGGGACTGGAGCTCGTGCCTGCGGCGGGCAGTGCGCTCGCGTCCATGCACCCGCACGACCAGGCCCTGCTGCGGGATTACGGGCTGGACGTCACGCGCGGCCTGCTGACCGCCGACGCGTCGCAGGGCGTGTGGGAGGAGGCGCAGATCGCGTACCTGAAGGACAGAAAGGAGTACGCCAGCGGGCTGGAGGACGTGCTGCAGGGCACGCCCTTCGAGAGCTACTCCGTGACGCGCGGGCAGAAGGTGGGGGCGCTGCTGGGGGACAGCACCCGCAGCGTGGGCGTGTTCAAGGGCGTCATCCGCCTGCTGGCGGACAAGGACGAGCCCGCGCCTCCGGGCATGGCCGCCATCCTCAATCCCGCCACCTACGTGGTGCGGGTATACGTGCTGACGGGGGACCGCCTGCAGCCCAAGGACAGCAACGGCAAGAGCGACCCCTACGTGGTGCTCAAGCTGGGGGACACCGTCATCAACAGGCGGGCAGCGTACGTGCCCGAGAGCACCTCCCCGGGCTTCTACCAGGCCTTTGAGGTCAAGACGACCCTCCCCGGCCCCTCCCTGCTGACCCTGGAGGTGTGGGACTATGACTTCATCTCCTCTGATGACCTCATCGGCACCACCACGATTGATCTGGAGGACAGGTGGTTCGAGCCCGCGTGGCAGGCGCTGGGCGGAGAGACGGAGACGCCCAAGCGCCTGCGCACCAAGCCCATCGAGCGGCGGGACCTGTGGGTGCCCACCAGCACCTCCAGCCAGGGCGCCATTCGCCTGTGGGTTGACATCCTCACCCCCGCGCAGGCGCTCGCCTACCCCGCCATCGACATCACGCCGCCGCCGCCGCGCCCGTACGAGGTGCGCGCCGTGGTGTGGAAGGCGCGGGGGATGGCGGCAGGGGACTACGTGGGCGACATGAACGACCTGTACTTCAAGGCGTGGGTGGAGGGGTCGGCCCCGCAGAGCACGGACGTGCACTACCGCGCCAAGAAGGGCGGCGGCAGCTTCAACTGGCGCATGGTGTGGCCCGTGACGCTGCCGCGCGAGTTCTTCTACTTCAAGGTGCAGGCGTGGGACAAGGACCTGCTCAAGTACAACGACTGCCTGGGCGAGGGCGAGCTGGACCTGACGCCGCACATCCGGCGCGCCTTCAAGGCGCCCGCCAAGGGCCTGCACGTGTTCCGCAGCGACGCAGACATCCTGAAGGAGCGCGAGGCGGCGCGCAAGCGGCAGGCGGAGAAGGATGCAGCACGCCTCGCCTCTGCGGCCAAGGGCATCGCGGCGGAGGACGCCAAGCGGAGCAAGAAGCTGGAGAGGCAGCTGATCGCTGCGGGGCTCGCCACACGCGAGTCAGCGCCCGCGATGGCCGCCGCCGCGATGGAGAAGCGACGCGCCAAGGCGGCCAAGCTGCTGCCCGTGCCGGAGTCGGGCGGTGAGGGCGAGGGGAAGGGCGACGAGGGGTCATCACACAGTGGGGAGGGCGCAGTCCCGCCGTCCGTGGATGCTGCGGCCGCCGCCGCGGTCGCAGGCGCAGTAGTCGTCGGCGATCCCACCTCCCCGTCCGCCGCCTCCGCCGCAGCGGGTGTTGACCCCGCTGCAGGCCCCGCCGACGGCGCGGGCTCCCCTCCGCCTCGCCTGCCGAGCGGCAGCCTGCGCACACGCAGTCGGTACGCGGGCGCCGCCCCTGGCTATGCGTCGCGCCAGGCAGAGGCCAGCGCCCGCATCCTGCGCGGCGAGGCGACGCCCTCCGCCACCGGCAGCGGCAAGGACGGCTCCCGCGCCGGCGTCTCCTCGCCCCTCTACGACGTCGAGGAGGCGGGCGCAGAGGTCGCTGACGAGGAGGTGGACGGCCTGGACGACGAGGAGCTCGAGGCGGCCACGGGCATGCCCGCAGCGGAGGCGCGCGCCCGCCTCGCGAGCCAGCGCAGCGCCCGCAAGGCGGGCGGCACGAGCGGCGATGTGCACAGCCTCGCGGACATGGCGGGAGGCGTGGCCCGCGCTGGCATGGCGGCCGCGACGTCCGGCATCAGCCGCCTGGCTGGGCTGGTGACGGGGAATGCGGCTGCGCCGCCCACCGCGGGCCAGAAGGCGGCCGTGGCGGCGGGGGCGATGGCTCGCGAGGACGCAACCGCCGACGCTGCGGGCGTCGCCGCGCGCGGGCCCGGGGAGAGCGGCGCCGGCGCGGCTGGGGCGGGCGCAGGCGGCGGCGCCGCTCTGTCTGAGCGCATGCTTGCCTCCTACACGGGCGTGCCCCTCGGCTCCCTCGTGGGTCTGCGCAACGCCACGGAGGCGGGCGACGCGCGCGCGACCGTCAAGGCCCTCAAGAAGGCCGCCGGGCTGGAGGTGGACGTGCACCCGGAGCACGCGCAGTGGGTGCAGCTGAGCAGGACGGAGTACGCGTCGGGGGACATGAAGCAGAAGGTGGTGGGCGAGGTTCTGGTCAGCATCGAGCTGCTGCCGGAGGCGCTGGCGCGCAAGTACCCCGCAGGCCTCGGCCGCGGCGCGCCCAACCAGTACCCCACCCTGCCCCCGCCCGCCGGCCGCATCAAGTGCAGCATCAACCCCTGCTACCTGTGCGCGGAGCTGTGCGGCCCGCGCCTGTGCACCACCCTCGCCTGCTGCCTGTGCTGCGCCGTGGTGCTCGTCGCGATCGCCATCGGGGCGCCCTTCATCCACACCATCTCCCTGTGGATCTCCCTTCTGCCGAAGGAGGCCGCCATCCCCATCGGCGTGCTGGTGGGCCTGCTCATGTGCCTGCCGCCCGTGTACTGCTACGCGCGCTTCGTGCTGTGCCCGCGCAAGCCGGACCTGGAGGAGGCCATGCTCGGCGAGAGCGCTGCGGACCTGGAGCGACCCGAGGGCGGCATCCCGGAAGGAGAGATGGGTGCCGGCGAGCCCGGCGGGGGAGGGGACGGCGGTGCGATCAACAACGGCGGCGAGGACGCGGACCCGTCTGGCGGGGAGGGCGAAAGGACGTCTCTGCTGCCCAAGGGGAAGGGCAAGGGCGGCAAGGCGCCTCAGCCTGCACCCGCTGCAGGGCCCGCGCCTGAGCCGGAAGGGCTTGCGATCCCCACCTCGGGCGCCGGGGTGCTGGCTGCGGCCATGGGGGGTGGCTTCGGCGGCGTGGCGGGTGCCCTGCTGCGGTAGGCTCTGAGCTGCCGCGGAGGGGTGATCGTAGAGCGGCCCGGGCACGATAAACATGCCCCGCGCTGAAGGCTGTCTCTCCCTTCCGCCATCGTGTGTGCCCCCTCTGTGCCCGAAGCGGCTGCGGCGCAATTCTGCCGTGCCCCGTGACTGATGCGTGTTGTCTGTCCGAGGGTGGCTGCATGGAGGCAACGCCTCGTGCGTGTTGTACTTGGCTGCTTTGCCCAATCTATCTGCATTGAGTCTGCTCCCGTGGCCTGACCGCGGGCATAGCTGAGCCAAGCGCCGCTGCATCCTTGTGGCAGCTTCTCTCTCCGGTCTGCAGCTTCTCGCGTGCTGCCGTAGAGTGTGTACGGCCCACGGCCTGCGACTTGAACCTCTGGGCTGCTCATGAATAATGGTGTCGAGCGTACACATGTGCACGCACTCGGAGGAACTTGAACGAGTGCACATGCAGCAGGCCTCATACATCGATAACAACCGGTACCGTTCAGTCTTCAACTGATTCCAAGGCGACGCGTCGATCGACGGTCAACAGGAGCGCTACCCATCAGCCGGATCCGGATATCGATCTCGAAACGAAATTCACGACATCGGAATACCACATGGTGCACGTGGCATTTGCGACACAGGGTCCGTGCGAATGCGCCAACCTTGATCAAGATTGCGTTGGAAGCCAGCTGCAGGTGCGTGCTGGTGCGTGAATTCGCGCTTGTTAACCTGCCTGGAAATCACGATCGGGCATCGGCGTCAACATCCCGCGGAGCTTGGCCAACTTGAAGGCGGCATAATGCGGGGGAATTTACGTGCCCGTCTGCCGCAGGATCGCTGCCAGCCCGGAGAGAGGCTGTGCAGGCCCGCTACCGTCACCAACGACGCTCGAGGCAGCCGTCTCCATCACCCGCACAGCGACAGCCGTGGCAGCAGCGGCCGCAGCATCCCGTTCCTCTCGCGCTGACTGCGCTCCTGCTGCGGGGTGCAGGAGCCCTCCGCCGCCCGCGTGCAGCAGCGACCCTGCGCCGAACGCTGCAGCATACGGATTTTCAGCGCTCGACAAGGGGCCGATGCCCCCAGCCCCGTGGGCGGCAGCGACGGCAAGTGCCGCAGACGCCGCAGCAGCGGCAACTGCCCTCTCTGCCGCCTGCGCCGCCGCGGACGCCGCAGCGGCCTTGCCCTTGCCGCCCTTGCCGAGGCACGCTCGCACCTGCACCAGATGAACGGCCAGGGCTGCGCCGCCCTGCACCACTGTGGTCATGCGAGCCGTGTACACGCGAGCGCCCGTGTCGCTGCGGCGGGCGACTGCAACATGGGACGGGAAGAGCGAAGGCGGCAGAGGAGGCGGGATGCGTGGTTAGAAAGGTGACGGAGCGAGTGGGATGCCAGCGGGAGCACCGCCGTCAAGCGCAGTTGCCAGGGAACAGGTCCCGCACGGTCGGAGGGGCGCTCGGCAGTGCACGCCTGCAGCCTGCCCACCCCGCAGGCACGGCGCTCTCCGGCAACCCCGCAGCCCCTCGCAGACGCACTCGCAGACGCACCGGCGAACTGCGTGAGCAGCTGCGACCCCGCGGCCAGCATGCTGGTGTCCCTCAGCTGAGCGGGCCTGCACCGCAGCCAGCTGACGACCGCCTTGTGTCGGTGGCGCGGGCTGCACGCGGGACAGCGCGTGGGAGACGGCACGGAGGAAAAGAGCAGCGTGGGAGGTGCACTAGATCGGAGGGGGGCACGGCAAATGACGAAACGGACACGACAGAGAACAGGCACTCAAAACCTCCCAGGGCACCCTCGACATCACAATGCAACACGCAGCGCACACTCGCGTGCGCAGCAGCCCGCTCGCCGCGCACTCAACGCACCAGCTGCAGGCCAGGTCCAGCGGGCCGGGCCCCACCACCAGGAACTCTCCCACCCATGCGCCGGGGGTCGTCCACAGCCCGCACGGGAGCGCGTGCGCGAAGTGGCGGTAGTGCTCGCGGCTCTCTGCAGTTGCCCGCCCCTCCGCGAGGCGCGTGAGGCGGTGGAAGATGTCGGAGTAGCCCGACGCGGGCACGCCCGCGTGCACGGCCTCGTCAGGCCACAGCAGCGGCGCGAAGTCGCGGATGAGGGTGCGGCAGCACGCGTCCTCCAGCGGCAGCTGCGCCAGCGCCTGCGTGGACACGCTGGGGAAGGCGGGCGAGGGCGGGCCGCCGTAGCCGCCGAACCCGCCTGCGCCGAGCAGCCGGCGCGTGGCGGCGCCCGTGGCGGTGGCGGCTGCGAGGGCCGCCGCCCCGTCGCTGGCGGACAGAGCGTAAAGGGGGTCGCCGGCTGACGAGGAGGACGCAGCGGCGCTGACGGGCTGTGGCGCTGGGTGGTGCGACAAGAACGGGAAGCCACCCAAGTCCATCCCGCCAGAGTCCAGCCCGCTGCCGAGGGCTGCGCCTGCAGCACCCGTACCTGAGCCGGCGCCTGCAGCCCCTGCGCCCGCACCCAGCCGCACTCCCAGCCCCCCAGGGCCACCGCCCGGGCTGCTGCCAGCGGACACAAGCGCCCCGTCGCCGTGGCCCAGCAGCGCCATCAGCTCTGGTCGCCCGTGTGCCGCGCCTGCTGCCGCAAGGAGCCCAGCGGCAGGCGACAGAGCCGATGACGGGGACGTCTGAGCGGACGCGCCCCCCTGTTCAGCTGGCGACGCCGGCGCCCCGCCCGCAGCCGCTACCCCGACGCTGGCCAGAAACGCCGCCACGAATTCAGCTTCCGAGACCGCGTCGCTGCCGGCAGCGGCCGCGGCCACGTGAGGCGTTGCCACCGCAGCCGGGGGCTGGTCGCTGAGGCCGAGGGAGCGCAGCGCACGGACCAGCCGCTCCTCCTCCCCGCCGCCCAGGCCATCGTAGAGCGGGCGGTCCTGACCCCACGCGGGGCCCGCCCCTGCCGCGCCCTGCGAGGAGAACAGCTCCTCAGCGCTGGAGGAGGCCTGCCGCTTCGCGCCCATCGCTGCCCCCGCGGGCGGGAAGTCAGGCATGCCGCGCTTGTGCTTGTGCGCGCCGCCAGAGGACCGCCAGCCCGCGCCGCCCGCCTTGGCACGCGCGCGGGAGGAAGCGAGCATCTGCCGCCCCTCCTCCGCGACCTGTGCGGCGGCAGCCTCAGCGTCCTCCACGTCTGCCGCGTCGAACGGCTCCACCTCGCCGACAGCAGCGTTGGCCGCAGAGCTTTCGCGAGGCTCAGTGGGTGCCAGGAACGGCAGTACGTTCCCGGGTCTTGGAAGCGGCAACGTCGAATTTAGGAGCGCGTCAAGGCGAGTACGCGCGCTGGCTCCTTCAGGCCCCAGCGACGCCTGATCCATGGTGTGGATGAGGGCATAGAGCCCGGCGAACTCTGCCTCCGACATGACGGGGGCAGCTGCTGGCGCAAACGCCATGTTCATTGCAATCCCCGCCATTCCGTCGAAGTGCGCACTGCACAGCGCTGAGACCTAAGCCGTTGCTTGTCGTTGCAACAAAAGTCAGCAGATACAAGGCGATGAGCCTCGCAGAGGCAGATCCAGTCTCACGGCCTCACAGGGTGCCCTCCAGACACTCGGGAGCAGCTTTGTTGGAGCGAGTAAAAGAGACAGAAAGTTCAAATCGCCATTGACTTCCGCCAACGTAGCACGCGGTGCAGACAGCACACGTGCTCCGGCCTCAAGCGGCGCGTGCACCCTTTCGGGTGTCGC
>Ga0208629_100782_pt1 | contig 14157 bp, 11 predicted proteins | sample LakWasMet19_HOW5_2_FD_183865 | JGI IMG/M metagenome (GOLD analysis project Ga0208629, IMG submission 183865) | Freshwater sediment methanotrophic microbial communities from Lake Washington under simulated oxygen tension - Sediment Metagenome... | ecosystem: Environmental > Aquatic > Freshwater >...
GGGTTGAGGGGTGGATCGCGTGGCGAGACGGAAAACAAACACATGCCCGTCACCCAGCTGCACGTCGTGGCAGCCCAACGCAGGCGTGCATGCATCCAGATACGCGGAGAGGCCTCGGAGGCCCAGCCGCTCGGGCAGACTTAGCAAGGGTATCAGGAAGCCCTGAAGGCAGTTCCATCAAGCTGCTCCTCTCGCCACGCTACAGCCCTCTCACCTGCACGATGTTGGCGAGGGGCTCCAGCAGCTTGCGTGCGAGGCGCGGCTCCTCCTGCACCAGCGCGCTCATGAGCTTGGCCACCTTGATCAGCATCCAGTTGTTGGTGGAGGTGGTGAGCAGGGAGAAGAGGTCGGGGGCGAGGGAGAGGTAGTTGGAGGGCTTCTTGCGCGCCAGCTCGCACACCACGTTCACGGCGCAGGAGACGACGGACGGGCTGTCGTCCGTCAGGCGCCGCTTCAGGTTGTCGAAGGTGAGGCGCAGGCCCTGCGGGTAGCGCAGGTACAGCTTGAACAGCAGGAGGGTCGCCTTCTTGCGGATGTAGGGCCGGGAGGACGTGAGCATCGTCACCACGTCGCCCAGCAGGTCGCGCGACAGGTCCTCCGTCGCAATGTTGGACAGACAATTGATCGCGAGGCCGATCTCGTACTGCGACCGCGCGCTGAACTCCTTCTTCAGCAGGGCCGTGCACAGCACGATCACGTCCGTCGCGGGCGTGAAGGATTGGCTCGCCGCGCCGAAGCCGATGCGCTTCAGGCCGAAGCGCTCCTGGCTCATCACCTCGATCACGTGGAAGGCCGCCCACGACATGTCGTGGCCCAGCATGTTCAGCTGCAGGGGTGGGCAGCAGAGGCGGGTGCCAGCGCGGTGTTGGCGGGTTGTGTGCACGAAGTCGGGGACCGCACGCGCGAACGCAGCGGAGAGCCAACACGGCCGACACTGCGCAGTCATCGCTGTAGCGTCAGCCGACATCGCGTGCGCCGACGAATGGCAACTGCTCCTGTCCGGACACCGCTCGGTTCAACCTCGGCGATATGTCAGCAGCGAAGTGCCCAGGTCAGCCCGCGTCGCGCACTCACGTAGCACAGCTTCTGCAAGGCCTGGGTCTTGATCAGGATGTCGCGAGACTTGAGCTCGTCCCGAATCTCAGCGATGCACTTGGCAATGTAACCCGTCGCATCTCCCTTGATGGCCCGCAGGCCCTTCACAAGATCTTGCAGCGACTTTTCAAACATGGTGGAAGTGGGCCGCGGGCTGTATATCACGACGATAATCAAGTACCGGCGCCCGTGGGCTGGGCTGGCAACGGCAGGGCTGGCTGCTCGTGACAGGCCTGTTCCCGCGAGCACAGCAGGGCGAAGATGCGCGTGCGGACCCGGCAGCGCGCAATTGCGGGAACCTCAACAAAAACGAGGCCCTGTAGCTGGGAGGCAGGTGCGTGTAGCCCAGCCTGGAGAGTGCGAATAATTGACAAAAGGAGGATGGGTTGAGAACGCCGCCATGAAAGTAAGCCGGCTGTCCGTCCGGTAAGAATTTGCTGTTGCGTTCCGTCGACGGCTTACCGCGGATTTTGAGAGCCTGTGGACGATTTGCGGTGATACCGGGCCTAAGTAGTCTCGTTCAGGAGCAGTAAGCGCGGAGCTTTGAGCAGTTTAGCCTCAGTAGCTCGGCTGACGCTGTGAGTGAGTGGCACAGTCCCGACCAGAGTTGCAGTCTGCTGTACAACCTGGCGTGGCGGACACTTCGAAGTCACTCTGCTTGCAGCATCTATCCTTGCACACGCCACGCCGTCCAATCCGCACTGTTGGCCCAGCATCGAGGTCATATCCGGGGGAATCCACTCAACCGCCGAAGAGTCGAGGCCCAGGTCTCACTCAGGAATGCGTGAGGCTGGCCGCGGTCGACGTGTCGATCCTGTAACTGCCCGAACGACGCGGGAAGACGTTCAAGGCATTGGCCGCCGCTCGCAAGCATGGTGCAGCTCGAGCCATGGCTCACCGTGGAAGTACGTGCTGCTGTTCGTCGTGCTTCAACTCCTTGTGTTCATGCGCTTCGAAGCGGGAAGACTTGACGAGCCTGGTCCGGCGCCCGCCGCGCTTGGTCCTAGCATTGATTCTGTAACAGTTCCTGCACCCATGACAGTACCACACGCAAGCGTTCGCGTTGACGCGGCGACGCCACACCCGCCCGCTCCGGCTCCGGCAGCCCAGTACACGCTGGCCGACCTCACGGCAGCGCGTGACTACGTGTACTTAGCCATCCGTTTGCTGCGACAGCTGAAGCGAGAGTACGGGCTCAGCCTGGAGTGTACGACACCCGACTGTTCGCCTGATTTACACCTGGGACACCTCCTGCCGGTGTGCAGGCTGGAGCCGCCCAGCTCGGAGGACGAGAGGGTTGACGACAGCTGGTGCAACAGAGGCTTGTCCGTGTCAGGGCGTCTGCTGATGCGCATCGCCAACGCCCTCGCGGCAGCCGCGTCTCTGCCTCACGGCGTGGGGGATGTTGTCTGGCAGTCCGCTGGCCGGCCCGGGAATCTGTCGGAAGCCCTTGGCACGTGCAGCGTGCTGTTGGAAACGACCAACGAACTGTCCGACACCTTTCATCTCGAGTGGCGCAACAGCTTGTTGCGCCTTCACATGGCGTGGATGCGTGTGATGGTGCTGCATCGGGAATTCGGCCTGACCGTCGACTGCCCTCACGCTGAATGCGCGTCGGGCCCGCATGTCGGCCACGTTCTGCCGCTGTGCGACGTGCAGCGCGACGTCTTTTTTGTCGATGCGGAGGTGGCCGACCAGTGGTGCAGCGTGGGGGCTCCGTCGAAGGTTGCGAGGGAGGCGTGGTTTTTCCAGCAGCTGATCGAGTCAGCGATGAATTTTCTATCCCTGCGACAAGCGAACGCAGCCCTCGCCGTGCTGGCGGGGAGACCCGGCTATGTCCTGGACGACGTGATTCTTGCCTGCAATGACATGGCTGTACAGGCTGCGCCGCGCCTCGCAGAGGAGAGGTCGACCTGGGCTCTGGTGCAAGCCCATCTTGACGCCGCAGACGCTCAGACGCCCGAGCTGGAGGCGGCGCGGCAGCACCTTGCGTCCATGAAGCGTGCAGGGACGGCAGTATCCGAACGGTGGCCTCGTATAGTAATGGAGTGGGAGTAAAGCAGGGCGTATCTAAATGCCACGTGCGCGGCTGCCAGGGGGACTCGGAGCTGGTCTGAGAGATGACAGCGAAGCTCGAGGCGAGCTCTCGCGCTCCTTCAAAACACCTGCAAGCGAACAGTGTCTGCGACATGCGAACTCGAGTGCTTGCGGAGGCAGTACAACGACCACAGACAGGCTTGGAGTTGGACTGCCTCTGCCCCTGCCAGTGGAGGGCAGCGCTGTGCTGCCAACCGTGCATCTCTTTTTGCGCGCTTGATCGTTAATTGCGTGCGCGCCCCTGACTTAAACCTGATGGCTACGTGTCCCGCAATTTGGATGCTGAGACGGCACGCGCACCCACTTATCGCGCATGGGCATGCTCCATGCGTAGACATTGCACAACACTTGCATATGCATGGAGCTCATGGCTGTGGGGCGTCGAAATCACTGCATTTGTTGCTGATCAAAATCAGTTGCTGTCTTCGCGGGTTCGCTCGTTGTAGGACGCGCCTCATGGCCGACTGCAAGCTCCGTGACGCAATCGCCAATTTCGAACTTGCATCGATGTGGCGTGTCACCAAGTGTTGGGGGGCCCCCTGATGAAACAGCGGTCACAAGCAACAGGCAGCGTCGAGACATCCAACTCAACATACACCAAACCAGTCTCGGGATCCCGGATACCATTTGGACTCATCAAAATCACGTCGACGTCGAGGTCGATGCACATCGGACTTCGAAATCCAGTAGCGTGTCGACCTCAGGGCAGTTCGATCAACCCCACGTGCATCACGTGGTGCACGAGCTCCCGCTCTGCTCGGCAGAATCACGCATACTGGGCGCGCACAATAGACCAGAGAACACGGGGACTGTCGTGGGCATATCATAAGCTCTCGTGGTCGATGCCTTCCACCAGCGGCGAGCCCTGCCAAGGGCCCGTGACCAAGGGTTGCAAGGCGGCGCGCGTGGAGTATGCCGCAGACGCGGATGACCGGACAGAGCCCGCAACGGAGCGAGGGTCTTCCGCAGGGCTGCCGGCGAAGCTAACGCTTGCTGAATGGCTTGCGCTGGCAGCGTTGCGGTGTGGTGGGAGGAGAGGTGCGCGCGGGTTGACTGCAAGTCCCGCGACCGCCGCAGTCGCAGCAAAGCCGCGACCAGCGCCCAGCAATCCAAAGCCTCCGCGCGGTCGTGTGCTGAGGCCTATGCCCCGAGCCGCAGTGGGGCACAGCGCTGCAGTGTGGGGTGTTGAATGCCCCAGCCCTAACAGCACTGCGCCGCCTCCAGCCACAGCACCGGCTGGAGCAACCAGATGTGTTGGTAAAACGCTCGCTGCAGGCGACTGAATGAATGGGTCACAGTGGGGCTGGCGCGCAGCAGTCGAGCCGCTGCCGACTCCAGCTGCGCCAGGGCCGCCGGGCCTGCCACCGAAGCTCGCGCTGGGTGTGGCACAGTGAGAGAGCGGGGTGCCGATGACGAACGCTGGTGAGTTGGCTCCGCGGGCCACAGCGGAGAGCTCTGAGCCCAGAGAGCGCGTCGCTCGACAGGCGTGAGGCACAGAGCGCAGCGGCGGCAGCGGCAGAGACGCGCCCGCAGGCACAGGCTCAGCAGCGTGACCAAGTAGGGGTGCAGCAGGCGCGGCCGGCCGATCGGCTGCAACGTGGGCGCCCTGCGCTTCCGCGGTCGCCCGCTCATCCGAGGCCGCTGGCGCTCGGGCTGCATCGTCGCGAGGCACGCTTGCCCCGAATGCTGCGCCATGGGCGCTTGCCGTTGGACCCCGCCGCCCACAGCACGCCACGGTCCCGCAAGCACGTGCCACTAGCTCCCGCAGCGCCGCCCCGCTCGCCCTGCCGCTCGAGAGCCAAAAGTGAGCGCAGTTGGCGCCGCCTCTGCCGCGGCTGAAGGGGTTGGTAAAGCGGCCTGTGACCGGGTCTTTGAGGTATGAATAGCGCTCGTGGTTGGTCACTTCGTTCGCAGTGAGCCCACGTGAGATGAAGCGTGCCTGCTGCCACACGAGAAGTGCCCCGAAGGCGCCCATCCAAGCAGGCTGCAGAGCGAGGAGCAGCAGCCAGGGCGTCGCCGCGAGGTGGGCAAGCATGCCCGCCCGGAAGTGATAGTCCGACGGAAAACTCAATGCTGCGTCATGGGGTGGGGGCGAAGGCATGCTGGGCTGACCAATCATGTCGCCTGCTGCTGCTGCGACATGCGCTGCGACTGCCCCTGCGCCAGCTGAGCCGTGGGAGCTGGCTGCCGCCTGTGCACGGAGCCACGCTGCCGCCTCCAGCGGGGGCACATATGTCACATAAGCATGCAACAGGGCAAGCCAAGCGGCAGCACACGCTGTGGCCGCCACAACGAACACAATGAAGGGAGCATGGTTGCCGAGCCCGATGCAGCCACCCGTCCACGGGCAGCAGTGATCAAAGCGCTGCACGCAGGCGTCGCAGCGAGCGCAGTGCTTGCTCCGGACAGGCCGCACAATCTCACATGTTGGGCAATACCCGGCTGGCAGCGTGCAGGGCTCGGTGCCGCGGCGCAAACCATCCTCGAAGCTGCGCCGGGCTTGCACGGCTACCTCAGACGAGCGGACACATTCGGGAGCCCCGCAGATCGGGAAAGCACCGCCGTCGCTGGTGCCGCCAGCTGCGAGATGACGGGGGCGTGATGACGGTCTGAGGCGTCCCGGATCGAGCACACGGGTCAGCACATAAGCGCCAGAGGCCACAACCAGCGACAGCCAAAAGCACGACAATATCGCACTGTACAGCCACTGCGACACTGCCAACCACGGCCCAGCGGCAGCGGCCCAAGGCGCCGTGGCTGCAGCTGTCGCGCACAGAGCTGGCTGCACGCGTGATGCCATCATGACAGTCCCCAGGACAGACATGGCAGGCCATATGTAGGCTGCGCCGTCTCTGTCCAGATGCAGGCACAAGCCAGCCACCAGGACAACGACGGCCTCGCGCGCCAATAGGAAACCTGCCGCGCCCGCGGGCTTTCCTGATGCCGTGTCCAAAGCTCCGGCAAGCCGGGACAGCGCAGCGGCGCGGCGAACAGCTGAGTACAGGTGCCACAACTGGCCACTCACAGGCTTTTTGGAAAGCCACCGCCACGCAATGGCTGCAGGTGACTCTCCCGCAGCATCAACGGACAACCAGCGAGGCAACAACTCCGATCCGCCGGCGCTCAGTCGTGACTCTTGTTTCGAAGGGGAGAACACCTTGCGGGGCACCGCAGAGTACAGTGCCATGTCCTCGCGATCCGGCATCGCCACAGCTCGCTCAACATCGAATAGGAGCGCCGGTGGGGCACCCGGTTGCAGCGCAATGGGTGTTCCGGAGGCGGTGGCTGCCACACCTGTCGGGATCGCCGGCAGCCGGCGGCCAATTTCGACTTCACGCCCCTGTCTGCAAGCTGCCGCCCCGAAAAAGTTCTGCTCGCTTCCCGCTCGCAACAGCGCATACAACACTCGCATGGGTGCGCCCGCGCTGCTACGCGCTGCGAGGGGCCCGCTCCCACCCGTGCCGCTCCCGATGTGTGCGCGGCTGTTGCAGCTTGCGGCACCGCACGCGCGCTCGACGGCGAGGTGCAGGGCTGTCCGGCCCAGGTCGTCGGGGATGCCAGGCTCCGCGCCGCTGGCAAGCAGGTACTGTGTGGCTGTCACAGACTCTGCCTCCACGGCGAGGTGCAGCGGCGTCAGGCCCGCAGTATCTCGGCCATTTACCAGCTGGCTCCAGCAGTCGGGCGCCTGCGCGTCGACAAGCCTGCGAGCGGCAGCCAGAAATACGGCGTTACCAGCGGCAGCAGCCGCGTGTACCGGAGTGCGACCTTGGGCATCACGGGCAAAAGTGTCAGCGCCGTGCCGCCATAATGCGCACGCAGCTCCCAAGCCGCAGGTGCCGCCAGCAACGGAAACTGACCCTGCAGCGAGATGCAACGGCGTCTCGCCACTGTCCGTGATAACGACGGTCGCGCTGTCAGGGCGTCGGCGCAGCAGCACGTCGAGAAGAGGCTGCGCGTCTGACAGTGTGCACAGTGACATGATCAGGGAGTGAGTGCTCTCGCTGCTGTCTGAATTGAGCAACCGATCGAGCTCGGCCGCACGAGTGTATAATGGACCCTCTTGCGATAACAGGCCTCGACCGCTGCTGGCAGCCATGGCTGCTGTCGCGTGCTGGTCTACCGTCAATCGGAGCCTCGATTCGGAGGCGATCGGAACCTGAAGTGCGACGAGGGGACCCCGTCACCTTGATAACCCTCGATGTTTTGGTGCATCGCGCACGAGCAAGATGGGAGCTTCAGTTGCGATTCGACGGCGCGCTGACAAAAGCGATGGCCGGGGCGAACCGAACGTCGAGATTCGTCGCAAGACTGGCTGATGAATCATGGAAAACGTTTGCGGGCTACAAGCTGTGCGCTCTAACAGCACACATTTGGAGCTGTCTAGAGCAAACCAGCAACGTATTGTGGTGGCGGTGACTGATGGACTCCATCTGGGGGCATCGTGCAAGGCGCAACTCTTGCACTGCAAGGCGCCTCGAGGAACTCGCGCAGCGCTCATACCGTAATGGCGACTCGGAATCACGGTCGATGCAGCTGTGGGAAGAAAGACAAGCAAGCTTCGGTTGGAGTGGCGTGCTTGATCGTCGCCCTCGCCTCGGCGGCATCGGGAGCTTGGGTTCTTGTGACTCGACCGCCGGTGCCCGAATTTCTCTCCCTCCCTTTCGGATTATTCACGACAGCAGCTGTTGTCTTGTTGCTGTCGCTAGATGGTCTAATTGTGGTTGCCGCACGGCGTTGCTCACGACGCCCGACCCACGCAACACCTGCGATTGCCCCGATTGATGCGAGTGGCATCGTGGACGCCCACACCCTTCCGCTCGCAGAGTGCGCACGCGCATTGAATCTGCCCTCGCATGCGACGGTGCTGCTTGCTGGGCTTAGCTCAGCGGATGTCGCCCGTGGTCGTGCGCTCCGTCCGGACCAATGGAACGATTACGCCCCGCCCGTCGAAAAGAGCAGCCCCTGGCGGGCTCTGGCCAAAGAGGTGCATGAGCCGCAGCAGGTGCTGCTGCTGGTTGTGGCAGTGCTGTATTCGCTGCTGGGGCAGGTGGAGGAGGCGGCGCTGGCCCTCGGTATCATCGCGCTGGTGGTGCTGGCGGAGGTGGCCACGGAATACCGTGCAAAGGCTGCGGTGCGCGCTCTGGCGGTTGCAGCACCCCACTTTGCGCGTGTTCGCCGCGACGGCGTGGCGGTCTCCATCCCGCGCGGAGAGGTGTTGCCGGGGGATGTGTTGCTGCTGCGGGCGGGCGACGAGGTGGCTGCCGACGCACGTCTGGCGTCCGCAGCGCAGCTGCAGTGCGACGAGTCCAAGCTGACGGGGGAAGCCGTCCCGGTCTCCAAGACACCGCGCGTCCTGCCGCTCGCCACCCCTCTGGCGGGCCGCACTAACACCGTGTTCGCGGGCAGCATAGTGACACGCGGGGCGGGCTGCGCCCTCGTCATGCACATCGGGGACGACACGCAGCTGGGGCGGGCGATGGCTTCAGTCGCCGCCGAGAAGCTCAAGCAGAAGGCGACCCCGCTGCAGCGCCTGCTGAAGCGTCTCGCCTTCTTCTTCACGCTTGCGGCGCTGGGCGGCAGCGTGGGCGGGGCGCTGCTGGGCGTGTGGCGTGGCATGCGGTGGCAGGCCGTCGTACTGACAGGGCTGTCGCTGGCCTTCGCGACCATCCCAGAGGAGCTGCCCATCCTGGTGACCGCGGTGCTGGGCCTGGGCGCGCAGGCGCTCTCCCGCAGCGGTGTGTATGTGAAGCGCCTGCGGGCGATGGAGGCGCTAGCGTGCGTGGACGTGCTGCTCACTGATAAGACGGGCACGCTGACGCGCAACGAACTCCGCCTGGCAGCGGCCATCCTCCCCGCCGACGCCGGCGAGGATTGCGGCAGCGTGGCTCCAGCGCCGCCCTCGGGGGCCACAAGGTTTGCCAGCTGCGATGGCGCCGTGGCTGTGCCGCCGCTGTCATCTGGTGCTGGAGGCTCGGCCCTCGACCGTGCCTTTCAGACCGTCGATGTCGGCAGCGATGCCGCTGCGGTTGGCCGGCAGATGGCGCCGCTGCTGATGGCATGGCGCCTCATGCAGTCCGATCTGCCACCGGAGGGCGTTACGACGCCTTCAGCGGTTCAAGCTACCACGGCAGCAGATCACCCTTCCGCTGGGCCCTCCACGGCCGCCTCACCGCTGCTGCCGCATGCCGCTGTCGTTGCCTCCCCCGGAGCGGCCACCGCCGCCCCGTCTGCGGCCGACCCGTTCGACGCGGCCGTTCTGCGCGCGGGCGTCCTACACCCCGCCGCCGCTTCAAGCCTCACGGGTGCGGCTGCTGATACAGTCGGCGGTGGCGCAATACCCCCGCTCTCGCCTCTGCTTGTCGACGTACCCTTCAGCTCGCAGCACAAATGGTCCGCGCGAGTCTTTGCGAGCACCTACGGCTTTGAAGGCGAGGCTGCTGCTTCCACGCGCACCGGTGCAGCCATCGCTCCGCCCGCATGCCCCACAGTGCTGCTTTGCCTGAAAGGGGCACCGGAGCGCCTCTGGGCACTTCATGTGTTTGCGGCAAGGTGCGCCGCTGCGGCCAGCGGCAGCGACGACGCTTCTACGAGGGCGCGCCTCAAGACCGTGGGAGCTTCGCTGCAGCGCGGCACTGAGGCTGCGGCCTCGCAGGGTCGTCGCATGATCGCTTTCGCCACCGTTGAGGTGCCGCTATCGTCGCTGCCGCCAGGCCTGCTGATCAGCGGTGGCCCCTCCGCAGCTGGCGACACTGTCACCTCAGCGAGCACGGTTGAAGCGCCGTCCCAACGCTCATCACGCGGCGCTCGGGAGACAAGCGACTCCGACGACGACACTGGGCATGGCGCCATCGAGAGGCTGTTGAACAGTGGCTGCTGTGACCTGCGGTTCCACGGCGTGCTGTGCTTTGAGGACCCCCTGCTGCCCACCGTGCCTGCAGCTGTTGCCGAGTGCCAGCGCGCCGGTATCCGTGTTGTGATGGTGACCGGTGACCATGCACTGGCTGCGGCGTCGATTGCAGCGCAGGCGGGCATTGCGCCCGCTGACATCAGCGATGCGGAGAGTGATGGAGTCGCTTCTCTCACAGTTTATCAGGCAGCTGCAGCGCTGCAGAAACAGCCGAGCGCGGGCGCTGGCGTGACCAGTTGGCACTCAGCGGGTGAGGCATTCGTAGAGGTTCCTGTGCCGGTGCAAGCTGCTCATGTTCTCCCCTCCAGCAACGTGGTGGCTCGTGCGACGCCGGGCGACAAGCTGCGGCTCACTCAAGCCTGCAGGTCAGCAGGGCACGTGGTTGCGGTCACTGGGGATGGCGTCAACGACGGCCCGGCGCTTGCTGCCGCGGACGTGGGCTTTGCTGTGCCAGGCGCAACAGATGTGGCGCAGGCTGCGGCAACTATTGTCATCGTGTCCGGCGGCTTCCCCGCCTTTCTGCTGGCTATCAAGGAGGGGCGCCGCCTGCACGCCAACCTAACACACGCGCTGGCGTTCTATTTGGGCTGCAAGCTTGGTCTGGTGCTGCTCTTTGTCGTGGGAACGCTGTGGGCTGGCTTCCCCCTCGCCCCTGTGCAGGTGGTGCTGCTGGAGCTCTTCATGGACTTGGGGGCCTCAACCTCATTCGTGACGGAGGCCGCGGACGCGGGAGTGATGCGCCAACCCCCGCGCCGACCTGACGCCCGCTTCCTGGACTCGCTGATGCTGGCCCGCATTGTAGCGGGGGCGGCTAGCATGGCTGGGATGGTGCTTGGCGGTTTCGCGCTCGGGCTCCACTGGAGCGACGGCAGCCTCGCAGCGGGGCAGACGCTGGCATTCCTGTGTTGGCTCCTGGGCCACGTCTTGCTCGCGATCAATCAGCGGACCGCAGTCGAGCCGCTGCTGGTGTCCAAGCCGCTGCTGGGCAACCCGTTCTTCGGGGCGTGGCTGGCGGCGGTGGGCTTGGTAGCACTGCTCGTGGCCTTCTCCCCAGACTTCCGCGCCTGCCTCGGGCTGACAAGCGTATCGGGCCGCGAGTGGGGCGCTGTCTTGGCGCTGTGTACAGCTGGGACTTGCTGGATCGAGGCCGCCAAGTGGGGGCGGTGGCTGTACCGGTATCGCAGGGGCCGCGAGCCTCAAAGACCTCGCAAGCGCTCCATCTCCGCAGATGCCGCTGGCAACCACGGGCGAGGCGCGGCGGTCGATGTTGCCATCTCGCACGCATTGGCTGCGCCGCTGCTGAGTTCCCCCGCAAGAGGGCGCGCTGTGTAAAAAAGGACAGAAGTTCAAATCACCATTGGCTTCCGCCAGCGCAGCACGCCGTGCAAACAGCACACGTGCTCCGGGCCACTCCGGCCTGAGGCGGCGCGTGCACCCTTCTGGGTGTCGCTGTGTGAATGGCCCTTACGGTCCTCGGAGGGATCAGCCCCTTGGCTTACGGGCGCCATGGTGTTGTCTTGGGCCGCCACTTGCGGCCGCGAATATGCAATGCCACTGTGACTACACGACCGCGGCGCCAGCGGCGGCGTTGCGGCGCGCCGCTGTCGCATACTTGAAGCCGACTCGGACCTCAGGCTAAGCTTAGCAGCTGACAGGCTTGGACCTCACCGCGCTAGCATGATGCACACGACCGAAATGAAGTGATATCGTGAACTGCTGCATAGAGATTGCACGCTCTCTGAAGATATCGTTTTGCGGCAGCCGGCGGCAGCGGACGTTTTGCAGCGGTTCTGGTTTAGCAACGTTCGACTCCTCCACGGCTGTTGAACTGTGTTCGTCAACTCAAATATCACAGTGCCCGGACGGCGAAAGCAGCTGCACAGGCGTGTATCATGTTGTTTGCGACTTTGTATCTGCCCCCGCTAATTCTCCATCGTTCACTTGAATGTTCTGAGGCTTCCTGGCATCGAACGCCTGGTCTTCGTCGAGGCTCGGAGGCCGTTGCCAACGGACTCCTCCAAATCTCTGCCAGGGACACGCGCTGGCTGACGAACCTGCTGCTCCAACGCTTGAGAGACGACCGGCAAGTGCGATCGCCGGTCCTCTTGCCAGTTTTTAACACAGCTCATCTTCGCCCGCGCGCCAACTTCGCCAGCTGTCAATCGCGATGGACGAAGCGCCCGCAGTCCCCCGAAAATCGATCACCCTTCGTCTTGTGAAGGAAGCGACGGGCGTTGCTGACGAGGACGAGCTCCTGGCAGCCACCACGCTGCAGCTGTCGTGGCTAGGCCTCACACACATTGACGGCCTAGAACTGTATTCTCACGTTCGGGACTTGTATCTGCAACACAATGCCATTCGTGTGGTGGAAAACCTCGACGTTCTGCCACAGCTGGAGTTCCTGGCGTTGGGCAGTAACCGACTTTCCGATCTGGGTGATGGGCTGTCTTCGCTGCGTCGGCTGGAGGTGCTCGACGTGACAGACAACGAGATTGCCACAGTCAGACCCGGACAGCTGCCTCGCAGCTTGCGTATCATTAACATGGCGGGCAACCCCTTCGCCGCTGCGAGAGGATATCGAACCCAGCTGCTGGCGCTGTGCCCAGAGCTGATGTGCATTGACGGTGTGGACGTTGGGGACGAGGACGAGGGCGCGTTGCGGGGCGAGGCAGGGAGATCCTTCGCCGTCGCCGCAGCCGCACTAGGCGACACGGCAAGCTCCGCGATGCGGGCTGGAGGCGCACTCGGCCTCGCTGGCGCTCAGACTGCAGACGATGGGTTGTCAGCCTCCTCCTTCGCTGCGGAGATGACAGCGCGTCGAGCGGGGCGCGCCGCAGCTAAGGTGGGCCCGTCTGTTAGCTCAGGATCGTACGCGTCTGATGGAACCGTCGGTGCCGCTGACGGTGCGGGCGCACTCGGCACTTCTGGTGCATCTGGGACTTCTGACTGGAGTCGCTCGACGGGGACACTCGGCGCCCGCGCCACCCCGGGCACGGGCGCGGAAGAGAGCAAAGACAGGGACGACGTGGCGTCCTCTGGCGCGACCGCCGCAGCTGGCGCGGGAGGGGGCGCAGTCAGCGAGGCGGAGGCGGCGTATCGGGAGGGCATGCTGGGCCGCCTGCGCGCCCGTTTTGAGGCGCAGCAAGTGCATTCTGATGCGCTGCTGGCGGAAATGACGGCGCGCTCTGCCGAGGAGCTGGACTCCGCGTCAACGCGCCTTCGCCGCCTGCAGGCTACTTTCGCGGCGGCTTCTGCGCAGCGCGACCGAGAGGCTGCAGCGGATATGGAACTGGCGATTGCTGCGTTCAAGGCCATCGGCGGCGACACCGCGACGGCTGTGCCGTCGAAGTCAGGGGCACTGCAATCAGCGGCGCAGCGGGCAGAGGGTGTTGAGGCTGGGATGACACCCGCGCATTGAGACGTCGCCTCAGCCTGCACGCCGTCGGTCCCGCTGAAACTGCTCCCTTCATTCCTGGGCCGAGAATTTACTTATGGAAGAGTCAGACGTCGACTGCTACCAGCGCTGCAAAACGTCGAAGAATTCTCGAATACTCGTCACGGCCAGTTGGCAAGCGCTACTGTCAATGCATGCAGCTAACGTGTGAGAGCTTGCCTGTGGTTGGGCATTATGACGCTGACTCCGCGGCCGACGTCGACGTCGTATCCGACTCATATCGATGTCGGCGTCCGTCCCGAGCGTGTTGCGATCGCGCCGGTGGGTCCGGAGGGCTTCTTTCACAGACGGGTCGGAGAATATATATACTGGCGCTGCACTTTCAACGCCAACAGCACATGCAGTCTCGCACACGCCGACAAGGGCAGCCGCAGCACAGCTCTGACACACACATTCGTGCGCGCGGCACGGCCGGACGCAAAATATCTGAACGTGGGGCCAAGCCAGGCCGGGTACGCCTAGCCCTCAGGTCAGCTCCACCACTGGGTCGGTCGCCGGCGGCTACTTTTTCTTGGCGCCGGCGGCGGCGCTCCCCGGGCCACCCTTGCTTGCAGCCTCGGCACCGCTGCCGGCTGCTGCGGAGGAGGAGGTTCCGCGCAGGTAG
>Ga0208629_100783_pt1 | contig 14129 bp, 5 predicted proteins | sample LakWasMet19_HOW5_2_FD_183865 | JGI IMG/M metagenome (GOLD analysis project Ga0208629, IMG submission 183865) | Freshwater sediment methanotrophic microbial communities from Lake Washington under simulated oxygen tension - Sediment Metagenome... | ecosystem: Environmental > Aquatic > Freshwater >...
CGCGCCCAGGCAGCCGCGTGGGCCCAGGGCAGTACGGGGGCTATCGCTGGTGGCTGTAGTGCCGCGCCATTCCTGCTCCCAGCTTCAGCGGCTGTGCTCTCGGGCCCGACGGGGTCGTCGGCGGCGGGATGTTGAGCTACTTTTCGAACTCCCCCCCCCCCCCCCCCCTCCCCCCTTCCCTTTCGCGCTTTGCTCTCTGCTTGGCGCCCAACGACTGGTATCGCCAATCGTAGACATGAGCATGCGCTCGCACGCTTCGGGCGTACCCCGCCCACTGCAGCTACTCGTGTGTATGGCTTGCGCAATCGCCCACATGCATGGCCATATATATGGTGCAAGCATGCGCAACGCCCTGATCAAGGCGTGCATGCGTACCTGTGCACGTGCAGATCTAGACGTCGATTGTGCGCACCTTGATCAATTCGCCAGAATTAATAGTGGCGTAATTACAAACGTGCACGCCTGAATTCGAATGTCCCGAATCGATCAGCCTGGCATTGGCGAAACCGGATTGTATCAACGACCGACGTCGTCGGACCAACTCGCGATCGTATGGGATGCGGGCTTCAGAAGCGTAAGCGTGTAAGGGGTCGCGCTGCGGATGCTGCCCCTGCCTCGCTACAAGATGAAGCGTGAGAGGTCCTGCTTCTCCAGCAGCGGCAGCAGCTTGGTGCGCACCAGGTCGCGGTCCACCGTGATGGAGCTGCCGGGCGGCATGTCGGGCGCCCCGAACGAGATGTCCTCCATGATGCGCTCGATCACCGTGTGCAGGCGCCGCGCGCCGATGTTCTCCACCTGCCGGTTGATCTCCGCTGCGAGGCGCGCGATCTCCTTGATGGCCTCGGGCGTGAAGGTGAGCCCCACGCCCTCCGAGGTGAGCAGGGCGCGCTGCTGCTCCAGCAGGGAAAAGCGCGTCTCCGTGAGGATGCGCTCCAGGTCGCCCGCCTCCAGCCCCTTGAGCTCCACGCGGATGGGCAGACGGCCCTGCAGCTCCGCCAGCAGCTCGGAGGGCTTGTGCTCGTGGAAGGCGCCGCACGCGATGAACAGCATGTAGTCCGTCTTCACGGTGCCGAAGCGGCGCACGTCCACGGTGGTGCCCTCAATGATGGGCAGCAGGTCCCGCTGCACGCCCTCCGCGGAGGCGTCCCCGGAGTGCTTGCTCTTGTTGCTGATGATCTTGTCGATCTCGTCAATCACCACGATGCCATTCTGCTCTGCGAGGCTGCGGGGCGGACAGGCAGGCGGGCAGACAGAGACGGGGAGAACGTTAGACAAGAACAGGCGAGAGGCAGGTGGCGGCAGAGGGAGAGGCAGCAGACGCAGCGGAAGGGCGGCAAAAGGAGGTGACGCGACCGGACGGTGGTGGGACAGACGGCAGGAGGCCACGCAGGGCAGCGGCCGCTTCCGCGCCTGGCATCCTCCACTCACTGCACGGCCTCCCGGCGCAGGTCCTGCGAGGCGAGGCGCCGCTCGATCTCCGCCTCCTCCAGCACCCCGCGCGCCTCCTTGACCTTGATGCTGCGCCGCACCGACTGCGGCTTGCCGCGCGCGCCCGGCATGATGCGCTGCATGAACTCGCCCAGGTCGATGCTGGCCACGCCCATCCCGCCTGCGACAGACACGTCGATGTCGGAGAGAGGACCTGCAGGCCCGCCCGCGGCGCCGGCCGGGCCGCCCTTGCCGTCTCGGGCCGGCACCTCCACAGCGACCTCGCGGTCCTCGAGGGCTCCCGCGCGCAGCAGGCCGCGGAAGCTCTCCACCGTGTCCTCGGCCGCCCCCGGCCCCGTGAGCGCCTCCAGGATGCGGGCCTCCACCGCGGGCTGCACCTCTGCACGGTACGCCTCGGTCTTCAGCTCCTTCACGAGCACCAGCGACGCCTCCACAAGGTCTGCACGGGCAAGAGATGGGACGAGGTGCGCGCCTGGGGCACCACAGGGAAAGGGGTGACGCCGCGATGCCGTCTGCCTGACGTGAACACACAAGCCATCATTGTTGAGGCGGTGTTAGCAGTGTTCACAAACGAGCCCTCCGGAGACCAAAGGCCACAAGGCCCCGCCGACACCTTTCGAGCCAACTCGTCCATCGTCCACACGTTCAGCAGGCCGCAGCCGCAGCCAGCGCCGCGCACGCGCCTTTGATGATCGCGTCGATGTCACGGCCGTGGTAGCCGACCTCCGTGTACCGGGTCGCCTCCACCTTCACGAAGGGGGCGCGGCACAGCTTCGCCAGGCGCCGCGCGATCTCAGTCTTTCCGCAGCCAGTGGGGCCGACTGCGCAGGGGGAGGCAGCGGGCGGGATACGAGCGCAAGCGCGTGTGACGCAGGGAAGCGAAGGCGTGATGGAGTCAACCTTGCCGCGCGTACGAACAATGACGAGGCTCGGCGCTGTCCAGCCTGCGTGTGCGCGTACGGCGTAACGGGCTACCCGAAGTCTCTCCCGAGCACACACCCATGAGAATATTCTTCGGGATGACCTCGTTCTGCAGCTCTTGCCCGAGCTTCAGGCGTCGCCACCGGTTGCGCAGCGCAATGGCGATGGCCTTTTTGGCAGCCTCCTGGCCGATGATATGCTCAGACAGCGACTTTACCACCTGCATTGGCCGCGGGCGGCCGGATGAACAGCGTGCACATGAGAACGCTCTCGGGCCGCGACGGAAAGGCTGTGGTACGCCGTGCGCGTCATTCAGGCTGCGCAACCTGGAATGCGCGTTGCGGTCGTCAACGAGAACCAACCTCTGTCGGCTTCATGTCGACAGGTTCCATCCACTTCCTGTTCGCTTCGTCCAGTTTCGTGGTCGGCACTTCCTGCTCTGGAACTGCTGCCATCGCCGCGACACCGAAAGTCCGAGCATGCGACCACACCGGGAGTGGCACCGACGGAACGCCACGCAGTGGACTCCATACCGCGCTCGGTGCGGCCCTGTCTACCAGAAGAGCAGGGCTGCGCGCGAAGAGGCGGCGAGCTTGAGCAGCGTGAAGGTGCATCGCGGCTTGAATGAGAACACCGCCACGCCGTGTGACTTCGCAATTATCCGAAAAATAAATTATGATCCAAGCAGTCCCCTAACACTCTTGCCCTCGAATCGACTGACTGCAGGCTCGTGCAGTTCGAAATGCGCTGGCAAACGTGCTGAAACAAAACCGATGCACGAGGACAGAAACCCGAGCTCTCTCGCCGAAAGTATGCATGAATGTCGACTGTCTCAAGCCCCCACTTCGAGGAGACGCGATGCCTACCCTCCTCGGCCACAGCGTTGTCCTGAACACAGCCTGTGTCAGGAGAATCTTCCGTTGACTGCCGAAGCTCGCTCGCGACTGCGCGTGCCGCGCAACACCGGGATGCGGCGTGGTGTCGGCGTGGGCGCGATCCAGCAGCGCTTGAAAGAAAAAGCCGCAGCTGAGGTCAAAGGCACAGAACTCACGGCAGAACGCATCAAGCATGTGGAGGAGCAGCTCTCATCATTCCGAGTGCACCTGGAAGAGTTTGCGAGCAAGCACCGCGCTGAGATTAACAAGGACCCTGAGTTCCGGCGCGCGTTTGCAAAGATGACGAAGTCCATTGGTGTTGACCCACTCGCATCGAGCAAAGGCTTCTGGGGCACCATTACGGGCGTGGGCGATTTCTATTACGAGCTCAGCGTGCAAGTTGTGGACATCTGCCTGCACACGCGCAGCACGAACGGCGGCCTGATCTCCCTCAACGAGCTGACACAGAGGCTGGGCCGGATGCGCGGCGGGCACTCCGCAGCAGTCGCATCCACGAGGAGCGGTGCAGGTGCTGGCAGTGCTGGCGCTGCCTCCTCCCGGGGCCGCAAGCACGAGGCCATCAGTCTGGACGACGTAAAGCGAGCGGTGGACAAGCTCGCGGTGCTGGGCGGCGGCTACCGCCTGGTCTCTCTGTCTGGCGAGCAGTACCTTCTGTCCGTCCCCGTTGAGATGAACGTGGACCACACGCTGCTGCTGCAGCGGGTGTCCGCGGCAGCGGCTGCGGCGCCGTCGACCCCGCCGGCCGCTGGCGCGTTTTCTTGCGCGCACGCCACCGCCGGGGCGCTGCGGCGCGAGCTCGGCTGGGATGCGTCGCGTGTGCAGCGGTCCCTCGACACGCTGCTCAAGGAGGGGATGGCGTGGGTGGACACTCAGGCGCCGGAGGCGGCAGCGGAGGGGCCGCGGTACTACTTTCCAGCGATCTTGATTGGGGCCCCGGCCTCTGCCGCGTCTGCCGGCGCTGGCGCGTCGAGGGCCCCGTGATGGGGGGCGGCTGCGGCCTGCGCAGCTCGACTTTGTGTTGAGATGGAGGGCTGAATGCATGCTGACGGATACCAGTTTTATCCTTTGAGTGCGCCGAGGCGTTGTGTAGTAGACTATCAGGAGTGTGTGTCCTGATCTGCGCGGTATCGCTTGGTTGCTCAGAGGAACGAATGCTGGCACGAGTGCCGCTAGGTCTGCCACTAGGAGCCGCGGGCCATGCGACCCGCCGGCTCCGAGAGCCGTCTGCGTGTTAGTTACTGTGGCCGGGTAATTCCTTGCTCGGCGTTCGCCGGCGTCTCGACCCGGGTCTGGGGCGCGTGACTCGCAGTTTAAGGATGGGTCTAGCCCCCTTACGGTATGCCAGCACCGATACGGAAGTCAAATGAGCCCTGTTGTGCTGTCATGGGATCTACAGCTGTATCGAGGCATCGATGGATATCCGGATCGATGCCGGAGCCAACGTTGATGCACACGCGTACGTATTTTGTCTGAACGTTGAGCTTGCAATCTTAATTGGTTGCCATATGGCCATCGCAAAATTCGAGCTCGCTGTCAGCTGCGCATGTTGTATCGGCATGATGTGGATGTCACGATCAACGGCACGTTCAAGTGCCATGCGCATGCATGCGCGCGACGCGTTTGAACTTTGCATGTGACCACGATATCGATTGAGAGGAACATGACCGTATTCGCATCACTACGGTACTTCTGCTGATGGTGGAACCTTCGCAAGCTGCCTAAAGTTCAACAGTGCGCAGAAGAAGGCACAGTCCCGCACACCGCTCGCCCTCGTGGAAATTCAGGCGGCTGCAGAAGATGCCGCGGGCCACATACGAAATAATATGCAGCGCGCTGCCGTCAGCCGGCAAGTCCCAAGACGCATACAGGGGAGCGACGGTGAGCGGCAGGCGTCAAGCGCCTCGCTGGTGAGCTGGGGGAGTAGTGGGAGCAGTGACAGCAGAGGCAGGACCGGGCAGCTGCGCACCGAGCTTGCAAAACAGGCACGAAGGAGTGGCTGGAGAGAGAGAGAGGGAGGTCGACAGTCACGATCTGCGTGCCGCAGCGATCGAGTTTTACCTGTTTCAGGCTGGCACAGGCTTTCGCAAGCACGGCAGGCGGAGCCAGGCGGCCCGATGCGCAGCCCTGTTGGCGCGAGGCCTGCCTACCCGCGGTAAGCGTAGCGGGTGGCAGCCCCCTGCGAGACCCGGGCTACGCTGCCGCGTTCCACGGCTGCCACAGGAGCGGGCCCCCGCTGGGGAGCGCGCCCTTGCTGCCTGGCCGCAGGTGCCCGGCTCAGCTGACGCTCCGCCCACGCCTGGTCTCGCTGGGCCTGCGCGGCTTCCTCCTCCTCGCCCTCCAAGTCGCCCTCCTCGCTGCCGCCGAGCAGCATCCCCGCGACCGCCCCGCTGTGAGCCGCCTGCAGGTACTCGGCCACGTCTGCCAGCACGTCGGTAGGGAAGAGCAGCAGCACGCTGCGGGTGCGCTTCACGTCTCCGTCCATCTTCGCGAGGGCGACACGCGTCAGGTAGTACCAGCACAGCGCCAGCGTGAGCAGCAGCAGCACCGCGCCGCCGGTGATGGCAGCAGCGTACACTGTTATGTCCGAGGCCACCAGCAGGCCCTGCAGGTACGTCTGCACATCCCCGAGGGCAGGGTCCAGGTACCAGAGGAAGAGCTTGCGCAGCTCTGAGGCCAGCACCGCGCTGCCGTCCCCGTTGGCGGCGATGCTGCCGCTGGTGCTGGCCGTGTAGTCGGCGGGGGAGGGGAGGCCGTCCGCGGAGGTGGGGGCGGTGGCAGGGGACGCATACCCGAGGCCGTATCCACTGGCTCCACGTGCCAGCGGCACGTCCAGCCAGGGCAGCGGGCACACGTACGCGTCAAGTGCTGCCATCAGCTGCCCGCTGCTGTTGTAGGGGGAGAGGGCGGGCGAGGCGGCGGCGACGAGCAGAGCCTGGGCTGGCGCGCTGCCCTGCATGCGTGCTACAGTGTAGCCCTGCTGCTGCAGGGCGCGCTTCAGGTACATGCCGTACTCACGCAACGAGGCCTGCAGGCCGTTGCCCAGCAGCCCGTTGAAGAAGCCAGGAGTGGCGGCTGCGGAGGCGCTGCCAGCAGTGGCGGCAGGGCCACGGCACTGAGCAGGCACGCTCGGCAGGCCGCACGCGTCTTTCAGCAGGGCGTGGACAAGCCAGTCGCTGCCGACCATGACGCTCTCCAGGTAGGCGGGGATGCCAGACAAATACACGCCGCTGCTGGCCGTGGAGGCGCCGCCAAACACGAGGGCGTCCTGCAGCAGGGAGACAGCGTCCACCTGCTGCCCGATCGCTGCCTCAGCGACCGCCAGGGCGGGCTGCCAGCAGGCGGTGAACCCGGACACATTGCGGGGCAGCGCCCAGCCCCCGGCCGTGCCGTTGGAGGTGGAGGAGGCAGAGAAGGCCATGGCGGTGCCGGGCACCTCGTAGGCCGCTGCGGTGAAGGCGGTGTGCACCTCCCACAGGGCGATGCGGAGTGAGCCGAAGAGGGCCGTGCTGGCGCGGTGGCGCGCTGCCGCCTGCACGGCAGCCGCCTCGAAGCCCCACATGGCCGCGTAGAAGGCAGAGAGCAGCAGGAAGGGCCACACGAAGCGGGCCAGCAGGCGAAGGGTCATGGCGCCGGCGCCGCTGCAGCAGCAGCAGCAGTACTTGCGGCAGCCGGCGCAGCAGCCCCGTGATCGCCGCTTGGCGGGCGGTTTCAACGGGTCGGAGGGGCTGGCTGCAGCAGCGGGTAGGATGCCCCCTGCGACCGCGCCCGGTGTGCCCCCTTGCCCTGTCGGCTGCTGGCCGCGGCCGATGATCATCGTGCGAGCGACGTCGAGGGCAGGGACGGAGGCCGCGCCGATGCTTCGCACGCTCGGCCCGGTGGACACGCCGCGAACAGTCTCGCCGCCCGCCGCAGCCGCAGCCGCTGGAGCGCTGAAGCTATCGACCGCCACCAGCGCGCTGCCCGTCAGCGCGCTTGACCTGCCAGTGAGGTTGGCGGTGGAGGCAGGGGTGGTAGCTGCGTAGCTGGAGGCAGCGGAGGGCGTCTCCTGCGACGGGCGCGGGGCGTAGAACGACCCCCCGGACCCCGCCAGCAGCGAGGAGCTGATCTTGCGGACCAGCTCTCGGCGCACCGCACCGCTGAGGGCTGCGGCGCTGCGGGCCGAGAGCATCGGGTCGCCCCCGCCCACAACGCGCATGCCAAAGAGCCCGCTGCCGCCGCCCGCTGCCCGCATGTCCTGGCGTCTCACCGATGCGAGCATGGCTGCGTGGCCCGCAGAGTGCTTGCGCGAGAGCTGCTGGCGCGCCCGCTCCCGCGCCTCCGCCGCCTCCTCACTCTCATCGTCATCGTCGTAGGCGCCCGCTCGCTCGCCGAGGGCACCGCCTGAGCGCACAGTCCGCAGGTTGGCGCGGCTGCCCTTGGCGGGCCGGCGTTGCCGCTGTGGCAGGGGGGCAAGGGTGTCGCCCCCTGCCTCGCCCTCGTCTGCCTCGTTCTCTGCTGAGGAGGCGGTGGGTGAGTCCACAGGCGAGCCCCCCTCCACGCCGCTGTCCCCGCCCACAAGCACCACTGCAGCGTCATCGCCAGCGGGGGCCAGCTGCACTGTCACGTGCCGGCGGGCTCGCGGGGAGCCTCCGGAGGGCTCCGCGGGGCCCGCTCCGGCCCGCGGCTTGCCCTCCGCGCCCCGGTGCCCGCTGTGAGGCCTGCGACCCGAGCCCCGCCCCCTGCGGCCATCGCCGTCAGCTGCCTCCCCGTCGCCCGCTTCCCGCGCGCTCACCAGCGGCACCACTTCGCTCTCATCCTGCAGCAGCTCGAGGGTGCCGCGGTCGCTGCTGCGGCCGCTGCCGTCGCGCTGCTGCCCCGAGCCGTCCCCTCCGTGCGTCTGCTGGAAGTGCAGCAGCAGCGCGTCCTCCTCCGCAGCGCCCTCCTCCGCCAGCGCTGTCAGCATGCGGATCTGCTGCCTACAGCTGCTCTGGATCTCCTCGAGCACGGGGTCGGGCACCCGCAGGAACACGCGGAAGACGTCGTCGCTGCTGCGCTTCACGGCGGCGAGCACCGGCAGCAGCACGAGGGCGAAGCCCGCAGTGAAGAGGCCGATGTTGAGGGCGGAGAGAACGAGGGTGACGAGGGCGATGTTGCCCTCCATAGCCTCCAGGCGGCCCCCCAGCAGCGCGGCAGAGAGGTTGGCGGCGGGGCGGAAGGCTGCGGGGCCGTTGTACAGGATCCAGGCCGCGGCCATGTTGGCGGAGGTCACGTTGAGGGGGTACACGGCAGCCAGCAGCGTGGCTTTGCTCGCGAACTCCACGCCGAGGTTCGCCAGCGACACGTTTCGCACGGTGATGGGGAAGCCCGCCCCCACACCCACCGCGAGGCCGTCGTCCGTCCCAGAGCGTGCCACCGCGTCTGCCCCCGCCTGCGTGTAGTCGCGCACCACCCAGACAGCTGAGCTGTACAGCGACCCCTCCGCAGGCAGCGACCCCGTGCCGCTCGCAGACAGGTAGAGCGCCCTGTGGCTGTCCTCGATGACCTTGCCTGCGGCAGCAAGCGCCACAGCGGTCGCGTTGGCCTCTGGCAAGCTGACGTTGAAGCGCCCGTCCCCGAACCGGGTGAGCATGCGGCTCGCGTCGACCGCCACCTCAATGGCACGCTGCCGCTGCGTGGCGGTGAGCACGAGGGCCGAGGTGTCGGTGTAGGAGGCGACGAGGGCGCGCTCCACAGCCAGCATGACGACTGTGAGGACGCCTGCGAGGGCGAAGAGGGCCGTGAGCACCCAGAAGAGGCGCACCAGGGCTGGCTCCATCGCCCGCGCCTGCTGTCGGATGGCCAGCTTAAGGGAGGAGGCCGCCGCCTCCGCCTCGTCGGCCTTGCGGCGCCGAGCCTCGTCCTTCCGCGCCACCGCCAGCGCCTGCAGGCGGACCGTGCGCACCGTCTCCCGCGCTGTGAACAGCTCCTCCTCCTCGCTGAGGGGGGCGGGGGCACGCGCGCTGAGGGGGCGGCGGCCGCGAGCGCTGTCCCCGTGACTGCGGCTGCGCCCCGCCCCCGCGTGGCCACTCGCATGCCGCTCCGCGCCCGCGCCGTCCTCCTCCGCGGAGGGCGAGCTGTCGCTGCCGTCCCCCACCTGCCCCCGAATGATGCTCGCCAGCTCGCGGCGGGAGATGGAGGTGCGGCCCACGCCTACGGCTGCGCTCGGCTCCGCTGCCCCGCGCGCCTCACCGCGTGTACTCGCCTCTCCGGCTGCCGCGCCGTGCCGAGAGGGGGCGCTTGCCTCCGCAGCTGCGGGCGGCGCGCGGCCGCGGCCGTGCTGCTGCCGGGGGTGGTCTGCGGGCTCGCTGCTGGCGCGGTGGCCGCCGGAGCGGGAGCCGGCCCCAGGCCCTCCTCGCGGCATGCCCGGTGCCTTGGAGGGCACGTCTGAGTGCTGCCGGCCGAAGCCACCGCCCCCTGCGCCTGCCATGGAGGGGCTACGCACGGCAAGGGTGGGCTGCTTGCTAGGGATGTCGCTGCTGCCGCCTGCTGTGGACTGCACCGTGGAGCTGCGTCGCAGGCGGGAGAGGGAGGCTGCGTAGGTGGCCATGGCTGCGCTGCCCCGCCTGTTCTTGCTACCGCCCACGGCCAGCGGGTCGTCGCCTGCCCCCACAGCACCCGCCCCGGCGCCCCCAGCGCTGCCTGCGACGGAGGGGTGCCTTGCCACGCCAACGCTGTGGTGGGCAGGGCTCAGGCTGTGGTGCATGGGGGGCGGGTGGCGATGGTGCGGGCTGGAGTGGGCAGGGCTCAGGCGGTGCGCAGGGCTCAGGTGGTGCTGGTCGCGGGAGACGGGTGACAGGTGGTGCGACCCCTGCTGGGCCGCGTGGGGGGAGCTGGCCGGCCCGCCGCCGTTGCGGGAGACGGAGCCGCCCCGAGACGTGGGCGTGTGGTGGCGGGAGAGGGTCGGGGACGGCGAGGGTCCTGCGGGGAAGATGAGCAGGTCCCCCATGCCCTGCGGGGGCTGCAGGGACGCGCGGCGACTGCCACCGAGAGGACCCCCTGCCCCCGCCTCGCCGCCGTGGCGCTGCGACGGCGAAGAGGGAATGGGGTTGGAGGGCTCGCCGCCGAGCGGGGACAGGGCAGCCGCACCCCACGCGCCCTGGCGCGCCCCAGCCGGGCCGCCGTGGGGCGGGGCATGCGGGCCCGACAGCGGGAAGGCGTGCGCCGCTGACGCGTGCGGCTGCGGGGGGTGGTGCCCCGGGCCCGCAGGCGACAAGCTTCGGCTGCCTCGCCGGGCAGCACCCACACCAGCGGCGGGCTCTGGCAGGGCGGACGCTGCATGGTGTGCGCTGCCCGCCACCGAGCCGTGCTGCGATGCGTGTGTCGCATGCGGCGCGTGACCGTGGTGTGCACCCTGCCCAGCATGGCCAGCATGCGGCTGTTGCAGCTGCAGCTGCTGCGCCGCGTGCGGGTCCGACAGCGCGCTGTGGTGCAGCCCCAGGATGTCGTCGCTCTTGTCGAAGTACTTGTTGGCGAGGGCGGTCTCGCGCTTCACCTCCAGCAGGAACACGGCGTACGTCTGCAGCACCTCCACGGAATCGGGCCGCAGGGCAAGCAGCTTGGCGAAGGCGCCGCTCGCCCGGTTGATGGCCGTGCTCATCTCCTCGCTGCAGCGGTGCAGCGACGGGAGCGAGGGCGCCGGCTGCCGCAGCTCGCTCCAGAACTCAAGCTCCCTGTTGCGGGCCACCATCCCGCTGTCGATCGCCTCGGCCATCCACTGCTCGTACTGCACCCGCTCGATGATGGACATCTTGCCGCCGTGGCCGTGGCCGTGCCCCCCGTGGCCGCCGTGCCCGTGGCCGCCTGCAGCCGCATGGCCGCCGCCAGCGGCAGCGCCCTTCCCCGCGGTGACGGCCAGCAGCACCGCGGGGTCGCCCGCCGCGCCCTCCTCCAGCTGCCGCTTCGCCTGCAGCAGCAGGAAGCGGATGTCGATGCCCGCGTCGCGCTGCAGGCCGTCGTTGATGACGGCCAGCTCCTGGTTGTGGTCCCCGATGAAGCAGCGGATGAAGTTTGCGTGGAACAGGGCCAGCAGCCCCGAGGTGGGAAACAGGCTCTTGCCCGCCTCCTCGTACAGGCGCAGGCACAGCTTGATGGCGAGGGGCAGCGGGATGGAGGGGGCGTCTGACTCTCCTCCTGCAGGGCCATCGCCCACGCCCCCGCCTCCGTGCGACGCGGGGGTGGGGGCGACGGACGCGCTGACGACGCTGGCGCTGCGCCCCTTGCCCGCGTCACCGGAGCCAGCGGCAGCACCGGCGGCGGCTCGCACCCGCGAGCTGCCGCTGCGGCGTATCGCCTCCTGCGCCGCCCCCTGCTGCTGCAGCACCGCAGACACCCGCACGACCCCGCTGCCGTGCCCATGGCCCCCGTGGCCGCCCTCCGCAGCGCGCGCAGTGGCGATCATGTCCTCCAGCAGGAACCGCACGCGCAGCTCCACGTCGAAGGGGCTGGCGGGCGGGTGCGCCATGCCGAACAGGCTGCGGCTGCGCGAGAAGCCGCTGGGGCGGCCCCCGCCCGCACCGGCGCCGCCGCCAGGCTCCCCGCCCGCCTCCGCCGCCGCCGCGGCCGCCGCGGCCTCCTCCTCCTCCTCGTACTCCAGCCCGATCCGTGTCTCCAGCATGTGCCGCAGGTGCTGCACGTACACCGCCTGCCGGTTGTACTGCATGAACGCCAGCGCGTAGCCCGCGAAGGCGGCCGTGGGCGCTCCGATGAAGAACACGAAGGCGGCCACGTTGCTCTTCGGGTCTGCGAGCACCTTGGCGAGGATGGCGCAGATGGCGGCCCACGTGAACACCGCGGCGAAGGCTGACCAGGTGCGGTTGATGCGCTGGTTAAACATGGGCAGGTAGCGCAGGAACAGGTACAGCCAGACCACGCCGCAGGCGAGCACGAGCACGTGCAGGAACCAGGGGTCGGCATCGGAGGCGACGGTGAACAGCAGGGTGAGGCCCGTTTTGATGCTGATCATCGCAATCGCCACGCGGCCGTGCGGGCGCGAGGTGATGTTGTCGCTCGAGTACTCGCGGTCGAAGAAGACGGCGGACACACAGAGCGTGAAGGCCCAGAAGCACGGCAGCAGCAGGGAGACAACCACCATCATCGTCATGTGAGCGGGGCCGAAGCACTGCCAGTCCGTGACGCTCCAGGTGCCCCCCAGCTTGCACTTGTAGATGGAGATCAGGATGGTCTGCGGGGCGAAGTGAGGAGGCAGGCGCGAAAAAATGTGAGGCACAGATGATATGAAGCTGACTGTGCCGCGGCCGCGCCCATTGTACACTGGCAGCACACACTGCAGCACTCCGAATAGTCGTGGCACGCACCGCGAAGGGCACGAAGAGGGCCGTAGCGGTCAGCTTTGCGGTGGCGCGCAGGAACTTGAGCGGCGCCACGGTGCTGAAGTTCCCAACGGAGAACGAGTACGCAGCCCACACCGCGGTGGCGATGGTGGCTGCTGTCCACGTGCAGGCGAGGAACAACAGCGAGAGCTTGAACCAGGCGGCAATGCTGTCCGCGGCGTTGCTCGGGTTGATGTAGGAGAGGAAGGACAGAAGCCACTGCATGGCAGGCATCTTGCTCCTGCAGGGGGCAGGACACGGTTGGGGCAGCACACCAGCACGGGGGGCGATTTGAAGCAAAGGGGTAGGCCGGAGTGCGACGTGGCCATCTGTGCTCAGCTGTCGCGCTGTCACGCACCACGGGAAGTACTTGCCGCCGTACAGCGGGTAGGCGAGCAGCTGAAGGAAGTCGAATACTGCAACGACGAGGGGCCGCCAAGAACGAGAATCAACGGGAGCAGGCACCTGTGATCACACACCCAGCTGACAGCCTGCGGGTCAATCGCGGTTCGCTCCGATGAGTGACATTTGTCCGCGCTCATCTGTGAGGTTACGGAAGTCGGCCCGCCCGACAGGGCGCGCGCTGCCGCCAGCCCAAAGCACTCTGCCATTTGCACATACCCATGCCGAAAATGGAGATCTTCGTGTGACTGCTGTGGTCTTTCGCCATCGTAAACAGCACACCAAACACGCCGTTGCGCGCCGTCCGCAACCATCGGTCAAAGCGCGTCTCGGCTTGCTGTCGCCGCCGCAACAGAAAGCCAGTCGCATCCGCCATGGCGCTACGGAGGCGCGGAGGCACCGGCAAATTGACGTTTGTGGTTGAGTACTCTCCGCGTGTGACGTAGACCGATCAGGGCCTTCAGGCAAAACCGGAGCCGTCCACTGGGCGCAACAGTCGGAATCGTCCACCGCAGCGCTCTAGTTGGCGAAGTACGGGGTGGCCTATCGCTCCTTTGGCAGGATCGCCGCACGAATTTCCCGTGCCGACTTTCACAACAGCTGAGGCGCCAGCCGAAGTGATGGCCGTCAACCAAGGGTCCGAATTCGCGCCGTTTCGGTATGTACTACCGGCGATGAGGCCGTCGTAACACTCGAAGTGGCAGGGCGGCAGCTCAAGTCTGGTATTTGACTTTTGTTGCCGAACGACGCGGAAGTCATCGGATGCGCAGACACTCACGGATTTGAAACTTCAAAGCGCGTTCTGGAGGCGCCGACACTAAAATGCGGAAAACGGGCGCCTCCAAAACGCGCTGATGGAACTTCCATCAGTGCCGCGACTCTCAAACGTGCTGATTGCAAAAGGACTGTGAAACGACGGGAGAGATATCAGAGCGAGACCCTTCACCGCTTCTCCCAGATGGAGGTCGCCTGGTCCTTTGACGCGGCAGGCAAGCCGCCTGCTCCGGCCGCTGACGTCGATCCTGTGCTCAAACGCAGTGTCACCATTCCCGTGGAACAGTGCGCCGTGTGCTGGGAAGACATCCAAACACATCTCGCTGTTCCATTTCACCCC
>Ga0208629_100784_pt1 | contig 14122 bp, 2 predicted proteins | sample LakWasMet19_HOW5_2_FD_183865 | JGI IMG/M metagenome (GOLD analysis project Ga0208629, IMG submission 183865) | Freshwater sediment methanotrophic microbial communities from Lake Washington under simulated oxygen tension - Sediment Metagenome... | ecosystem: Environmental > Aquatic > Freshwater >...
ACGCAAGCGCGCGCATGGCGGATGAAGTGCGGCGCACCGCCGGGTCCCGCCTGGACAGCACGCGTGCGGAGCTGGCGGCGCTGCGGGAGGCGCAGGCGGAGGAGCGGCGGCTGCGCGCTGCGGAGGCGGGGCGGGCGGAGGCGCTGCAGGCACAGCTGCGGGCGGCGGCGGACGGGCGTGCGGGGGCGGAGCGGGAGCGGCGCGCCGCGGAGGGGCGCGCAGCGCAGTACCACGCGGAGATGGGCAGCCTGAAGGCGCAGGTGGGGGAGCTGAAGGCGGCGGTGGCGCAACTGCGCAAGGGGCACGCCCACCGCCCCTCCAGCTCCAGCCGCCCCGCCAGCTCTGGCCGCCCCGCCAGCTCTGGAGGCGCGGCCGCTGACGCTGCTGCGGGCGCCGCTGGGCTGGACGGCGAGAGGGGAGTCCGTGGCGCAAGCGGCTCCGGCGCAGCGACTGCGCGCAGGGCGTCTGCGGACAGACGGGCGGCCAGTGATGGGACCCTGGGGAGCGCCGCTGGTCTGGCGGCTGCGAGCGGGACTGCGAGCGGGGCTGCCTCGGCCCAGCGCCCTTCGCGAGGCCGGACCGGCAGCGAGGTCAGCGTCGGCGCGTCCGCAGTCCGCCAGGGGACGTCGGCACCGGGGAATGGGGCGCAGCTGCCGTCGCGGCAACCCAGCACCCCCTCCTCGCTTGCGCGGCGGCAGCGCCCCGCGTCGCCGCGTTCCGTCGCCTCTGCCCGCACCGCGCGCACGCACACGAGCGTTGGCGCCCGCAGCACAGGCGGCCGCAGCACAGGCGGCCGTAGCGTAGGCGGTCGGAGCGTTGGGGGCCGCAGTGTCGGTGGTCGTAGTGTGGGGGCTGATGGCACGGGCGGACGCAGCAGCGGCGGTGGCGGCATCGGCAGCGCTGTCAGCAGGCGGCCTGCGAGCATGCGCAGCCCGTACGCGCAGCCCGTGCCCGGCAGCGGGGCTGCCAGGAGGACGGCAGCCGCCTCCCCTGCGGCTGGCACAGACGTGCTCTCGGGAGATGGAGAGAGCGCAGGCGCACCTGCCGCAGCTGCTGCCCGTGCAGCGGGTGCCGATAGTGCGGCGGCTACTGCTTCCCCTGCAGCGGGTGCCAACTCTGTTGTGGGCGATGTACCCACGGCTGTCGACGCAGCAGGCACGCAGCGCTCTCGGGGATCTAGCGCGCCATCTGCCCCGACGCAGCCCAGCGGCGACTCGCGGGTCGACGTCGAGGCGACAGAACCCTTGGAGGAGGAAGACCACGTCTTCGGCGTAGACGGTGCATCGAGTGCCGCCATCGCCGGCGCGCGGGCGCCCCGTGACAGCTTCGAGCCGTCCGCACTCGCTGACGGATCACCGCTCGCACAGGGAGCCGGAGCTGGGATGGTTATGAGCCCAGGCGGCGGGCAGCTGCTGCAGCTGCAGACGCAGCCGCAGCACGCCGACGACGCCGCCTCGCTGTCTCATATGTCTCTGCTCTCCCGCGGCTTCGGCGACGCGTCGCTGCTGCAGGCGCCCCACATCTCAGGCGGCGGCGGCGGCGGGCCGCCCAGCCGGGCCCTGCTGGCCCAGCGCGAGCGCCGTGCGCGCAGGGAGGCTGCGCTGACGGCCTCAAAGCAGGCGGTGCACGCTGCGGCGGGCGCGCCGCTCACGGAGGCGCAGCGGCGCGAGGAGCTGCGGCGCTTCGCGGCGCTGCAGGGCGGCAGGGGTCTCGGCGCAACGACGGCGGCGATGGCGGCTGCCCTGTCTCCCGCGGGCTCGCCCCCGCCTGCAGCCGCGGCGCCTGTCGCTGGCGGCACTGGCCGCTCGGCTGCGGCGGCTGGTGGCGGTGCTGGCGCGTTGGGGGCCGCTGGCGCGACAGCCCGGCCGACTGTCGCGCTGGCTCGGAGTGCCGCCGTTGGCACCGGCTCTGGGGCAGCCAGCGCCGCCGCTGGCCCTGCAAAGCCCCGCGCAGCCCAGGCGCCACTCCCGCCTCGCGTGAGCGGCGCGCACCACGCATACGTCTCCGTGGCCAGCGCTGCCGCTGCAGGCGCGCTCCCTAGCGGCGCTGGCTCGCCGCCGCTGCTGGTCTCCCCCGCAGGCAGCGGCGGCCCCTCGCTGCAGGCGCAGGCGCAGGGCGCAGCGTCGCCGGCTGAGGCACCTGGGAGCGCGCCCCTCGCGGCAGCACCCGCCGCCCACCTGCCGACGCAGCACCACCCGGGCCAGCCGGCTCCCGTCCACACCACCGTGTCCCTGGCAACGCTGAGCCGTCTTGCCCGCCCCCGCGCAAGCGTCGGAGGGGCGGGCCTGCAGCCGAGCGCCGCTGCGCCCGCTGCGGCACCGTCCGGGGCCGCTGTGTCCCGCGTCTCTCGCGGGACTGCGGGCACCGGACGCAGTGCTGACGGACCGACGCCACCCGCAGCTGCGGCTGCTCTGGGCCGGCCGGCGGCGGCGGCGGCCGCTGCGTCCAACAACGCTCCGGGTGCGAGGGCGAGGGGGCCGGCGGGCGCCTCAGCACGCAGCGGCGCTGCAGCTGCTGCTGCGGCGGACGGGATTCAGACGCCAGGCAGGGAGGCGCCCTCGACGACTCTCGTCGCATCCGCACCTGGCGTGAGCGATCCAGTCGCTCTCTCCACCGCGCTGGCCGCGCCCGAGCACGCGCTGGCAGGGGCTGCTGGTGGGCCTGTGCGCCTCGCAGGCCCCGGCTCCTCGTCGGTCGCTGTTGATGTGGACGGAGGCGTCCTAGAGGCGCCTGCAGGCGCCGCGGGCTGGCACGCTGACCACCGCGCCGCCCCTGCGTCTGCTCCCCGCTCGGCCTCGCCCGATGTTGCTGCGCCGGAGGAGCCTGGAGTCATTGTAGCGATCCTGACCCCTGACTATCCATCGCATGCATCCCCCGGAGGGTACGGCGGCGACAGCTCGCGCGCGGCGTCCGTGCGTCGCTTGGAGGCTGCTGCAGCCGTGACAGCAGTGATGGAGCAGCGCCCGCTCGTGCAGCCTGCAGCTGGAATATCCCCGGCCGACGGGTCGGCTTTCCGTGCATCGCACGAGCCGCCGCTGCCAGCGACTGTGGAGGCGCCCTCGAGACCGAGGGCAGAGGTGGCGGATTCAGCTGCGGCCGCGCCCATCACCCAGGCCGCGTCACAGCCGCCGGCGTTTCGAATCTCCCTTCACGCCCTGCACTCCCCTTCAGCAGATCGACAGGCTGTCTCGGAGGAGGGGCGCGTTGAGGGTAATACTGCAGGGGCTGCGCGGTGCAGCGATGCAAGCAGTGTGGCTCTCGCTGCCGTGTCAGGAGGCGCCGCAGACCGCGACCAGCCTTTGTACGCCGCTGCTGCGTTGCCTGCAGTCCAAGCCGCGGGGGCAGCTTCTTCTGGCGCCGGCCTCGGCGATGCGCAGTCGGCTGAATCCAGCGTAGCGGCAATAGAACGGCCGGCTCCAGGCAGAGGCTTGCCGCGGCTGGTGTCATACAAGCTCGCTGGCGGAAGTGAGGCGCAAGTTAGCGAGGCGCCAGCCAGCGACGCTCCCGATGCTGCTCGCGCATCCAAGGTGGTGGGGGCTCCGTCCACACAGGCCCCAGCGACTGCGCTCCTTTCTGACTGTGGCACCGCTGCGGTCGCGACGGCAGCACCGCTTGACAACATTTTTGACGACACCGCACCCGTGGCGGATGCGGTCTCCGGCCGTGGCGGCCCCCATGTGACAAATGCTACCGAAGTCGCCATCGCGGGTGCTACTGATGCGGTTGATGGCAACGTTTGCGCGCCCGGTCCTGTGGCGGAGCAGTCAAGCGAGCCTCTTGCTGCTGCTGTTTCTGGTGGTGCTGCTACTCACGCTGTTGCCGACCCGTTGTCGACCCCGCCCAGCATGCTGGGGACTGATGCAGGCGTCGCTGCGGCATCGGCTGCGATCGGTGCGCTCAACGCAGCCTCGGGGCTGCTTTTCGATCGGGCGCCCGCAGAGCCGCAGGCGAGGGCGTCCCTCGAAGCACCAGCGTCGGCGCAGGTCGAGAGCGCTGCTGAACACAACGCAGCAGCAGTCAACCCGCCCAGTTCACTCGCATCGGCTGGCCCGTCTGACTCTGCGGTTGGAACTGCGGGGGATTCACGGGCGCAGAGCCCTGGCCGCGATGCAGCGGGCGGGGACGCCGGGGTCAGGGAGGGAGCGCACATTCTGCCAGCCTCGCCGCCTCCTGTGCTGCCGCAAGGTGGCTCGCTGCCGCAGCCGCCGCAAGCTTCATCGTCACCGACTGACGCTGCCCCGCAGAGCGATGGCGAAGACTGGGGTGACGATGACGTGCTGGACCTGCTGCCCGACTAAGTGACCGGCTGGAAGCGTTTTTCACCCGTGTGCCGCGCACCGCACGCAGCCGTGTGACAAAGGGGCCTGGGCGGTGTGCCGGCGGCCGAATCCGAAACCCTCCAACGACGATAACTGAGCGCGTGTCTCTGTGTGAGCACGCAAGCTGAAACGACAAGATTCTTTGTTGTAGCTTTCAGCAAATAAAACTCCGCGTTAAACCGCATTGCTGCATGCGCATCAAAATCGTCTGTATCGATATGTGGCGTCTGAACACGGCTGCACACTAGAGCGAATTCGAGGCCGACGCACGCATCAGCTGAAACGCACGAGCCGCACAGCCGCTTAATCAAAGCAGCGCCAACCGTTTGATGTGGCTGCGTTCGTCGAACGGCAGCAGCTGCTGCCCAAACTTCAGCTCCGCGCGCCGCTGTCGCCTCACGAAACCGGCTCATCCCTGTCCGAAGCTGTCGACAATTGCTGACAGCTGGCTAGCGACGTTGTCAAAGCTGCCATAACTGCGCTGCGGTGCTGCCTTGGACTGCTCTGGGCCAGCAAGTGGCCATGCTATCCGGGTCAACAACTCGACAGGCGATCCAACTGCGGTGCGAGAACCGGTCTGTGGGCGCCACGAAATGCTGCCCGACCCTGTCCAGCTGCGCTCTGTTGACGGCATTCTGTGGAATTATGGGTGAGTGCGTGCAAGCTGTGTGCCTCCTCACACGCATTGACTGCAAGTTTCGAAATCGCTGTTCATGACGCCTCTGCTCACCGGGAACGATGTTCTCGAATGTGCTCCTGTTTTGCGTGGCTGCAGCGCTCTCCTTGTTCTTTCTTGTTCGCACCAGCAATACGGTAGCTGTGGCGCAGCGCCAAGTCGCGTGGTCGCACGTCGGACTGGACCTGATGCAGGTTTCTCGTCGCCTCGCGACAGTTGTGTCGCGCGAGGGCGTTGCGACCTCGGCGCTCATCACGCGAGAAATGAATGCCGCGGGCTGCCCGGGGGTCTCGCGGTCGGTGTCGCCAGCGGCGGTCCTCAGTATGGATTCACTCGCTGACGCACCGGCGTCGTGCCATGCACCCCTGCCATCCGGAAGTCTCGTCGCAGATCTTAACAACACGCGCATGTGCGCAGATGCGGTCTTCGCTTCCGTGCTGGCCTGGATCGACAGCTCGATTACGGATCAACCCGAAGCCGCGCAGCTGCTGCTGCGGCACCTGCGGAGCAATGTGAGGCAGCCGTTGCAGGCTGCGCGAGATCTCGTCGACGCTCGACAGGGCTGCATGACAGGCTTCGCGTTTTTGCAGGCTCAAAACGCATGGACGGGGGCTATTACGCAGGCGGCGGCGACTATTAGGTTCTTCGACAGCGTGCAGAACAGCCCCGCTTCGTCGGTGTCGAGCCCGGCTCTGCTCGTCGCTGCGGCCCTCGAGACCGCCTTTCTCGTTGATGCCGCCGGCCGCTACGTGCGAAGGCTGCTGTTGCTTGCGGAGACGGCGCCTGCCGTGGCGCAGCAAGCAGCCCTGGCAAACAGCTCTGGCGGTGTCGCCAATAGCACTGGGGCGTGGAACGGCACGGTCGACGACGCTTACTATCGGTCCGGAGCCATGCACCAGCTGCTATTAGGGCAGACGTATCCGCTGCTGTCGGCGGCGACAGCCCGCCTCGTGGCACGATCGGAGGCTAGCGGCGGCCGCTACCACGCCACATTGGTCAGCAGCATGCTGCCTGCATTCGTCTCGCGCGTTCAGACCGCAGGGCAGCTGCTCATCCTGAGCCCAGACACGCGGCCGGTGCGAAGCGCGCTCAACCGCACCGCTGCGGCGTGGGAGAACGTTACCACTGCAGCATTCAACGCCCTCAGCGGCGGGGTTGACGCGCTGATGGCCCAATACGCCTCAGATCGGGTCTCAGCCTCTGCAGCAGCGTCCGCGTACCTGGTGATCCCTATCATGCTCTCAGTCACGGTACTGATAATGCTGCAGGCAGTACGGCTCGTGTTCCGCCACGAGAGCAGCCGGCGGGAGGTGGCGGCGGAGCAGGCGATGGCGCGCCAGTATTCATCGTTTGTGCGGTACGTGAGCCACGAGGCACGCTCGCAGAGCAACGCGGCACTGCTGGGTGCCGATCTGCTGCGTGATGAGCTGCTTGCGCTGCGAGAGCTGCAACAGGCTGCTTGTATTCAGAAAACGGGCTGGGGCAATCCTGTGTGTGCTCCCGGGACTGCATCTGGCGCAGCAACGGTTCAGAGCTCCGCACGCACCGTGTCTGCCGAGGCTGAGGAGGGCCAGCTTGCCGTGCAGTTCCGCTCGAGCCCTGTGGGCGCGGGAGTGGATGCAAGCAGCACCGGACTTCCAGCAAACTCGGGTGCGCAACAGGTCACTTCAGGCGCAGACAGCGAAGATGCGTCTCTGTCCAGCAAGTTGGAGCTCATTGACACGATCCGCGCCAGCCTGCGGCAGCAGGTGCACATCTTCACGGATGCGCTGGACTGGGAGAAGGTCTCCAGCGGCGGCCTGACCCTCGATATGCAGCCCACTTGCCTTATCGGCGAGGTACAGGCATGCATGCGCAGCATGCTGCCGACGGCGCGGAGGAAGGGCATTCGGCTGCTGCTCGTCGTGGACCGTCGTTTTGAGCTGCCAGCCGCTGATGCCGGAGGAAGCACTGAAACAGCCGGCCAGAGTCGAGCCTCGATATCTGGCTTCTGTCCGTGGCAGCGAGCGAGGGTTGCGGCCTCCTCAACCGACGTATCTGGACTGTCGTCGCGGTCCCGGGAGGGCCCTGCACGGGACACGCCGCATGCTGCCGTATCTGCAACCGCTGGCCTGAGCGCGGAGTCTGGTGCTCTGGGCTTGCGCGGAGTCGCTGTCGACGAGCGGTACTGGGCCTCCGAGTTGTTGCCGCCGCTGATGCTCCAGGCGGCCGTTCACCGCATTCGCGGCATCGTGGGCAACCTGCTCTCCAACAGCTGCAAGTTCAGTCCTGCCGACAGCAGCATTGTCATCACAGTCACGTTCAGGCAGCTGCCAGCTCTCCCCGTGCAGCAACGGCGCCATCGCAGTGTTGTGAGATGCTTGGGCTGCTGGGGGCCAAGGCTCGGGTGCTGCTGCAGCGCTACCCACAGCAGCGTCAGCCCGGTGCTTTCACATCACGCTACCGGCATGCATGGTTCACTTGCGCCCGCCCGCGGCCAGGAAGCTGACAACTCGGTGTGGCAGCAAGCATCGCACATCAGCGTTGCAGCGCCAACGCCCACCGCTTCCTCTAGCAGTGATGCGATGCGCTGGTCATGGCACCATCGCCCTTCAGCCGCCAGTGGCTTGGCTGCTGCGTTGCCGTCGGGCCGACCCGACAGCCGTGACGCCCTGCTTGATGCGGCCGGCAGCCCCCAAGCCGCCAGCACCATCGCAACGCTTCGTGCGGCGCGAGCGTGGTCACCGCAAGCCGGTGCAGACTTGGACAGCGGGGGGCGCGTCCCTCCACACCCTTCGCCCCCTGCGCCCGCGACCCTTGCGCGGTCGTCAACACCTGCTGTCGCCTGGACCGGGCGCCGGCCGACGGCCCGTTTTGGCGCAGCGACAGAGCTCGGCGCACTGCCAGGGTGCCCGGAGGAGATGTCCGACGGTGGCTCGCCTACCCATGAGGCCGAGACACGGGCCGGCCTCCCCTCTGTCGCAACTGGAGGACCTATGGCGGGCGGGCTGTCGACGAGCATGCAGACTCCCACCGCCGTGCAGCTTCCGAACAGGCCACTGCTCAGTGCCACGCCTAGCTCACCTGCGAATATTCAAACTGTCGCCGTCCAATCCTTGCCTCCTGCTGGTTCAGGCGCGCTCGCTGCGCCGGCGCGTCGGTTTGCTGTCAGCATCAGCGTGCGGGACGAAGGGGTTGGGATCGGGCCCGAGGACTTGAAGCGCTTGTTCACGCCCTTCACCCAGATCCAGGCGGGGCAGCTGCAGAAGGGCATGGGCACGGGCCTCGGCCTCGCGATCGCGAAACGACTCGCGCAGGCGCACGGCGGCGACATCACTGTGGAGAGCGAGGAGGGCAAGGGCAGCACATTCACATTTACCTTCGTGGCTGACGAGGCGCTGGAGCCGCATGCAGGCAGCCCTCAGCCGACGCAGCCCGCTGCTTCCGCCTTGACTGACCTGCACGGCGAGAGCGTTTTGGATCCTGCGACGTCGTCTCCGCCAGTGCCTGCAGAAGCCAAGTCGAGTGCAGGCGCGGGAGCGATCTTGCTTCCTCCGCTGCGCCGCGTCCACCCAAGCTCTGATCTCCCGTTTTCCCGCCGCCTCACTGCTGACAAGCCTGAGCCGTCGCAGGCAGGCGGCACTGCCGCGGAGCGTCATCAGCGCTCGACGCTGCAATACCATCTCCCGACCTCGTCCGCGGAGGCGTCCCCTGGTGCGGCCAGCAGCGCGCTAGAACGGACCGCGTCTCCCCTCCCGCACTCCCCGCCCGGCCTCGGTCTGTCGTCCCCCATGCCTCGAGCGCCGAGCGCCGCGCGCACCCTCCGCCCGCTCTCCGCGTGGAAACTGAGCTCTGCCCTGTCGACGCTGCCGATGGGCGCCGCTCCTGCTCGGCCGTCGGCCCCTCTGACGCCCTCGCGGCGCCTGCACGGTGTTCCGCCAAGCCGGCGCTTCGTGGTGCGGGCGGAGTCCGCCTCGCCGCACCCCGCAGCCGAGGAAGTGGCGGGAGCTATCGCCGCATTGAGCTGCGCGACGGACCCACACTCGGCTGCTCTGTCGGGGGCGGGAGTGGCAGCGCAGGTGCCCGGCTTGCACGTCGAAGCTGCCGCGGGAACGGGGCTGCCGGTTTCGGCGCGGGATCGGTCGCCGCCTGTACTACTGACACAGGGTGCGCCGCTGCGGCTGCGGGCTGCAGAGGCCCTGCCCGCCACGCCGCCAGCGCCGCCGCTGTCGGAGGGCGACGCAGGTGTGACGCCTCTGTCGCTCCCAGGTTCAGCCTCGCGCACGCCGTCCGCGGCCTTGAGTGGCGCGGGTCGACAGCGTGTCCACGCGCTGGTGGTGGACGACATCCGCTCCAACCAGCTGGTGCTGTCCAAAGCCCTCGCGTCGATGGGCTTCGTTGTGGCGGCCGCCGATAACGGCGCCGAGGCGCTGCGTCTGCTCGTGCAGCGACAGCACGCCTGTGAGCCGGCTGGGACCCTTCGGCCGCCGTCGACGGGGGCGAGCCCCACGGGGCGGACTGTGAGCTCCGACCCGGAGTCTGCCGACCATTCCCTCGACGCGCCACGCCCGCACCTCCCCCAGTTCAGCATCGTGCTAACGGACAAGAGCATGCCCGTCATGGACGGTTTGGACAGCACGCGGCGCATGCGGGCTGCAGGCTACAAAGGCGCTATCGTCGGAATCACAGGCGACGCGACGGCTGAGGACCGAGCGCTGTTCATGCGTGCGGGCGCTGACGAAGTCCTCTCGAAACCAGTCTCGAAAGCGGAGCTTGCGGCTGCCATCCAGCGCCACCTCAACGCGTAGTGCCCTGTAGCTGCTTGCCGGTGCGGACTGCCCTCAAGCTCGTATCTCTAACCTTGCCGCCCTGCTGCGCGGAGACTGCACTCTCAAAGAGACCCGGCTTTCTGCGAATTTCTACTCCCGACCTTGCATTGTGCACAACATCTACACGGTAGTGCCGGCCACACCGCCGGCACTTGCTGCATGTGGGATTTGCGCTGGTGTCCGCTTGTGTGGCGCCGTGCTGACGCTGCCTGAGGCCTTCCGGTGCCAGCTTGGAAACGCGCACCCCTTCAGCGGCCTGACACCCCTTCAGCGGCCTGACACCAACAACTTCGACCGCAGCTCTCTTGTGCAGGCATCAGAAGCGGATTCGTGACTTCGCGCCTGCGGTGGTGCCGCGGGTGCGCAGGCAAGCTCATACATGGCTTCGCTATTTTGCTCGATAAGACGACGCCCCCGAGTCGCACTTGTGTGCCTGGACCCTCTTGAATTTGTATCCGTACACTCCGTTGCGTCTCTTTCAAAAGGGTTATCGTGAGGCTTGCTTCAAAAGCGTCGGGGTTGCATCGCGATGAATACCGTTCGACATTCGAACGCCTATATTGACGCTGAGATCTCGACATGTGTACACGACGGCCATGCATATGCCGCCACGATTTGGTGATGTCAACGGGTATGCATATGACATGAATTTCGACCGCGGTAATAACTAAAAAACGTTGCACGTAAACGTGCACTGGGTATTCTACGAAGGCCGACGTCAGAACCAGTGGCGACGAACAGGTGGAGAAACTTCGAATTCAGCTGCCAGGCCATCAACCTCACGACAGAAGGGCGCCGCCCTGCACCCGCACAGCCACCGGCGGGATGCGAAACAAAGGCGGCGGCGGCGGAACTGCGGGAGCGAGAGCCACAGCGCCTAACGGGCCCGCCGCTGCTGGTTCTGGTTGGAGCCGTGCACCGCGCGAGCGCGACTGCCTTCGGCGCCCGTCATCGACCCGCCGGCGGCCAGAAGCCGTTGATTCGCTAAAGTCACTCGTAGTGTCGCTGTCCGTAGATGCGGCCCGTCGACGGTGGTGCCGGTGTCGGCGATTGCCCTGCGGTTCACGGGAAAGACTCGGGCGGTGTTGGCTATGGGAGTGTCTGTGACCTTCACGGTGATGGGGGTGCCTCTGCAGCGCGTGTTCAGCGCTGCTGCGGCCGCGGCTTGCTGCGGATTCATCGCGATGGTGGAGGCTGCCCTCGTCACGCACGGGCCAGTCGTGGTCCCCACGGTCCCGGTGGCGATGTCGATGCGGCCGGTGGGAGTGGTGGCGCCGCCGTCGCTCGCGGCCTTCTGCAGCAGCGTCGTGGCTCTCATTAAGAGTTTCACGCGCGCTGCCGGGTCCGCTGGATACTGCGTGATGGTGGCAGTGCGGGCACGATGGGGATCCATGCGACACCGCAGCCGAATCGGCAGTGTGGCGGACACGGCTAGCCGTCGCATTCGGAGCAGCAGAAACGGGAGTACTTTCCAACGCAGCAGCCCCGTGGGAGTCACGCCAATGGCCCGACTGCCCAGCCCGCAGCCCGTGCTCTGCGGCAGCTGTAGCAGACGGCAGGGCCGCAAACGCCGCTGAATTGAAGGCTGCAGCATCGCCCAGCGCAGCACTGACGTACATATCGTGCTGCTGCAGGTACAGCGCTGCGCCTGTCGTCTGCACGCGCGTGTGCGCCGCGACGACACCGCTGCCGTCAACGTGAGAGGTGCCGGCCTGCACCCCCTCCTCTCTCAATCGTGGCGCGGCCACTGCTGTCGCGGCTGCCTCGAGTCTTTTCCCCGCGGCCAGCGCCGGTCCCACGGCAGGCAGCGAGTGGTGCGCGGCAGACGCCCACACAGCTGTGCTCTGAGGCGAGAGGCCAGACAGGTTAACGAGGGAATCGGGCTCTGCACCGACCATGGCGCCTGCTGGAGAGCGAGGAGGCGCCACCTGGGACCTCTGCACTCCAGCCGCTGGACTGGGGCTCTGCGATGCCGACGGCAGAGGCAGCTGCGGCACCTGCGTGGTGCGCGGTCGAGATGGGGGAGAGAACGCTTCCGCTGAGTAACTGGAAGCGGCAGTCTCCGCCTGTCCTGCCCTCCGAGCGGGCGACGGGCTCGACGTGAAAGGCGACAGCTCTGCGCGAGTAGCGGCAGTGGCAGCAGGCCCAGCAGCCCCGGAGCCTTCTCTGTCCTGGGTCCTGCGTGACCGTGCGCTGGCATCCCCCGTTCCCTCGTCGTCGGAAAGGTCCCACAAAAACGACGACGCACTAACGAAGGCTCCTCCACTGCCGGCGGCGACAGACGCGTCGGCACGTCGTCGTGAGGGCGTCGCGGGAGACATGGTTTCCTCTGCTGTCTGGAGTGGTGGTTCGGCAGCAGCAAGCAGAGGCCTCGCAGCACGCTGTCGCTCAAGTATCGTGTCGTTGGAGTTGACCGCGTCTGTCGCTCGCTGCAATGTATTAAGAGGGCTGCCCGCGGGCGTTGGTGCTGCTGCTGGAGTATCCGCCTCCGCAGCAGCAGCCGATTCTCGAGGTCTCCCATTCAGATTCACAACGTGAGCCTCCGCGGATAGTGCGTCAGACGGACCGGGTGGCGGCATACCCGCAACTGCGCTGGCGACTTGCATGCGAGGCCGAGGTTCGCTTGCATCCCCACGCTCCAAGTGCGGCGGAGTGAGCTGCTGCTGCTCTGCCCGCTCACTCGCAGCCGCTTCTGAAAGCCGCGCTACATCGGGCGGCTTACCGCGAGTGTCGCGCACGGCGGCGAGGCCCGTCTGCGCCAGGTACTTCGCAAAGGCAGGGCTATACGGCGCCAGCAGCGGGGCAGCCTGCCGATCGATGGCCGCCAGGCGCCGCCGCAGCCGCGCAATTGTGACGGACGGATCCTCCAGCTGCAGCGCGTCGGAGGACGGCGGATACAGCTCTATGGACGCAGCTTCCGGAGGGTAGCGGCTCGTGGGTAGCGCAAGCGCCTGCGACGGCGGCGCCGCCGCTGTCGCCGGCGCCGTAGGCGGCAGAGCCGTTGCATAAGAGGCGCCGGTCGCAAGAGGAGTGACCGCTGCATGCCGGAGCCCAGCAGCAACTGCGCCGCCGTCTCTGCCGGGCGCGTCTCGTGGGAGGCCGTTTGAAAAAGGCACGGAGAACACTGGCTTGCAAGGATGGGCCGCTGCATGGTCTGCACCATGCACATCGCTCAATCCGAATGCATGGTTGCTGCGCGCTTGCAGCTCATCGTGATCGGCGCCTCCCACACCATCGGCAGCTTGCTTCCGCCAGGACTCCACTGCAGAAATGCGCGCTGGTTTTTGCTCTGATCGGTCAACTGGACGTTGGCTGCCAGCGTCGGTGGACCCAACAGCGGAGGCATGACCCTGCTCAGAAGGCACAGAGGACTGCACGACCCTGGTGGGCGCGGCTGCAGCAGCAACCCGACCGGACAACACACCCGCCTCAAACATGCGCCTGGAAGATTCGATCACAGCCATCGCCCTGCTCAACACGTTACTGTCGCTCGCTGTAGAAATCCGCAGCTCGGAGTCAGCTCCGGTGTCCACGCGGCCACCTGCTGCGGTTGCGTCTACTGTGTCGCCAGTGAACCATGACGGAAGCGGGCCAGACACCGGCCGTTGTCGCTCCTCGGGCGGCGCTGGCGGCGCGGACCGGAAGCGCTCAACGTACGCCTTCAACATATTGCCAGCATCTGGTTGGTGATGAATCCGTTGTGTCAGCGTCCCGATGCAGCTCCCACGCGTCGCCACAGCCTTGGAGAGCGTGGTGTCATGTGATGAGCGCGCAGGTGTCCACGATTTCGTCTCTCTCGGGACCTCGCGAGTTGCAAACGCATCAATCGCCCAGTTCGCAGCGTACCCTGCGAAAGTGCCACACAGTGTCGCAGTTTCGAGACTCTGTGCGGAGGCCCGCGTTTTCCTCGGAAGAGCTTGCTCGGAGTTGCTCCTCCCCGACAAGACCCGAGATGTCGGGAGCTGGCTGTGCTGCCGCAGGCGCGGGCAGAAGCTCCGTCCTGAACATCGTTGGGACTGGCATTGACATGTTTGAGCAGGAGGTGAACCTCGCAGCAACTGTGGGGACACTCAAGCGCGAACTGGCGCCGATTCTCGGTGTCGCTCCACCACACTTCCGGCTCTTCCGTTCGAACGACACCAGAAATGGGCCCAGTGGCGACCCCTTAGTCGCAGATAGGGCTCTCTCCGCGGAGCGCATCCGCGACAGTGGTGCCGTTTTCGTCGAGGATGCCAGGCTGCCCCTCGTCGCTGGTGCGTTTTCCACACGTCGTGTGGAGGCGTGCTCCCGTGCTTGTGCCGCTCCCGCCCCAATGCTTT
>Ga0208629_100785_pt1 | contig 14117 bp, 7 predicted proteins | sample LakWasMet19_HOW5_2_FD_183865 | JGI IMG/M metagenome (GOLD analysis project Ga0208629, IMG submission 183865) | Freshwater sediment methanotrophic microbial communities from Lake Washington under simulated oxygen tension - Sediment Metagenome... | ecosystem: Environmental > Aquatic > Freshwater >...
CCGTAGGCAGCAGCGATGTGACATGATGCGTGTTACAGCTGCACTTGATGCAGGGTAGCTCGTTTCCTGTGCGGTCTCAGGCAGGCGGTCTGCATTCATCGCCCAGACTGGCGGACTGCATGCCCGTTGTCTGCCTCGAGGGGTCGCTTCTTCATCGTGCCACACCGCTTCCTTGCCGCAGCTTGCCCGCGGGGAAATAACCTGCGCTGGCTCCCGCCGCGGTCATGTAGACAGTTTAAAACTTGAGGCTGACGAACCTCTGGTACGGGGCTATATCGGCTCGTTGGCTGGGATCGAAGCTCTCTCTGTGTTGGAGCGATCGAGACGGGTCACTCTCAGGCGACTTTCCCAAGATATCGAGGGCCTCAAACTTGATGGCATTTGATCAACACTGATACCCGAGCTTCGAGAACCAATCAACAATGTGTGAGCATCAACAGTCAACGCAGATCAAGTGCACGCATGGTGCGTGGACGTCGACAGCCTGGACGGCGTGAGACCTGGACCATTTGCAATGCGCTGACGCCGGCGATTGAACGAGTCATTTTTGGTGTTTTTGAGCTCTACTGCACCCAGTGGTGACGGCGGCATGGTACCCCCGGGCCGGGTACGGCCGGTCGCGGGGAAGTGACACAGTCGGCCTGCGTGGTGCTGATCAGCGGAGCATCAACATCGATACAAGCTGTAGGCACCGGTCCCGGAACGCGTGGTCCATCGTGCAACAACATGAAGGTGGGAACGGAAAATGCCAGCCATAATGTGAAGCTGGTATTTCGAGCATGCAAAGACTTCCGACACTTGATGCTCACAGTTATACCATAACGCTCAAAGGCTACCTTGTGTGCTGGCTCGCGAATCAACATGTTGACGAAAGCGGTCTGAATTTGTCGCTCACACTACGCAACATCAACAGCCCGCTCGAGCTCGACCGTGACACACATGCGAGTCGCTCGATCACTTCTTCAAAACCTGCCTGAATTGTAGCAATGGCTCGATCCCGCTCTGCCTGGCATCCACAAGTCGTCAGCTTGTGTTAATTGTACAAAACCTCCCAACGGAACAGCTCATAAGCATCAGCTCGGTACCAATCCAGCCATCCCCTTAAGATGACCCGATCTACCGCAAGCACCAGATCAACAGGCAGCAGCTCTGTTCCAAGCCAGCCGCCCCCCCAGGAAGACCTGAACCACCGCAAGCGATGCGGGATCCAGCAATACAACATCGCCAAAGCAGCCCGGCTCGAGGCTGCCAATAACATGCTGCAGGCCGAGGCAGCAGGCGGGGTTGGAGGTGACAGTCGCCACAACAGCCCGTAAGGCCTTGAGTGCACCCTCGCGGGCGTACGCCGTCGCAGAACGGTCGGCGCCGCTCCCTCCAGAAGCTGGTGCTGCCAAAGCTCGAGCGTCGATGCCAACAGCAGCCGCTAGATTGCGCAGGCAGCGGTCCAGCGGCGCAACGGCGCCCGCCAGAGTGCTCGTGCCCGCCACCACAGCATGCACGCCTGGGTAGGTGCCGTCGCCCACCTCGACGCCCCCGTGAATCATCACAGGCAGGTCTCCGTATCGTGTGGGGCCCAGCCCCGCGCCCAGGGCAGGCATCGCGTCCGTCACGAGGACGCAGCGGTGCGGTGCCGCGCGGAAGGCGAGCGCTGCGGCCGCTGGATGCACGTGTGCACCGTCCGTGATGATGCTAAAGTAGGGCGGTCCAGAGAGCGCACCGCTGGCGTGTGCCCCTGCACTCTCAGGCCGACCCAGTAGCGCAATGGGCCCCGGGTCGCCGCGGTGGCTCAGCGGTGCCATGGCGTTGAACATGTGGGTCACCAGCCGAGCCCCAGCGCTGACCGCGGCATCGCAGCAGTCGTAGCCCGCTGTAGTGTGCCCGATGGAGCACACAACCCCAGTGAAGGGGGCGTCGACGCCGGCATCGGGTGTTGCAGCGGATGCCCCCTCGCCGGCAGGCGGGCGAGAGGACGCACTAAGCGCACGGATGAGCGGGAGAGCGCCCGGCAGCTCGGGGGCGAGTGTAACGATCCGTACAAAACCGGCATCACATGCGCCGCTCGCAGCTCCAGCCTGCGCGCTGATTGTGGCAGTGCCCTCAGAGCGAGCAATGGTGCTGCCCCCGACAGCGCCGCCGCTGGCCCCGCTGCTGCCCGAGCCGTGAGGGCCCATCAGATACTGCGTAGCGGGCCCATACACGCGGGGCATGCACGACAGAGCATTGTCTGCTTCACCAGCGACGCGCGAAACGGTGCTCGAGCCATCGGTGCACGTAGCAGTGGTCCCGACAGCAGGCACAGCCTCCGAAGATGCATCACCAGACGCACCCAGGCGCTCTGTGCCCTCAGGGGCGGGGCTGCACAGGTGCCCCGGAGCATGGGCGCCCTTCCGGCCCAGGTTGAGGAACGGGCCCTCCAGATGCATGCCCAGCACTCGCGCCCGCGCAACCCCGTCTCCACGCGTTGGTTGGGCAGCAGCAGCAGCATCGGGCGTGCCCAACAGCAGTCCGCCCCCTGGTGCGGGTTCAGTGCCGCTGACTGCGGCACCCGCCCAACCGTGCACGCCTGAAGCTCGCCACAGCTGTCGAAAAATTGCCAGCGTGTGCGTGTACGTGGCTCGGGAGCTGCTGATGACAGTAGGGCAGACACTCGTCACACCGAACTGCAGGAGGCCCGCTAAGACAGTGTCAATGTCGTCGGCGGCCACCGTTTGGGTGCTGAAGTCAACGTTGAAAGCGCCATTAAACTGCAAGTCGACGAAGCCGGGGAGCAGCACCGCGCCCCGGCAGTCCACATCCGTCGCTGGCGCAGTGCCGCCCCCAGCGACGACCCGACCCGTGGTTGCGTCCACAAACAGCTCATCTCCGCTGTGGCCCTCGAAGCCAGCGATGAAGTTGTGAAAGCGGAGCGTGCTCGACATGGCGACCGCTGGGCGATGACAGTCTCGGAGTCCAAGGCTTGTCAGGCTGGAAGGACGAGCTAACATTCCGACCAAGTTCGACGCATTCGAACGAGAACCGGGCTGTTTTTTTATCGCGATCGATTAAAAAAGCGCGGACGTTGAGGGCGAGATTTTGTCGCAGGAGGGCCGCCCTCGGATAGAATCTTGAGTACCCCAGCTGCCACGAGGAGTCTAAACGTAGGATCAGGAGCGTTTGGGGCGAAACGTTCAAGAGCCCTTGCGTGCCAGTCGGAATCCTGTCACGGAGCCAAGCAGCCCCCGTTGCGGCTCGTTGACCGGATTTCAGCCCAGGATGAGCACCCTCAACGACGGAGATGAGGCGTGGATGTTGATATCAGCTGCCCTCGTGCAGCTGATGACTCCAGCAGTCGGCCTCTTCTACGGTGCGTACCAGGGGGAGGTTCGGGGGCCGTGCGACGCCTTGCGTGTGCGGATCCGGATCGAGCTGCGAAACAACACGGAGGAGCCACCACCTGTCAGCTCACTCGCTCTCGACACCTTCCGCCCAACCGCCTCATTGCAGGCGGCCTCGTGGGAGAGGGGTCGACCGTGAGCACACTCATGCTCTCCACCGGCTGCATGGCCGTGGTGACCGTCCTCTGGTCGCTCATTGGGGTGAGGGGGCAGCCAGCCAAACTATAACAAAGTGCACAACTGCACCATCAACATACGTCGTAATCACGAACTTCGCTCTCACACGACACCGCCGCTCTACCCCAGCACGTTACCCCTCCCGCCGTGTGCAGTACTCGATGGCGTTCGGTCCGAGCACGTCCACGGGCATCATCGGCACCGACGCCTTCGGCACCCTCAACAAGATCACGCCCGCCACGGAGGCATACGCGGGCGCGCCCACCATCTCCCTGCACAGCTTCGTTATGTTCCAGTGCATGTTCGCGGTGCGTCGGAGATGGAGCCGGTGCAGCGGGTGTTGTCGCGATGCAGCAAGGGGCTGCAGCAGGTGCCGGGGAACGCAAGGCGTCAGCTACACGAATTAAAGCGCATGCGGCGCAAGCAATCCAACACACCAATTTCATTCTCTGTCACGATCTTCACCCCCATCACATCTCCCCTTCTACTACCCACCCCCACCCCATCCCACCACCCTCTCTGCTGCCCTCTCTTGTTGCCGCAGGTTATCACGAGTGCCATTATCTCTGGCGCTGTGGTCGGCAAGATGCGATGGACGTGGTTCATGCTCTTCACGGCCATCTGGCGTGAGTCTCCTGGACGCCAGCACAGCTGTCAGGGGGCCCGACACAACTACACACGGCAGCCTGCTGCCTGGTAGCGATAGCGGATGCGAGGGCTGAGCTATGAGCTTCCGCACACATGCTGTCGTGACGTGAATACATCGTTCTCGCATCACCACCCCGCTCCCTGCCTGGATGCCATCTCGTGCTGCCTGCCACCCCCGGCTGTACATATCGTTCCTCTTGCAGACCTGTGCGTCTACTGCCCGTTGAGCCACTGGATCTTCTACAACCAGGGTGCGTGCGCTGCAACCAGCCCCCAACTGATGCTGTGTGATTGTCGCACTGGCACGTCCCCGCAGCATGCCCGATCACCCTGCATCGCATTGCCGGCAACAGCGGGAGCGCGGCACCCCACAGCCGTTGCCCGGATGCTTGCACTTGCCTCTGACAAGCTTTCCACCCCTGTCGCCTGTCCGCACGCGGCCCCCAGCGACAGTTACTACTCACAACATTTCATGCCAAGCCTCGGCCCCGTGCTCTCCGTCCGTCTCTCTCGGCCTGCAGGCTGGCTCTTTGCGTATGGCGCCATCGACTTTGCGGGCGGCATGGTGATCCACGTCTCCTCGGGCGTCTCCGCGCTGGTGCTCACCACGTGGCTCGGCGGCCGCTGGAAGCCTCAGATGGAGCGCCCCCACAACGTGCCGTTCGTTGTGCTCGGCGCGGCGCTGCTCTGGTTCGGCTGGTTCGGCTTCAACGCGGGCTCCGCGGTCAGCGCGGGTGCGTCACAATATGGCAGGAGGCACAAGGCGACCGTGCAACCCCATGCATTGCACACCGTTGGCATGTTGGCCAACCCGTCATCCCTTCGAGCAGCACCCAGCTTTCAGCCACGTGCCCCTACGTATCTCCCGACTCCGCCACATTCCCTCTGCCCCGATCTTTCACCCGTTGACCCACACGCCACCGACCCTCCTGCAGGCTACGGCGCGGGCCTCGCCTTCACCAACACGCAGCTCGCCCCCGCGATGGCGATGCTCACCTGGGCCCTGCTGGAGATCGCATGCGGGGCGGAGGGCTGGGGCAAGGGCCGCCCCACGGCCGTCGGCGCCGCCACCGCAGCGGTGGTGGGTCTTGTGGGCGTAACCCCCGCTGCGGGGTTCGTCGCCCCTATGTGGGCTCTCTTCATCGGTGCGTTGCGGGCTGCCGATGCGACTGCGAGCGGCGATTAAGGGCGGCTGCTTGCAGTGGCGGGCTGCAGGCATGCAGCGGGGTGGCGGTGCCAGAAGCTGGCCACCATCACGGCGCGCACGGTACCCAGTACAAGCCGCCTGCGTTGGAGAACAGCAGCTTTGCTCATGTGCTGCGGCCCCTTCGAAAAAGGCTGCGGGCGCAAAGGTGCTGCCGTCGATCGCGCCCTCACCACACCGGGCCCTCCTTGACGCCATCAGCGCCTCCTCCTCCTCGCACCCCCTCCGCGCCTGCCTGCAGGCTTCTACACCGCGCTGTCCGTCTACTTCTTCCCCAAGCTGCTCAAGCAGTTCGGTTTCGACGACCGCCTGGACACCTTCGCCATCCACGGCATCGGAGGGATGGTCGGGAGTGCGCTGACCGGCCTGTTCGCAGACAGCCAGTTCTCCGGTTCGGTAGATGGCTCCTTCTACGGCAACGCGGTGCTACTGGGCAAGCAGTGCGCCGCCATCTGCGTGACCATCGCCTTCGCTTCAATCGCCACGAGCATCATCTTCGGCGTGCTGTGGGTGCTGGCCAAGTGAGTGCCGCGAGTGTGCGGCAAGCCGCAGCTGCGAGGTAGTAGCGCTGAGACGCTGCGGCGCTGAGACGCTGCTCTGCTTGCGGGTGCCCGCCGCGAGACCGCCGGCTGCAGCACGCGTGAACCCTCTTGCTGTGCCAGACCAGCCTGCGGAATTTGCTCACACCTCCTCGGGCCACTGCCCGCTGTCGCTACCATCTCCGCTGCAGGGCCACGGGCTCCAGCCTCACCATCCCAGAGGAGCACCAGGAGAACGCAGACGCGGTGGAACACGGTGGGTGCATGCACAGCCAGCGAGGCCTGAGAGCTTGTCGGGCGCTGCAGAGGGACAGTGTAATCCGCAGACTGCTGTGCTGTTCGCCCTCCATATGCGCCAGCGGCGGCGAGCAACGCATGCCACGCCGTCTGCAGCGGCTGTCCAACCGCAACCGCTGCTTCGTCCACCCCCTACCCTCCACCATCACCACCACTCGCATCGCCCCCGCTGCTGCAGGCGAGAAGGCGTACTTACAGAACGGCGCGACGCCCTTCGGCGCCATGACGCCCTCCCAGTCCATCCCGGATCTGAAGACGACGGCGGAGTCGAGCGCCAACGCCAAGGCGGTCGAGATGCGCGCGACGGCCACCTCCGCGCCCATCGCACCCGCCAGTGCCGTGGCACCGCAAGCGCCGGCGGAGTCTGCATCCGCCGCCGGCACTCAGTCGCCCGCGTAAGCCGTCGAACCTCAGCTTTGCGTGTGCGCCGTGTTGCCACGATCGCTTTTGCGCGGCCACTTGTTGCATCATACCTGCTCGTTCCGTTGCACGGAAGCCACACGCCACCGTGTTTTGGCTGGACCTGCGCGTCCGGAGATGAAGCCCGCAGCTCGTCTCCGAGGTGGCTGAAGGGCGGCATCCGTAGTCAGCAGCGCTGCAGCGCCGGCTCGCATGGCTGTAGGCGGGGTGTGCTCCCGAGTCATGTTTCGCTGGCGCCGGTGGCTGGATCTACAGCTCGGCTCAGCCTTGAACTTTTCGTGGGACCCGAAAGCCTTCCCAATGTTGTCACGGCCTCGTCTGCCGATTCCAGAAGCTTGACAGCCGGTTGAAGCATTCATTGGCTCAGTCAGCGAGCACTGCCGACCCGTGGACGACTGCGGTACCTGCGATGATTGGAGCGACCGCCGCAGCGGTGTCGCGCTCGACCGCCGACCGCGATGTGTTGTGCCAGCAACATCAAGCCCAGGCTGCGGCGAGCGCTGCGCCCCACCGTGCACCCTAAGCGCTTGGTACTGCTCCAAGTCGTGTGGTTTTGAAAAGCATCACGCGCGGCCCTTTCTCTCAGGACACCGGTTTCGCTCGGCGGTTTCATTTTGCGCGTTTGCAAAAACTCCAATTTTGCAAGTTCTGCATTTTTGTGACGAATCTTTGCACTGTGTTACTGCGTTTATAAATGTGGTTTTATTTACCACCCGCTAACCGTATGACCAATACTCGTACAGGATTTCTGTATAGTACTGATCTATCCAACTCCATCTTTCAGAGTTGGCGAACTTCTCAGGGGAGATGATTGTTCAAGGGGCCCTTGCTTGGCGGGAGGTGGTCTTACGACCGTCGGGGTGCTGGTTAGCTTTGCTAACCGGTGCTTCGGATTCAATGAACGCACGCAGCCTGCGGGCAGCGAGGCAAGTGGCCCGGACTGATACCCCTCTTTTTCGGGTTGCAGTTTGTACTCTTCGACGCCTTGAGCGGTTCTTCGGAGGGTGATTCGATTGACATCTAGATCTACATCAACTTGACAGCTTGCCATGTTGACGTCGATAGCGCATGCACGTGCAGATAAGCTGATATCGATCTTCTAGCAGCTGCAGCTCGAGCCGAGTCCACTCGTCGAGGGCTCCGGATCAACGGCCGAACGAACAGATCAAATTCGCCGGGCAACTGGCTGACCCGTCGCTGCGGTTGTTGGACATCTTGAACTGAATCTTGGACCCGAGTCGGAGCTGAGCGTGGCAAGAAGATCTTGTCAAGTGTTCAAGTGTGGGGTCGCAGAATTATTGCGTCGCTGGCGGGCTGGCGCCCTACAGCTGCACTGTCGGCAGCGATATCGCGATGGGCCCGCTGGCGGAGGCGGGCAGGTAGGCTGTGAGCGATCCCACCCGGAGCACTGCAGGCGGCGGGGAGGCAGCGGGTGGGTGCGCTGCCTGCGGCCGGGGGCCTGCCGACCGCCATAGTGTGGGGCCGCCGGGGCCCTCACTCGCGCTACCACTGCCACCATCGTTGCCGGAGAGCTGAGACGTCAGCGCGGGCAGGCCGGCAGCGCCGAAGCCCTGACTGGCGCCGCCTGCGAAGGCAGGGCCGCCAAAGCTGCCGCCGTTGGTGTAGCTGCCGCTCGGGTTGGCTGTACGCCCAGCAGAGAGCCCCCCGGCGCGCGCGCTTCCCACGCCGTGCGCCGCGGAGTTGGAGCGAGCCATCAGCGCAGACGCGGCAGCTCGCGAGGAGGCCGCGGCAGCAGCGGAGGAGTAGGCGCTGCCGCCGCCGCTGCCGCTGCTTAGAGCGCCCACGCCGCCGCTGGTGGTGAAGCCTGGCCGCCCCGCAGCGGATGATGCCAGCGCCGAGAGCCCCTGCGACCCAGGTGCCGCAGAGGTTGCGGAGGTTGAAGAGCCATACACGCTTGCTGGGGGGCCGCTTAGGCGCACCAGGTGGGAGGGTGCTCCGCTCATGGCATGCTGCGAGTAGGCGGTGGCGCCCGCGCCTGCGGGTCCAACACTGTGCTGGTGGTACGCACCGCGCGACTGCGAGTGCGACTGTGGGTGTGAGGAGGAGGGAGTCGCCCCTGCTGCTCCTGACGCGCTGCGGGCCGTCGCAGCGCTGCTGCCGCCTCCCAGCATCGGCCGCGCGCTGCTGAAGCCGTCGGTGCCCAGGTCCACAATCACCCTCGGAGGCTGCGGCTGCGACGAGAGTGCCTCGCCAGCGGCTGCGCCAGTCCCCGCAGGCGCAGTCGTCGCAGCCGCAGCAGCTGCGGCCGCAGCCCACGCGGGCGAGATCGCCGCCCCGCCAGCAGACGACACTGTGAGGCCGCCTGACGGGGAGGTCAGCATGCTATGAGTCAGAGAGACAGGCGCAGCAGGGCCGCCATCGGCGCCACCGGAGGACGCTGAGAGGTCCCCAGAGGCAGAAGTCACGGTCGAGCGGTCACCTGCGCTGCCAGGCGCCCCAAAGACGGCGCTGCGGCTCAGCATCGCCGCCGCGTCAAACGACTGCAGCAATGGCCGCGCCACGGCACCAGCGGGGCCGGGGCCGCCGCCATGAGGGGCGGTCTGCGATCCGGCAGCGGTGGAGACGGGCGCAGGAGCGAGTGCCCCCACCCCGTGGGTCCGCAGCATGCTCCCCCAGGCTGCATCGCCAGCCTGCAGCGCCTGCAGCCCTTGCAGGCCGTGGCCGCCAGTGAGTACGGGCGGCGCAGCGAAGGCAGGGCCGAGGTCGCCAGCGAGGGAGGGCTGCGCAGGCTGCCCTGCAGCAGCGTATGAGTAGGCCACGGACGGCTGCGACTGCTCCTGCTCTGGTGCAGCCCCTGCTGAGCCCCCAGCGGTGCCGATCTGCAGCAGGCGCGAGCTGAGGCCGCTGAGGGAGGGCAGAGACGCTTGAATCATCTCGCTCAGGGAGCTCTTGCCAGTGGGGGCACCCCGCAGCGGCGGCTGCTGCAGGTGCTGCGGCTGGTCAGGGACCCCCTGCCGCTGCGCGCTGCTGGCAGTGGCGGAGGAGCCGAAGCGAGCGGCGGCTGCAGGGCTGTCGCTCTCATCAGGGCGCTGCAGCAGTGCAGCGTTGGAAGCGCCCAGCACGCTGCCGTAGCGAGCCAGCGCCTGCGCCGCGATGGCCTGTGCCTGCGATGCAGCGGCCATGGCGTCTGCCAGCATCGCCCGCCCCGCTGTAGCCGTGCCCTCTCCGCTGGTGCCCCCGCTGGTGCGCCCAAATTCCGCTTGCCGCGATTGCGAATGCGAGAGCGACGGGGAGCCACGCTGCCCGCTGGCAGGGCTGCGGCCGCTGCTGCCTGCGCCTGCAACACCAGCAGGCGAGCCGGTCACGTTGAAGGGGTAGTGGGGCGGCTGCCCCGGCTCCTGCGGCCGTGGCGCCTGCAGGGCGAAGGCAGGGCTGCTTGGCCGCCCGAAGGCTGGCCCGGCGCTCGCAGTGTCGCGAGAGGCAGCCCGAGCGTCCGCGCCGCCGGCAGGCCTTGCGTCACCCGCTGCCATCCTCGGCCCTGCAGACGCGGCGCCGCTCGCACCCGGGCCAATCCCGCTGCCGATGGTCGCACCTGCAGCCCCGGCCCCGGTCCTGCCGCGGTATACGATGCTGTCTGGTCCGTAGATGGCGAGCGGAGGGGGCGGCAGCTGTGAGGCAGAGCCGCCGGGGCCACCGGGGCCGGCTGCGAACGAGGCCGCGAGGAGTGATGCAGTGGACCAGGCCGCAGGCGCGCTCTGGGCGAGGGGGCCAAGGGCAGAGGCGGCCGCATCCTCAGGCGCCTCCGGGGCGTACAACACCAGCTGCTGCTGCTGGCGGCTGCCGTGCCGAGGAACGTCCCCGCCTGCGCCTGCCTCCAAGGCAGCGACGGAGGCGGCAGCGCTCCCCTCGCTGCGTGACGACAGCAGCGCGTTGAACAGCGCCCCCCGCGGGTGCGTGAAGGAGAGGCCGGCGACCGCAGCGGAGATGGCTGAGAGAGCCAGCCGCGGGCCCACGCTCAGCCCCGCATGCATGTCGGCACCGGCCGCGGTGGCGTCCGCAACGGCAGCGAGCGCCAACGCATCAGCGCCGTCATCGCCGCCAAACACCCCACGCGCAAGAAGCTCTGCGCTGGCTGCAGTGCCGGGGCCACCTGCGCTTGCCCCGGCATCCGGACCGACAGCTGGGGAGCCCCGCCTTGCCACAGAGGAGGGGGCAGGTGAGGGCACGGCAGAAGCACTCCGCCGCCGGCCGCCAGAGGCAGCGGCAGCGGAGGCGGGCGTGGGGGCACCCCAGGGCACCCGCACAGGCACCCGCACAGCCACGCCAGCAGAAGCGGAGGAGGCGGCTGCAGCGACTGGCTCCCCTGCGTCCCGCACCGCCTGCAGACCGGCAGACCAGGCCCCCGCCTCTGCGCCGCTCTGGAAGCCGAGGTGCAGCAGCAGCACCAGTACAACGTGACTGGGGGCAGCGCTGGCGAGCGCGGGCGCTGCGGACGGCAGTGGCAGCAGCTGCAGCGTCTGCAGCTCCCGAGCGAGCGCGCGTAACGCGGCAGGGGCAAGGGCAGTAGCATCCGCCCCGGCGCCGAGCAACGCCGCCAGGGGAGCGAGCGGGAGTGAGGCTTGGCACAGGAGCCGCAGCGCGTGCGGGAAGGCTGCACCGACAGCAGAGGCACGGACGGCAGCCGGCAGCGAGTCGTGACCCATCGAGGTAGAACGGGCTGGAGCAGGCGTCGCGGGTGCAGGGGCGGCAGTGGTTGCACTCACCGCGAACGCCCCAGGAGCGGACGCGTCAGCGTGAGCGCCTGAGGTCACGGCGGCAGGCACCGGCGAGGGCGCGGCACCTGGCGGCAGCGGCAGCGTCTCGGCTTCCAGCAGACAGGACAGATGCACCTCGCTGGAGCCCGCCCCAGCCCCAGCCGCAGCGGGGCCGCTGCTGGCAGGCGCCCACGCAAGCGCGCCTGCGTCGGGGGTCAGCTGCAGCTGCACCATACACGGCCTGCGCAGGCCCAGGGCAGCGGGCGCACTAACCTGCGCGGAGTCGACTGCCGCCCCCGCGACCCGAACGGTGCCCGACGGCAGGGGGCCCAGCGCCACAGACGGCGGCTGGCCAGGCAGCGGGGAGCAGCCGAGGGCAGTAATCAGAGCAGACACTGCTGCGGTGGGCAGGCAGGCCCCAGCAGTCGACAAGCCGCCGCCCTGGCCCGCTGGCGGCGCACTCGCGAGCACTGCGGATGCCTCGAAGCCCAGAAGCGCGGCAGGGTGTGGGTGCTCCACGCTGGACAGCACGGAGCGGGCTGCGGCGCGGGAGGAGGCCTCCACAGCGCCCAGCACACGTGCGGCGAGAGCGTCCTGCTGCTGCTGCTGCCGCAATGCGCTGCCAGCGCGGGGGGACAGGGGCCGAGCGGACATCGACCGGCCGCGGCTAGCTGCTGCTGTTGCATACGAAGGCGCCGCATCGCCGTCAGTCGCGAAGGCCACCCGATGCCCGTGGTGGTATTGCGGACCAGCCCGCTGCAGTGTTGCAGAGCCCGCAGCCTCACCCGTGGCCGTCGCAGCGAGTTCCATCGCCTGCGCCAGGGTATCGTCGCCTACAAGCTCCCGCAGCCGCTCAGCGTTGAGGCTGCGGCCGCGGGGGGCAGAGCGAGCCCTCCCTGAGGCCGCTGCAGCACCGGCCTCGGCTGCCGCAGCGCCCGGCGTCGCCGACAGGGCAGCGTCCACGTAATCGTCACCCAGCAGCTCTCGCAGGCGCGACTTGGACCGCGCGGAGCGCAGGGAGGAGGACGACGCGGCGGCGCTGCGTGGCTGCAGCTGCCGGCCGCGGGCGGTTCTCCCGAAGGGTGCCGCCTGCAGCAGCTCCGCAGCGTGAGCGCTTGAATCTTCTTCATCCGCCGCCGCTGCCTGGAAGGTCGCCGACATCGCCGCTCGCGCCGCAGCGCGTGAGGCGGAGGGCGAGCGAGACAACGCGCCCGCCACCGCTGCAGCCGTGCCGGCCATCGCCTCCTCCACTGCGGCCATCGTGCCCTCGGCGCCCTGCAGCACCTCAGCCAGCACCTGCGCGGCGAGGGCGGCCCCCGCGTGATCGACGGACAGAGAGGAGGCGGAGGTGGGGGTCCCAGAAGACTGCTGCATCTGCTGCTGCGTGCGTCCGTACTGCCCCGTCGCTGAGAGCTCGTGCAGGCCCCAGCCGCTAGACGTCGACACCGCGCTGTCAGCCGCGCCTGGTGCGAGGGGTCCCGCAAGCGATACGTGCGAAGCGGCAGTGGAGGCCGCTGCCGGGAAGCGGTAGGAGGTGTGTGCCGCAGGGCGAGGGTACGACGGTGGCGGCGGGGGCGGCAGGTGGTCCTGGTCTGCCGCTGCCTCCCGCGCCTGCTGCAGCCGCTGCGGCCACGGCACCGAGCTGGGCGCTCCTCCGCCCGCAGAGGCGGAGGGGGGCAGGGCGGAGGGGACCCACTGGCCGCCGCCGCCGCTGCCGCCACCTGCAGAAGGGGCAGCGGGAGCGACAGATGAGCCGCGGTCAGGCGCGGAGGCAGGTGCGGGGGCTGCGGCTGCAGCCCCTACTGGAGCCCCTGCGCTCGCCAGAATGTGACGAATGCCCGCGTGGGAGGTGGCCATGAAAGACGCGTGCGAGGGCTGCTGCGGCGCCTGGGCCGCCTGCGCCTGCGGTGACTGCTGCGGCTGGCTCGCCCCGCCGCTGCCCGTCTGCGCAGCCAGGAGACGGAAGGCCAGTGCCTCGCGCTGAGCCTGCACGTCCCTGTAGCGGCCCGAGGCCGTGGTGGCGTGCAGATCCTGGAGCACAGAGCTGCCGCTGCTGGTGCCCGCAGTGCTGGCAGTGCTGATCGTGCCGTTGTCGCCGAAGCTGCCGCGGCGCAGCGACGCCTGCAGGCCCCACGACTGCGCAGCCATGGGCACGGGGGCGGCGGTAGTGGCAGGGGCAGCGGAGGCGCCTTCAGCGCCAGCGCCTGCTTCAACAGCGCCAGCGGGTGGAGCCGCAGCTGCAGCGGCTTGCTGCTGCTGCTGCCCGAGGCGTGCGCGCCGCTTCTGCAGGATGCGAGAGACAGACATATCAAGACCAGCAGCAGCAGGCAGCAGCACGCCTGGCGCTTCCGCGGCTGTGCCTGCAGCGGCAGCGGGGCCCCTGTCCGCACGGGGCAGAGGCGCAACGGGCACGACTGCGCCCGCGCCCCGGGGAAAGGAGTCCTCTGCGCTGCGGTCGGTAAGCCGCTCCTCCTGAGGCTTCTGCTGGGAGTCCGCAGGCGATCGAGCTGCCGCCGCTGCTGCTGTCGCCCCGGCATAAGAGGTGCCTGGCCGAGGTCCCGCCGGCGGCGGCGGAGGCGGCAGCTGTGTGTCGGACAGAGCAGCTGAGGCGCCGAAGGGGAGAGCTGAGCTCACAGGCTGAGGCTGCTGCTGCATGGGCTTGCTGGCAGGCGACCGGGAGGCAGCTCTCGACTGCTGCTGCTGCTGCAGAGGCGCAGGCAGCCCCAGCAGCTGCTGCAGCGCT
>Ga0208629_100786_pt1 | contig 14092 bp, 4 predicted proteins | sample LakWasMet19_HOW5_2_FD_183865 | JGI IMG/M metagenome (GOLD analysis project Ga0208629, IMG submission 183865) | Freshwater sediment methanotrophic microbial communities from Lake Washington under simulated oxygen tension - Sediment Metagenome... | ecosystem: Environmental > Aquatic > Freshwater >...
CCCGCTGCAGGAGGCAGGGGCAAGGGCGGCAAGCGCGGCGCCCAGCAGCAGCAGCAGCAGCAGCAGCAGCAGGCGGCAGCTGGGGACGCTGGCAAGGGAGGCAAGAAGGGCGGGTCCGCTGCTGCCACGGGGTCTGGGGCGCCCTCCCCTGCCGGCTCCGAGGCTGCAGCAGCGGCGGAGGGCGAGGCTGTAGCAGCCCCTCACGCGTCCCCTGCTGGCTCAGCCATCTCCGCATCCTCCTCCGCCTCCCCGCCCCCTGGCCTGCCGCTGCCGGGCCACGCCGCTGCTCCCGCTGCAGCTGCGGGCGCTCCCGCTGCTGCAGCCAGCGGCTTTCCTCAGGCCCCCTTCCCGCCCGGCCTGCCCCTGGGGCCGGGCCTGCCTCCCAACCCCGCCGCCATGCAGCAGCTGATGGCCATGCAGCTGCAGCGCCAGATGATGCTGATGGCGCAGCAGCAGCACGCGGCGGCAGCGATGGCGGCCGCGATGCGGGGTGCGGCGCCGCTGCTGCCCGCCGCTGCGGCGCCGCTGCAGCAGCAGCTGCACCAGGCGCCTGCGCAGGCGAGCGGTGCGGAGGGTCAGGAGCTGCCTTCGAGCGCCGGCGATGACGAGGACGACGACGGCAGCAGCACCGCCAGCAGCGGCAGCAGCTACTTCAGCGACGAGGAGGAGGGCAGCGACAGCGAGTCCGAGGCCGCTGCACCCAATGGCCACGCAGCTGCAAGCGCGCAATAGAAACCGGTGGGACTCTGCGTCGCTCCCCCGGCCGTGTATCCCAGTCGCGGCTGCCACCGCAGGCTCAGCTACGACCAGCGAGCACCAGGTAGCAGTTCAGTCGTGGACACCCGGGCCGCTGTTGAAGTTGTCGCCGCGGCTGAGCCGCAAGATCTCGCCGGAGCGTGCTCGTCCTCACGCCGCAGCATAGTTGACAAGCGCGCGGCCTGCGCACGTGCATGAGCACCTGCGAAATCAAAAGTGTTCGACGGTTTGTCAAATGGCTGCTGAATCGCGACGTGTTTTTCCCCGTTTTCAGGCGTACCTTTGTGGATATCGCACCACCATGCGGGCTGAAATGTAAATTGGCTTTGTGGCGGAAGTGTTGTTGTATCTTGCTGCTTTTTGGACGAAGTCGGCCTCGAAACGAGCTCTTGCCCGCGGTCAGCTGCACCATTCGCGAATGTGATGTCCGTCAAAGCTGGGACCGACGGCGGCCTGCTCGCCGCTCTCCTTCGTGAGGCGCTGGATGTGCTGCCCGACGCCGTATGCATACGTGATGCAAGTGGGGCGTGTGTGTTTGAGAATCGGGCTGCGTGCCGCAAAAGGCAGGCCGACGAAGGTTCCTCCAGCGGGCTTCCATTCGTGGACGCGCATCGCGCGTTCATCACGACCCTGACTCACGACATGTCAATCCCTTGCTCTAGCGAGCACGTTCCTCATGGTTGTGGCGAGACTGCGCGTCCGGCCAAGTTCCGTCTCACCGTCCAGTCGCCCGTCAGCAAGGACTCGCCCGTTGTCCGTGCTGTGCTGAATGCGGTCCCTCACCGCGCTTTCCTGTCGCGACCGTCTGGCGAGGTCATGTTCGCCAACGAAGTGCTGCTGAATGAGGTGGGCAGGGACGAGGCCAGCACGTTGGGATTCGGTTGGCTCCTCAGCTTGCACGCTGAGGACAGGGAGATTCGATTGGGCATGTGGAAGACCGCAGCGTCGCAGGGCAAGCTGCCCTGGTCGCAGTTCAGGCAACGGGTAGCGGACGGCAGCTACCGCTGGTGCGAAGGCGGCGCCGGCGCCATTCGTGACGACACGGGCGCCATCGTGGCTCTCGTGGGCGCGGTCATCGACGTGCACGAGGCCGTTGTCATGCGGGGGCGCCTGGAGGAGGAGCGCGCGCTGCTGGAGGCGGTGCTGGACAGCCTGCCCGTTGGCATCGGGGTCGTGAAGAACAGCGGCGTCTTCACGACCAACGCGCGAGCCGCGGAGATGTTTGGCCAGCCCGGGCCGGGGGTCGCGCGCTGGGTCGGCGGGCCGAGCGCTGAGTGGAAGGGGATGCACCTCGACGGCCGCCCCCTCGCCATTGGCGACTGGCCGGTGATGCGCACGCTGCGGACAGGGGAGGCGATCCGGGACGAGGAGGTGCTCTTCCCCCGTCCCGACGGCAGCCTGGGGCGGCTCATCATCTCCAGCGCACCCGTGCACAGCGCATCGGGCGAGATGATCGCCGCGGTGGGGGCGTGCTTGGACGTGACGGAGCTGCGGCGCATGCAGGAGGCCGAGGGCCGCCGCATCGCCGCGGAGCAGCTCGCGGAAGCGGCACGCAACCTCGTCTCCAACTGCAGCCACGAGCTGCGCACGGTGCGTAAGTGGAGGGGTGGGTGGGGGTGGGTGGGGCACGCGAGGCGGGGATCGCGCGGGTGCTGCCTCTGCGGCTTGCTTTTGCACGGCTGGTGCCAGTGCATGGGTTTTCGATTTTCATGGCCGGATCACTCATGTTGGCGCGACACTGCCCTCTCATGCTTCTGCCTCTCACCCTGCAGCCTGTGGCCGGTATCCTTGGAATGACAGAGCTGTTGGGTGCGTTGCAACGCCAGGTCGGCTGCCCGAGGCACGCGCGTCGCCGTGTGAACTACGGAGTGCAGCCCACGTGCTGCCAGCTACTCCCTGACACCGACCATTATCCCCCACCTTCTTTTCCCTCCTGCTCCTGCAGCCAACACCTCCCTCTCCGAGGAACAGCTGGATTACGTGAAGACCATCCACGAGTCGGGCAAGCTGCTGCTGACCGTCATCTCCGACGTGCTGGACTTCTCACGCATCGAGAGCGGCAAGCTGGAGCTGGAGAGCATCTCATTCAAGCCGCGGGCGGTGATGGGGCGGGTCACGGCGCTGATGGCTGAGATAGCCCGCTCCAAGGGCGTGGCGCTTCAAAGCACCATCTCGGCAGACATCCCGCGCGTGCTCCGCGGAGACCCTGAGCGCTTCAAGCAATGCCTGTGAGTCAGCGGTGCCGGTTTGATTGACGGCGTCAGCTGGCTTCCGCGTGATAGCTGCTCATTTCCCCGTCGATTTGCAACGCGCTGGTCCCATGTCGCCCTGTGTGCGTTGCAGATTCAACCTGCTGTCCAACGCCATCAAGTTCACGCCGGAGGGAGGCCGCGTGACCCTCAACGTGTCGTGCACACCGGACGCTATGGTGGGCTCCCTCGGCCCTGCCTGCGTGCGGCTGCGTGTGTCCGTGGTGGACACGGGCATCGGGATACCCGCGGAGGCCCTGGGGCGCCTGTTCAAGCCATTCTCGCAGGCAGACAACTCTACCACCCGCCGCTTCGGCGGCACGGGGCTGGGCCTGGCCATCACCTCCCGCCTGGTCACCCTGATGGGGGGCCGCGTCGCCGTCATCAGCGAGCCGGGCGCGGGCTCCACCTTCTCGTTCGACGCGCGCTTTGAGGTGGGCAAGGCGGGCGATGACTCGATATCCACGCCCTCAGACAGTCAGTACGGCTCCAGCATCGCGCCCACGCCCTCCGGAGACGTAAACCCTGCCGCGTCTGGCCCAGTATCCTCCATCGCCACAGAGCCTGGCTCCAGCGGCAGTCCGTGCCGCCAGCCAGCCGCAGGCCTAGGGATGCGGGGCAAACTGCTCCAGCAGTCTTTTGACGGCTGCCACTCAGCGTCGCCGGCGTCGGAGCAGGCCGTGCTGCCGACGCGGGCCTCCAGCCTGTCCCGCCTCGCAGCGACATCGCACACCTCGCGCCCGCCCACCGCCGCTGTGGAGAATGAGAGGGTCGATAAGCCCGATCCCTCGACCGCGGTCATTGGAGACGCGAGCGTGGAAGGCGCGGCGGAGATGGCGACCCCGTTGGCAAGGAGCCGTGGCCACGCCTACAGCGCCTCTGAACCTCTCTCCGCTGGGGCGTCCTCGTCATGCTTATTCGGGGGTGGGGACGATCGTTGGGGCCGAGCTCACGGTTCTACCAGCCACCACTCGCCGACTGCAGCTGCCGAGTCTGCCCGGTCGATCCTCCGTGGTGGTTCTGTCGTCGCAGACAGCCCAGCGGTGACGACGTCCATGCTGGCGGCTTGCTCAGCGAAGATCCTGGTCGCCGAGGACAACGCCGTGAACCAGAAACTGGTGCTGCAGTTTCTGCGCCGGCTCGGCTTCCCCGGCGCAACGCTGGTGGACAACGGCGCTGCCGCGGTGGAGGCGGTGTCGCGCGAGCCGTTCGACTGCGTGCTGATGGACTGCCAGATGCCCGTCATGGACGGGTACGAGGCCTGCAGGCGCATCCGAGCCCTGCCCGACCCCAGCCGCAGGGCCGTGCCTGTGATCGCCCTCACAGCCAGCGCCCTGCAGGCGGACATCGACCGCTGCATGGCTGCGGGCATGGACGACCACCTCGCTAAGCCGTATGGCGCGGTGGGGCTCCGACATAAGCTGGCCAAGTGCATGCCCCAGCGTTTACTGCCGCCGGAGCCATCGCCGTCGCGCCACAGCCGGCAGCTCTTCCACTCCTCGTCCTGCACCCCCTCACCCGAGCCGCAAGCGCCACTGCCCGGTCAGCCCCAGCAGTCGGGTACAACTGGCGGTGCTGGAATAGCGTTCGTGCGCGCTGTGGGGCCGGCGGAGGCGAGCACGCTCCCTAAACCTGGCGGTGCAGCTGGCTGTGTCGCTGGCGATGGAGCTTGCGAGACAGTCGAGCCGGAGTTGGGCGCGGCGCGACACATCTGCGGTGTTGCAGCAGCGCACGCCTTAGCCCCTCCGGTTGTTGGAGGCAGGGGCGCTCCCTGCGATGCGGCAGAGCATCAGGACGCTGCAGGAAAGCCGTCTGCGGGGTTGTCGCGGCTGACTCCCCGGGGCAGCGTGGCTTCGGTTCCCGGCATGGACCCCGAGAAGATTCATCAGCACAGCGCACGCAGCGATGTCTCCGACCACGGCGAGCCCACCCTCGCTGGCGCTTCGGGCGCCACCCTGGAGCGTTCTCCAGTTCGTGGCGCAAGTACGCTGGGCTCTCCAGACGGGTCCGCCCCCGCAGAGCACATCGATGGCTCGAATGCTGGGGCCCTGTCACCACACGCACGCTCGCCGACGCAACGAACCTGCTTTCCGCGATTCCTCCGCGCCCTGAGTCGCAGGTGGTGCGCAGGCATGGCGGCCAGCCGGGTCGCCCCCGTGGTGATGCGATGACAGCAGTCGACGTTGGCACACGAGCCCATCGGGCATGGCCTAGCCGCCTGCGCTCACCATGCCAGCTAGAGCACATGGATGTACGAAATACCGTAGACCCTGCATGCTAGCTATATGTATCGTGCGCTTCGCCGCGAGTGCTTGGCCGTGACTATGTGCCGCGACCGGGCCTCCGTGCACACGAATGATTCCCCGCTGCGCAACAGCGGGCTGGGTTTGTTTTTTCATTGCACATGCCCACGTGGTTGCTTGGGCCACTTCAGTGGCACCCCTTCTTCACTTTCCGCATCACCGGTTGCCGAGCTAGCACCGGCTTCCGATCCGAGCCAGCTCGCCACCAAGCGCCCCTTTTCTACGTTAGCGGGGTTCAGGCCTCATGGTCTGTTGTGGTGCGCAGCGCCGGCCTGATGGAAGTGCGTGCGTGCGTGCGAGGGATTCCCTGTGAGCAGCCCCGGTGGAGCTATTATTAAGCTTATAAGTGACAAGCTCCGGATCCGGATCCGCAGTATTCTCCTGCAGCTGCTACGTATGCATTCCCTTGCAATCACACGTGCACAAAAACACCCAGGCCTGTTCACGTTGACGTTGTTGCGTTGTTATTCCGGTTGGGGTTCGCGCATCGAATTAGTGTATGCATACGCGTCCGTACAAGCAGGCGTCGCAAGCTCGAGCTATAGCTGCAGCTGCGACTTGAGTGCTTGAACGTTAACATCGATCGCGATCGCGAAGCAGTCTACCGGATTCGTGCGAACGCGTGCACGTACGCGTGTGGCGGCAGCGAGATGTCGACACAATTGTGCCTGAGAATGTACAACTCGCACACTTCGAATTCGTGGCTGCCTCGCGCGTCGACGGCACCATCGCTCGAGGCGGTGCATTCAGGATGCGTTGCAAGCTGCAATTGCATCAATTCTGCCCCAAATCTAGACACGGGCGGCATGTGAGCGCTCGGATCTGAGCTTGGCAGTGCACCTCCTCTGCTGCTGCCAGCACGCGCAATTCATGAATTCGCCTCGGAAAGCGCCTGCGCCGCCTCACCACTCCTTCTTGGGCGCGGTGACGCGGATGAGCATTTCTGGGGAGCGCAGCAGGCGGATGAGCACGCGGTACAAGTGCATCTCGTCCACGTGGGCACCAGCGTACGTGCCGCGCTGCGCCGTGCGGATGCCCTCGCACAGCTCCAGCAGCTCGGTGCAGTCTGGCAGCTCTTCGATGGGGATGCGGGCGGGGTCGCTGCCCCAGGCGGAGCGGATAAGGCGCCCCACCGCGAGCACTACTGTCACGTAGATGGCGAGGACAGAGTAGCCGCCCAGCGTGCTGACGAGCAGGGAGGGCGCCACCTTGTCGGAGACGAGGTTGAACACCAGGCCGCCTGCGGTGGAGGAGGCGGAGGCGTTGCCCGGTGTGGCGCCGCCTGCGAACGGGTCGTCGGCCGCGAGGCTGAGCGTCCACCACAGGGGCAGCAACGAGTAAGGCTGGGCGCCGAGGGGTCGCAGCGCATTGCCTTGCGGCGAGCCCGTCACCTGCCCGCCTGCCAGCGCAGTCGTGTTTGGGCTGATGCGGTGCAGGGTGAGGGCGACTGAGCGGGATGCGGTGCCCAGCGAGACAGGCAGCCCCGTAGCCGGCAGGCGCAGCGCAAGGGGATACACGCTGCTGATGGACACGGGGGCGCCGACCACCTGCCGCAGCTCACTGGCGCCGTCTGCCGGCCCAGCTGCGCTCGCTGCTGTGAGCGAGCCCGCCGCTGCATCCCCCCCGGCACCTCCCGTGCCCAGCGCAGGGGGCATGACGACAGCGGCGGCAACGATCTCCGCGAGGGTGGCGCAGGTGGCGGGGTCCAGCAGGGTGGAGGAGGTGGACGTGATGACCTCGTTTCCGATGGGGGCGCCGCGCGTGAAGGCGACGGCGAAGTCGAGCCACACCGAGGTGTCGGGGGTGCGGGGATTGCTGCCGTTCCCCGCCGCGCTGAGCAGCGAGAGCAGGTTGGCGAGTGCGGGGGGCGCCATGGTCCAGGTGTAGAGCGGGAAGGGGTACAGCATCATCTGCTGCGTGAGGGGCTCCCAGCTGTCCAGGATGGGGGTGGGCTGCCCCGGCACCGTGGCGTTCAGCTGCAGCTGCGAAAAGTATGCGCCGCCCTCCGTCGCGTTGTTCGCGTTGGCGATGCTCTCGTAGTGGGTGGTGGAGTACAAGGGGAAGGTGCCGGTGGTCTGTCCGCGCAGCTCCAGGGAGAGGGCCACCCCCGTGACGGGGTTGGTGGTGAGGGTGGGGTTGAGGGTGGAGAAGAAGAGGGCGGGCCCCACGATGACGAGCAGCAGCAGCACGAAGATGACGGTGCCGCACCAGAACTTGTAGCAGGGGGACTGCGTCTTGCGCCCGAACCACTCGTCCCGCCCCCGCTGCCGCCCCACCATGTCGCTCTGCACTAGGAAGAGCTGCGTGTGTATGGCCTCGACCTTCATCCACTGGCCCAGGTCCAGCGAGGTGGGGGTGCACACCCAGTCCAGGATGGCGCGCAGCTCGTGCAGGAAGGGGACGGACAGGTAAATGTTGAAGAGCAGGGGCATGGGCGGGTTGTACCCGTTGCTCTTCAGGCTCGCGCGGGGCGGGCGCAAGTCGAAGCCGTGGTGCAGCTGCAGGCCCGAGACTGCGAAGTAGACGACCCACAGCAGGTAGAAGACGACGAGGGCGGGGTTGCTGCCGAAGGTGCGGTCTGTGGCGATGGGCACGGCGAGGAACACCATCACGTGCACCGCAAGGACGGTGATCACCTGGATGGACAGCTTCAGGGCGTGGGCGCGGCGCAGATAGGCGACTCTGTCCACCACGATGAGGGCGATCTGGGCGAGCACAGCCAGCACCATGTTGCCGCTGAACTGGTTGGCCGAGATCTGCTGCGAGACGGAGGCGGTGTCCCCCTCGCTGGCGTTGATGGAGGAGTAGAAGAGGATGATGTACAGCAGCAGCGTGAACTGGGCGCAGAAAGTCCACAGGTACATGTCGCGCCCGCCCGCCTTGCCCACACCCCACCCCACGGGGTCAACGAGCCGCTGCATGCACCCGCGCATCGAGCCGCGGCCGCCCCCGCAGCGGGCCGTGCGGGAGCAGGCGCCTTGCTTGCCTTGCTCGCTGCCTGCGCTGCCGAAGCCCACTGCACCGCTGCCGGGAGTGACCGCCACAAACCCGCCCTGCGGGCTGAAGCTCACCGCTGTTGCCTTGGCGGGGATGCGCGGCGGGTCGTCAGCGCTGGCGGCGTGTGCCCCCCGCGGCTTCCCGGCCGTGTCGTGGGCCTCGTCGTCATCGGAGGAGGAGCCGCCCTCGCTGCTGCCGTCGTCGCCATGACCACCGGCTGCAACAGCAGCACCCGCGGCCTGCTTCGCGACGGCCTGCAGCAGCGGCGACGGCGTGGCAGCATCTGGGGTCGCCGCAGCGGCCAGCACTGCAGGCTGCGACAGCGTCCGCAGGCCGCCGCTGGCGCTGCTGGAAGCGAAGGAGGCTGCCAGGGAGGAGGAAGCGGACGGCACGGAGGCTGAGTGCCCGCGCTTGGATGCGGAGGCGGGCGCAGACGAGGGGCCGCTGTGCAGTCCGCTTCCCGCGGCCGACGTGGCTGCGGCAGAGGAGGAGGCGGCGCCGGAGCGGGCTGCGGAGCCCCCGGCGGAGGAGGCTGCCGCGTAGGCCATGAGGTCGTCTGCAACGCGCACCGCCGACTCGAGGCGCAGGCCGTAGGCGCGCTGCACCGCCTTGCGCAGCAGGCGGCTGTCCGCGTGCTTCTCCGTCTTCCAGAGCCCCTTGCGCTGCAGCATGGCCCTGTGGAAGAGCAGGCACACCAGCAGCGCCAGGTCCATGAAGGTGCCCGAGAGGAAGCCCCGGCCCCCGTACTCGCTGTTGTACTTGGTGATGCCGATCACGTCCACCAGCTGAACGTACTGGAGCGCGGTGGCCAGCTGCACGTCCCCGGGCGAGCACGCGAACCAGAGGGAGGGGTACCAGTAGCGGGTGCGCGGGTCCAGCTGCAGGCAGAAGAGGGGCAGCTGGAAGGCGAACTTGACCACCAGCAGCACCAGCACGTAGCGGATGGCCGCGTCCCACAGGCGCGCGGAGGGGCGCGGGTACTCTGTGAGCAGGTGCAGGAAGAGGAGCAGGGCGAGCAGCAGGCTGACCACGGAGGCTGAGGTGCACACGTGCAGCAGGATGGCTGCGAGCACCAGCAGCTGGCTGTGCGAGATGACGGCCAGGGCGCACAGGTACGCGATGAAGAGGGCGCGGGAGGGGACCAGGGAGTACTGGTGCCGCTCCGACCACCAATCGTCATCCACGGGCACACCGGAGGCAGCGAGCAGCAGCAGCCCCTGCGCGTCTGCGCCTATCTCTGGCAGGTCAGTCGCGTGCGCGCCTGCCGAGGCCGCCTCCTCGTGCGGGTCGCGGAAGGCGTTGCTGGGGGTGGCGGGCAGGCCAGCGCTGCTGCTGGCAGAGGCCCCCTGCTTGTGCGCCTGCCGCAGCACCGCAGCCACGTCCAGGGGCAGGGTGCCTGCCTCGGCGCCCTCCTCCTCCGCCAGCACGCCCGGGCCGGCGGGCACGGTGGAGCCGCTGCATGTGACCACAGCATACAGCTCGCGCAGGCTGCGCTTGAAGGAGGCGACGGGGCGGGGGTACAGCAGGCGGTCCACGCGGGGGAGCAACGCCCCCTCGACCCGGGAGAAGGCCCAGTCGAACCACCCCATGCAGCCGCCCTCGCACCCGCAGCATCGCTTCACGTCCTCCGCCCCCGCCATCACCACGCTCTCAGCCTTGTGCACCAGCTGCTCTGCGCGCTGCCCCGTGCCCTCCCCTCCGCTGCCACCCCCTGCCTCCTCCTCGAAGGCGGGGCGGCTGAACCCGATGGAGGCAGCGCCCACAGAGTCAGAGCTGCTGCCGCTGCTGCGGTCGCCGTCGTCGCTGCCGCCCTCGCTGCCGCTGCCGTCCCCCTCAGGCCGCAGCCCACGCAGGGCGGCATCCGTGACGGAGACGTCTGCAGCGGCGGGGCGGCCTGCAGCGGCTGCGGGGCTGCCCGCGTCCGGCGGAAGCGCGTCAGCGAACCCCCGTGCAGGCGGACCCTCGGGCGTGTAGATCAGGCGGACAGGGGGCCGCGCAGACGATGAGACCGCTTCGCTGCCCGCCCTGCCCACAGCCGTGCCCGCGCCCTCGTGGATGTCCCCGACCCACGCGGCGACGGTTAGGGGCAGCGAGGCCTCGCTGTACGGCCCCAGGCCCACCTCGCTGCGGGAGGCAACGCTGAACTCGTAGGCGGCGTGCGGCTCCAGGTCCCGCACCAGCGCCGTGAAGCGCACCCGATCCCGCAGGTCAACGCCGCCTGCAGGCCCCGCGCCGCGCTCATCGTCGCTGCTGCTGGCGTAGGTGCGGGCCTGCGAGGCGGCGCTGGCGGCGGTGGTGCGGCCGGAGCCGTGGGAGGCGCGGGGGAGCGGCTTGACCAGGGCCGTGGCGGCGGAGTCGGCAGAAGCGGCCGTCCCGCCCCGCGAGTGAAAGGACAGCGAGGAGGGGTCCCTGTCGCCTGCGCCCAGCGGTGGCCACGGCGTTAGCGCCCCTCCCGCCTTGCCCTTCGGGATCGCAGCGACCACCTCCCAGTCCCCGAACAGGGTTTCCCCAATGCGATGCGCCTTGATGATGAAGCCGAGGCCTAGGGCGGAGGGCAGCGCTGAGGTGACCATCAGGGCGCGGGACTGCTCCCGCTGCAGCACATACCGCCTGAACTGCGCACTGGGCATGTTGCCAGGGGTGGCCTCGTGAAAGGAAAAGCCCGCAGGATGGTCACCGCTCTCGCTTGAGCCTCCCGCTGCTGCCGCTGGCGCCCCGAACCCAGCCACCGACGGGACGGCCGAATCGTCGGGCTGGTGCCGCCTGACGGCAGCAGCGACAGTGGAGCCGGGAAGGGCCGCACCCGCTGCAGGGGCCTCCCGGGCGGCCGCCCCCTCGCCCTGCTGCCCCTCCAGGGGCATGGGGGCGGGAGACAGCAGGTCTGAGAAGGAGACCGTGGAGGCCAGGACAGCGCGCCGGCCCCTCTGCCCTCCCTCGCCCCCGCCCTGTGCTTGGCCCGGCTCCGCGACGTGACCCTCGCGCCGGGCACGCAGCAGCTGTGCCGGCGTTCGCTCCACCGAGCTCCGCCCGCCACCTCGGCGTCGCCGGAGGCCTGCGTTGCCCTGCGGCGGCGCCGGTGCTGTCTCCGGGGCTTCCTCCGCGGGCCCGATTGACTCTGCGCTGCTGACCCCGAGCACCGAGTCAAAGCTGCTTGCGCCTGCGTGTGCAGGTGGCGCCTCAGACGCACTGACCCCGCGGACGGCAGTTCGGACCCTGCGCCCCACATCACGCCTGCGGCGCATGCTGGCAGCCCGGCGGGCAACCCGGGCTTGTTCCTTCTCGAGGGCAGCGGCTGCGGCAGCGCGCGGGATGACAAAGCCGGGGGGCGGCGCCCAGGTGAGGCGCACGCAGCCCTCGCCCACCTGCTCCACGCTGAGGCCCACGGGGGCGGGGGGCGGCCACAGGCGGGCCAGCGCCGCTGCAGACACGCCCCCTGCGGCGGGGCCGCCGCCCTTGGTCGCTGCCGTCCCCTCCGCGTGCCCGCCTGGCATCGGCCCGCCAGCAGCGGCGGCGGTGCTGAGCGCAGTCATGAGCTCCCACTTGCTCACACGGTCGATCAGGCGCCGCAGCCGCTTCTGTAGCGCCAGCGTGTCCGCCGCGCTGGTCTGGCTGCGCTCTGCCTGCCGCTGCCGCCGCGCTGCATCCGCCAGCACCCGCCGCGTGGCCGCCAGGCGCTGCTCAGCGATGCCCGCGTCCTGCGCGCAGGCGTAGGCGGGGGAGTCGAACACGTACGCCTGCGCGATGCCCAGCAGGAAGAGCAGGAAGGAGGTCAGAAGGCCCACGCGCGCGTCGAAGGGCGAGGGGCAAGCGGGGGTCGTGGAGGAGGGCGCCGCAGCACCCAGCGCGGCGGCCAGCAGGGCAGACACGCCGGCGTGCGAGGAGCCGCCGCCGCTGCTCGCGTGCGCTGTGAAGAGGCTGTGCAGCGGCAGGCCGCCGAAGGCAGCGGTGGCGCCTGCCGCGGCAGCTCCCAGCAACGCCGACGTGGCGTTGGCGTCGGTGGCAACCATGGAGGGACAGAGCGGGTTGAGGCCGCCCGCCCACGCCGCGGGGTCAGCTGAAGAGGGCACGCCCGCAGCTGCGGCGGCAGCGGAGGGCGGGTCCGGCAGGAAGGCGGCGTACTTGCGGAAGCCGAAGAGCACCTGCCAGCCCACGCAGAAGGAGGAGAGGTAGGGCACGCCGCTGCCGCTGCTGGCGCCGCCGCAGGGCGCGGGGGCGGGCAGCGGCGGCATCTGGAAGAGCAGGTTCAGCAGCAGCACGGCCAGGGTGTAGATGCGCAGCCAGCCCAGCACGCCGTTGCCGTAGCGGGTGTAGGCTCGCGGCAGGTAAAGGAAGGCGAGGGAGAAGGCGAAGTAGCCTACGAGGAAGAAGTCCTGGAAGCTGTTGACCGCTGCGATGAGGAAGAGGGCTACCAGCAGGATGTGGGCGGAGGTGGAGGCCACGGCCAGCTGCAGGCGGTCCCAGTCTGACCTGAGCGTGTCCGTCCCCGGCAGCGCGAGCACGTCCACCTGCTGGGCCTGCGACACGGCCTGGATGCGCTGCTCGATCAGGTGCTGCGACTGCTGCCGCAGGTGCCGCAGCTCCGCAGCCGAGGCAGCGGCTGCTGCTGGGGGTGCGGCGGCCTTGAACGTGCTCGGCGCCTCTGCGGCAGGGGAGGGCTGTGGGTGGGCAGCGGGCAAGCTCGGGTCCGCTCCCGTGGAGCCTGTGGCGATGGAGCTTGAAGCGAGTGCGCCCTCCACATCAGCCGTGGGCGCTGGTGCTTCTGCGCCTGCCGCAGCCGCCTCCGCCTCCACCCGCACGTCCTCCGCTGCGGGGACCCCGCTGGCGACCGCAACGTTCGCCAGCTGCGCTGCGGCGATCTCTGCGGCAGCGTTCTCGGCACGCTTGCGGCGAGCGGCGTCGGTGGCTGCCCTCTGCTTCGAGACCAGCCCGGCGCACAGCAGCGCGACGTAGGCGGGGAAGAGGAACCAGGTGTGGCCCGATCCCTGCGCCCCCATGCCCAGCGGCTTGGTGCCGAACCCGTTCAGGCCGATGCCCACGTAGTACTGGGTCACGGGCGAGGCGTACCAGGGCCACCAGCCCTGCCAGCCGCGCAGAGCAGGGTACCAGCCGAGGCACGCCGCGTAGAGGATGAGCAGCATGAGGGCCTGGAACGCCTTCAGAGCGGGCCACACCCACGCACGCACGCACCCCTCGCTCGGCCAAAAGCCGCAGCCGATGCGGGGGTCGCATGTGCGCCGGCAGCAGCCCCCAGGCCGCTGCCCGGGGGCTCCCACAGGCGCGAAGGGCGGCGCCGCGGGCACACCCGCCGCGCCAGCCACGCCGCTGCCGCCCTTGCCAGCATCGACACCTGCCGCCTCGCCTCTCCCGTTCGCGCGCTGGTAGGCATACTCCCCGTGCAGGGCTGCGGTGGTGGGGGAGGGCCACGGCCGCAGGATGAGCAGCGCGAAGACGCCCTGGATGAGCGCCCATGCGTTGAGCAGCAGCAGGGCGGAGAAGAGGAGGGCGATGGCTGTCATGTCCTGGGTCAGGGAGGCGGCGTACTTGTGCAGGGCCTTGTCCAGCCCCTCCGTCGCGCCCACGAACCGGCGGTAGGTGAGGGCGGAGTCGTACCAGCGCAGCAGCTGCAGCTGCAGCAGGGCGGGCTGCGCACTGTACGCCAGCCCGCCGCCGCCGCCGCCCTCGCCAGCTCCGGAGGCGAAGGGGGTCGACTGGGTGCCGTAGGCGGGCAGAAAGCCCGGCGCTTCTGCAGCCCCAGACCCAGCGGGGCCGTCACCGCCCATCCGAATG
>Ga0208629_100788_pt1 | contig 14080 bp, 14 predicted proteins | sample LakWasMet19_HOW5_2_FD_183865 | JGI IMG/M metagenome (GOLD analysis project Ga0208629, IMG submission 183865) | Freshwater sediment methanotrophic microbial communities from Lake Washington under simulated oxygen tension - Sediment Metagenome... | ecosystem: Environmental > Aquatic > Freshwater >...
GCCGATGACGGGGTGAGCCACGCTCGCGCCAACTGCAGCCTCGGCCCGTCCTGCGGCAACAGGGCGCTGCAGCAGCGCGCCGGGCCGCCGCTGGACCTGGTGCCCACCCCCGGCAAGGGCTGGGGCGTGACCGCGGGCTGCGACGTGCCCGAGGGCGCCTTCGTCATTGAGTACGTGGGAGAGGTGATATCAGAGGCGATGCAGGTGAGGCGCGTGGTGGGGCGTGACGGGGCGTGACGGGTGGCACATGAGAGGGGAGCGGGCTTAGACGGGTAGCGCTACGGGGGCATGCAGGGGCTGAGGGGGCGTTTTCCCTGCCCCACGTCAACTCCTCTGCTGCCACTTGCTCGTCCGCGTGACCAGCACTGCTGCTGGCTTCCTTCGCAGTCACTCTGTGTTTCTGATTCAACCCTCGCTGCTCCTTCTAGCACCCCTCCTCCCCACTACTACTCTCCCCCGCAGGACGAGCGCCTCGCGGCGTGCAAGGCGGCGGGCGAGTCTCACTACTACCTGATGGAGATCGATGCGAACCAGGTCATCGACGCGAGGCACAAGAGCAACCTGGCGCGCTTCATAAACCACTCCTGTGAGCCCAATGCGCAGCTGCAGCGCTGGTCCGTGGACGGGTTCACCCGCATCGGCATCTTCGCGACGCAGGTGCGTGCCGCTCTCGTGGCTCCAGCTGCTCTGCTGTGCAGCAGAAGCAGCGGGCGCTGCTGCAACGGGCGAGACAGTGTCTTGACGGCGCTGCCTGCGGCCTATGCAGAGATGCCGATGGCTTCGGCATTGCTGCGGCGCCGTTGCGGGCTCGTGTCCTGCTTTCGCGGGATGGCAATCCCCCGGCTGTCCAGCGGCCTGCTGCCCCGCTTGCGCCCATCCCCAGCCAGCCCGTTTATTCTTCCTCTGCGCCGCCGTCTGCCCCCTGCAGAACATCAAGCGTGGCGATGAGATCACGTACGACTACCAGTTCTTCACGGCGGAGCGCACCCCCTGCGCGTGCGGCACGCCTAAGTGCCGCGGCTTCCTGGGCGCCAACGTGGCCAAGGAGGAGGCGGAGCGAGCCGCAGCCGCAGAGGAGGAGCGAGCAGAACGGCGCGCCGCGAAGCGGGGCGGCGGCAAGGGCGGGAGCGGCGCTGCTGGGAGGAAAGGGTCCGCGGCGACTGCAGGCAAGAGCACTGCTGCATCCGCAGGCAAACCCGCCCGCAGCCGCAGCAAGGGCCGCTCTGTGCCCGGCGCGAGTGGCGGCAGCTCAGCGGATGCGACCCCGCAGGGTCAGCGGATGGGCGCTGACGCTCTCCCAGGCGACGACACCGCCCCAGGGGAGTTGGTTGCCTCGTCGGCGACCGCGCATGCGGATACACCAGCAGCTGCAGTCGATACAGCTTCTGCAGGCCTGCCAGTGCGCGCGCCTGTCGCTGCGGCTGCCGCTGTCGACCCCGCCGCGGTCGCAGCGCGCGCCGCGAAGGCTGCGGCTGGCGCGGAGCGAGCCGCGGCGGCCGCGGCGAAGGCGGAGGCTGCCCGCCTGCGCAAGAACGAGATGCAGCGGGTGCGGGCCGCAGCCAGGAAGGCCGCGGCACTCGCGGGCACTGCAGCTGGGGCTGCGACTGGTGTTGTTGTTGCTGCTGGGGCTGCTATTGGGACCGCTGGTGCTGCTGGGGTGTCTGCCGGTGCTGCTGCTGGAGTGCCTGCCGCTGCTGCCGCGCCTGTCATCGCAGCGACCGCCCCGGTGCCCCTCTCGGCAGTGACAACCCACGCGACAGCGGCAGCGCATCTCGTGGCCGCTGCGGGCGCGGTAGTCGGGGCGGGGGCAGCTGCTGGCAGCCTGGGGATCAGCAGAGGTGATGGCAGTAACAGCGTGAGCGCAGCGCTGGCTGGACCGTGGCACCCTCCAGCTGTGATGGCCACCTCTGCGCTGCCGGCTGCCCCTGCTGCCCCCGCTAGCTCGTGCGGCGTTGTGCCCCCCAGCAGACTGCCTGTCGGCGCAGCAACCGCAGCAGCCCTCTCCGCAGGCGCAGGCGCATCACCAGCAGGCGCAGGCGCAGCGCCCGCCATCGCCGTGCATGCAGGCGTCGCCCCGGGCTCGGCGGCTGCTGCAGGCGTGCTAATCTCGCCTCCGAGCGGATCGCTGTCTCAGACTGCCCACCCGCCGTCTGCAGCACTCTGCCAGCCGCCGCCCGCCAAGCGGCCCCGCATGGGGGGCGCCACCGGCGCCGCTAAGCCGAGCACCGGCGTGCCCCTGATCGCGACGGTGCTCTCCCAGCGCCCCGGTGTTGCAGCCCCCCTGCCGGCGTCGGGTGCTTCTGCTGCTGCTGCTGCAGGTGCCGCTGCGGTGCGTCCAGCACAGCCATTTGCAGGAGTGGCTCTGCCTGGAGTCACCCAGCGCGGCCGCACCACCGGCGGAAGCGGCCACGCCCACAGTTTGTTCACGCCCGCAGCGGGTGGAACGAGCTCTACCGGTGTGCCGCCCCCTGCGCTTGGTAGCGGGGGCTTGGGGAGCCTGATTGTCAACGTTCACACCGGAGGGGCCGCAGTCGCAGCCGCAGTCGGCGCAGCGCAGGCGCAGCTGCACCCGCGGCCTCCGTCCCCCACAATGCAAGACATTCTAAGGGCGACGCAGCGGCAGCTGCACAGCGCTGGGAGCGTCGGCGGAGCTGCTGCTGTCGCCAGCCTCACGGGTACGAGCAATCCAATTCTGGCTTTTCCACCGTGGATGCTGCTGCTGGGCGCTGGCAGCGGCGGCGGCGTCGGGGCGGGCGCTGCGCCCGTCCTGGGAAGCAGCCTTCCCGCAGCTGCGCTTGGGTTGCCCCTCGCCTCTGCCGCCCGCTTGCCGGCAATAACCGGCCCGTCACTGAGCGCTGTCTTGCCGTGGCTGCCCGCTGGCGATGCCGGGGTGTCCCCTGAGCTACCCGCTGCTGCTGCGGTGCCGGGGCTGGGCACTGTCACTGCTGCTGGCGCACCTGCCAGCGCGGGCAGCGGCGCCAACAGCAGCAGCAGTAGCAGCAGGTAGTGGCTGCAAGCCGTGACCTCCGTTAAGATGGTATTGGCGTGGCTGCCGCAGCCGTCGCATTGCAGTCGCATTGCGCGGCAACGCGTCATCTGCGTGCGACTCCCGCGTCCACACGGCTGCATGCAGGCAGAGGACGGCACACACGACACGTAGACCAACGCTGCTGCGGGCCATACAGTTGCTGGCGAGCGCATGAGGCGCCGACTGAAGCTTGCCCTTCCCCGCTGGTTGCATTCAAAACTAAGGTCCGTATGCAGTGCCCGCTACGGTCCGACAATGCGCATATTCATGTGCGAGTGGCTCGCTGTCCCTACGGACACGCGCCAACGGCCGCGGCAAGGTTCTAGATCTTACCTCGCGCGGTGTGGTACCGGTCGTGCAACGTGGCAGTTTTGACTCGAGCTCGAAGATTCGAATATGTTTTCGACTCGATGATAACGATTGCAATGTAGCTGAACACAAAATCTGTGGAACGTGCGCAAAATCTGTGGAACGTGCGCCGCAGCTTGAACGATCCAACGTGAAAGCAAACATGCAGCGGGATATGAACCTTACTGTCTATACAGAGACCTGAAGGAGTGGAGAACCGCGGTGGTCGCCGCGAGTCGACGTTCGCGCTAGCAAGTGCCTTGCGTGCATGTTGCCTCGTGTGGAACGCGGAATGGGCCCACGTAGCACGCAGAAATGATGTGTTCTTCAGGCTACTCCAGGATCGCCCAGCGACTTGCCGGGCCGCGATCGCGACAGGCGCTACAGCCGCGGATTCGCGCGTACGCGCCTGCTGTGCACGTGCAGGTGTTCCTCTACGCATCCTTGTGATACGCCTCTAAGCGTCCTTGTGCCCGTGGCGTCCGCTTGCGTTGATGGAGGCGGCCTCCAGGCCCCCATCCGCCTCGGCCGCGAGGGCCGCGCCATACCCGATCCGGGGGCTGGTCAGGGCGCCCTCCTTCCCTGCCGCAACAGCCGCCGCCCCCTCGCCCGCCACGAGTCCGTACCCGCGCCCGGCCTCCTGAATGGGGTGCACGCAGCGGTCCAGCACGAACAGCGCGATCAGCGAGAGCAGCATCATGGGCACCAGCACCGCTGCCTGGAGCCACACGTTGCCGGGCGCCACGATGCCGATCGCAAACTGCACGGTGAAGCCCAGGGACTGCCACAGGCGCGAGTTGGAGACGGCGCAGGCGCGGTCGCGCTCGGCCGGGAGGAAGGCTGGGGACTGCACCAGCGCGGGCAGCTGTGACTCGAGCACACTATCGCCCAGTGCAAACACGATGGCCATCAGAAACACGACCGCGTACGCGCCCACGCTGGCGTGCGCCAGGTTGAGCGCCTCGGGCTTCAGCACGAACAGCAGCACGACGGTGAAGAAGACGGAGTGTGTGGCCAGCACGCCCGCGAAGAGCCAGCGCCGCCCGAACCGGGGCACGAGCTGCCCCCACGCGTATGAGCACAGGCTGTTGGCGATGTAGAAGGTGGCTGCCACGTACCCCACCATCTGGGGCGGCAGCAGGTGGTAGCTCTGCAGACGGGACAGACGGGTGAGGGGAGCAGGCACAATAATGTGAAGCGAAAAACAAAGAGGGATGGCTGCAGCCAGGCGCAGATGCACGTTCTGTCTGCCTCAGAGCACACGGACAAGCTCACAAAAGGCACAGTAGCACCACATTGCACCCTTGCGCCCGCCAAATTACACAGTTGCGCAAACGAGTCCTGCAGTGACCAGACTTAAAAGATCCACTCGAGCCAGACACCAGACACTGCGGTCATGCCGCAAAGCTCAGCGTGTAGCCCAACGCACCTGCACGTGGCCGTCGGAGTCCACCTTGTCCTGGTAGCTGAGCGGGTACATGGTGCCGAAGAAGCCGAGGGAGGCGCCGTTGTAGAAGATGATGGGGATGGCCAGCTGCATGCGCCGGCTGCGGCAGGCAAAGCGCAGCGTCTCGAAGATGGACGTCTCGTTGACCTTAGCAGCGGGCGCCGCCTTGCCGGCCGCAGAGGACGCAGAGGTCGCGGAGGCGGAGCCGTCGGCGGCGTCCACCGCCGCTGACGCGGACTCTGCGTCTGCGACCACTACTACCCCCGAGGAGGACGCTGGGCTGGCGCCATCTAGGAGGCGATCGCTGGGCGAGCTGCCTGCAGCGCCTGCAGCGACAGCGTCCTTGCCGTTGAAGAGATGCGCGAGGCACGGGGACAGGATGACCACGCCGCACGAGCCCACCACGCCGAAGCCGATGAAGAGCGGGGCGACGGCATCCTTGAAGTTAGGGGCGAGCACGAGTACGGTTGAGGCGATCAGCAGGCCGAGGGCGCCGTTGAACTGGAAGCAGGACCAAAAGAACCCCGTGAAGCGGTTGTTAATGGCCTCGACGCTCTGCCCCGTGCGCGCCGCCTCTGCTACGGCGGCGCGCGACATCTCGATGCCCTGACTCGTCCACAGCAGCGCCGCGCCGACGCCGACGCCGATGTAGGCGGGCACGAAGAGCTCGTAGCACGGGTGGATGTTTGCAAAAACCAGCAGCACGTACGGGATGCTACCCAGAAACATGCACATGCGCGAGCCCAGGCGCTCGATGATGGCGGGTGCCACAATCGTCGAGAGGGTGAAGATGCCGTAGAGCAGGGAGCTGGCTGCCTGAACAAGCCGATTGTCCGACACGAGTGTGGACACGAGGCCGTTAACGGTATTGAACGCCATGAAGAGGAAAAAGAAGCCCGACGAGATGCGCACCACCGCCCAAAACTGGGAGTGTCCCTTTGGGTCTGAACCGGCCATGGCTGCAGGGCTTTGAGCAGACAGGCGAGGCGAGCCAGGCAACTGCACCGCGCTGGCGCAGCTGGTAGTGTTGTGGCGCTTCGTTTCTGAGCAAGGCGAGGCGCCGGCGACGGTGGGTCGTGCACACCAGCACTTCTAGGAAGGAAGAACCAAGTCGAAACGCAGGTCGTTGTCACTCAGGGCGCTCCGTGCACGCACGGAAGCCGTCAACGTGTTAACCAGACGGTACGATTACCTTGAGGAGTCGTCGCGGGTGCGAAATTGTGCATGCACGACGTTACAAAACGGGATACGAAAACGATGGTGTCTGGACTCCCAAGTGTGCACGATTCATGTGAAACCTCCAGCTGTTCCCAGCCGCAAACTCGGTGGTGCGGCAGGAAGAAACCGGCGCAAGTCGCCTGTGAGAAGATTGAAGCAAGCATGTTTATCGTCGTAATGCCCAACAACTTCGAGTCAACTCCAACAGCGTCGTCGAGTCGCTCAGGCTGAGCGGCTCAGCACGGCTGTTGATATGCGCCAGCCGAGTTCCGGCAATTCGGTCTTCGAATCAACGCCACGCCATCGAGTCCACGTCCGAGCCGCGTTGCTCACAGGCGGGTGGGTGCCATCGTAGGAGTGATCGCGGTACCATCGCCGAGTGCCAGCCTGATCGCATGGCCGTGGCGTCGGCCGATGCGCGCGCCCGGCTTTCAGCCTAGCCGCTGCCTGCATGCGCCCCCGTGCGATGCTGGCTGTGGAAGGCAGCACACAGCAGGGCCGAGCCAACCGCGCGAGGCTCACTCCATCACAGACCCAAGTCCATGTCGTGCGAGCCACACACCAACTCCACCCAGGAGCAATGCGGCCCGGCAGCGCCGACCAAGTCTGCGGATGTAGCGCTGCTCATGTCCCCGAGCACGACAAGTATCAAGAACAAGGGCACCGCAGTGCACGAGACATCGGCAGCAGTGCTACGGTTGGTGGCATTTTGAAGCTGAAATCTGCGTGGCACTGCATGTCACAGCAGCGACCGCTGCAACAGGCGCCGATTGCGTTGCAGGTGACGGAGCGCCACCAGCTGGCAGGAGCTGCCCGAGTTGCACATCTTCTGGGTTCGCCGAGCATGCAAGGTCAGCTATACGCATGCATCGACGGCCGGCAGAAGAAGAGACCAGCCAGTACGCGGCGCCGTTTATCGGTACTGCACAGCGGAGAGTGGGGGCGTCAAGACACACGGTTCGTGTGAAAGCGGCGGCTCAACAGTTTGGGAGCGCCAGCACACGCGAAGCACCGAATACGCGAGGTACGCTGTCTCTCGAATGCACGCACCTTCTTGAAGCCAATGGCCTCAGCGTAGTCACCGAAGCACCGACGGCACAGCATCATGTGGTACTTGCGGATCAGACCGTGGCCGTTGCCGCAGCGGCGGCTGCAAGGAGAAGTCAACCACACGCCACACGACATATCGATGTTGACAGCTTGCAGCACCCGGCTCGGCGACACCACCAGCTGTTGGACAAAAGAGCGTCTTCGTTTGCGGCTGCGCATCGTTTCGAAGCAGCGGCAAACGTTGGGTTCGTGCTCGCAGCATTCACAGCTGTCGCGGCAGCTCACCAAGTGCGGGAGCCGGGCCCGTACGAACGGGCGTGGCCGGCCCAGCCACGGGGAAAAGCCTCGATCACACCCTCAGGCATCTTCAGCAACGCTGCAGGAGGGCAAGTTCGGCCGGGGGTCCGCAGAAACAGTAAAATCGCGGCGGCAAGGCCTGCGGCGAAACTCGCGCGGCTATTGCGCGACGTGCTGTTGGTGAGTCTGCGCGCAGACACAGCACACACCCGAATCCGAGGTGATACAACAAATGCGCGGTGTCGTTGCGCCAGTGTCGGGCCCTGGCTGCAGTCAACTGAGCGATTTGCACCCTTTTGAGCTGTGTCCGCCCGTCCGCATAATTTCTTTTCGTTTCATCGCATTCCTGCGCTTACCACGACTTGTCACTGAAAGAAAACCGTGTATCGACTCTAGAGATTGGCTCCTCATTTGTTGTGTGGAGCTGACCGCCTGATACGCTTCAGATTGGTTGAGAGCAGCTTCCGCTGTTGAGTGTGTTTCCTTCGGAGGACCGCTTGGCCCGTCCGTGGAGTACGTGCACTCGCGTCTGTGAGTTGGAGACGGTAGTTGTGTGTATTGTTCTTGCGGCACGACCGGCCGCTCGTCTTCGACAGGTGCTTTGGCTCAGTTCTTTGTTGCGATTGCGACGCGCCTTGCAGGCGGCAGTCAACCGCGCAACAAAAGCAGTCTGAATCCATTTGACTGACCCGCCTGACCACCCTCGCTTTCCTGCGGTTTCGTTTCGCTCCTTCGATGCTGCAGGTGCCCACTACCACCTGCACCCCGTCGTCACAATGGCGCTCCCGCCAGCCACCGTGTTCCGGCAGGACATGCCACCGCCCGGTGGCTACGCCAAGCCGCCAAGTTTCCCCATCGCAGGGTGCGTTGTCGGGGCCTCGGACGCTGGGGCACATGAATTCAATCGTCTGGGGGCTGAACTTGGCACCTACACGACGCCAATCACTCTGCGCCTCTGCCCCTTGACAATGCAGGTACCGCAAGCGCTCGCCAGCGCGCGGCCCCAACGGGCTGTACATTATCGCGGGCGCCGCCGCCGTGATGGCGTGGGGCTGGTACCGCCTGCTGGACGGCGTGGAGGAGCGCAAGTGAGCAGCGCGTTGGAGGCAGCAGAGGCGTGCCGTGGATGCAGAACGAGCAAGGCTGTGGATTGGCACGAGCAGGCTGCTCGGATGCAGCACGAGCAGCGACTTGGAGGCAGCATGGGCAGCGCAGAGCTTCGAATGCAGCAGAGGGGCGCGGCGGAGTGCCACGCGGGTGCACCAGCTGTGCGCTGTCCACTTGCAGGAGAGGGTGCGGCGTCCCAGTTGCCAGGCGAAACAGTGTGTGTGTCAGTGCATGATAATCCCGCTCCCCCACCTCTCCGTCCTTCCCACTCCTTCCCGTCCCCCCGTGCGCAGCTACTACAACCTGTCGCGCTTCAACCAGCGCTTCGAGCGCGCGTACGTGCTGCAGGCGCAGGAGGACGCGCGCTGGCTGCGGCGGCAGAAGGAGGTGCTCGACCGGGAGCGCGAGCTGATGGCGGGCAAGCCGGGCTGGGTGGTGGGCAAGAGCCGCTTCTGGACGCAGGCGGAGAAGCGGCCGGACATGGACGTGCTGGACACGCGCAAGACGGGGCCGTGGTAGACGCGCTGGCGGGCGCCGCGGGCGCCGACGCCGTGCTGCCGTGGCTTTGCATGCAATCTGTGATGCGGCAGTGTGCTGACGGCGCACTGCGCAGCGGAGCAGAGCGGTGGCGGCGAGGAGGGAGCGGGGCGGTGCCGAGCAGCTGCAGGCGGCAATTGCTGCACGGGCTGTTTGCTTCGGGTGGTCGCATGCTGAGCCTGGCGGCGTCTGCGCTGATCGTCGTTCCGAAGCTGGTCGCTCCTCGAGCCTTTGCGCGGCTGAGCGCACCGATGGAGCCAGCACAGCAGCCTGAGCTGGACCGATGGCGTGCGGCAGACAGGCAGCGCGGCAGATGTGCCTACGCCTGCAGACACAACGCACGGAGTCGCGCTTGCTGTCGCGCTACGACGGCTCCCAGGGCTGGGCCGCTAGCGGCTTTCCCGGACGCGCACGCCGTCGGAGGGGCTGTCGCGCGGGTGCACCAGTGCCGACCACTCGCCGGCCAGGCGGTGGCGGTGCTGGTGATCGTAGTGGTAGCGTGCGTGCCAGGTCGCTGCCTTGCGCTCATGCCCGCTGGCCGGTTCGGTTGCGGAAAGCGCGGCGGTTGCGCGCATAGCAGCCGTGGAGGCGTGGGCAAGCTCTGGTCACGAGCAGCAATCAACCAGCGTGCCTGCACCGTCACCAGCGAGGCAGTGGAGTGCGCCAGTTCGCAACCCTGCACGCCACTGCTAGCGATGGAATTAACAGTCGGACCGACCCCTGTGCACGCCAGGACCGGGTGAGCTGGCCACCCAGCAGCGAACGGTCTCGAGCATGGTGACGGGCACGTTGACGCAGTGTGTGTGTGTGATGACGCACAGGCTGGGCAGTGACGGTTGATGCCTTGGCGCCCAAGTCTTCAACTTCACAATGCTCGCAGCGCGCGACGATGCCGATTACCGATGCCGACTCAAGCGGTTGCCACGGTGTGCATGCCATTCAGCAGTGCTTCCGAATCCAGGCTCGTGGCAGTCGTGCTGGGTGCCCGCAGGGCTAAGGCCGGCCCGGCGCGACTCGGCGGCTGCCAGCAGGCACTTCGAGTCGACTCCTGTCTCGGGCGCGGCGCGCCGCGGCCGGAGGGCCACCAACACTCACCGTGACTGCCAGTGGCAGGCTCAGGCTGCTAGTGGCTGGCGCGCCGCCACGTGACACTGATCAACTCCCTTCCCACCAAGCGGGCGTCTCAGGACCCCAAGCGCCACGCGGAACATCGGGTGAGCGCTTGCTTTCCGTGTCCTGCGGTCTCTGCCGCCGAACATGCCGGCTCAAAGCTTCAAGCGGCAAATTCGCATTTCAAATTCGATGCATTCCACTACGAACACTGCGAGCCTCTTGCGGTGTGTTCAGCACGCGCCCGTTGCTTTTCTGCAGCTTTCATCGTTCCCGCTTAAATGCCAGCGAGAGCGCAACAGTGCTTGAATTCCGCATCGAAAATCCGGCAGCATTCCTGCGTGTCCGCCAGCCGTTAGTATGGCTGCTGCTGCAACAGTCGGGTCAGCACGTGCGCCTCACGCGAAGTTATGGGCAGCCTGCCGCGGTGGAGACGTTGAAGCGCTGGCGGCGTGCCTCGCGGATCCTGCAATCGATCCCATCGTCGCTGGGCGAGCGCTCCGCACGACAGCGCAGTACGGGCAGCTGAGTGGCGTGGAGCGACTGCTCGCCGCTTTCCCCGCAATACCTAAGGATGCAGTTGATCAGGCATTCGCGGTTTCTTGTGGATGCAATCACGAGCATGTGGTGTCGTACCTTCTGGCACACCGCGAGGTGGGAGCTGAAGGACGCAAGGCAGCTCTCGAGGAAGCCTGCGCGGCGGGGCATCTCAACATTGTCAGGCTGCTGCTGGGCTACACGGATCCCTCGTGCTCCGAAAGCGCCGCTTTCTGCACGGCCGCCCTGCATGGCAGAGCGGATGTGCTCGCGCTTCTGCTTGCCGACGGCCGAGCACAGGCAGACGCAGACCACAACCGAGCCGTGATCGGCTGCGCAAATCGGGGGCACTTGTCGGTTTTAGAGCTGCTGCTGCGGTGCGAGGACGTGGATGCAGCCGCCCGGGGCAACTCAGCTCTCATCTTGGCGCTGCGGGGCGGTCACGAGGCCGTGGCAGTGAGGCTGCTGGCGGAGACTCGAGTTCGCGGGCTGCCATGTGAGCGTGGCGGCTGGCTGAGCGACGCTGTGGACCTCGCGAGCTCCGAGGGGTGCGCCGCGGCGCTGGACACCCTCCTGCGCCTGCCGCGGCCGTCCGGCGGTCTCAAGTGCCTGAACGACAGCTCGAGCCTCTGGCACGCAGCAACTGAAGGTCATGCGTCGATCGTGCGACGCCTGCTCGATGAACCGGCTTGCGACCCCGACGCTCAGCAGAACCGCGCGCTGCGGCTGGCGGTGGCGCGCGGCCGCTGCCATGTTGTGCACACGCTTCTGCGGGACCCGCGGGTATGGCGCTGCGTGGACGACGTTCCGCCGTCGTTTGCGTCGGTGCCCCGGTTTCCGTGGCAGGATCCGCCGCTGGCACCGTCGGTGCGCGCGTCGGCGCCGGTGTTGCTCAAACAGGCTGCGTGGGAGAGACGCGCACACGTGGTAATGGCTGTGTGGCGTCGCAGAGCCCGCGCTGCCCCGCAACCGCATCAGCGCGTCCCCGCTCGCGCAGGCGCCAGTCCAATCGACCCCCGCCTGGGATGGAATGCAGCAGGTTCGCGTATCGTCGCGCCTATTGAGACTCCAGTGATATTCGACATCTAACCGACCATTCGCTGGGTGAAGGCGGCCCTGGAATAGATTTCGAAAGCAGCGTTGGGGTACGCTTGAGACTGCTATTGTAGGGGGCAGCTTGATTGGCACCTGTGCATGTACCGGAGGCGCAGTCGCCGCTGAGGCTGATCAAGTGGGGTTGTGCATGCCATTGTTGCAACAGATGCACATAGGCCTGGGCAACTTCGGGCCTGTGTGAGCTCGATCTCGACACAGTGACTGGCAGCTTTAACGTTGGCTGCGCTCGGAGGTAGCTGTATGCGACGTAGGAATACTCGGTAACCATGCTTGCCTGATTATGCCGGTTTACCATCTTGAGGTTTCAACATCTCCATTTGACTATGAGTGGCACCGATTTGCGATCGCGCCGTTACCCGTTAATATTTCGAATCGATGCGATCCGCCGACTCGGGCGACGCATGTTGGCCCTGATTCGAGATATGGTCGCAGCGCGCGGCGCTAGCAAATCCGCTCTTCAAGAGCTGCACACCGCGGACCAAAGCGAGCGCTCAGACGGCGCTACACTCTCAGAGTCAGACGCCCTCGCGCCCTCGATGATAGCCCAAGTCGTGCTCCTCGCCGCCTTCGTCGTCGCTCAGGGCTTCGTAATCCTTCGGGTACCCGGACCCTGTCGACCGGTACCCTGTGTCCTCGCCACCTGTCGCCGGTCCGTGGCTCGGCGCCCGCCCGCCCATTCCCACAGCGACCGCAGCGACGCCCCGCCCGACAGCGACCGCAGTGAACGACTTGCCGCCCCCCGCGTCGCGGTGGCGTCCGCCCGCACTGCCTGCCTCGGAGCGGCTGGAGCGAGCCACGCCCTCGTCGCCCTCATCCACCGCCTCCTCCGCATAACCGCCACCCACCCTCGCTGCTGCAGACGGTATGCGGTGTCTCTGCATGAACGCCTGTGGCGCCTGTGCTACCGGCTGCAGGGGACCGGCAGACGGAGCAGGCCGTCTCGAAGCTGCAGCCGCAGCCAGCGCAGTATCGCCTCCGCCAGCATAACCAGAGCTGAGGGCTGCATGCGGAGCCCTCGCAGGTGCGAGGCCTCGATCTCGCTGATCGCCAGCACCGCCAGCACCGCTGCCTCTGCCACCTAGCACTGCAGCCTCCGCCTGGCGTGTGGACGCGATGACGTCCCGCACAGCCGCCGCCTCCGCGCTGGACGCTTTCAGCGCCTTGTACTGGCCGTACAGCGCCTCCAGGTGCTCCTTGTAGGCGGCAGCCTTGCGGCGGGCGGCGGCGAGGGCTCGCTTGTACACTTCTTTTTTGGCCACCACGGCTCCCACGGCGGCCGACGCACCCTCCGCCTGCTGCTGCAGGCGCGCTTCAAACGCCGCGGTAGCCTCCGCCAGGCTCTGCTGGCAGGCTGTCAGCTGCAGCCGGGCGGCGTCAGCCTCCTGTCTCACGCTGCCAGCCGCAGCGGAGGCAGCCGCCCTGGCGTCTGTCAGCGCTGCCTCCGCCCCCTGCAGGCGCCCGCGGCAATCATGCAGCGCCTGCTGCAACTCGCGCTCCCGCGCCCCTGCAGACGCCGCCAGCGCGTTCGCGCGCTCGCAGCGCCCGCGCCAGGCGTCGGCCTCCTGCCGCAGGCGGTCGCAAGAGACGGACAGCGCCTCAACGCGCCCCAGGGCATGCGCCGCGAGGGCGAGGGCGCCGTCCATCTCACTGCTGCGCTGCTGCTGCTGCAGCCGGTGGGTGCTCCCCTGCAGGCGGCCCGTGCTGCTGCTGCTGCCAAAGGCGGGGGAGGGGGCGATAGCTCCGCCTGTGCCAGCTTCGCCTGAAAGCCGCTGCTGCTCCCACTGCAACGCAGCCGTCATGGAGGCGGCGGGCTCCCCCGGCGCCGCTGCGCTGTAGGCGTGGGGCTGGCCCCCGCGAGGCGTGCTGGCCCTGCTCTGGCTCTGGCTCACAGAATAGGGGAACTGGCCTGGCCTGGCGCCGCCAGCACTGCTACCGCCGCCCATCAACGCAGTGCCGGCAGTGCTGCCGTAGCCGTGGGAACGGGTGTAGGCCGGCCCGCCCTCTGTCAGGCTGGTAACAGCGGTCCCCGAAGCGCCCGTGCCTGCGCCGCGGCCGATGGAAAGCCCGGCGCCGGTTGCGCCACTGGCCTCTTCATATTCTCGTCCGCCGCTATCTCCCCTCCCCTCCACATCGCCGTCATAGTGGCCGTCTCCGTTCGCGTGGGCCGCGCCTCCTGTGGCGCTAAAACCGCCGCGGCCTCCCATGGTGCTTGCAGGGAAGGTGGAAAAGGAGCCGAGGTTGATGGGGCCTGCGGAGCCTGAGAGCCTCCTCTCCCCCGACCCCGC
>Ga0208629_100789_pt1 | contig 14067 bp, 9 predicted proteins | sample LakWasMet19_HOW5_2_FD_183865 | JGI IMG/M metagenome (GOLD analysis project Ga0208629, IMG submission 183865) | Freshwater sediment methanotrophic microbial communities from Lake Washington under simulated oxygen tension - Sediment Metagenome... | ecosystem: Environmental > Aquatic > Freshwater >...
CCTGCAATGCGACCGCGCCCACCCGCTGGCACGGGTCGGAGCCCATGCCCCATCACGCACTGTTGGCGTCTGGCCTGCAGCATCCACGCACTTGAACACTTGAACAGGCGCTGATTCGTCGGCTGAACACGCAGAAGTCGGCCCCTGGATGCAGACGCTGCACGCGTCGTTCGCTGTCGGCGCCTTCCTTGCGCCAATGATGATCCGAGCCGTCGAGGCGGGGCACTCGCACGCGATCCTGCCGGACGGCAGCGACGGCGGCGAAGTAGATGCTGGCTTTGGCGAGGCGGGGGCGTACAAGACGGCGTTCTTCCTGTTTGGCGCGTTCAATATGATCGTCGGCGTGGTAGTATTTGTGATGCACTCGCCCAAGCCGCGCGGGCAGCCGGGGACGGCGCCCGCGGCTGTTAGCTCGCCGACTGCCGCTGCCTCCGCCAACCCTACCCTGACCAACGGCGAGCCGGCAACGGGCGGTGGCGCTTGGCAGAACGCCGGCCTGCCCGCCTCGGACGCCGCGCTGCAGGCTGCGCCTGCGGCGCCTGCGCCGCACGGGCCACCGCACCCGCGTGTCCTCTCCCAGCAGCTCAAATTTGCGCGCCTGTGGGTAGTGCTCATCACCGCTGCCCTCCTGTTCCTGTACGTCGGGTGTGAGACGGGCTTCGGCGGGTTCATCACGCCGTACGCTGTGCTGGCGCTCGGAGAGACGGAGGCGTCGGGGCAGGTGCTGAACGGCCTGTACTGGATGGCGCTTATGATCGGGCGCATCCTCGCCATCCCGGTGTCTATCCGCGTCAAGCCGTCCGTCTTCCTGGGCGTGTCCATGGTCGGCTGCGTGATCTCGAGCGTGGTCATGCTGATCGGGCAGAGCAGCGCGGGCGTCGTGTGGGTGTTCTCCTTCGTCTTTGGCCTCTCCATGGCGTGCATTTTCCCGACCGCCATCGCGCTGGCGGAGACCTACTTCCCCGTGCAGGGCAAGGACGCCACCGTGTTCGTCGTCGGCGCCGCGACGGGAGAAATGCTGCTCCCCTTCATCATCTCCACGCTCTTCGGCGACGCGTCGGAGGCCACGGGTGACGAACACGCGCCCACAGAGGCTGCGGCGCGGCACGCCGTCGGTCCGTCCATCATGCTGTGGGTGGTCGCGGTCGCCTGCATCGTGAATTTCGGCATCTACTGGGCGCTCTGCAAGCGCGGCGGGCAGCTGCGCGACGCGCTGGCGGCCGCGGCAGCGGCGGAGCAGGCGCAGGACGCTGCGGCGGGCGGGGCGGCCGGCGCTGAGAGCGGCCTTGCAGGCAGCGGCGGCAGTGCGGGCGGCAAGGGCTGGAACACGTCCGATCTGGCTGCGGGTGGCTCCGCTGGCGGCGGGGCGCCTGCAGCGATGTTCACCGGCACCAGCAGCAGCAGCGGCAGCGGCGAGCCTGTCGCAGGGGGCTATGGGCCCAGTGGTGGGGGCTACGTGTCTGACACCCCCGCGTGGGAGAGCGGCCCGGTCGATGCAGCCGCACTTGGCGATTCCGCGGCAGCGCCGGCGTACACGGCCGAGCCTTACGGCGGCCTGGCGCTCAAGCGCGGTGGTGCGGCTGCACCAGCAACTGCACCCGCGCCGCCCGCGACCGCGCCGCTGTATGCGCCGACCGCATACCCCGCTGAGTTCGAGGCCGCGGCCGTGCAGTCGCCGCACGGGGATCTCGCGTCGCCGGTGGGGAGCGGTGCACGGTTCGCGGGCGTCGGCGCGGGGTCCCCTGCGGCCCGCACGCCGCTTGCACCCGGGCCGGAGCAGGGCGGGTACGCTGGGTACACAGGCTGGGGAGGTGGCGTGGAGGCTGCGGCTGCTGACGCGGAGGCGGACCCCCTGCCGTCCGGCGAGTGGGGGGGCTCCTCTGCGCCTGCGCACGCGTCATCTGGGACCCGTGCGGCTGGTGGCCAGGCAGAGTTTGCTGACCAGCAGTGGTAGCGGGACTCCACTGCGGGAGTGGGAGTGCCAGGGAGCCAACTGCGGCAGCCAGCGACGGCTGGAATTGAACACTTGAACATGGAATCGCATCCCGGCGGACCCACTGGCAACCTGAAGATTTGGCTCAGCCGCGCAGCTGGGCCTGTAACCTGAAACCCCACGTGTCGAGCCCGTCCCGTCGACTCAATACCCTCTGGCAGCGGTCGCTTGAGGGTGACCCGGTGGCCGTTGATGATTCCGGACGGCTGCTGGACTATACACGGCTGCTGGACTATACACGGCTGCACCTTGGCTGCAGTGGACTCGTCGACGGATCCTCCTGACTCCGCGCCGGCGGAGGCCCGGCCCGGGATCCCGCCGCCGGGCCGGGAAACCCGAAGGCCCAAAGCCTTGTAAAACTTCAAGTAGCGTTTCTCAGTCGACGAACGGTCAAATTCGCCTTGTACTCGAATTTATCAGAGCATCCAAGTTGTATGGGTGTGCTTGCTTGAACGAACGCTTTTGATACCACGGTTGAGCATCTCGAGCCCTGGCTCGGGATCGGGCTTGCAGCCGAAACACAAGCGAGCTTTGCAGTCGACGTGGTCGTTCTACGCGCTCTCCGGCGCCTGGTTGGGCGGCAGTACTCCGGTGTTGTTTTCAAAATAGGTTTGTTGGCGTCGCCAGGTCGCGAGATATGGCGTAATTTGAGGAGTGCTGTGCGGCACAGGATGGCTCACGGTCTTCTTTCAATAGTCTGCCGTGTGCACCTCTGCAGATAATCATCCGAGATGAGGAGTGCGTTCTCCGTTCTGGCAGTCGCGGCGCTGGTTGCCTGCACAACAGCGGCCGTTGCGCTGCGGGGCGACCGCGTCGAGCAGGCAGTCCTGGCGAGCACGGAGCAGACCAGCTCCCGTCAGACGGCGCTGTGGACCACGCCCACGTTCTGTGGCATGAACCCCACCCAGACCGTCGCCGACAAAATTCGCGAACTCACGGGCACGTACATCAAGGGGAAGCTCAGGTACATCGGCCAGGAGAACGCGAAGTCTGCTTCCAGTGAGTTTGACTCGGAGGCGGGTGCACTGCTGCTGGCAGCCCGAGTGCCCGCATCATCGCTGCAGCCTGCGCTGCATCGGGTTGCCGGCAAGTGATTATCGCACGCTTGCCCGCGTCTTCTTTCCTCGTCTGTGGCCCTATGCTGCAGAGTGGGTGGACAAGTGGATTGCGGGCACGAACCAGGAGCCCGCGCTTCTGAAGATTCGGGTCGGTGCCAACGACATGGAGGTTGTCCTGGGCGAAAACGCGCTGCACGCTACGCTGTGCCTGGGCACCGGCGGGTTCTTCGGCTGCGACATCTTCGCCTCCGCCAACTCGATCCAGACGCTGCCCGCGGTTGCCGCCGCGCCGCAGGGCGACAGGCTCGCCATCGCGCAGCGGCTTCTCGCTCAGCTCGACAGCGACTCCAAGCTGGCGGCGTGGTACCAGGCGGGCATGGACGCACTCTCCATGCAGGGCGACGACCAGTCGAACCTGCGCCCCGTGTTTGACAGCGTCGGCGCCATGGGCGCCTTCGCCGCCATCAACGTACGGGACCTCACCAACCTGCGTGTCGAGATGGGCGGCTCCTCCTCCAAGCCCGCGCTCGCGTGGACCGCCGACAAGCGCAGCTACCAGAACGCGGCGGGCAACGGCGTTGTCAGCCAGGTTATCCACCTGTCTCTCATGCGCGTCACGGTCGGCGGCGCCGCTGCGATCACAGGGGACCTGACTGCGGCCCTGCAAGGCTACTTCAAGGGCCAGAACAAAGCACTCAAGTTCGACTCGGTGAGCTGCAGCACGCGCGGCAACCAGCAGCGCCCGGAGATCAAGACGTTCGAGTAAGCGCCGATGGGTGACTGAGCGCAGGGCGCACGAGTGATTCTCGTGCTGTGTGTGCTGTGGGCTGCCTGACTCCGGGCCATGTGCGCTGTGGACTGTGCCTGCAATGCGACCGCGCCCACCCGCTGGCACGGGTCGGAGCCCATGCCCCATCACGCACTGTTGGCGTCTGGCCTGCAGCATCCACGCACTTGAACACTTGAACAGGCGCTGATTCGTCGGCTGAAGCTGCTTCAGCAACGCTTGTGTGGTGCCCCCCTGGTACCGTTGTCCACGCATGCGCCTGTCTGGCTGGCATGGCTCATGCTGCATCCCTCCTGTCTGGTGTACGCCCGGCATGTCCTCCTTTCACGTCCGTGTCCTGTCCGCCTTGCTGCCCGTGCCTGTGCGGCTGTCCCCTGCCATTCCGCGCCAGCAGTCACGAAGCCTGGCGAGCCTGCGAAGCGTTGCCTTGGGATGGCTGCACTCGTCCTTGCATCCGGTGGTTGCATGCAGTTTCCTTGTCGCTGCTGCGCTTCAAATCTGAAGCGCGCACCAGACAACATTCATTCACGAGCAACTTCACAGCTGTATACTACGTAGATGATTGCATCTGAGCTGCTTGTCGACAAGCTGATGAGCGCACGGGCAACGATTCGCAGTGAATTCGACTGGACGTGTACTGGTATTCTTACAGTGGATCAAGCGTGTGGTGCTGCTCTGAAAACTCGCACGTGCACGCGCATGCATGGAGTGATTTCTCAACTGCAGATGATATCGATCAGGTCTGCACGTCCCCTCCGACGTCGCGTGCAACACCGCCCACGGCGCGCATCGCAACCTTTCAGCCCGTCTGAGAGTCCGTGCAGGAGACGGGCGGGATGCGGCGCGCTTGCACAACTGTGACGGTGATCCGCTGGATCCGGAGAGGTCGGGCGGGCAGTCAAGTGTTCAAGTGTTCAAGCGTCAGTCGGCCTCAAGCTTGCGGTAAGCGGATCGACACCGCACCGGCGGACTACACTCAGCGGGGCAACGGTAGGGCGGGGCAGTGTGCAGTGAAACCCTCGGCAGCGCTCAGTAAGACCAGGTCCGATACAAGTCATGGAGGGTCCATTTTCTCGCATTCAGGGTGCACTGGGGTCGTTGGCCCGGCACAAATGCAGCTCGAAACACAAGGGCACCCGCGCATGTGCGGCCAGCGCACGGCGACAGGCTGAGGTATGTGCGTGTGACGAAAGTGCCAAAACACGCACGCAGAAAACTCGGAGCCTCACCAAATACGGCTTGCGTCTGCAAGCGGGGGCGGGAAACAAAACGCACCCCTCCCGCAAGGAGATTTAAGGATGCCACGTGCCCGGCGCCTCAGCTGGCAGCCAGCCCCTGCGTGACTATCGTCTTCAGCTCATCGACAGGCACGGTCATGTCCCCGTTGCCGTGCGGCGTTACGACGGGGTGCATCCAGTATTCGTGCTCCAGGAAGGCGCTCTGCATGTACATCATCATGCCTGCAGATGGAAGGACAGAGCCAGACAAGCGACAGAGGTGGACAGAGAGCGGGAAGGGCAGCCACAGACGGAAATGCACAGCTAAGAGGAAGAAAGGCAACGTTAGAACGCAATGCAGAATATCCAACTGTGGGGCGCCTCGAAAAGAAACAGCGGTCACACGAAGTGGGGAGACAGGCGCAGGTTCGACAGCAGAGCTGGCAAAGGGGTTAAGCGCCCATCAGGGGAGGGTGGGCGAGATCAGGCTGCGGCCACGGGCGTAGCACCGGGGAAGGCCGCTGGCGGCGAGATCCAAGACAGAAGAACACACGCGCAGAGGCGTTCCCAGGCGGTGTGTTTGGGTCGGGCGGCACACCTCGCACAGCAGGCCAGGCAGCTGCCGACACATGCCAACGTCACATGCCGACGTCACATGCCAACGTCACGTGCCAACGTCACATGCCGACGTTCCATCCCGCCGTCACACGCCGGAGCGCGCTGCCTGCACTGCAGCACGCGCATATATAGTCGGCGCACGCACCTGGGTGTCCGATCGGCGGCTTGACGCCGTTCACGAGGGGAAACAGCTCGACCACGAGACTGTTACACCCGAGAAATACCGTGTTGGTGAGGCAGCCGCCGTGCGGCCCGATGAGGCCGCGGGCCGTCGAAAAGTAGTCCATCAGCGACTGGATCGTCGTGGACTTCGTGTGGTCGAACTGATCCACCGTCAGCCCGTGCGCCGCCGCCACCGCGCTCAGCGTTGCAACCACCTCGTCCTCGTTGAGCACGCGCCGCCCCTCGTTCTCCACACGACCCGTTTTGGTCCGCCCGCAGTATACGAGCTTCGTCCGCCGCTGGAGCGGCAGCGGCTGCACCCCCAGCACAAGCGCCTGTCCCAGCTGCCAGAGGTACGGGTGCAGTGGCGGCGCAACGCAGCTGTAAACCATGCGTGGGGCGCGCACAGGCCGCTGCCGCTCGTCCACGACATCCCAGCCCATGTGGGCGTAAATCTGCGCTACAATCGGGAAGCGATCAAGCAGCAACTCCTGCACAGCCGTCACGCGCGGCGCCCCCGGGCGCCCTGTGAGCGGTGACCCTGCCGCACCCGCGCTGCCGGCGGCCGCGCGTGCAGGGCGGGTGCTGGAGACTAGATCGGGGACTAGCAGCATCGCCTGGGCGATCTTGGGGAATGTGTTCTCAAACCTGCGGGCAGGCGGCACATGGCAGGGACGGATGGCCATGCACAGGAAGGAAGTTCAGCGATGATGTGACGACAGTGAGTCAGTTGTGTACAGGCTTGCCGCGAGGCTGCCTCGCACAGGACGGTGCTACAGCCGCACGCGCGAGGAAGAAAAGGTGGGCACGGCTAGTGCGGGACACAGTCGTGAGGCCAAATGAAGAACCGCTAAGCTAGTGCGCACTGCTTAGTGGTATTTCGATTGGCCTCAGTCGCAGTCCTCCGCCACTCATGCAGCGTGTCACGCACCAATGCTGGAAAGTCCTGCAATCATAGGTGATCAACAAAGGAACGAAAGCGTGGGTAGGAGGGGGCTGACGAACACGCAGAGGCTCGACCAACCCTCGTTGCAGGGCCATGACGCAACCCGGAACCGCCAGGCCGGAACAGCAAGAGCGCCACACAAAAGACAGTATAGAATCCCCGTGCTTCACACGCACCAGACTGCAGGGATGTCGCCCCAGTACAGTACATCAGGCGCCTCGTATGCGTCCCGGTGTCTGCCGGCCTCCCCGTTTGCCTGCAGTGCGCCCAGGTCACCGCGGGGCCCGCAGTCATGCCCGCGGGGCCCGCTGCCCGCAACGCTCACGTTCACGGCGGTGGTGACGGAACCGCGAACGTAGCTCTCCTCGCAAAATCCCAGCCACTTGGGCGGCGCCTCGCAGCCCCTGCACCGACGTGAAATGGCGACAGCAGCGGAGGCGGCAGATGACGGGCGCGGGCTTGGCAATGAAGCCCAGCTGTGATGGCAGGCAATGTCACGGGGGCGACAGGGGGTGTCAGCGGAGCACAATCTCAGCAGCGGCGACAGGCGCTGGGCCTCGAGGGAGACAACTGTTAGCAAGACCAGCTGGCAAATCCGTCCACAGGGGACCTCTGTGGCATAGTCTCGCCAGGTGGGCTGCAGGTTTCAGTGGCCCGAATGGCTCCCGTCACGCTGCTCTGGGCGCCGTCATCGTCAAGCGCGCCGCTGACCTTGCATGACATAGCTGCCTCTGCGGCTGGCGATGCCCATGACACCCTGGAGTGTGGCTGCCACCTTTCGTAGGCGCCTCCAAGGCTACATCCTGCGCTCTGTCCGCCACCCGCAAGTCCGCGGGATTCCAGACGGTACGGCGACACCTGTCACCTTTGAGACACCGCCGGCCACTGCCAACTTCGTCGCACCGCCGACCGCTGCCAACTCCGAGACATCACCGCCTGCCACTGTCGGCTGAGCCTCCGGTGCCCCATGCATGAGAGCGCACAACTCACATGCCTGCCCGCCACGAGGCGATCTCGTACCGCGCGAACCACTCTGCGTGCTGAGCCGTCAGGAGGTTCGGCCAGGCCATCTGCCAGGGGCCGTAAGAGACGCGCAGCGAGGCCGGCGCAAATCCGGGGGCCGTGAGCGGCATCGTGTCTCGACCCTGTTGCAGCCCCTCTCGCTCCAGCGTCGGCTCGCTGTACTTGATGCGGCCGAGCCGCTTGCAAGTGTAGGACTCTTGGTCGTAAAACATCGACGCTGTTGGGATCACAGGTGTCGATACCGGTGACGCCGTGGACTTTACGTGCTTGGAGCCTGGCCCAGGCTCTGTCGGCTGCGCATCACCGGCATTGGCGGCGCGATGCTGCCACTGCGCCTCCCAGCGCTGCAGTGCGTTTCTCGTCTTTCGGAGAGCTGCGTTGTCGGCGGTCATCTTCCGCAGTAGCTGCAATTTTTCAGTGAGCGACCCGTGCAAATCCGCTGCGACAGCCGTGTCCTCGGACAAATTGCTGGTTCCGACGGGATCGCTTGCACGACCGCCATTACGGCGGCCAATAAACCTGCCGATGAAGACAAACATGCACCATGCCGCGATACAGCCGGCCACGTAGGGCAACTTGACTCGATCACGCAAGCTCATGATCGAACGAGGTTTGCATGAAAACGCCCACAGTCTCAGCGCCCCGCAAAGCGTAGCCAGTATCAAACACGCCCCGCGCGCTAATGGCTGCGTGAACAGTGACGAGGAAACAATAATTAGCGTGTGGTGCTTCATTCCAACCACAACTCGGTCTGTCCGTCGGCGGCCAACTGTGACGCAAATGGGGTCGATGCGCACTGTTAGAGGCACGAAAAGTACCGAATATTTGCTCCCCACGCTGCAGGCTTCACTGTCGCATCTGCGTGCTTGGCGCGGCTGAGACGGCAAGCGGCCATTCCTTCACCACTTCAACTCGGACGCGATTCCGGTAACTCCCGGGCCGGCGGCGGCTTGGTGGTGACATGGATGGCACGAATGCGACGTTGACGAGGATGGCAGCGCTCCCGTCTCCTACAGCCGCACGGGATGGCTTGCTGCCGGGCCAGCGGCAGCATACGATCAATGCACTCAGAAGGTTGGGCGGTGCCTGCGCTTCGCTGGTGCCACGAACTGCGCCCAAACTGATAGTCCCGCTTCTGCTCGTCGCCATTCTGATGTTTTGGACGCAAACGCATGAGGCGTCCCGTCTCCGCGCTGCCTTGAGCGGCTTTTCCGAGCGGTCTGACCGCGCTCCGGGCACGGAAGCCTTCGTGCAGGGCGGCTTTCACGGGGACAGGCAGGCCGCGGGCGCCGGCTTGGGGGTAGAACAGCAAGCGCACTCCGGCGTGGCGTCGTCGTCCCCACACGCCGCTGGCGTTGGTGCAGCTGCGGTCGTGAGTCCGACGCCCACTGCCACACCGGCGGCCACCGGCGCTTCAAGCGTCGCGCCGTCTGCCGCCCCTTCTGCTTTGCCGCTTCTCCTGCCAGTGAAGCTGCCACACACCGGCGATAACGCGATTTTGCAGCCGCAGGCGTGCGCGCACAACTTGGATGCGATCCTGAATGGCTTGCGACCCGCCTGGCGCTGGCGCGGCAAGGGACTTTTTGCCGTCGCAGCTGGCACGAACGGGGCCCGCTGGCTCCGCGATACCGCGCCTCACTTTTTGGAGCGCAACTTTGACGTCGCGGTCCTCGCGTTTGACGACCACACGTGGGCCAATGAGACGTGGACGCGCTACCCGCGCGTGCGAATCATTGAGGAGAAAGGGTTCAAATTCCCGCTGGCGGTCAAGCACTTTCCTGCATCTGCCCTGCGGGAGGGAGGGTACAGCCACCTGCTGCTGTGGGATGACGATATTCGTCTGATGCCCGGCTTTGATGCGGATGAGATGCTGATGTTGCTGCAGGCGGCGCCGCACGTGAGAGTGGCGGCCCCATTTGTGACTGGAGAGTGCCACTTTGCGTGCTGGGTCGACAAGCCAAAGCAAGCGCACGCTCTGATTACAACGCCGGAAACGATGGTGCCCGCGTACAGCATCGATGCGTGGGAGTGTCTGTCCACTCTCGTCGACGCCTCCCAGCCCGAGGCGTGGGGTGTAGACTCGGTGGCTGCGGGCTGCCTGTGCGCGAAGGCTGCTGGCACGGCTGTGCACTCCATGTCACAGCTCGTGCTGCTGCAGCACGGCGTGGAGCACATGAGCGGCAAGTCCCTCACCGGCACGAGCGCTTTCAACTACCAGCGGGCGCGGGCGTCAGAGAACCGAATCGTCAGTTTGGCGCAGGGATCGCCTGGCGGCGCTGAGTGTATTGCCGAAGGGCGAACCTACCGCGGAGCGAGCGACTGGGCCCGCACAGCACGGGGCGCGTGCTTTGCCCCCATACCCGCTAATGAGCAGTAGGTTTCACGTGGATAGCAGTGACCGCTGAAGCGCGCGCTTGCGGATGCAACGCCTGCAGAGCTTCCCCGCTTGGCAGCCGACACTGCAGCAGCCCTCCCCAGGTAGAAATGGACCCGTCTTCTCAGGTTTGCCGGGCTAGGGCAGCCGATGTGCGGAGGGGCCGCGCCTTGCCAACCTCGCCTGGATCATCACGGATTGCGTCCGGCAGTCGCCAGGCCCCCTTGCGGATACGCGCTTCCGGCCATGCAGACTACTGCAGCAACCAGAAAGCCAGCTGTATGAATAGAGTGGCTGTCCAAACTGCACGCGCACGGAACCGAACAATGCACGTCGCAGTGTCTCTCACGACTGCCGCAACTCTCCGGTGTCGCGAGCCTGTACCCAGCCTCAGATCTATAGGCCGGTGCTTTTATACACCCTTCCCTGGCTCGGTTCCGACAGCTTGTAGGAGCGAGCTGAGTGAAGGCGTCAGCTTGAATGTAGATAAGAGATGAAACGTGGTGAAGCAAGCTGCCACACTCATTGCCAATCGTCTGGGCCTTGAGCTGGCATGGGCATGGTACCGGTGTGTATTCTATCGACTTAGTCACTAACAACATCGTTTCATCAAGACGGAGCTTCATAGGGCTGGTGGCAACGGCGTGACGCAGAGAATTTACCGGCGGGCATGAATTCGAAGTTCAAAACTTGTTTGTCACAAATGTCGTTCGCGCTCGAGGGTGACGCGGACGATCTGCGGCAAGTTTCGCGCACTCGTAGTGGGGTAATTTACACCAGCGGTTCGGCGAGCCGATTGCTCCAGGCGCATGCCATCATGATAGCATCCCGCAATCCGAAGTCACAACTGAAAAACAGCCACAGCAATCGCACTGGCACATTCTCTGCAAGCAGCCTAACAAACGGCCAATACTAGCCGCACCGTGGAGCCGATACTGGCATCATGCCAGTGGCTCGCAGCTCGACCCGGTCCTCGATGCTCCAACGGCCCTACAGATTTCCAGCGCAGGCTGGATGCGCCAACCACGCCGCCAGATCGAGAGCGGCCGTCCGGGCTGCTTTGGCAGGCCTCGAGATCTGGTACAACGTAGGGCTTCCTACCACGGGGAGGCAGCGCTCCGAGACACCCACTGCACTATCATGCACCGGATGTGCATCACGCGGTGCAACAGCAGCAGCGCTACCGCGATCTCGACCATCTCCTGAACGCAGCCATGGCGAGGTGGCTTCGCCGCATCAGCGTGTATCGGCGCAGCAACGCCCCCCACTCGGCGCAAGGCATCACAAACCGCCGTGATGCGATCAGAGCGGGCACGGCGGGAAGGACGCTTCGGCACCCAAGCAGGAGCCTCACAACGGGTAGACACGCCCGCGCGTTAGCGACGCGAACAGCCTCGTTATCGTTGTCGGCAGGGTCCACCCGTGGATCCCGCAGCAGCCGATCCACGACACTTAGGTGGCCGCCGCGACTTGCCAGGCGAATCGCTTCGTTGTTTTCGGCCGACGGGTCGACACGCGGGTCTTGCAGCAGTCGCTCGACCATCGAGAGTTGGCCGGCGCGGCTGGCCTCGCGAATGGCGGAGTTGTCGGTCGCGGCCGGATTTACATGAGGGTCTAGCAACAGTCGATTGACTGCTTCCAGATCGTCGTTGTAACAGGCGATAGTGAAAGCGTAGTTGTTATCAGCAGCGGGATTCACTCGGCGGTCCTGCAGTAGCCGATCCACCAGGGGTAGGTCGCCGTTGCGAGCTGCGGCCCGGATGGCGAGGTTGTTGTCCGCTGCAGGGTCCACCCGAGGGTCCCGCAGCAGATGGTCCACATCATGCAGATGCCCGCATTCGCTGGCCAACCCAATGGCATCGCCACCTGCCACATGATTCACGCGAGGATCCAGCAGCAAACGTTCCACATCCTCCAGGCAGCCGTGAGTGATGGCTGCGCGGAGGGCATCCGCGCTGCAGCCGCCGCCGGTATCGGTCGCTGAGTTCATCGAAAATTCACAGGCGCGACCTCACGCCCATCAAGATCTTGTTGACACACTGTCACGGAGACTTTGATGTTTTCGCCAAGGGAACAATCTGTCACCGTCGCCCGCTGTATCCGGCGACCAAGCGCAGCCTCTCTCAGCAGATTACAACGGCAACGTTGACGTGCCAGCCACTGCCGATCCTTCTTCACCAAAGCTGCGATGTGTAATCTAGCTGGTACATCCTCTGGTGCGAAGCTGGTGAACGCAGCGCTGCTGGGCACTAACAAATTAGTCTACGAGTTTTGCGCTGTTGGGATCGGGCCGATTGTTTTGAGCCCCGTTGTCAGGCTGCTTCGGGTCGTCATGTGCTCGCGTGTGTGTCAGCGATGCGCTCGCCTTGCTTTGCCTGTGCCCGACAGAATGTCGAGAGACGCAACATTGTCAGGGATACTCTTCAAGTGATTACCGTACTCCCAGAAACTATTGCGACTTGACCCAAATGCGACTGGCTGGAAACCGGCCAGAATTGTTTCAGTATTCAAGAAATGCGACTGGCGCGGCGCCGACGTCTCGTGCATTGACGCCAAATGAGACTGTGCCTCCTGTCAGACGGTCCGTCTCATTGACGGTCTCAATCGTGCCGTACGCAATCACGGCATTCCAGCACTCGCCCCAGCTCCGCGCGAGCTTTCCCCGGTGCCCGTGACCCCGCTGGACGTTGCCAGCTTCAGAGAGTCCTTGCGCTCCTGTCGGCTCGTTGCCGAATGTGGTTTTCGCTCGCAGCTCCGAGTCAGCAGGCTGTTCGTGGAAGGTGACGAAGCCGGGCTGCTTCTCGAGACGCTCGCAGAGCGCGCGGAGCTGCGGGACTTGGAAGGATCGTAGTTGGTGGACGACCAGTCATAGAGTGGAGATCCGGTCGGTCCTCGTCCGTGGTAGAAGCGGTGAGCACCTTCGGCCACGGAGAGTTCAGCAAACCCGGCGAGTCGCGGATCCCGCGCCTTGAGCATGTCATTCCACTTTGACTCGGCGGTTGACCGTGTCGTACTTGATGTCGGTACAAGAGTAGAAGTGCTCCATGATGCGTTGGGTGCTCTTGATCGCCACGATCGTGTCATCGATATGGCGGATCACAGCGAATTGGGGGATGTCCTGCTCACAGTTGCTCAGGCTGCATCTATGCGGTTGTGCACGCGTTTGACAACCAGAGGCTCCACTTCTAGGGATGGCCTTGCTGCCACTTCCGCGTACAAAACGAGGGCGCCTTCCAGCCAGCTGCAGAAACAAGGCGACGAGAAACGGCGGAGGGACTGGTGAGCGGAATGTCGATGGTGCAACGGGGGCCAGCCGATTGATGTAGAAATAAACTCACAAGCGGAAGCACCAGCTCTTTCGCCAGCAGCGGCGAGAGCAGTCGCCCCAGCAGCTTGAGATTGCTCAAAGGCCACCTGTTCCCTTGTTTTGCGACCTGCTGTTGCAGCTTCTCGCTGCGCCGTAGGCTTCGCTTTCGCGTCGCGGCTTCCCTCCACCTGCTAAATAGGTTTTGTAACGACACCCGCGGGCTCCCATTGCCGGAAAAAGTCCGAAAAGCACATTTGAGTCCCGCGTATCGATACGCGTTCAGGCAGCTGAGCGGCAGCCGTCGCAGCGAATCGCAGCCCCGGGGCCCGCACCGGCCCCTGCTGATGCAGACATGAGCGTGAAGGGCAAGGAAGCAGTGTCACGAGTATTGTTGCGCAACTGGACGAGCGATTGTGCTGTCTGTGCAACGATACACACAGATCCAGTGTGACCGACGCGCGGACGCGCGAGAAGAAAAATTTCAGCGAATTCTACGCAGAAAACGCGTCTTCCCGGCTCCACAACCGGTATCTTGCGTTAATCTTGGGCTGCTAGGTGCTGAACTGCAATTGCGACTTTTAC
>Ga0208629_100790_pt1 | contig 14047 bp, 9 predicted proteins | sample LakWasMet19_HOW5_2_FD_183865 | JGI IMG/M metagenome (GOLD analysis project Ga0208629, IMG submission 183865) | Freshwater sediment methanotrophic microbial communities from Lake Washington under simulated oxygen tension - Sediment Metagenome... | ecosystem: Environmental > Aquatic > Freshwater >...
TTTCCGCCAAATTGTTTGTGGAGTGACGGGGCACTCAGGGAAGCCCCACAACCAACGAGCGCCACCGGCGAAAGTGCGCTGCCTGCAGCCGGCACATCCATGTCTGACCACGGATTGCAAGATCTCGCCAAATACTCCCGCGGATTTGGTGTCAGGAACAAACGAGCACCAATGTCACCTCAACGCTACAAATGACCACGGCAGCTTCCCCTCGGTGTGAACGGCGTTGGCGCCTGGCTAGACGGTGTTTGCCATCTCTGAAACAACAGAAGGATTTCAACCGGGTTTTCTCAAGGACGCTTCACTTCCTGTGAGCGGAGCAAGAGCCTCAGTGGTAAAGCCGCACATAAAAACAGTAGGCGTGTGATACTTACCCGGAGGCATCGCCGTGGCGTATTTGGGCCACCATTGCAGACATCCAGACGCGCTGAAGTTTGCGGCTATCGTGCCTCGAGAGTATGACGCCCGGCTCGACGAGTTGCTCCGCACAAACCGCGCGAACAGTCGCGACGCGCTCATTTTCGGCAGACAGCTTATTGGTACTCTCGTTTGATTTCGCCGTGTTACTGCTCACAACGAGCGGAGAGGCCTTCAAAGCGGTGTTTGCGTGACTGCGGCCGGGGCCGCCCTGCAGCAGGCGTGGCCCGCGGCGACACCTTCCGGGTGCCAGTCCTACCTGTCACATAGTGCGCGTTTGCGCTTGCTCGGCAGAATGGAGAAGTACGACCCAGATGTCAGGAAGTTGCAAGTCCGTAAGAGGTTTCGGTGCTCGCATTAGGAGACAAACGACACGTCGCCGCCCGATCTCAGTTGCTGGGCTTTTACTGCTCCCCATCGCTGCAGGCGCTGCTTGCTGAGTTCATCGGTACGATGTTCCTTACGCTGACCATCATCCTGTCGTCGGTCCCGGCTGGCTCCGTCAGCGCCGGTGGACCGACCGCTGCCTTCGTTGCTGTAGGTTGCGTGCTGGGCGCCATGATCTACGCGTTCGACCACATCTCGGGGGCGCACTTCAACCCCGCCGTCACGCTCGGCGCGGCGATAAACAAGCGGATAGACGTGTTTGCGGCGATCATGTACGTGTTCGTGCAGACGGCGGGCGGCATCGTCGGCGGCCTCCTCGCGATCGCGATCGCGGGCCCCGCCAACGTGACGCTGACGCCCGACTGGGCGGACATCAAGGTGGGCCCCGCCTTCGCGGTGGAGGCCATCTTCACCTTCGCGCTCGTGCTGGTGATGCAGAACGCAGCGCTCGAGAAGAACTCGCGCGAGCCCAACAGCTACTTCGGCCTCGCCGTCTCCTTCACGGTGCTGGCGGGCGCCAACGCCGTGAACAGCATCTCCGGCGGGTGCTTCAACCCGGCGGTCGGCACGGGCCTGCAGATGGCGTCCCTGGCGACGGGCAACGGCAGCATGGTGAACGTGTGGATCTACTGGCTCGCGCCCGCCGTGGGCGCGGTGCTGGCGACGGTCGTCAAAATCTACATGAACCTGCCCTCGCACCAGGAGGCGGAGGGCCTGCCGCTGGTGGTGCCGCTGACGGAGGCGATTGGGACGTACTTCCTCGTGCTGACGGCCGCGCTGACGGGCGAGGGCCTCGCCGTCGGCGCCATGCTGCTGGCGATGGTCTACATGGGCGACCACGTGTGCGGCGCCGACTACAACCCCGCCGTCACGCTCGGCGTGGCGCTGCGCATGTCCGTGCCGTGGCGCGAGTACTGGAAGGTGCTCGTCACGCTGCTCGCCCAGTTCGTGGGCGGCTTCGTCGCGGCGCTGACGGCGCAGGGCGTGAGCGGCAACCCGCAGTACCCCGCCGGCGACGCCACGCACGGCGTGTTCGGCGCCTTCGTGTTCGAGGCACTGTGGACGGCGCTGCTGGTTTACGTGGTATGCGCCGTGATGACCCCCACGCACGGGGAGGAGGACACCAGCGAGGAGCGCAAGGGGCACTCGCGCTCCTACCAGGGCCTCGCGATCGGCTTCGTGCTGGCGGCGGGCATCTACTGCGGCACGCGCTACGGCGGCGGCAGCGGCGGCGTGTTCAACCCCGCGCTCGGCTCCGCGATCGTGGGCGTGGACGCCATCTTCAACGGCAAGTCCGCGCAGGCCATGTGGGTGTACTTTGCGGGCCCCTTCCTCGGGTCGCTGCTGGGCGCGGGCGCCTTCACGCTGCTGCACTTCCACCGCGACCCCATCATCCTGGACTACGAGCTGGTCGTCTCCAACAACGACCAGACCACCTTCCTGGGGCCGGGCGCGACCCCTGCGGGGTACCCGACCGCCTCTTTCTAATGCGTGCAGCGGAGCGTGCCCATCGGGAGGCATCGTGCAGGACTACATTCGCAGGGGATTCCACCGTGAGGGTGGCGGGTGTGGTGCCGAACGCTGCAGCCAGCACTGGGCGTTGCGGTCGTTGCCAACCGGCTCAGTTTTGTCAACTTGCGTCATTGAGATCGCATGGAGATCGAGGTTCGAAGTTCTGTCGCACGATTGATATCCACCCCGACATGTGCGCCTGGGTGTTCTTCATATCTGACTGCTCCAACGATTATTGAAAGCGGGCGTACACATTCGCGTCGAGTTCACGATTGCGATTGTGGTTCCCAACACGTACAATTGCAATTGCTATCAGCCCGGGCCCATGGCGCTGATGAGCTGATCATGACGTTGGAGAGGTTGGTGTCGTTTTCAAGAGTTCAAGCTGCCCGCGAGTGCCGCGGCTCTCGATTGCGGCAGAATGCGCGCACACCTTGCATGCGTGGCCCGCCCGCTCCGCCGCCCCACGTGCGCTCAGTTCCAGCGCGGCATCCACCGCCGCCGGTCCTGCGCCTCCGGCTGCAGCGGGAACGCGTAGATCCACGCGGCGAAGTGCAGGTACACGGCGACCACCACCAGCAGATAGGCCTTGAATACGGCGGAGTGCCAGCGGGCGGGAACGCACACCTCCAGCAGGCGCGCCGTGATGATCTGCCCGAAGCAGAGGGCGGGCATGTAGTGGTAGAGGAAGGTGGATCGCGCCACGCCGAGGTAGGGCAGCAGGTTGATGCCGTACCCGAGCAGACAGAAGGTCGCCTGCTTGGCGAAGTTGTGCACGTCCGAGCCCGCCGGGAAAGCGTTGCGGTAGCGCACGTACAGGGTGCACACGAGGACAGACGCGATGACGGCGCCGAGCACGCTCCACAGCACCGCCGCGTTGCCGAGCAGGTACACCTGCGTGTGGTAGCGGAAGCCCTCGTCCTTGCCGTAGTACGCGACGCCGCGCAGGTCCAGCAGCCACTCCCACCACGTGGTCTGCCACGGGTGCGGCGCGAGGATGTTTGCGTTGTGCTTGATCATGCGCGCGTTGTGCGTCACCATCGTCCACCAGAAGCCCTCCTGCGAGCGCCAGTCGCGCAGCGCCTGCCCCGTCGGGTCGTAGTTATCGCTGCCCTTGAGGGTGGCCTGGAACTGCAGGGTGGGCGGACGCAGGAAAGAGGGGCGGGGCAAAAAGGGAGCGGGTTTGGCTGGGAAAGCACAGCGCTAGCGACCGAGCGGGCGCCTAGATGAACAGATTTGATCTCCGCACGCGTCATCAATCAACCGCCTCGCGGCGCGCCAGCAGGGGCCTCACGCACCAGCGGTGTCATAAACTCCTGCTCCACCTTGTTGGGGCCGCTGTTCTGAAACAGCGCGAAGGAGCACGCGAACCAGAACGAGTACGTGAGGACCGCGGAGAAGAGGGTCAGCAGTAGCTCGTCGAAGGGCACGGCGGTGTTGAGGAACCAGGCGCCGAAAAACGACTCCATGGCGATGAGGGCGGGCGTCACGAGGCCCGTCATCTTGATGTTGATGGCGTTGCCGCACGTGACGCCGACCGCCACACACCACAGCTTGCGCTCGAGCCAGGTCATGGGGGCGGCGCCGCCAGCCTCGCTGCCGCCTGCCGTTCCGGCGGACGCGAGCTTCGCCTCGACCCGCTTCGCCAGTGCCGCGCCGCTGCTGATGTCCGTGCCTCCGCTTGCGTCGCCGCCGCTGGCCTGCGTCCACGTGCTGGTAATCCGCAGACGCCCCAGCAGCGCGTCGTGCTGGTTCAGGCGCTTCCACCACTCCTGCGCCACCAGCAGGGTCGCCAGCAGCCAGAAGATGAGCTGGCTGTCCATCAGAATGAGCCGCCCCTCGCCTATGTTGATCATATCAAACACCAGCAGCATCGCAGCCACCATCGCGCCCTTGACGGAGCAGCCAAGATTGCGGGCGCAGTAAAACATGAGCACGCAGCTGGCTGTGGAGAACGAGGCCGCGACAAACCGCAGAATGTAGTATTTGCAGTCGGGCGCGTATTGCCGGTTCAGGTCCACGAACTCGCACTTGGACGCATCGTACCCGAGGACCCGCCCGAAGAACCAAAAGGCGAGCTTGCCGAGCGGCGGGTGGATGTCAAAGTAAAACTTGTGCTCCGTGTACCAGTTCGTGAACTTGCCGAAATGGGTCTGCACAGCAACACATCGGTGAACGAGGCATGCGATCGAGTACTCAAGGCGCATGGCCAACCCCAAGCAGAGCCGACACAAAATCCCAAACAAACGGCACGTTTATCAGACAATCTCTGCCGCGAACGCTCTCACCTCGTCAAACACCACACCCTTGGGTTGGTCGAGCCGATAGAATCGGGTGAACAGGGCGATGAGGAACACGACCCATGCTGCACCGCGCTCGTTCTTTTCGAACCAATCGGCCTTGAGTCCGTTGGAAACGATGGAACAGTTGTTGAGGGCGTTTGCCGCCAGCGTCGGGGGTGCGCCATTCGTCGCCGCCGACTCGGGTCCAGCTTTCAGATCCTTGCCAGCGACCTCGCCTTCGGGTGTGGCGGCATCCACTTCATCCCTGCCGCCGTAGCGCCGACGAAGGCCGCCCTCGGCCGACATGTCAATCGCGATCAACTTGTCGGATGGCTTTGGCAAGCACCATGCAGGGGCCGCTGCGTCAGTCAGCACGCGCACGGCGTTCACGCCGGTGCTGCACAATGTTCAGGGCGGAGCGCGACGACAAGCTGCTGCAAATGGCGTAAATGCTGGTTTCATGAAAAATGCACTGTCTCGGATCATGCCATTTCCTCGCCGATGCTGACTTTCGTGGAGCGCAGAGCAACAACAACAATCAAAGGATCGGGCAGCCATTTTGATGGGATACGATTTGGAGTGACTCGAGGAATACGAATTGTATGGCAACAGTTTATTGGGCAGATCGACCTGGTCGGGTTATGGTGCGCAGAGCAGTGTTGAGGGGCCGGCGAGGGTGTTACACCAGGTACCTTCAATGAAATCAGGGCCCTTCGGGCAGCAGCTGCAGCGCTAGCTCGGCAGCTAGCGCTAGACCGGCGCTGCATGCTGCCCAGTGTTAGCCCAGCGGAGGTGTTGCAGAGCTCGATTCACAGGGCGACCAACTGGCCGGGCAAGATCAGCGGCGACACACGAATTCAGCTCCAGCTGGTCTGGCGGTGCCCGCAATCTTGACTGAAGTTGCCACTGCAGCTGCCCAGTGGCAGGTAACTCCGGGTCGACTCACACAGGCTGCAGCTAGCCCGTGAATCTCGAAGTATTCACAGTGCGGAGGGCCCATATGAAACAGCCGTCACAAGCAGCACTGGCAGTGCAGCCTGAGCGCAGGCGCGCCAGCCCTACACTTCAAGACCAGCTCACCAAGGAGGCCACACAGGACTGTGGGGCGCTAGCACAGGCGGTTCTCTTGGGAGGTCATGGGTATGAGGTCACTGTGGCACTGCCGCGGGGGCAGGCTCTGATAGACAGCACGACTGGCAACGCCCTGCAGCTGGAGCATCTCGGCCCGAGGTGTGCGCGGGAGTGTCGGTTCGGCCGATGCCAGTGAGCCGCAGGCTTGGTTCACGCTCAGCCGACAACGAGTGCACACTGACTGGGCGTTCTGGAGGTAATGCTCGGAGAGATCTGTAACTCGCCACCCACGACCCGAACCCGCTGCGCAGGAAGACCCACACCACGTGGTACATCTGCGGTCGCCGGTTGCGGTGGCGAGATCTGAGCCCCCAGTTGGCTCGCGCTGTCGCTCTCACCGCAGAGAGACCCATGCAGATGTGGGGTTGCTCCACGTGATCTCCACGAATGGCAGTCGCTCCACTGCAGCCTTGAACTTGCCTGTAATGGATCGGCGGATCTGCGCTGGGACGGCAAGCGCAAGCGCTGGCATCTGCATTCTGCCGCCAGCTTTGACAAGCGCTTCCCTCACGGCGTGAGCGAAGGCGTCGCCGGCAGCGACGGGCGCCGCCGTGCTGCTTGATGAGGCTGAAGCAGCAGCATGCACCGTAGCCTCCGTGCCAAGCAGAGCCATGGACTGGGCTGATCCGGAAGGAGGGTCACCAAGAGTCGCATGAACCTCAACGTGCTCAGCCATGGAAATTTCCCGCAAAGCCGCGCGCGCGGCGTCGACATCGGCCATGGAGATTGACGCCCAGTCGCTCCCGGCGGCGGCTGGAGCAGCTTCGGCTGAGCCGATGGCAGCGCCAGCACCAGCTGCTGGCGCGACGTCGTTACAAGCAGCTGCAGACAGCGGCTTCGGTGTGAACACTCCAGTGAATGCGGGCACTCCCGCCATCGGGGCTGTCCCACTGGATCCCGCTGCCAGCTCGCAGAACGTCTTGCCCTTTACTACGGTGACAAGTACGCCTGGAAGTGCCGCCACGGCAGCGCGAACGCCCGGTTCTCGCATGTATGGAGGAAGCAGCCCGCACAAGTCAAGCAACGAGATGCGGCCTTTGCTCCGAAGGACAGCATGAACGGCGCCCTCAAGGGTCTCGGTGGGCATTCGGACCCGACTTGCCCCATTTTCACTGATCGCTGTCCCTGGCGGCGCTCGAGCGACTGTTGGACGAGCTGCACCGCTCGCCGGTGGCTGCCCGGCAGCTTTGCGCAGCGCAGCTAATGCAAGCGATACATCAGTAGCAGCTGCGGGTGCTGCCGCAAGCGCGGCTGCAGGGGCATGGGCGGAAGCCATCGCTGGAGAGGCGGGCGACGAAGCGCGCTGCAAGATTTTCGCGGCGGAAGCGCCAGAAGCTGCAGCTGCCTTTGCTGCCGCCAGCTGTGCGTGAGGTCTATCACCAACCTGTCGCACCATCCCTCCCGTCTCCAGAGCCTTCTCGGCCTCCGCAGCACGGCCCTGAGCAGGCGGCAACGCGTACTCGTACTCTGACTGCATCCAATTGTCTGGCTGGTATGCAGGCCTCGATGCCGCCCTTCCTCCGGCGCCGGGCAGCAGTTCGAGCATCAGGTTCAGCCTCGCCTGACCAGGTGCGCCCGCTGCGTTGATCAGAGCCACGGGGTTTCGCACGCGCTGCACACGGGTGGTTGCTGCCGCCGCAAGCCCGGTCACGAGCCACAGCTCATAGTTGGAGGCGTGCCGGTGCGCCCAGGCCGCCTCCGCAAGGCTGAAAAAGAAGCGAGCGGGCAAGGGGCTGTCGGCACCGTCGGCGGTGAGGGCGGGGAATGCAAAGCGAGCGGCCTTCACCTCGATGTAGCGCAGCACAGTGCCGCGCGACGCGCCGGCGCTACTTGCTGGTGTTTCTGCGGCGGTGGAGCCCGCGGCCTCTTGGATGACTGCGAGATCGTACGGCAGACGGCTCTCCTCCCGCTCATTCACCCACTCCACCCGCAGCATCGGCGGCGCCGGCGGCAGCCCGGCTGTAATAACGGCGAAGGGTGACAGGTTTCCCAGCAGCTTCGAATAGCGCGCGGTTGCGGAGCTGTTGAGCAGCGCCACCTCCCGCTCCAAGAGAGCGGCAGCCAGCCGCTCTCCCGCTCGACCCGTGGCTGCTGCGGTGGAACTTTCTGCAACGGCGTCACCTGGGACAACTGCCGCCCCTCGCTCGCCTGCAGGCACACTCTCGTGATTGAGCCCAAGCGCCAAAGCGGCGGCCTCTAGCTCATGCTGCACAAGTGCAACGGGGACAGCAAGCGGCACAATCGCAGGGACAGGTCCTCCGAACCCTGTGACTGGAGGGCGCGGCCGAATGCCGCCCTCTGTGGTAATGCTTGCCGTATCCGCGACAGACGCGCTGTCGGTAGCGCCCCCTCTCCATTCTGTGGCGCCGCGGAGCCCTAACGCCCCGGCTTCGTCTGTGTGATAGTGGGCGCTTCCACCGTCGCGAGCGCCTGGCAGGCGGCCGTGTTCGCGAGCAGCACCCCTGCCACCTCTGCCGACGGGGCTGCCCTGCTCCGCATCGGAGGGCTGGAGCGGCCCAAGTTGTGCGCCATGAGGAGCGATGGAGGCATCGCTGCCCACGCGGGGAGGGTGCATGGCGTCATCGTGGCTATTGGTATCGCGCGCTGCATCAACCTCATGGTGCGACTCGGCTCGTTGTGGGCCAGCGTCGTCTGCGTTGATTGATGGCCCTGATCGCTCGCTAGCTGGTTCTTCGCCAGCGGGCATGTCAGTTGCATCCGCATCATGCTCGCCGCCTTCATACCGAGAAGAGCTAAGAGTGTCAGGCGCAGCGCCTAAGGCCAGCAATGGCAGCCTCCTGGCAGTCTCCGCCTCAGCGTCGGCGGCGGCTGCAGCGGCAGCAGCCCCCGCCGCTGCCGTGGCTGGATCTCCTTGCAGCACGGTGTCGCCGAACTGGAAGCGATGGCCGAGGGAGAGTCCCGCGTTCAATCTCAACCCTGAGCTGCGGTCTGCCGGCGCGGGCTTGCCAGACTCTATGATTTTCTGCCTCAGCGCCTCGAGGCGCGCGACCTCAGCGGCGGACAGGGAGTTCAGGAGCTGCGTCGAGCGCTTCTCAGTGGTCTTGGAGGAAGCAGCTCCGGTCTCACCACTCTCCCCGCCACCGGCACCGCCCTCACTCCCCGAGTCGTCGCAGCTGCTGCGCTCCTCTTCGCTGTGGCAGCCGTGCCGGTCGTTCCGGCCGTCGGCGGCAACACCGGCCACGAGGGCGATCAACAGCGAATCGCTGAGCTGGGCGGCCGCGGCGGCCTCCTCAGCGGAAGCCGCCGGGCTGTCGCTCGCTGGCGCGCCTGCTCCCGCAATGGCGGCCGCTGCCTCTGCAATGGGGCCTGCTGGCGGCGCGACTGCCTCGTCGCGCGGCGGCGCGAGCAGCGAGATGTCGTACCACAGCGCGTCAGCGGTAGCCACGGACGGATGAGCGAACGCGGCGCTCGGGTCAGCGCCCCGCTTGCGCGCAGCGGCAACGAGCTCTGCGGGCAGCTCGCGCTCCAGGGCCGCCAGCAGGTGTTCGCGCACCCGTGTCATCGCCGCAGCTTCTGCTCGGCCCGCTGGCGCGCCAGCGTGCGAGTGGTCGAGGGCCCAGGCCTGCGCACCGGAGCCAAGTCGCGCGGCGGCGAGCGTCGACATCACTGCGTCAACAGCAGCGACACACCAGGCGGCGTGCTTCACAGGATCCGCAAATGCACCTGCGTCCACCCACAGTTTGGCACGCCCCGGGGCCTCTTGCAGCAGCGTGGCCGTGTGAGGCTCGTCATGAATGGTGACAGGCACACTACGACTGCTGGCACGCCGCCCTGCCGTATAGGCGATTCGCAGCTGCCCTGGTGCCGTCACACCAACCACCTGGTCCGCATCGCCAACGCGCCGCAAGCAAGTACCCAGTTCCGTGCAAGCGTTCCTGCCGCCAGTAGGCTCCGCAGCACTGCCGGGTGCATCGGCGAGTGCAGAGTCTTCGACATGATGAGGAGCGTGCGAAGCCGCGGTCAGGCTCTCCCACTCAGACGTGAACCGCCGCTGCAAGCAGAGCTGCAGCAGGCGGCACGCATGCGCCCATGCATGACGCTGGACGAGGCTCAGCGACGTGAAGTTTGCGAGGCCAGGGAGCGGTGGCTCGCGATGCAGGGGACCCGCAACGCTAACCGCGCCCACACTCGGTAAGTGACACAGCCATGCTGCGAGGCTGGCAGCATCATCGTTTCCACCTCCCCTCGCAGCAACGCTCGCAGCGTCACGACAGAGGGCATAGGGTCGCAGCATGATGACGCGCACGCGCCTGCTACGCGCCGAGTAGTAAGCTGCGGCGCGCTGCGCGTTGCCCGCGTCGTCATCGAGCAGGAACAAGGGCTGACCGCTCGGCTCCCCGTCAGAACCAGCACTATGCACGTCACTGCCTCCCTCAACATCACCGCCTGGCCCGGCGACCTCGCTGCCGCCGTCGTGGAGGACGACTACAGCTGCAGCACCGGCGCGGCGGGGACGCAGCTCGACAAGCGCTGTAGGGGACTTCAGTAGGTCGCGGTCGCTCCGCACAGCAGTTCCTGGTACGGCGGAGCCGGACAACTCAGTCGCAGGCAGCAGAAGTGGAAGGGAGTCTTTGAGGTACTGGATGCAGCTTCCAGTGCTTTGTCGAATCGGTGCGGATCTGTCCGCAGCACGTGGTTTCGCTCGGGCCGGCTCCGCAGCAGCAATTTCCTTCAGAATGGCCAGCAGCGTCGCTGAGGGGCCATTCGTCGCCACTGCTCCGGTACTCAATGCAGCAGCGGCTGTGTTGAACCAAGCGCGCAGACGCAGCAGCGCCCCGCTCCACGCACGTCGTTCCCCTGTGTCGCCAGAAGGACTGGTAGTGTTGTGAGACCACGCCCGGATTGCCACCGCGGCTGCAATCGGCGCAGAAGCCTCCCTGCTCGCACCCCGTTCCCCTATGCTCGACAATGTCCTCGCTCCGTACAGCTCCCCGGTGATGCCGCCATCGTACTTGCCGTCCGCCGCCCCAGGCCTCGTCCAGGTTGCCCACACGTCCAGGGCCCGCAGAGCGCCTCCACAGGCATCGTCGTGCACCACGTGCCCGTCCCGCAGGGCAACGATGCGGCCGGGAACCAGAGACGGGTCCGCAGCATCCGCATCGGCACCGGCGCCAGCTGCTTCTGCAATCGGCCGCGGGTGACTCGTCTTGCCCTTTCCGCGGCCGCCGGATGCTGAGGCTTTGCCGGGCCCAGACCGGGCGCGGCGGTGTCCAGGCCGATCACCGCTGTCGTCAGATGACACCGATGCTGCGTCACTGAGTGCAGCATCATCATCCCGAGTCGCGGCGCGCTGTTGGCGTGCAGCAGCGGCAGCGTCCGTCTCGCAGGGAATGAACAGCGGCAAGTTTTCGCCCACACTCTCCACGTCATCTGAATCGAGGGCCTCATACAGCTGCCGCAGCACGCCGGCGTCGGCGAGCACTGCGGTGTTGCGGAGGGTTACTGGCCCCACGCACGGGGCTTCGACGGCCGTGTAACGATGAGCCGCTTGCACCAGCATGGGGGCATCCGCGTGCGCTGAGAGCAGGTGCAGCATTCGGGGAGGCGCCGGCGAAGCACCCGCTGCGGAGTGAGCGACGCTGCAGGACGGTGGCGCCGCCAGTCCGGCAGCCTGCACCGCGAGCAGCGCAGGGACCCTCGCGAGACTGCGGAGGATTGCAAGCGCGCGCTCCGACGTCGGCTCGCACTCCATGCCCAGCGCACGTGCCAGCTGATCGCCATCAAACGTGGAGCGATGCCGCCTTGAAGGGTGGGCACTGACGCCGTGACTCCTGTGCACCAGCAGCCTCTCATCCGCGGCGCCTACTTTACCAGATCGCCCGACGAACAACGTGCCTGAAGGCGCGACAGGCACTTCGCGCTTCGAACATAGCAATCCCGTGGCGTAGGGAACGCGGTTGCCGTACACCCGCACGAGGGCCGGCAGCTTGGGCAGCAGCGTCGTTGGCTTCGCGAGCAGGGGCATTGACGAAGCCTGCGCGCTCGCAGCTTCCGCAGTGCTGTGCCTTCTTGGGTGCACGGGCATCCACTCCTCTTCCCTCAACCAGTCGAGCAGGGGGGCTGCAGCCGGGGTTGACACATCCAAGTCATGCCGAAGCAGGTATACCACCGCCTCGAGGCACGCCCAAGCTGATGAAGTGGCGGCGACATCGGAGCTCTGCGCAGCGAGAGCGTAGTCACGCATCAGTCGCTGGACGGTATGGATCAGCTCGGCACAGACGACGGTAGCAGAGTCAGACGCCGTGTGCGCCGTTGGGGCGGCGGCGGGCACCGCAACCCCCGGTAGGAACGCTGCACCCCGCAACTGGCTGGGAATGAGGCGGCGTGCGGCAAAGGCGGCTCCGGATGACGTGCCGCTGCTTATCCTTGGCAGGCCGGTGAACGAGTCGTCAACGCCGAGTGCGACATATGCGGCGCGCAGCACTGCCGGCGCCTCCGTGCTGGGCTCGTCGCCGCCCCCGCGCTCATGCGGCGCCACCCGACTGCCGTGAGCCGAAACCGGCTTGGCGGCGTGGCCAGTGGAGCACCACAGGAGGCCGACCGCGTCATCCCTGCCCGCGCGCCTTGCAGTTGCGATGTGCTGCCCGAAACGCTCCTCCAGTAGGCGGAGCGGCTCGCGCTCCTCGAGTGGCAGCATTGACGAGTGCTGGTGCAGGTAGCGACGGGGCAGCGCTACGTAGCCGGGCTCACGCAGAGCGACGGCGGCGGCTTCGTCGGCGTCGCTACCCCCACGAACCAACAGGCCGTCCGGCAGCTCAAAGACGCACAGAAGGCGCAGGCGCTCCGTGAGAGCGGCGGTCTCGCGCGCGTTGGCGGGCTGGAGGTACATCCTCTGCACAGCTGCAGGGTCCGACTGTCGCTCCAGCTCCGCACTCACCCACTCCAGCGCCAGCTGCCGAGCGGCGGCAACGGACTGCCGGCAGCTCGCAGGGAGAGCTCGTGACGCCTCAGAGGCACTGCGCGGCGGGACTGCATCGCCAACAGCTGCGCGGGTGAAGCTGCCATCGTCTGTCGTGCCCTCTCCCAAGCTTGCCGGTGCTGGTAAGCCATCGCGCCGGCCGGCGCACGCGAGGATGCGGATGCCCGCACTCGCAACCGCATCATGCACCTGGAATGGCCGGGCCCCCAGAGCTGTCAGCACAGAGGCCAGCCACGGGTGCTCGCGCGTGAGGGCCACGACGGACGGAGACACGTGCGGCAGCCATGGGCCACCCTGATTGAGGGCATCCAAGAGACTCCGGCTGTGGGCGTGCTGTGGCCCTGACTCCACCACCACCACCGGCTCGCCGACTCGCAGTAGGGCGCCGTCGGAGGTGGGGATGAGGCGGCACCCTGAGTTGGCAAGCAGGAGGAACAGAGGGTCCGCCCGTGCAGGCCTGAGGAAGGCAGCAGAAGCGGCGGCGGAGAATGTTGTGGACGCCCCTGCTCCGCTATGGGAGTTCGCTTGCGCTGCGAGCGCAACGGCGTCTGAGCGAGTGGCCCACAGCAGGTCGCACCATGCCATGAAGCGCCGGGCAGCACCGGCGGGATCGTCAGAAACACGCCTGTCTACCGCTGCCCCCTGCCCGCTGGTATCGGAAGCCAGCAGCCGTACTGTCATGGCGGTGGTCCATACCTTCACGCCAAGCGCTGCAAGGAACTCCTCTGGGACGGTGCGCAGGATGACGGGGTCCAAGAGGCAGAAGCTCAGATCCGCCTCGACCCGCTCGAGGCTCACGCCACAAGCTGCCAGGCGCGCCTGCAGCGACGCTGCACCCCCACCGGAGCGCCAGGGGGCTCGTACGGCCGCGGTAGGCGTCACCCAGCCGCCACCCGCCTTCGGCAGGCACGGCACAGCCCGCAGGGCGTCGATGATGCGGTTTGCGGCAGTCGGAAAGAGGCCGCCATTCGAGCGCACGGAGCCTGGCAGCGGCATGAATCGCAGCAACGCCGCCGCCAGAGCGGGTGATACCACTGGCGGAGCAGCTTGCGGCGGCTCCATTACGACAGGGATGCTGGAGTTGGCAGCTGCAGCGCCAGAGGCGTTATCACAATCGGCTCCGCTCGTGTCTCCAAGCGAGTCGCCGCGGGGCTTGTCGCAGTCAGCGCTGGCGGGGGCCGCCACGGGCGACTCAACCAAGCGCGTACCAGCCCCTGCAAGCACACGCGCCGCGGCTTCAAACACACAAAGGGAGACCCCGAACGCCTCTGGCAGCAGCTCCGTGGCCAGCCACCGGTTCCACAGGCTGTCGGTCCGGACATTCTCGCGCGTCGACGGCAGCACCCAGTCCCCCTGCAGCACGAACCGCAGGCCGTAC
>Ga0208629_100791_pt1 | contig 14046 bp, 8 predicted proteins | sample LakWasMet19_HOW5_2_FD_183865 | JGI IMG/M metagenome (GOLD analysis project Ga0208629, IMG submission 183865) | Freshwater sediment methanotrophic microbial communities from Lake Washington under simulated oxygen tension - Sediment Metagenome... | ecosystem: Environmental > Aquatic > Freshwater >...
GGCGCGCGGAGAGGGGGGTCTCCGTGTGGATCGCTGCGAATGACCGCCGCAGCGGTTGTTCGTGGGGCGCTGCAGGTGCTGTGGCTGCAGGTGCTCTGGCTGCAGGGGCAAAGGCGCGACGGTCGCTGGGCGCCACTCTCCCATTGGGACTGAAGCATCACCTGAAACCGCGTGGCTCGCATCCCCGCCCACCTTCCGCATGACCTCACATCCCTGTATTGCATCAGAAACAGGCTCACGGCACTGCCCGAAACGCTCCCGCCAAACCTTCAGATCCTCGACTGTGCGGGTAATCAGCTGTCGGCGCTGCCGACTCATCTTCCGACCACCCTCCGCCAGCACCACTGCAGCGTCAACCGGATCAGGAGGTTGACCGATCGTCTCCCGTCGGGTTTGGATGAACTAAGTTGCGACAACAACCCTCTCGCTAGCCTGCCCGACCGCCTTCCATCGGGCTTGAACCAATTGGAGTGCAGTTGCACCGACCTGACCAGCCTTCCACACACCCTCCCGACGGGCTTGAGGATCCTGTGTTGCAACGGCAACAAGCTCACATGCCTTCCCGACCTGTTGCCACCGTCTCTTGAGATGTCGGACTGCAACAACAACAGCATCACGGCCCTGCCCGACGTCTCGCGACTCCTGACACTCAACTGCGGCGGAAACAAGCTTGTCCGCCTGCCCAGCACGCCCCCGCGGATACATTTGATGTGCAGCGACAACGCGCTGACGCTGCTCCCAGACGAGCTCCCGCCAACGCTGGAGAGGCTGTGCTGCGCCAAAAACCAGACTACAGTCCCGCCGGACGTGTTGCCACCGAGCCCTCACGACGCTGAACTGCTTCGGAAACAAGTTCGGTGTCGTCGAGCCGACCTTTTTCGAGGATGGCCGGCGCTTCCACCGGCGCCTGCAAGCGGCCAAGCAAGCGCGACGCACTGCTGCCACGCGGGTGTATAAGGAGGCCCTGATGGCCCGCGCGTGGCACCCGCGACGCTGCGAAGCGTGGTGCGGCGTAGACGTTGGTGCCGACGATGGCTGACGAAGCAAGCGAGCGGTGCGGAGGCGTGCGCCTGTGGCAGACCGATCGGACGGTCGGGTTCATGTCAGTTGTCGCAGGCATACTGGATATATCGTGACTCCACTGACAGCCTCAGTGTTGTGGCTCCGGCGGTTGTGACGGATGCACTCGAGGGAACCCGCCGGCGATTTTTTTTAATGTTTTGAGCCCAACATCGCCCACCGCACACTATGGACGGATCCTCGGCCGCAGGGCCCCAATTGACACCGCGTTGGGCCTGAGACAGTATGACTGCTTGGTCGACACGGGCCACAACCGCCAGTCGAGAGTGCGCTCCGCAGTAGCCGTCACTTGGTTCGAGCCTGGGGCTCGCTATGGGGAGCAGTGGGTGATGATCGAGCACGAGTGCTATCCATCGGTCGATGGTGATGTAAATACCCTGCAAGCAACGGGCTGCGACGCGTTGAGCAGCTAGCTGCGCGAGAGTCCCCTACTTTTGATTCAAAGTTTTGAACAAGCTAATTGAGCTCACGGCAGTCATAGTCAAGTCACGCTGTACCAACCGCACGGCTCATCATTTAAAGCTCAGTGGTACTATTGCGCAAATGCAACCTTGCGGTCTCCCAAGCCGCTCACTCAAGGAAACATACATGACCACTGCTGCATGGAACAGACACGGACAACTGCTCTGGTCCGTTGCATTCGAAGCTGATGAGCCACGCCCAGAGTGATTACCGCCACTGCCGGCGCGAGCAGACCGGCTCATCCTTCGGCCCCTCGTCTCGCCGTAGTGGCTACAGGGCCTCGCTAGAAGGCGCTAGAAGACGGTCTCGTCCTCCGCGCCCTCCTCCTCGCTCAGCGAGGCCAGCAGGTGCCTCACAATCGCCGTGTCCTTGTCAGAGCGGGTGGCTGCGAGCGCGAGCTGAAGCCAGCGCAGCTGCAGAGGGGCGGGTGGCGAGCGGTACGAAACAGTGAACAGTACAGGCAGAGCTTGGGGAGGCAGCTTCGACGGCGAGGGCAGTGGACTTGCTGGTCTTCGACGTTGCGAGAGGTGAATGAGAGGGAGGGAAGCCCGCGCGCTCCTCAACACCCAGCGCCGGTCCCGGGAGCGTCAGCGGCTGCCGCTCGCCTTCAACCCACTATTTTCTCAACAGCGTACGTCGACGCAGTCGACAACCGACTGCACTGCTGGCCCCAGCAGCTCTGCACACCGCCGCAACTCACCGCCTCGGGCTTCTTGTCCAGGCTCTTGCACACCTTGCCAAGCTGCACCAGCACCGTGGGCTCCCGCGGCGCTGCCTCGTACACTGCCAACAGCGCCGCCTCAGCCGCAGGCAGGTCCCCGGCCGCCAGGTGCACCTGTGCGCGCTGGTAGAGCGCCTGCGGCAGCCCCGGCGACAGCTGCAGCGCCTTCGCCAGGCACGACAGCGCGTCGCCGTGCCGCCCCTCTGTGTTGAGCGCCGTGGCGAGGTACGTGTGCATGACCGCAGACGCGGCGTTGATGCCGAGGGCGCGCCGGAAGTACGCCTCGGCGAGGGCGGGCCGCTCCTCGCGCAGGTAGGCGCACCCATACCCGAACAGCGCATTGTAGTGGCGCGGGTCGTGCCGCAGCGCCGTGCGGAAGCACGTGCGCGCGCGCTCCGCGTCCCCGGTGGCCAAGTGCTCATGCCCCGCCAGGTTGTGCGCGTACACGTAGCGTGGCGACAGCGCCGTCGCCTTCGACAGGTACGCCAGCGCCTCGCCGTGCGCGCCGCGCAGCGACGCCGCGTTTGCGGCGACCACCAGCGCGATGGGGCTCGTGCGGTCGATCTCAAAGCACAGCGCAGCAAGCGCGTCCAGGCGCGGCCCCTGCTTCAGGTGCCAGAGCGCCGTGGAGTGCACGTCAACATCCGTCAGTCTCGCGGGCGCCCAGGAGCGCGCGTCGTCAAACGCCTCGCACGCGTCCGCGTGCTTGCCCGCCTCAGCGAACGCGCGGCCCATGGCGGCCTGCACGTAAGAGGAGTGCGCGTGCCGACGCGGTATCGCTGCGAACGCTGCACGCGCCATCTCGAGGTTGCAACGCATGAGGCCCTGCAGCAGCGCACCGATCTGCTGCAGCAGGCGCAGCACGGCGCCGGCGCCGGCAGCGACGCGCTGCTCTGCGGTGGGCCACCCGTGCAGGTCCTCGGCAGCCGGCGCGGAGGCGATGGGCAGAGCACGCAGGACGCCCGGAGCGGCGGCGCGGGGGGCAGCGTGGACTGGGTGGCTGAGCTTGCCTGCCATGATAATCCCAGCGGCGCCGGGCGCGGGCGCGAATCGTGCGGCTGCGGGCGCAGCGGGTGTTGACGCTGCGGCAGCGAACGCAGGCGCGTCTGCTATGCCAGACAGCGGCGCGCTGCCTGCACCGCTCACTGTCGTGGCTGGCGTCTCCAGCCGCCGCCTCGCGAGGTCGCTCTGCTGCGCCTGCAGCGGCTGCTGAGGGGTGGGCGATGAAAAGGTAATTTGGCGACCCCGTCGCCCACCGCCCGGCAGCAGGTCTGTCCCTGGCGGCACCTGCCAGAAGGCGCTGTGGCGCAGCAAGCCCCCAGAGAGGCTCGCGGAGCGGCGCTCCACGTCAGCATCCTCCTCCGCCAGGCACGACTGGCCCTCGTCCTCCTGCAGCTGGTACCCGGTGGGCCGGGCCGGTGGGGCGCCTGCAGCAGCAGCAACACCTCCAGCAGCGATACCTCCAGCAGGTGTCTCAGCAGAGGCCTCAGCAGGGGTGCCCCACGACAGCCCAGCCCCGCCGCTCGCCGCGGCAGCAGCGCTGGCGGGAGCGAAGCGCCCGGCCTGCCGCAACGGCAGCCCCGCCGTGTGCAGTGATCCCGCGCCAGCGCCAGACGGCGGGACGATCGCAGAAACCGCCGACATTGGCAGCGCTCCGCCCCCACTGCTGCTGCCGCTGCCAGCCCTCCCGCCGCCGCCCGTCGCTGCACCCGCAGCGCCGACGGGGGAGAGGCCGATCGGAATGGGGGTCCAGGCGGCGCCGCCCCACCTGCCGGCACCCGAGTGGTGCAGCATGCCCGCGCCAGAGGCGTCGACGCCCGCGGCAGGTGTGATGCCAGAAACAGCGGTCGCGTCTGCAGCTGCACCGTGCCCGCCAGAGGCGGCGCCAAACATGCCCCCACCGCCACCGCCAGCGCCGCTGACCAGCACACCGGCACCCCTGCCCGCTGCTGCCCCCGCGGGTTTGCGGCTGGAGGGGACGGTGGAACCGGACATGTCGGTGAAGGCGAGGTGCGTCGCCACCCCTCCGATCGAGGAGGCGGTGGTGGAGGCCGCGGAGGCGACGGAGGGCGCCTCAGAGACGGCGGACAGCCCGCTCAGCCCCGTCATGTGCATCGCGCTGCCGCCGGCGAAGCTCATTCCGCCGGTAGCGCCGCCGCCTGCTGCGCCGAAACCGCCGCTGTGGCCGCCTGGAAAGCTGTGGCCGCCAGCGAAGCCGCCGCTGTGGCCGCCCGCGAGTACCATGCCGGAGACCCCTAGTGGCGTGCCGTCGCTAGCGAACGCAATGCCAGACGGCAGCAGCTGCTGGTACTGCTGCTGGTGCTGGAAGTGGCTGCCCGGCGTCGCATCGGCGAGCGCGGGTGTTCCGGGCGCTGACGCGTCAATGCCAGCTCCACCCGCAGGGCCGCTGGCGCGGTAGCCGCTGTCTGCTGCCCCCTCTGTCTCCTCGTCCACCCCCTCCTCTTCCTCCTCGTCCTCCTCCCCTTCTTCCTCGTCTTCTCCCTCGTCTACCTGCATCAGGTGCGGCTCTCCCGGCGCGCCAGGGGGCTGCGGCTGCTTCGGCGGCGCCTTTGCACTGACATCACCGCTGCCCCCTGTCGAAACGTCGCCAGAGAACAGGGCAATCGCCGCTCCGGGCGTAATGACCCCTCCTCCGCCGCCACCCGCGTGTCCGGCGCTGCCCGCAGCGAAGCCCAGCCCACGCGGCGCCGCGTCGGAGCCTGCACTGGCAGCGGCGCTGCCCGCAGCGAAGCCCAGCCCGCGCGGCGCCGCGTCGGAGCCTGCACTGGCAGCGGCGCCGCCTCGCAGGCGCGCCCGGCGCCGCTGCACTGCAGCACCCGTGCTTGCCCCGCTCGCAAACAGGCGGCCGGCAGCCGAGTGCGTGTGTCCGCCGGCCCCTGGGGCGCCGGCGGAGCCCGCAGAGGCGGGCAGGACGTCGGAGGAGGGGCCGCGGAAACCAGGGGTGCCGGAGGGGCCGCCAAAATCGGGGGTCATCGCAGTCGGCAGGGCATGCGCCCATCCTGCAGCAGGCCGCCCAGGCACGGGCACAGACGAGCCATCAGCCCCCGCAGCAAGGTGCGCGCCAGACTCGCCGGCGGCGGCGCCGGTGGCGGCGGCGGCAGGCGTCATCAGCATGAGGCGCATCGCCGGGGTTATGGGGGTGTGCGAGGGCTCAGGCACGAGCACCTGCCCCGCGGACTGCAGGCGGCGCTGGCGCCGGGCCGCGCCTGCGGCGGCGGCGCTGCGGGCCGGAGCAGCGCCGCGGAGCTTTTGCGGGAGGACGGACCGACTTTGCTGAAGGGAGTACCCAGCACTGCCGTCGACGGCTCGACCGCCAGCATGGCTGCCCGCAGCAGCCTCTGCGGCAGCTGCGTCCTCCGGCAGGGCGAAGCACTTGGAGGGCGCGGGCGCGAGTCCGAGCTTGCACAGCGCCTCGTACGCGCTCCACATGAAGGGGTCAAGCTCCAGCGAGAGCGTGTACAGCTGCGTGGCCCGCCCCAAGCGATCCGTGCGGTGCGCGCACAGCGCGAGAAGGTACAGTGCCGCGGCGCCGTTGGGTAGGGCGCTGGGGTTAGCAAGCATGGCAGCGCGCAGCTGCACTGTGGTGGCGTGCTGCAGGCCTGAGCCACGAAAAAGCGCGTCCTCCGCCTCCCCATACTGTTCGAGATCCACGCAGCAGCGGGCGAGAAGGTATCGATTCGACGGGGACGTGCTGCTTTTCAGCAGCGCCACCGCCTGCTGCAATTGGCCTTGGCGCTGGTACGCGAAGGCGAGAATATTCTTATTGGTCTCCGTGGGCGCCTGCGCAACGAGGCGTTCAGCAAAGAAGGCCGCATTGTCGTACAGGTGGTAAATCATGTGCCGCTCGACCACGCACGACAACGCCGCTTCCATGGTGAATACCGGTAGAAGATGCAGATGATCGCACGAGAGGAGGTATCCCGCAGCGTGAGGGCTACCTCCGAGCGGTCGCCATGAGCGCTGTCGGCAACGTGCTTCAACTGCTGGTGCGCGAACAAGGACGGAGTTGAAATCCGGAGCCCAGTGAGTATTCTCGCGCAGCAGACATACCGCGAAGCAGTCACGAGCTGGTCAAATCACCCCTCCGGTCGGAGTTACAGAGATAACGTTGCCTCAAAATTTTGACGGTCGTCCGTCTGCATCGTGCACGATTTTGGGGACTTCCTACGACAAAGGACTGCGACAAACAGGCGACAAACACAGGGAAAGGTACGCGACCAGTACTGAATTTACTACGTTGCCGATCTATCGTTTTTTTCCGCTAGCCTCGCACAGACGCACGTCTCCCGCGTCGAACGCGGCAACGTTACAGGCGGACCGCGAAACTCGCCGGTTCCGAGTTGGGTGGCGAACAACCCGCCGGACGGGATTTGAAGCGGCCTTGCTCGGCTGCACTTGGGTACCATGTTTCGCAACACGTACCAGGCGGGCTTTCTGAGCATTCTGTACAGCATCGGGTCAAAGCCCCTCCAAATTTGGGACAAGAAAGGTGTGCATTCGGCCCGGGTCTCGATCGATCCGCTTTCAAACGGCAGCAACGACTACGCGTTGTGCTCGCCGTCTCTCTTGGCGGCTCCTGCGGATCATTGAGGCTCTGCAACGCTCCCAAACTCCCGTGCAGTCCGAAATGGTCACATCAAGCGACTCACCGACACGGACATTCAGAGCTCTGTGCTGGAAATAGCCGGAGTTAACGTGTCGACGACGTACATTTCGTGCCCGGCGGATCCCAAGAAGACGCTGGGCGTGAAGCTGCCGTTCCTGGTGATGATCATCAAGAACCTGAAAAAGTACTTCACCTTCGAGGTCACAGTGCTGGACGACAAGAACGTGCACAGAAGATTCCGGGCATCAAACTACCAGGTCCGTCGGCATGCGCCGTGCTGACGAGAGTGCTGCTGAGCGCCTTGCGTCGTCGGCTGCAGCGCGAGCTGCACTGTCGATGAGTTGCGGCCAATCAGCCTGCCCGCCTTCACCCGCTCGCCCCTGCACCACACACCGCGCCCCGCCCCGGCCTGCAGTCCACGACGCGCGTCAAGCCGTTCATCTGCACGATGCCGATGCGCCTGGACGAGGGCTGGAACCAGATCCAGTTCAATCTGTCCGACTTTACGCGGCGCGCGTACGGCACCAACTATATCGAGACGCTGCGGGTACAGATCCACGCGAACTGCCGCATCCGGCGCATCTACTTCTCCGACCGCCTGTACGGCGAGGAGGAGCTGCCCGCCGAGTTCAAGCTGTTCCTGCCCGTGCAGGTGCGTGGCAAGCGCGGCAGAGCGCAGCGCCTGCGGCTGCGTAGTGGGGTCGGGTTGTGGCCGGGTGTTGTGCTGATGGCTCGTGGCGCGCAGAGCATGCAGCTACGGGGTGTGGTCAGCGTGTGGCACAGCGAATTCCTGCCACCAATAAGGGCCGGGTTGTGCTGATGGCCGGAGCGGACGACGTTGTCGCTGACTGTCGCAGCGACAGTCGCTCGAACGGTCTGCCGATGGGGAGCTGTGTGCAACCACACAGCTTGGAGCTGACGTATCACTCGCGCGCTCACGCTCCCTTCTTTTTGCCTTTCTCGCCCGCCTCGCCATCCCCATTTGCAGAAGCAAGCGGCGGCAGCAGCTGCGGCAGCCGCGGCGGCGGGCGGCGGCGCCAGCGTGGGCATGCTGACAGGCGGCGGCGCGGGCGGCGCTGGGATGACGGGCATGGGTGCGCTGGACCTGGGTGCGGGCGGCATGGGCGGTGACGCGGGCGGCGCGCCGCCCAGCCCCGGCGCCGGCGGCGGGGAGGGCGGCGATGGGGGCATGGAGGGCCACGATGGAGGAGACCCGGGCGCAGGCGGGGAGGGGCACCCAGACGACGGCGGCGCGGGCGGCGGGTACGGGGACGAGGGCGCGCCCCCGTCGTAGGCGCCCACAAGGCTTCCGGGTGCAGGGGGACGGAAGATGTAACTTTAGGGAGCTTGCGGGACCAGCGCGCGGCGTGAAGACGCCGCGCACGGACGTGCAGCGTGGGCGCCTGCGGTCGTTGTTTCAAAACCAAGCGCTGACTTCCGGGCTGTGCCGCATGAGGGCGCTGACCGATTGAACATGTTGTCAAAAACACGAGTAGACCGATTGGACATGCTGTCACACAATCACCGCAATTATCACACCTTCTGATCTATCGACACGTCACCAGCACCGAACAATCCTGTCGCGAGCGGGTGGGATTATCGACTGCAATACCGGTCGGCACCGTTGCACGATGCGTCACCTCGGTTCACGATGCTGCAGCGAATGCACGCTCCAGCGCACTCACGGCGGCATGTACAAGCCAATGGCCACACTTACAAGCCAATGGCGACGTGTACAAGCCAGTGTCCGATTAGTGACAGCGTCCGAGCGCTCTGGATGCATGTTGAAAAACGCAGCATCACGCAACTGCAACGGCAACTGGTGCGTAGCGCCCCGCGCTCGACTAACCCCATAGCCACGGTGGCTTTCGCCCCAGCAATGTTGATGTGTCAGCACTCCTACGAGCGGAACGCCAAAGCCGCGCCAGGCGCTTCAGCTGTCGTCCGCCAAAGCCAGGCATGCTTGAATGCAGCAGAAAGAGGTGCCACGGCCAGAAGCTACACGGCGACATAGTGCCGAAAAAATGACATGCAGAAAGAAAACGCTCGCAGCAGCACCCGTGATTTCCCAATGACCAATGACTCGCACAGGGAGAGGCGAGGCGCCGCCTCCCCGTCGCCTTCCCTTCGCCACTACACGTGGGGCAACCCTACGCCTCCTCCTTGCTCTCACCGGCCCCTCCGCCGGCACCGGTCGCGGCTGCGGCTGCGGCGGCAGCCACGCGGGCAGCGTACGCGTCGTACTCTGCGTCGCCCTCTGCGATGCCGAGGTGAGGCGTGGGCGCAGCCGCCGCCCCCGCGCCCGCAGCGCCGCCCTCGCCTCCAGCACCGGCAGCGCCCGTGGCGCGCGCCACGCGCTCTCCCACACGCACGTACGTCTCCAGCGGCGTCATGCTGTAACGCAGCAGGTCGGTGTCGAAGCCGACCGTGCCGGGCTGGAACAGCACAAGCACCGTGGAGCCGCCGAAGGCAAAGTACCCGTGGCAGGCGCCCTTCTCCGCGAAGGCCCCGTCCGGCGTCACGATGTTGATGCTGCCCACCACCGTCGCGCCGACCGCCACCATGGCCACAAGCCCGAACGGCTTGGTGTGCACCAGCAGCACCTCGCGCTTGTTCTCGCTGTACACGTCGGGGTGCGTGCGGCGGATGGCGATGGGGTTGACGGTGAACAGCGCGCCGTCAATCGCGTGGCGCCGGCCCAGGCGCCCCGTGACGGGCAGGTGCCAGCGGTGGTAGTCCTGGGGGGCCAGGCGCGCGAGCATGAGCGACCCGCCGAGGAACAGCGGCGCGACGTCCGCGCACTCGGGGCCGAGCAGGGACTCAACGGTGAAGGAGTGCCCCTTCACCCAGATCTTGGTCGCGTCAGACAGGGTTGGGTACACGACCATCCGGCAGTCCGCCGGCGACACGACGACGCCGTCGTCCAGCGGCGCCGCGATGGGGCGCGCCGACGGCTTGAGCTCCCGGTAGAAGAAGGCGTTGAAGTGCGGGTACGCGTCCACGCGCTCCTCCTTGCACTCGGCCATGTTGATGCCGTGCAGCTTCACGAAGGGCGCGATCTTGGACCGGCTCTCCGGCGTCGTCATCTTCGCGCTGCGGGGAGGGAGGAGGGGAGAGGAGCGGAGGGAGCGAAGGAGAGCAAGAACAAGATGGGTCATTGAAAGAGGCAGAGTCGGCGGTTGTGGGCTCATTGGCGGTGGTGCGACTCAACAGAGCGAAACTGAACACAACCAGTGTCCACCGCCACCCCGTTCCCGCCATCACTCACCCCTCGTTTGTGGACAGACGCTTGAGCAGCGCGCGCACCGCGCCCGTGTTCGTGAGGGCGGACCCCAGCGAGCTGTGGTACATGAGGTTGATGGCGGTTGCAACCGCGGAGGGGACTGCGGAGAGTAGAGTGAAGGCAGGAGGCACGAAAAAGGAGGTAGCGATGTTGCGAAGGGTTGAAACGCTGCATCAAGGTACAGGGTCGCCCGTCACATGAATGCCGCCCCCGCACTACTGTCCCCGGCGACACCTCCGCATCCCGGCGCCACTGCAAAGCAACTCTCCGCCCCGCACGCTGCCCCCTGACACTCACTGTTCTCGCTCATAATCAAGCCCGTCTGGCGGTCGAAGATCTTGAGCCCGCGGTCCGCCAGCACCACCTTGTCCCCCTCATTCAGCGCCAGGATGGCGGCGCCCGCAGAGGTCGTCTGGTCCGTCTTGGACACCGCGCGGGTCACGTCGTTCACCAGCTCGTCCAGGCCCTTGCGCCCGTCGGCGAGGAAGGCGAGGAGCGAGTATGCGAGCGGGATGGCGTGGAAGGCGGGGCTGCGGAACCAGTTCAGCAGCTCCGACGCGTCCAGCCGCCCGTCCCCCGACGTGTCCAGCTCGGTGATGAGGGCCCCCAGCTCCTCGACGGTCATGGTGCTGCCGAGGATGTGCAGCATGGCCAGCATCTCTGTCCGATCCAGCGCGCCGCTGGCGTCGGCGTCGAACTCCTTCATCAGCCGCGCGAAGAACCACGCCTCCAGGCGGTCCCGCGACTCCAGCACGCCGCGCAGCGTGAGCTGCGCCGTGACCGTGCCCTTCAGGGCGGACTCCAGGCCGCTGGAGTGCTCGCGCGGCGCGGGCGCGGGGTCCACGCGCCCCGGCAGCAGGTCGCGCTTCGCCTCGGCGGGGAGGTCGTCCGTGTCTCTGCTGCGCGGCCCGGCCGGCAGCGCACCCGCCCCGCTCGTGCTGCCGACGCTCAGCGCGCCGTCGCTCGCGCCGCGGGCGAGCGGCGCGCCGTCCTCGCCGGTCACGCCACGCGTGGAGGTGGTGTGCGCGAGGGAGGAGGAGGCGTCGCCCGTGTCGCGGAAGCCGGAGCCGTCGTCGATCGTCGCCGTCACAGCCTCCGCAGCGGCCGCTGCGGCAGCATCCGTGGCAGGCGTGCCGCCCGGCGATGCAGCGCCTGCACCCGCGCCAGCCCCTGCGCCGCCGCGGTGTGCGGCGAGCATCGCGCTCTGTTCCGCGTCTGTCAGGTCCATGTCCTTCGCGGCCTCCTCCCGCAGGTGCACGTGGAAGAGGTGCACGTTGCCGTCAGACAGCAGCTGCGTGTCGGCGTACCCGCGGCCCACGGGCACCAGCGCGCCCGCGCTCGGCCCGGTGGTGGCGGAGGCGTAGAGGGTCACCTGCGTGATGTAGCCCTGCTCGCCCTCGCGCAGCCACACCTTCAGATCCTGCCCCAGAGGGACGGACGGACCCTCGGAGGGCGCCGCAGGCTCGCCGCCGGCGGTACCGGGGCGCGAGCCCGCCGCGGCCGCAGCCTTGCCCTCGTGGGGCAGCGCCAGCAGGACGCTGCCCCCCACGGGCTTGGAGTTGAACTTGCGCAGGCCGAAGCCGAGCACGGCGCGCAGGGTGTACTCGCCGCGGCGCCACGCGTCGGGCCCCAGCGCCTTGATGGCCAGCGGGCCGGGGCACAGCCCCGTCACGGCGTCCATGCGCAGGGTGATGAGGCCGATGCGGTCCGCGGAGGCGAGCTTGAGCTTCCCCGCGGGGTCGGTGGGGTCGACCGCCTCCACCTGCAGCTGCACCTGGATGGCGCCGTGCTTCACGCCCTTGAGGGCCAGCCACTTGTGCGGGCGGTGCGGCGCCAGGTCGGCCGCCGTGATGGCGTACTCCACGTGCCCGATCGCGTCGTGTGCGGAGCTGACATCCAGATCGAAGACTCGGAAGCGCACGGTGCGGGGCGCCTGGACGCCGCAGTTGAAGTCGAAGCGCTCGTTCCACACCGGGTCCAGCGTCTGCGGCACGTACTTGGTCTGCAGCGCTGACATCTGCTTGCCATCACTGAGGACCACGTCGCAGACGACGTACGGGTCCGAGGAGGCGCGCAGGATGCCGCGGTCAGCGGCCATGAGCTCGCGCGCGCGCACGATGGACACGCGCACAATGTACTGCTTATCGTCCAACTTCTCAATAAGCTCCCCCTTCGGCACTTCCGCATCGTGAACCTCTTCACTGAATGCAGACCGGAGCGGAGCGCGGGCTGGCGGGACGGCGCTCGCTGACGCGGTCACCGCAGCTTTCGGCTCACTGTCACCGAGCTCTTTCGGGTGCCCGTCAACCGGGTATACCGTCGGAGACGCGTGCGTCTCAACGGCTTTCGATGCGGTACACCCCATCTCGGACGGTGTTACACAGCAGAGGCGAAGGGAGTTTCGTGGCGGGAGCGGCGTAGAAACAGCGCAACTGGAGAGTTCCGCAACCAAAGACGAACGTGGCACAGCGACTGCACGCTAGCTTGCCTTATCCTTGCGAGTGCGGCGAGAATAACGTTCTCGGCAGTGCAGTAGCGACCGGCGATGAATTTGACGAATCCATTCGCCATCGTGCGCTTATAACGCCCGCTCTGAAAAACATTTCATGGTGCGTCGGATAGACATCAGGCAGCTGCACCGTGTCGCGAACAAGACCTTTCCCTGATTCGACGTGTCAGAGCTGCTGCGCCCTGTCTAACTCCTGGGCGGCGGCAATCCGCGTTCATGTTGTGCGGCTGAGCGCAGGCTGCACCTCACGCCGCAGTATGTCGCGCGACAACGTGTCGAATGACCTCTCCGCGCCTCGAGAGTGCATCTCTACTAGTCGCGACAGCGCCCGCCGCGCGCCCATGCGCAGGGCACCGAGCGAGGCATCCTCTACGGCTGCTGAGAGCGTCCCGATCGGCGCGGAGGTAACGCTCTCCACGCCTTCTTCGGAGGCTGGTGCCGGCGCCGCCGCACAATCCGCGACAGGCGCATGTCGCGGAGGCGCGAACGGGCCAAACAGCCCCCGCAGCGCTGCGGCGTCTGCAACACCAGCAGGGGACGGTGCACCAACATCGGCGTCCGAAATCCCAACGCCGCTCGAAGCAGCTCCGCCCGCTGCGTTACTCGCAGACGGCGCCAGGAGCACCGTGCAGCGCAGGTCATACATGACGTCGGCGAGGTGGATGAGGCGGCGCAGCTCGTTGTGCAGGTGTGGCGCGAAGGTCGGCACGTCCTCAATCACGACTGCAGGAGACGCGGGGCCAAAGCGGATGCAAACAAACGGAAGAGCAGAACGAGGTGCACGTCGGGTAGCAAAGCGTGGCAAGTCAGTGAACCCGAACGAGCGGTCTCGCAACTGCCCCCAGCCCAGCTCAGCACGCGTGCTCGACGCGTAGAAGCAACCAAGCTCTCAGCGCACCGCAGCAAACGCACCCGTGTGGAAGCGCAGCGCCAGTGAGGTGTAGTCACCCGCACCCAGCGCGTCGACGCAGAGCTGCTGAAAGGAGGCGAAGGCGACGCGGCCGCGCGCCCGCACCGTCACGCTGCGATCATACGCAATCGGCACTGTGACCCGCTCCTCCGCGTCCCCGGCCGCTGCGGCCGCGTGCGCGTCTGTCGCGCTGTGCGCACGCTGGGAGGCGCCGTGGGGCTCAGCGCGGCCGCCACGCCCTTGGAACCGCACTTCGCGGCCACTCCGGTGCTTCTCCGCACTGCTGTCCCATTTGTCAAAATTTGCGCTCTCGACAGCAGGACTAGCGGCAGCAGCAGAATCAGCGACCGCAACAGGAGTCGAGGCAGCGCTGAGCTGTCGGTAGTCTCGCCCTGTCAACTGGTGTACGCGACACACGCTCTGCAGGGTCAAGAGTGAAGCAGCGAGGGGGAGC
>Ga0208629_100793_pt1 | contig 14039 bp, 9 predicted proteins | sample LakWasMet19_HOW5_2_FD_183865 | JGI IMG/M metagenome (GOLD analysis project Ga0208629, IMG submission 183865) | Freshwater sediment methanotrophic microbial communities from Lake Washington under simulated oxygen tension - Sediment Metagenome... | ecosystem: Environmental > Aquatic > Freshwater >...
GGGGGGGGGGGGGGTAGGGGGCTTGGTGAAACAGGTCGGACAGATGAAGCATGCCGAGACGGGCCTGTCGCGTGCGGAGCTGCTGCGGTGTGCGGGCAAAGGCAGTGGAATGCTCTCAACAGCGCGTGGTTAGCACGCGCACGGCCGCAAATGCCCACGCCGCTTGTGTGTGGCCTCGCATACGCCTGTGCCGCTCAGGCAGCGAGATTGCCTGCATCAGCGAGTGTCAGCCATCGGAGTGCACCCCATACAGCAACCCATTTGTCGCATGATGTCAACGCACCACCAGCGGGTCGAACAGGCTCTGCGGCACGCCGTCGCTGCGCTTGACCGCGCACTGCGCCGCCACCTCCACCCACAGCGCGCTCGGCGGCGCCAGCTTTGCGTCCACTGAACGATACGCCTGGAACACGAAGCAGGGGATGCCGTTCAGGTGCTGGCCGCTGCGCTGCAGGGCCGCCCACGCCGTGGCGGCGGGCCCGCCCTCGGGCGCGAACCCCGGCGCCGCGCGCAGGCTCTGCATCGCGGCCTCAGGGTCGATCGTCATGAGCTGATGGTTGCCCAGCCAGCTGGTGGTCAGCAGCGGCAGCTGCTCGTCTGGCGCCATGTCTAGCAGCTGCGCGCCGCTGCGGAACGAGGTGGACATGGAGTCACCGCTCCCTCCGCACGGGCCGTCCGACGACCCGGTTGACGAGTGCTCGCCTGCACGCACGCGGTGGAGTGGACAGAGTGTTGTTCTGCTGAAGTTGGTGGCAGCGACGCGACCTGTTGCCTCGCGTCAAGTCGGATGATGCACCACGCAGCGCCGAGCTCCGGCGCCGCCGCCGCCCTTCACTCACTGTGTGCACTGCCGCTGCGTCGTTCACCGCCGCCAGACAGCGTATCGGAGTCGCAGCTATGCGCAGACCGCGGGGCGCCCAGCGTTCCGGCGGGTGACTCCATCGCAGCTCGGTACGTTTTGAGAATGGCCTTGGCGCTGCAGCGACACGAGATGGGCTGGAAAGCTGTGACAGGCTGTGCAACAGGCACGGGCGGTGTACTTGAACGGCACCGACATCCCCACTGGCAGTACCTCAACCAACGGTCGAGAACCGGCACCCACCGCATGAGCCGCAATGCTGGGTCCTCCGTGAGCCGGTATTCCGTGACATCCTCGATAAACGACAGCTTTACAGCTTCGTCGCAGGTAGCTGAAAATCGCTTCAGCTGGTAGTAGCCGCATGTCTGGTTGAAGACGTTGAAAAAAGACGAGTCAAGCGTGGACTCGAAGTCCGCCAGCTCGCCGCCTTGAATGAAGCCCTCGCTGATGTCGGGCTTGTGCTCAAGTGCAGAGTATAGCGCCACTTCGTCGATCGCTTCCTTCACATGCGTACTGACTTGCATCCTGACTTGGGAACGCGCCGTCAAGGCGCTAACGCCAGCGAGTCAGGGTCGCAACGTCAGCCGGGGTTTTGTCAAAGGCGAGAGAGCGCGAGCGAGCAAAAACAATCCTCTGCTTACAAACAAGTATAAGTATGCTTGTGCAATCCTTTCGCCTTTCGGCGTCTGCATCTCATCGCGGCGAGAGTCAGAAAAGTTGCGGCGCTTGACGGACGGAGATTCGAGAACAAATCGGACGACATATCGCAGGCGCGTGACGCCGATTGGCGCGCTTGAATTTGCGCAAGCGGCGGTGTTTATTAATCGGTCGTTTGTGTTTCTTGTGCTTGCTTTTTCACGCTGCCAAATTCTCTCGTCGGCCGACTGTAGAGTCGTTCCCGCAGCCTCAGGCTGAGCGTGCGGCAACCCGGTCGGACTCCTCTGGACCTTCACCGGTTTAACGCATCAAAGATGTTAATGCAGCGATTTCGCGCAAACTCCTTCTTCACGTTCGGCACGCTTGGCTTTGTGCTCTTCCTAGCGGCCACGGCGCTCGCCGCAGTCGCGGCGAGCAGCACGTACTGGGCCACGAGCGCCAACAGCCACATCGGGCCGTGGCGCGCGTGTGGGGTGGACTTTGCCGCGCAGACGGGCTGCGACAGCACCTCCTCCGCAAACTTTGGCGGCAACGACGAGCGCTTCGCTCGTCTGAAGGGCGTGCGCGCCCTCACCATCATCCACACCATCTGGTGCGGCGTGGGCGCGCTGCTCAGTCTGCTGATCGCCATCCGCAGCCGGCGGCCGACGCCCGGTGTCGCCAGCACGCCGCTGCTGGCTGGCATCACCGCCGCCTTCGCGGGCACCCTCGCCCTCGTGCTCTTCTACACCATCAAGGAGGACTCGTATCTGTCCGTCGCGGGGGTGGAGTACGGTTGGAGCTGGAACCTGGAGATCGCCGCCACCATCGTCGCCGGCGTGGCGGCGATCCCTTTCATCCTGCTGGTGCAGTTCGCCTGGGAGATCGTGGTCACGGAGGCTGGCGGGGACCAGTACGTGCCTCGCGAGGGCGTCTTCCTCACGCCAACAAGCCGCAAAGCGTTCGTGTCTGTGGCGTCGCCGTCGATCGGGGGCTTCTAAGCCGCGGGCAGCGTTGCTATGGTGTCTTGAAAGCGTAATTGACAATGAGGGAAATGAGGGAGTTTCGCGCTGCCACAGCTCAGCCGCTGCAAGTGTGCTCTGCTTCGGTTCCGCAGACGGTCTGAGGAGCAGCAATTGATAGTGTTCAAGTTCACTGTTTGGTGGCATTGGGTCTTGGTCTTAAGACGCGTTTACACGCCCCGGTGCGCAGTGCATCCCTCCGCTGAGCCGCACAATTCGAGGATCCCGACCACGGCCACCCCTGCTGCACACTCCCTCACAACGCATCGCCCCCAATGTCGCCATCTGGCTCAACTTGGGTGCTGGATGGTTTTCGAAGGAAGCCGTTGGAGTTCGCATCGTGTCTGGAATTACACAGGCGACAAAGGCAACAGCTCGGTGCTGAGCCGCTGAGCGGTGCTGCGGACAAGAGATCTCAGCGCACAGCACACCTTCAAATGCACGGCAACGAAAGTCGGGATGCACAATGAGTGAATTACGGTTGCGGCGAATCACGTCGTGCGTTCACAACACCTGTCTCGAGTGTGTCCAGCGTCCATCGTTCAGGTCGTCGTTGGGAAGATGCGATGACATTCTGCTGCAGAGCTCGTCGACGCGATTCAGCCTGCACGCACCGCACCACCTTGTACCACCTCTCGATCTGATGATTCAAATCAATTGCAGAAACATGGCGGCGATAACGAGCGCAGTGTGCCGCAAGGCAACCGCTCGTGTTGCCTCGGTCGCGGTTCGACGTGCCCCGCTGCTGCTGCTGCCGCGATATGCGAGCTGTGCGTTCAGACGCATCACCTCGACAGCCCCTTTAGCAGGACATGGGGGAACCGACGGCGCGTCGATGCAGGAGGCCGAGAAGGAGATAGCGGCCGCACAAGTGGACGTGCGCGCGGCGATGGAGCAGGGCCTCTTTCAGACGGCTGCAGAAGCGGCCGAATCATGCACCCAGCTGTGTAGCAACTACTATGGCGACGCGCACCCTGCCACAGCAAGCGCCTTCAACAACCTGGCGCTCGCGCAAAAAAACTTGGGGTTGCTTGACGAGGCGCTCGCCAATTACGACAAGGCGTTGCGCATCTATCGAACGGCTCTTACAGACGACCACATGAGCACGGCCGCCTGCTATCTGAATATAGGGCTCCTGCTGCTGGCGCTGGCGAGCAAGGCGAAGGGCATGGCCCGCATGGATCACATCGAAAACGCAAAGCTGAACCTGGAGCAGGCGCACGCCATCCGCAGCAAACTCCTGGGGGACAGCAGCCACCCGCAGGCGCTGACGGTACAGCTGCATCTCGCCGCCGCCGCGCGCATGCAGAAGCGGTACCCGGATGCGGAGCGCCTGCTGCAGGACGCAATCGCCGCACTGCGCAAGCGCGAGCTGGGCGGCCTCGGCACGGCCACGGGCCTCAATAACCTGGGGTTCCTGTACAAGGAGATGGGCCAGCTCGCGCGCGCCGGAGAGGCGTACGAGGAGGCGTGGCGCATCCGGGAGGGCAAGCTCGGCCTGCGGCACCCAGACACGATAGCGGTCATGCACAACATCGCAGAGCTGCGGTTCACCGCAGGGGATGAGGAAGGGATGAATGCGATGCGGCAGGAGATTCTGCGTCGCTTCGGCGAGCCGGCGCAGCAATCTGGCGTGGCCAATGCAGGCGCCGGCAGTGCCGCCGCTGCCAGCGGTAGTGGGCTCGGTGGGGCTGGGTCACCTTCTAGTCGGGCTGCCGCTGCGCAGCCCCGAACACGCGACACATCCGATCTCAGCGAAGGGTGACACGTGGCGAGCGGGCTTCTTCGAACTTATCAGAGTGCCATTGCACGCCGACGTCTTGTCGTTGGCTACCGATCGCTGTCGACGTCTGGTCTGCGTAGCACACCAGCACGGTGGCCCGAGCCCATGGGCAGGCTCCGGACAGCCTTTTGAACACACCGAGCTCGCGCGTTTCTAGCACATCCGTGCTAATTGTACCGCAGCGTATCAAGATCTTCAGCCACTTGTATCGCACACTCGTTGAATCCGAATCGCACAGCACTGCGCACGGTACGGCATAAATGCAGCCTTGGCTCGAACAACAAATAGACGGAACCTTTCCCGAGCTCGAGCGTCAACTCCATCGTGTTAAGAAGCTGCTGTTCGCCGTCAAGCTTGAAATGCGGCAGCTTCGGCGGCAGCATCCGTGGCAGCGTGCTACGCTCTCAAACTGGTCGTGCGCTCACGACGCCAGTCCGCGTAATACAGCACGCAGTGGCGATGCGGGCAGGCAGGCGCTTACTCGTTGAGCTGCGCATGCGCGCCCCCAGGCTACAGGCGGGCGCTTACTCGTTGAGCTGCGCGCCCACGGGGTAGCTGGAGTCGGAGAGGATGCCGCACAGGCCGCACACCTCGATGGAGGAGGGGCCGCCGGAGCATCCGTCGCCGTCCCCGGGGGTGGGGTCAGTGCCGCAGGGCTCGCCCTGGGGGGAGCTGCCGTAGCGAGCCACGCGGATGTAGCCGTCCTCGCCCCAGCCGGCGCCCCTGCAGGTGGAGAACCGAGGCGGGAGCGGAAGTTGCGGCATAAAGGTGGGGCGTGGCGGGGCAGAACGGTGGGTGCCAGCGGTTCGACAGGAGGTGTTGGCCAGCCGTGAAACGCGTGTGACGGCCGCAGACAGGCCATTTGAAGACAAGATCACCGCAAGACGCCGGCACAACAGAGCGAGGGCATGCGAAAGGCATATGCACACGAGCTCACGCCCCAGTCGGGCCCCACGGGCGCGAGACCAAGTCAGCACAAGCAGAAGCACAGCCCTGCATGGCGCACACAGCAGCTCCAGCGGCCGACGCACCAGCTGTTGCGCACGAGGTAGTAGTCGAGCTTGCTGGTGGCGTCCGTGCCATAGCCGACGAGCTGGATGGCGTGGTCCACGTCGGTGCCGCAGTCGGACGAGAACACACCCGAGTCGTAGAACTGCCAGGGCTGCAGGCGGGGACGCGGAGGTCAGTGAAAAAACACAGAAAGACAGGGGGAAGGTTGAGCGAAGGAGTTGCCAGCCGCCCCGACACTCAAGTATGGCAGCACCGCCTTGCCCCTCAGAAACCAAGTGCGGCAGCGCGCCACGACCGCAGGAGACCCGCACACGGCTGGCAACAGGGCGGCAGCTTGCGACACAACGCACCTCCGCATCAGCGCTGATGGCGACGGGGCCGACGTTGGCGATAACGTTCATGATGGCTGCAAGGAAGGAAGGCGAGAGGGAAAAGGGGACCGACGGTGTGGATAAGGTACCGCGTGGACGCTGGCAGCAGCGCTCCGGCACGAGCGGGAGCGCATGCAAGGTCGCCATACGTCTGATAAAACACGAGCGGAACACCGGGGCAGGTGGGCGGCACACGGCAAACACGCAGCTCCGCCCGCAACCAGGCAGGCAGCACACTTGCGGTCAGCATCGGCCCCGCACACACCCGGCAGCAGTAGCACCACACGTTGCCCTGGGCATCGGCCCCGCACACGCACCGGAGTAGTTGTTCGGCGGCAGGAACACGTAGCCGGTGATGTTGGCCACGGGGTGGATCTTCTGGCGGTTGCAGGAGCCCGTGCTGGCGGTGTAGGGGTCTGCGAAACGGGACGCAAGAAGGAGCCCGGGGGCAGGAGAGAAAGGGTTGATCGTGCGGCCGAAGCACACTCCGCGGCCGACACCGCCCGCCACCAGCTGCAGCCGCAGCGCCCGCGGATGTCGTTCTGCAGGCGCGGTTGTCCCTCGCCACTCCTCAGACTAACGCTGACAGTGCCAGGAACGCCATTCCCCCGAGCCCTCAACCGCCGCACCACGCCGCCCGGCATACAGGCCCCCCGCCCTCAACCGTCCCAGGCCCGCCCTCAGCCCTCCCAGGCTGCGCACTCACAGTCCGCCTCGGTGGTCACACCGGCGTCCACGTAGTACTGGAAGCCAATCTGAACGGGGGGAACGAGAGGAGCGGGGCGGCACGTGCAAACGCGGTGAGAGCGCAGCTCTTGATCGGGCACAGCGCAGAGCTGAGGACGACGATGGACGACGAAGGCGCAGCGCGGTGAGGCCCCCGTGCCTCAATCCCTCAGCTCACCTCCTGAGTGGCGCCGTTGCAGCCGCCGGTGCCGCCGCAGCTGTTGGGGTTGGGCGCGCAGTCGATCAGCTCCTGCTCGGAGAAGGTTAGCAGCTTGCCGGTCGCGATGGCGACGGCAGACTCGGTGGTCTCCGCCGCGGAGAAGCTCCAGCAGCCGCCGCACATGCCCTGGTCCTGCAGCGCGGTGAGGTAGGGCGGGGAGAGCACACTGGGAGAGTGAAACACACGGCAAAAACACGACAAGTCCGCACGCGGGGAAAACTCCGCAGCACACCCGAATGCGGCTGCAGGCATTTTCCGCAAGCCGTTCCCGCGGCCCACAACACACCTTCACTGGCGTCACGACGCCCTTCTTGCGCCAGTCCACAGACGCCGGCAGCGCGGACACGGGCTGCAGCGTGGGGAGGTGCTCCTCCACGTTGAGCGCGTTCTGCTTGGCGGCCATCATGTGCGGCCCGGAGGGGTTGTACCCCCGGCCGACCACGCGGGCCTTGAACTCCTCGCGCCAAAGCGCAGTGAACTCGTTCACGCTCGCCGTCCACGTGCGCGCAGGGTTGGCGTTGTGCTCGCGGATGAACGCGAGGTTCGCCTCGAATGCCTCGCGGGTTCCGGCGTGCTTGCGCCCACCAGTTGCGCGGCCCTCGAAGATCCAGTGATCGTAGCTGTACTCGGGGCGGTCCTTCAGCTCATCCCACTTGAGACCGGCGGCAACACCCGCCGCGGCGGCGAGAAGACCGAGCTTGAGCATCTCGAACCTGACTTCGATGGGTGCGGAGAGGTTCGATGGGTGTGGAGAGGAGAACGGCAGGAAGATAACCCGCGTATTCGTTACTGCGGCCAAGCGAAGCCCGCGTTTCGTGGGTGGGCAGCTCAAAACGAGAACCGGCGGACAACACTCTCGAAGTGGAATGGCTCTGGGCAGACTGACGGATCCCTCGACGATGAGAGAACAGCTCACGAAGATCGCCGCTATGCAAGAAGTACTGCGATTGTGGGTATTCTAATCATATCAATGCACTGAACACCGCTCTAATCAGAACCTGAGTGACGTGCTACGCCCCTGACAGCGGGCTTGATACCGCCCTCGCAGCCGTACTGCACGCTGCAGTGCAGTGCTGCGCGTCCAGCGATGGCGCTCGACACGATAGACGAGGCGCTGGATGACCTGGAGGCAGATTCGGAGGGAGACGGCGAGGATGTGCCGTGGGAGGCCATTGACGTTCTGGTGCGAGGGGCCCCGCTGCTCAAGTTTGGCCGCATCGGTGACCCGCACTTCCGCCACTTCTGCCTCGACACGAGCTGCGAGTTTCTCATGTGGATGACTCACAAAAAGAAGTCCGCTGAGTCACGCGTGCGCCTTGCCTCCTGCGAGCTGCGCGAGGGCCAGACCACCGACGTCTTCAAGCGGGCGCGGCGAGATGATCTCCTGGACGTATCGTTCTCTCTCATCTACGAGGATCCGAAGCGCAAGGGTCAAAAGCGCACGCTGGACCTCGTGTGCAAGGACCGGCGCGAGTACGAGATCTGGACGACGGCGCTGCGGTGCCTGATCCAGGGCGCGCTGCCTGCCGCGCTTCTGGAGGCGCGCAAGCGCACGCTGTGGGCAGACATCCGGACTGCGGAGGCCGCCTCCGCCGCCGCGGTGCGCAAGACGAACCTGAACATCTCCAGCGACCTGAAGAAGCGGATGAAGGACACGAACGACGTGTACGCCTTCGGGGCGGGCACGTGGGGCGAGATCGGCGTGGGGCACGAGGGCGTGCTGGCCGTGCCCACCCTCGTGCCCTCGCTGCTGGGCAAGGCCATCCGCTCCGTCGCGTGCGGCCTGCAGCACGCGCTGGCGCTCAGCGAGACGGGCGAGTGCTTCGCGTTCGGGCACGGGGGATCGGGGCGCCTCGGCACGGGCACGACAGAGCACGAGCTCACGCCGCGCCTGCTGGTGAAGCTACAGGCCGGCACCGGGCGGCGCGAGCCCCTGCGCTTCCGCACCGTGGCGTGCGGGGACATGCACTCGCTGGGCGTGGGGCTGGAGGGCGAGCCGTACGCGTGGGGATGTGGCTACGCCGGACAGACGGGCCTGCTGTCACGCCATGACGTGCTGGTGCCGACGCAGATCCCCGTCTTTGTCAACGCCGCCGTGACGCTGCCGCTGTCTGCGGCCACTGGCACGCCGTCCGCAGGGTCGGCAGTGAGCGGCGGTGCGGCTGCTGCTGCTTCCGGCAGCGCTGCGGGCGAGGCCGGGCAGGGGCAGCCTTTGGCGCCAGCCCGCGCCCGCAGCGGCAGCACTGCGGCGCGCGGCTTCGGCGGTTTCGGCGGCGCGGGGCCGCGGGCGGAGTGGGAGGGCGCCACGCTGCACTGCGGGGCCCCGTCCTTCATCGCCGTGGCGGCGGGCAGCGGCTACTCTGCCTTCCTGGACACCTCGGGCAAGGTGTACACGTGCGGGTCGGGGGAGGGGCCGCTGGGGCACGATGCGACAGGCCTGGCTCGCATGCTGCGCCACACGGCGGCGGCGCTGGCGGGCGGCAGCCTGTCCCCCTCTGCGGGGCTGGCAGCGTCGGGCACGGCTGCAGGCACGTCAGGCACCCCCTCCGCCGCTGCCGTGGTGTGCAGCGCGGGCGTGGCGGACGCCGTCCGTCGCACCGTCTTCGGCGGCGTCGCTGCGCCGTCCTTCTACGCCGCGGCGGCTGCTCTCGGCGGCAGCGGCGGGGCGCACCCAGCAGCAGAGGTGCTGGCGGTCGCCTTCTCTCATGCTGGCGTGTGGGGCGGCCTGCCCTCTGGCGGCAGCGGCGGCGCGCTGGACCCTGGCTTCGGCGCCTTTGGGCGGTCGCAGGCGGGCGGAGGGTCAGACTCCAGCCTGCCGCGCGCAGGGGCCGCGGCCGGCGGTGGCGGCAGCGGCGGCGGCGCGGGTAATGTGCGACGGACAGACTCTGCCTCCACAGCAGAGGGCGCAGTACCCGGCGGGGCGGCCGCAGCACCCTTTGACGGCGACGGCGGGCACGGCATATTGGAGCCTGAGGCGATCACGCTCGGGAGCGTCGTCGCTGCGACGCTGAGTGCATTCGCCACGGGCGCCGCTGCAGCTGCAGGCGAGGCCACGCGGTCGCCTGCACCCTCGCCGCTGCTCCACGGCTCTGCCCCAGGTGCAGGCTCTGCTGCTGCCAGCGGCGTGTCAGGCCCAGCGGGGGCGAAGCCCGGCGCCGCTGCACCGACCCCTGGCCCTGCCTTCGCTGCGGACCTGCTGCTGCCTGTGCAGGTGTGCGCTGGGCTCGACCCCAGCAGGGAGCACGCGCTGGCCGTGGGCTGCGGCCCGCTGCACATGGCGCTGGCGACCTCCTCCGGCGCGGTGTGGGCGTGGGGCAGCAACGCGACTGGTGCTCTGGGCACGGGCGATCTGACGGACAGACGCTACCCCACGCGCGTTGCGGGGCTGCCGCGCGACGCTGTGGCGGTTGCATGCGGCGCCGCGCACACGCTAGCGCTGGTGGAGGACCGGGCCTCTGGCGTGCGCAGCGTATATGCGTGGGGATCCTGCCTGAGCGGCCAGGTCCCCTCAGACATCCTGTGCCTGCACCGCAGCGAGGACGCCTCCGCCGCTGCCGCTGCGGGCACGGGAGGGGGAGGGGCTGCAGGGGCCGCCGCCTCTGCAGGCGGCCTCGCCTCCCCGCTACTCTCCCCGCTGGGTGGGCCCAAGGCAGTCAGCGTGATGTCTCCGCTCTCCGTCGCCGCAGGAGGGCTCGCGAGCGGCGCCTCCGACCTGGGAGCCGCTGACGCGGATTTTGACGCCAGGGGATCGCTCCTGCGGCAGCTGCAAGCCGCATCCGGTTCGGACGGCACCGGCGGCGGTGCGGCGTTGCTTGGGGACCTCGTGTGTCTGCCTGCCGACGCCTCCCCGGGCAACGGCGGCTTCAGCGCGGGCGCCACAATCCCGCCGGCGAGGCTGCCGGCAGAGCCGTCCGCCCTCGCGACGCCAGCGGATGCGATCGCTTACTGCACGCTGCCCCGCCTCATTGACCTGCCCACCCCGCCGCTGCCGTCCCTCGGAGTGCCTGCCGGGCCGGCATCCGCTGGGGCGCCCGCAGGGTCAACTAGCGTGGGTGGGGCCTCTGCCAGCGCGGCTGCCAGCGCGGCCGCCAGTGCTGCTGCGGCCGCTTCCTCCACCGCTTCCGGCGGCGGCGGCGGTCGAACCTTCAGCTCGGCAGGCCCCGGCGGGTTGGGCGGCGCTGCGGGCGAGGCAGGCGCTGCGCCGCCCGCCCCCCTCGCGCCGCGGCACCCGCTCCCAATCGCCATCGCCGCGGGCGCCTTCCACAGCGCCGTGCTGACAGACGACGGGGCGCTGTACGTGTGCGGCGACGGCGGCAGCGGGCAGCTCGGCATCACGGCGGGCAGCGGCGTGGTCGAGTCGTGGCAGCGCGTGCGCAAGCACCGCGTAGCAGCCGCCGAGGCGGCGGGCGGGGCTGCCGCGGGCGGCGGGGGCGCGGCCGGCGGAGCGAGTGGCAGCGGCGGCGGCGGGGGCGTGAAACGAACGGAGAGCATCGCGGGGCGAGGCACCACCCTCATGAAGGGTTCATTCGCCCGCTTCAGGTCCTTCCAGGGCGGCACCGGTGGCGGGAGCGGTAGTGGCGGCGGCGCGCCGTCCCCTCTTCTGTCCCCGCAGGCGCAGGGCACGCCCCGCACGGCAGGCAGCGCCGCGGCTGCCACGTCGCCGCAGCCGCAGGCTACCCCTGTCAGCGCCCGAGGGGTCGGTACCCACCCCGCCGCTGGCGGCAGCGGGGAGTCGCCCCCTGCCGTCGCGTTGACGGGGCGCGCTGCCGCTGGGTCGGAGTCCACTGTCGGCACCGTCGGCAGCCCTGGCAGCGATGTGGAGGCCCCGCCCTCCCCCGTGAGCCTGGGCTCACCAGCGCTGCGGGGCGCCTCCGGCAGCGCAGCGAGCGGCGCTGGGGCCGCCGCCGCCACCAGCAGCAGCAGCAGCGCACGGGCGGCTGTTGCGGCCCCCCTGGACTCCCCGCCGGCCACCGCCCGTCGCTTCGGCGTGCCGCCGCTCGCCGCCGTCGCCGTGGCAGAGGGCGATGCGCCTGCTGCAGGTGCGGGCGACTCCTCGACTGACGCGGCACCCGCCGCCGCCGCGCAGTCTACCGCCGCTGCAGGCGCTGCCGCCGCCGCCGGTAGCGCGCGGTCGGGGCTACTCGGCGTCAGTGCGGGCACTGGCAGCAGTGGCAGCAGCAGTGGCAGCATGCGGCCGACATCGCCGTCCGCGTCCGCCCTTGCAGCGGGCGCGGCAGCGCTGGCAGCCGCGCCGGCGCCCATCCCCGCACACGCGTTGCCGCGCATTCGGGACGTGCTGGCGGCGCAGCAGCTGCAGGCGCAGCAGCAGCCGCACGCCGGCATTTTCGGCCCGCCCTCGTCGGCTGACGCGCAGCTGTCGGCTGCCGCCGCCGCCGCTGGGCGCGCAGAGGGCAGCAGCGTTGAGGGCGCCGGTGCTAGCGGCGGTGGCGGCAGCGGTGAGGACGAGGACGACCTGCGGCCGCGCAGCCTGCTGCTGGGCGGCGTGTACGGGCTGCCGTGCGGCTCCGAGGCAGCGCTCTTCGATGGGGGCACCGGCGCCGGCGGCAGCGGGGGCGACGGCTTTGGCGGCGCGGCAGGGGAGGAGGATGGCGCGCCCACAGGAAGCAGCCGTGGCGGAGGAGTCGGCGGCGGCCACAGCGGCCCAGGAGGCGCCACACCCGGCGGTGCGGACGGTCTGTCTGTCGCTGAGGGCATCCTCCTGTCCATCTGCGGACACGCGCTGGACATACGGCGGCCGCCCTCGCCCTCCCCTGTGCCTGAGTACGCGTGTCGACAGCAGCAGCAGGCGGCGATGGCAGGCGGTGGTGGTTACCTGGCGGCGGCTGGGCTGGGGTCGCTGCAGCCGGGAGGGGACGGCGGGATGGGTAGCGGAGGCGGCGGAGGGGGCGGCAGCGAGGGGAGTGACGCAGCGGGTGCGGGGGCTGACCCCCTCGCAGCCCCCATGGATTTCCTGCTCTCCGCTGTGCTCGGTCCATCCTCCACCCGGGGCCGCGGTGGCGGCGATTCAGCGGCCTTCGGCGCCGCTGGGACAGGCAGTGGGATCGGGTTATCTGGCTACCCCTCAACTGCAGAGGGCCGCAGCCTGCTGTCCGCCTCCACAGCTGCGGCGAGCTCCGCTGTGGGCGTCTCCTCCTCCGCTGCGTCTGTCCTCCACAGCGGCGCCCAGGGCGCTGGCAGTGCCTTCGGCCCCAGCAGCCCCGGGTTCCAAGCTGGAGGCGCCGCGGCCGGCGGCGGGGCCGCCAAATCGTCTGCCGGTGGTGCGGGCGGCGCGCCGCCCGCAGGCGGCGCTGCGGCAGTCGCAGCCGGTGCAGCAGCGGGCTACGCCGGCGCGTCTGGCGAGCAGGCGGACGCCGCCCCGCTGCCGAGCACCCTGCCCTACGGCCCCCTGCCCGTCGTGGCGCTGCAGCGCAAGGAGGTCCGCTCCATCGCCTGCGGCTTCGGCTTCACGGTGGTGACTGTGGCGACGGAGTGGATGCGGGACGACGAGACGCCGAACTGCATGCGCTGCGAGCTGCCCTTCACGCGGGTGACGCGCCGGCGGCACCACTGCCGCAACTGCGGCGGCCTCTTCTGCGACCGGTGCAGCTCGCAGCGCCTGCCGCTGCTCAAGCTCGGCCACATCGAGCCGGTGCGCGTGTGCGACGGCTGCTACCTGCGGCTCGTGCAGGAGTAGGCGACGGCTGCCCGGGACGGGAAAAGTGTCATTCCAGTTGCGCCCATGGCCCTCGCTGCTCCTATCGAGCACGTAAGCGTATCCCACTCAATTCTTGTGTGAGGGCTTCACATTGCCAGTGAAGGAGTTGGGTGCTTTCCGATTTGGACGACCCCGGGCTGTCGTCAGTCTCGAGCAGCAGCGGGACGCAAGAGGACCACTGCTGAATCGAGCCAACAACTTGAAGTTGACGTCGACGACCGCCGGCGATCCAATTCCGAGTCGATGCGCTGACCCCCGCGTCGACGGCCTACAGGAGGCCTTGGGCTGTTGCCCACACGGTCACCACGATCCCGATGCACGCGCCACCGCCGGCGTGTGCCACTGGCAGTGGCCGGACGTCACGGTGTGAAGATTCTGCAGCGGATTCACCGTTGTTTGAATCTCGCGCAGTTCTTGCTGTCGAGATACACATCAGGCTCGATAGTGATGCTGCTTTGGTGGTTTGGTATTTCTTGCATGATTTCCACTGGCAGTCGGACTCAGCACATCATGATCAGAGGGCGTCCCGAGTCTGCCGAGCGCGAATTTTGAAGTGTATCTCATGCTGCGACCGCACTCTTGCGCCATCGGAGCTCGTATCAGGCTGTTCTTCAGTGCTTGTTCCGGTATCACGGATTTGGAGCCGCGCTTTGGGCCGTTGCGCACTCTCCGTCGACGTCGCACTTGTGCGAATCC
>Ga0208629_100795_pt1 | contig 14029 bp, 5 predicted proteins | sample LakWasMet19_HOW5_2_FD_183865 | JGI IMG/M metagenome (GOLD analysis project Ga0208629, IMG submission 183865) | Freshwater sediment methanotrophic microbial communities from Lake Washington under simulated oxygen tension - Sediment Metagenome... | ecosystem: Environmental > Aquatic > Freshwater >...
AGACACTAACGGGACTCTGGCGCGCGCTCTCCGTATCGCAGAGATTTCATTTCAAGCTGAGTGGCATTCAACCTGCCACGCCCCGCGCAGCGTCCAAATTGTCCGTCAACGGCTCTGTGCATCATTTACCAATGCGAGTCGCGTAACTCGCCGTTTGCAGGGTTCCGACACACTTGACATGCTATGATCGAAGGCGAGTGGAAATCAACAAGCCTTGTTGAACAAGGTGAGACTCTGAGTCGGGTTGGAGCGCACTTTTCAGTTTTCTTCGAAAGTTTGCACCGTTGCCATATTTCATGGTTATGGCCGCTACGCTATCATATGATCGCTCGAGCGGTTGATTTCGAGCTTCACGTCCGATGCCAAAAATATTGCAGTGAAAAATCGCAATTGCAGAAACCGTCGCACAAGACGCACAGACACATTGGGGGGGTCCGCCCCCTTATGCCCTCACTCCCCCCCTGTAAACCCTCATCATCCCACGTTTGATTTTGTGCTTTTTCGACTCCAACGAGCCGTTTGTAAGGTCACTTTTTGCTGCCAGTGCCAGCTCGGCTACTTCCCAACCGTGGCAAGGAATTTGGCGCGGCACACATCGTTCGATGCTGTAATTCATAATTCTTCCCTCCCGGTTTTTTCTCAACGAGGGGCTACAACAGCTGTGCCCTGGGGTTATGTGCGCAGCCACCTCCAAGATCGTGCGAGACTCACGGTGTGGCTAACTGAAAATGGAGGTGGGACTTCAGATTGGAGTGCTTCGGCAACCTGCGACAACCTGATCCGTAGAGCGCCGCTGCCAACTGTCGTGCCCCCCTCGACACCGATCCAAATGACACCGCCTAGCCGTCTCACTGTCGCAAACGCCAAATGCAGGCTCCGTCGTTTCGCGTTGGCGATTGGGTGATAGGTACGTGGTCACAGGGGGGGTAAACGAACAACCGTTGGCGGTGAGCTGCACGGGCACACACTCTCTGGTTTTTCACTCGTCGGCGGATTCCTGCAGCCTACGGCCGACATCCGGCTCGCATCATGTACATCGGCTTCACTGACTTCACCCCCGGTGTCGTATTCTATGGGCTTCAAATGACACGCCCGATCGGTGAGCTGTTGACGCCAGGCGCACTGCTGTCAGCTTTAAGAGAATCTCGCTTAGCCGTCCCCATACTGATCAGCCGATTGGCGTTGCGGCACTGGCAGTTTGTCCAGCAGACGGGCGGAACCGTCGCAGCCACGGCAGCGCTGTTTTCCTCGCACGGTAAAGCGCCGATGGATACTGCCCCACTGCTCGCGGCGTTCGCAGAGGGCATTCGTTGCGCAGCATCCTTGCGTGATGAAGCCCGAACGCATTTGCATTTGCGCCCCGCATCCCGCTTCCCCCTTGATTGCCTTTCGTCACGCTTGTAGCTGCCATTGACCGCACTGCAGGCAAGCACGACGGGGTTGTGAATGAGCGGAGGTACTTCACTGCGCGCGAGAGGCACGGCACGTTCGCGCGGCTCGAGCAGCTTCAGGCTGTGCCGCCAGGCTTTGTACCACCATACATCCCGCGTCCCGCCAGCGCGGAGGCAGATAGCGCGGCAGCCGCGCGCGCGGCAGGTGCAATTGCAGCGGGAGCGGGTGGGTCTGCGGCCGGACCCGCACGTGCAACAAACGGCACAGGCGCTGTGGGAGCGAGTTCCAGCAACTCCTTGCGGCAGTATCCTCCGGAGCTGTCGGGTCACAAGCGCCGCAGACCTGACTCGGGTACGGACTCAGAGTCGGGGACTTGTCTGCCTACGTCTCACTCTGAGGCAGCACAGCCGAAGGACGCGGCTGTGCAAGGTGCCTCCTCAACACCGGCGGCGTCAGCAGCAGCTGCGCCAGTAGTATCGACGTCAGGCTCCAGCAGCAGCGGAACAAGGGGCGGCGACTCCTCCTCCGCTGTCCACGCGATCCCGTCCTCGACGGCGCCACCGCACGCTGCAGCTGCCGTGCTCACCCGATCCCACTCGTCAGACGACATCATCGTGTTAGACGACCAGGACGAGGAGGAAGAGGAGGAGGGGGTTGTAGAGGGTGGGGTTGCAGTGGGTGGGGGCGACGATGGAGGCAGCGTGAGGGGCGAGCCTCACGCGCCCTCTGTCCCCAGCGCACAGTCGAGCAGCGCCCAACCACATCCGCTGCACTCCGCGCAGTCGCGGTCGCCACAGCCACACCCAGCTTTGCCCCCGGAGTCCACGGGAGCGTTGCGAGGCTCGCATCCGCGCAGTAGCGGCAGCAGTAGTGGCGGCCAGCCTGCCAGCCCGCCCCGCACGGCTGCGGCCGCTGCGGTCCATGGCAGCGGCGTTGTCAGCAACGAGCTCACGGGTCGCAGCAGCAGCAGCAGAGACTCAGATGCCTCCACCCCCATCTCGACATCTGTCCCTCCGTCCTCCGCGTCACGAGGCATCTCTGCCAGTGGGGGCGGGGCCTCCGGAGGCTTGTCGCACCGTTCCACTGAGTCCCCGTGGACGACCTCTGTCGGACGTCACGCACCTGCAGCTGCTGCTGGCACTGCGCTTGCTCCTGCCTCTGCCTTGGGAACTTCTTCCGCTCGAGCTGGGCTAGCGGGCAGCCTCTTAGCTGCCGACTCCGCGACGGCGTCACGGCCTGCTGCAATGCCGGGCGAGCAGGCACAGGGAGAGGAGGATGAGTCCGAGCAGGACCAAGAGGACCAAGATGACGACGAGGATGAAGAGGAGGAGGAGGATGCCATTGACGCTTTGGCAACGGTCGTTGCAGTGATTCCGATCGAACCGTCGCTGAAGGCAGCTACTGGTAGTGCCACATCTAGCGCTGGTGCAGCGGCCGCGAGACCGACGACGGCAGCCTCAGCAGCAGCTGCGGTAGCTCCTCAGCCACCCAACAGCGCAGGCACAGGCAGCCGCAGCAGTAGGGTCAGCCGAGGCAGCAGCGAGACCGACAGAAGCTCGGCCGGCTCTGACAGCGATGGCGGGGAGTCTGAAGCCTCTGGCGCGGCAAGCGCGAGTGTGAGCCAGCCGGCGGGCTGGCGACAGGCTCTGCCGCCGCGGCGCGAGCGGCAAGGGTCACGTCTGCGCCGGGCCAGCGACAAGCTCGCGGCCTCCATCCTGGGGGCAGTGAGGGACGAGGGGGAGGAGGGGTCGGGGGTCCGCAGCTGGCGGGGTCAGCAATTGCAGCAGGTTATGGCTGTGGACGAGGCAAGTAGCAGCAGTGAGGTGGAGGTGGAGGAGGAGGGCAGCAGCCGCGAGGTGAGGGGCGGTAGCGGCGACGCCTTCCCCCTTCCGCCCCAGAGCGAGGACGGAGCTGCCCCAGCACCGCCTGACGACTTCCCTGCAGCGCAGTCGGCTGAGCTGCCCGCTGGGCGTGGCCGCGGCCGAGGGAGGGGGCGCGGACGGGGCCGGGGCCGTGGCGGTGTTGCTGCTGCCGGGTGGGTTCCAGGGGCGAGCGCTGATGCAGGCGGAGCCGAGGAGTTTCCAGCCGCCCCTCGGGGCGGCAGGGGCAGAGGCCGGGGTCGGGGCGGCAGGCCGCCAAGGCACGTGGCGCTGGCAGCTGAGGCGGCCTACCTGATAGGGGGGCCGCTGGCAGGGGGCGGGGCCGAGGCCATGGAGGGCGAGGGGATGGGTGCAGGTGCAGCAGGTGCTTCGGGGACGTGGGGAGCCCGAGGGACGGGCCGAGGCCCCGCGGTCGCTCCTCGGGTGACCCGCTCCGGTGTCGGCGACCGGTACGGAGATGCCGGGGGCGCTGCAGCAGCGGCCGGCTCGGGGCAGCCTGTCGGCAGCGCAGCTCTCTCTGCCGCGGCCCTGCAGATGGAGCTCGAGCGGAAGGACGCCAGCAAGTCGGTGTGGGAGGCGCTGCAGCTGGCGGACGGGGTCGTGCCCCCGGAAGCGGAGCTGGCGGGCCTCTGGACCCGCTACGCGCCCCTCGCAGCGGCTGCAAGGGACGTGTTCAGCGGCCAGGCGGCGGTTGCGGCGGCTGAGAGCCGGGGAGCCCCCGCGGCCCCGCACCAGTACGAGGCGCTGCGGCAGGCGCGCCGAGCTCAGGCCGCCGCAGCGCTCGCAGCTGCAAGCAAGCCCGCCCGATGGGGCCGCCTCTCCGCTGCGGGTGGCATCCCACCGGCCCCTCGCAACCTGGCCCTCGCCCTCAAGTCGCACGTGCAGACGCTGGCAGCCGTGCTGGCCGCCCAGGTGCAGGCGAGCGCCTCTCCTCCCGCTGACGCCGCTGCTGCCGGCGCTGAGGGCGCGCCCCTGCGGCGTGCTGTAGTCTCGCCCGCCACGCAGCTGGCGGCAGCAGACGGGGAGCAGCTGGCTACTGCGGTCGCTGGCGCCAGCTCTGCCGTCTTCGCTGCGTGGTTCGCCTCCATCAAGGCCGTAGAGCTGCAGCAGTGGGCGCTGGATAGCCTCCCGGTGCCTGTGGCGCTGCGGCTACTCAACGCGCTGCCTGTGCCGCGCCAGGCTGACATGCTGCTGCAGTGGCCGCTGCATCGCCTGGAGCAGGTGCCTCCCGTGCTCCTCTCAGCTACACTCGTCCACGCCCCGGTGCGGCAGCTGTTGCTGCTGCCTGCGGAGACGCTGCTCGCCCTCCCCGCCTCTCTGCACCTACACATTCTGCTGCACGCCTGGGAGGCGGGGATCCACATTGGAGCAGCAACCCCTGCCGTCCCGGCACCAGCAGGAGCCGGCGCTGGGGCTGGGGCAGGGGCAGGGGCTGGCGCAGGGGCTCGTCCCATGGCCGCGCCCGCGGCAGGCTCGTCCAACCAGCCCGCACACTGGCAGCAGCAGCAGCAGCATCGACCTGTGGGTGCGCAGCCCATGCTGGCTCGCCTCGACGGTGCGTGGCAGGCGCAGCAGCGGCACAGCGGTGCAGTCGCGACTGACGCAGATGGCGAGGAGGAGGAGGAAGAGGAGGAGTGGGGTGCAGAGGAGGGCGGCGGGGCCGATCGCGGGCGCAGCGCAGCGGCGGCGCGCCAAGCAGTGGGCAGCGTAGGGACGGCAGGCAGCAGCGGAAGCTCCGCTGGCGGCTTCGATAACTTCTTCGCAGCAGCCGTGACGTCGCCCGGGACACGTCCCGCCGCGTCGGCAGCGCCGGCTGTCGGCAGCAGCGCATCGAGCTCAGCATCGTCATCTGCTGGGCTTGCAGGGGCTGCGGCACCGCCTGTAGCAGCCCTCCCCGTCGCTGCTACAGACGCAGACGTCTGGCGAGCAGCGGTCAGTGCCGGTGCCCGCGGCGCCACAGGGGCCGCTGCCCCTGCGCCCTCCCTGTGGGCTGTGCTGGGCACGTATGATGCGCTGGCAGCAGCCCAGCAAAGCGCGCTCGGAGCGAACCGGCAGCCGCAGCAAGCACCGGGGCAGGCAGCGCCAGCCACGCAGAGCACGAGCCCTGCGGCCGCCGCTGTCCGTCCGGCGGGTCAGGAGGAGACTGCGCAAGCAACTGCGACCAAACTCGCGGCTGTCACGTCTCAGGCGGCCGCGACTGCGTTCTCGAACGTCCCTCCGCAGGCGAGTGGCGCAGCGCGGGCATTGCAAGCCGCGACCGCCGTCCCGTCCGCCGAGCCCGCCGCAGGCAGCGAGCCAGCTGCGTGGGCGCCCTTCGCAGGCGACGCGGCGGCAGTGCTGCGGGGTCTTGCGCAGCTGCGTGCGCGCTCGAGCTGCGAGGCCGATGGCGCTGCGGGCGCGGGTGGGGGCTCCGCCTCCTCGAAGGGCGCTCTGCTGTCGGGCCAGAAGAGGACATGGGCGGCAGCTGCAGCAGCCGGCCAGGGGCAGGCAGGAGCCGCACCCACATCCAGCTGTGCCAGCAGCCTAGCCGGCGCACACTTTACCGATGCCGATCTGGCTGGCCGGCCTGGGCCAGTCGGCGTGCCTCCACGCCTGCGGGGCTTCGCTGGCGCTGCTCCCAGCAGCTGCAGCGTCAGCCGCTCTGGTCTGCTGCGGGCTGTGTCCGACGCAGGCCTCACACACTCGCTCTTCGGGCCCCCCTCCGCTGCCACTCTGCTGACGGCGGTGGCCATGGCTGCAGGCGGGCTGGCGGCGGCCGCAGGAGGGGAGCCGCTCGGCAGTGCAGGTGCGAGCAAGCGCGCCGACGGCGGCGCCGGAGCTGGACTGCTCACTTCTGCAGCTGTGTCACAGCCAACGTCGGCAGCGGCGCCGGAGGCGGGCCCGGTGGCGCTGCTGCAGGGGGCGTTGGGGGCGTTCCTGCAGTCTGTGGCCGAGTACGCCGCCCTGCTGCCGCCCCTGCTTCTGTCCCCGAGTGCCGGCGCACCCTCTGCCCGTGGAGCTGCTTCGGCGAGTGCCGAGACCGCTGCAGGTTGCATCCTCGGCGCCTCTGCTGCCGAGCAGCGTGCGCGCTCGCAGGGTCTGCATGCCGCAGCGGCCGAGCAGATGCGTGGCCTGCACGGCCCCCACGCGGCGGCAGAGCCCGCTGCCGCTGCGGGCGCTGCGGTCCCAGCGCGTGCCTCGCTGCCGCGTGGGGCGGTGTGGGGCCAGCTGTGCCTGCCAGCGGCCCCCACCCCTCCTGGCATTGCTGCGACGCTGACGCCCTCTGGCGGAGTCGTCAGCAGTCGCGCTGGGGGCTCCTCTCCAACCCTCACGGCCGCCCCCGCTGCTCCAGCTGCTGTTGCTGCTGCCACCGCCTCAGTGCCCCTCGGCCGCCTCGGTCTCCGCTTCCTCATCCGCTCCGCTGTGCGGGATTGGCTGGCCTGCGGCGGGGCGCCCGACCACGACGATGCTGTTGACCTGCACAGCAGGCACGCGAGACGGCAGCGGCGCTGGGCCTCGCGTCAGCGCGCCCGCGAGGGACAGCAGGGCGAAAGGGGGGCGGGGGCGGGTGGGGGCGGCGGCTACGCGCAGTCTGGCGACAGCAGCGAGGGGGATGCGCTCGGCAGCGGCAGCGACTCTGACAGCTGGGGCGGCGGCAGCGACGGGGAGGCTGACGGCAGCGGCGAGCGCTCTGAGGGCGTGAGTGTGCGTGCCCTGCTCGCTGCAGCGCGGTCTGGGGGCGGCAGGCATCGCGGGGGCACGGGTTTCAGCGCAAACGAGGATGAGGAGGGCGGCGGGGACGCCAGAGCCGCTGCTGCTGGCGTGCGGGGGCGAGGCAGGGGCAGGGGGCGGGGGCGAGGGCGGGGTCGCGGCGCCGCCGCTGCCTCTCTCCGCGCGGAGGTCGGCGACGAGTCTCGTCTGCCCCGGGCCCCGCGAGGCAGGGGCGGCGGCCGGGGTGGCCGCACAGGCCTCCCCAATGGCCGGCCCCCGTCGGGCGGCTGGACTCCCGAGGCACTCGCTGCCGCAGCAGCCCGCGGCAGGGGCTCCGCAGGCGGGGCGGGCCCTCTCGGCCCCTCACCCTCTGCATCGCCCTCCTCAAGACTGCTCACCAGCGGCAGCTCAGACAGCGGCAGATCAGGCAGCGACAGCGATGAGGATGGGCCTGCCGCCGCCGCTGCGCCTGCTGCAGCCGCGGGCTCCACGGGTGCCTGGGGCGCTGCGGGCAGCGGTGCCACGGGTGCTGGGAGCGGTGAGCGCATGGTACCTTCCGTTGCCGCCGACGGAGCGGACTCCGACAGCAGCAGTGGTGCCAACAGCAGCAGCAACAGCAGAAACAGCAACAGCGACAGCAGAAACAGCAGCAGCGACAGCAGCAACAGCGACAGCAGCAGCGACGGCAGCAGCCGCAGCAGCTTCTCTGCAGCGGAGGTGGGGACGAAACCACTCACGCCCCCGCTGCTGCAGCCTACTCTTGCGGGGAATGGTGCAAGCAATACGCTGGGGCCTGCTGTCTCCACCGCCGCCTCTGGGCAGGGCAGCAGCCGCCTCCCCGCCGCGGAGGACGGCAGCGGGGTTGGCGGAAGCGGCCCGCTGCAGCCGACAGGCGGGGCAGCGCCCCCGGCGAAGCGCGCTGCTTTGGGGGGCGCGGGAGCGCTGCCAGCAGACATCCCAGGGGCGCCCGCCCCCTCGGCAGCAGCCGCATCGATGTCGCCGCTGCCCTCCGCCCGCACTGCCGCGCTGCTGAGCCTCCTTCCCTCGCCCCGCAGCTCCAGATGGAAGCCTGTCCCCCGCCGGACGCCCCGCCAGGAGCCGGCGGAGTGGCTGACGTTCAACCTAGCGCCCGCGCAGCAGCAGCTGCCGCCGCAAGTGCAGGGCGAGGCCGCGCCTGCCGCAAGCTCCTTCCCCGCGACAGCAGCGCTGGATGAAGCCCTCCTCGCAGCCGCAGCGATGCTCCGCATCGCCAGAGGCAACGTGCTTGCCCTCGCAGGGTATGCGCCCGCTGCGGCAGGGGTGCTGCCCCCGCTGGTGCCGCCTGGCAGCCGCCAGCGCCAGGCTCAGCAGGGGCTGGACGGTGCTGGCGCAGGCGCCGCGGCTGGGCCCTCGCGCGCCAGCAGCAGCGCCCCCGCGGCTGCCGATGGCTCCGGTCCAAGCTCCAGCGCTGGCGTGGCGGCCATGGCGGTGGACGGAGAGACGGGAAATGCCCCGGCTGCTGCCGGCAGTGGAGCCACGTCCGCATCAGCAGAGGAGGGCCCTCTACGAGCGGAGCAGAGGGGCGGCGAGGAGGAGGGCGACTCAGATGACCCTGCCGCTTTCAGCTGGTCGCTTGCGGCAGCGCGCCGCAGCCGGCCGCACGCCACTGGGAGCAGCCCGGGGGCGGCGGCAGGGGCAGACGCTGTGTGCGCCACGGCCCCTGCGCTCTGTGACGTCCTGGACTGGCGCGGCGCTGCCTGCAGGTTGGCTGCCTCCGTGGCTCGGCTGCGGGGCGGGCAGGAGCTGCTGCTGCAGCGTGCGCTGCGGGCGGAGGCCACGGCGAAGGCGGTTAAGAAGTGGATGCGGGAATCGGAGGCAGCGCTGCGGGGGGCGGCTCACCTGCGGGAGGTGGCAGGCCTACGCAGGCAGCTGACGGAGGCAGCGGAGCAGGCCCGGCAGCTGCAGGCCCAGGCCCAAGCTCAGGCTCAGACTCAGACGCATGCGCACAGGCCTGCGGGGGCTGGGGCTGCCGTGTCGGAGGCAGGCGCTGGCGCCCTGGGCAGGCCCGCGGCGGCTCCTCCTGCTGCGCCCGTGGCCGCCCTCGGCATCGGGGCTGCGTCACCAGCCGGCGCCGCAGCCCCTTACTCTGCGCAGCTGGCGGCAGCGCTTGTGCGGCGCGTTCCCGGCCTCGCGCCAGAGACAGCCCGCCAGATGGCTGTGGTTGCGCTAGAAGCGGCCCGCGACGTGCAGCAAGGCGCTGCTGTTGCAGGCGTCGAGGCGAGGCGTGGCGGCGTGTCGCTGGCCACGGGTGCGCAGCCTGCGCTGGGTCCGCCTCCCGGGAGCCACAGCGCCGTCCGCTCAGGAGCGGGGTCCGCTGGCGGCGCGGCTCCAGGCGCCCCGCTGGCAAGCTTGCAGCCGGGGGGCGCTGGAGGGGTGGTCGAGCCGACACAGGGTGGACAGGCGGGGGGCAGCCCTGCGCCGCTGCCGCGTTACCTTCCCGGCTCGGCAACCCAGGCTGGAGGGAGCGCGGCCACAGCTCCCGGCTCCTCCTCCGCCACCTCCTCCTCCTCGTCGTCGTCGTCTGCCGCCCCTCCGGCTGCAGCACGTGCAAGCATGGCACCTGGCGCCCGCCTCAGCTCGCTTCTCTACCCGCCGCAGCTGCTTGCAACCATTCTAGCACTGCCAGCCGACGAGCCCATGCGGCAGCAGGGACTGCACATGCTGCAGGTTGTGGATGCGATCAATGCGGCTGCGGCGCCCGGCGCCACGCAGCAGCATCGGCTTGCCGCGGCCCACCTGCAGCCGTCGGCGCATACTGCATTGCAGACGTTCTTGGCAGCCCTCGACCATCGGATGCGGCAGCCGCGGGCCGCTGCAGCCGTTGGAGCAGGAGCCGAAGCCGCTGCAGCAGCAGCAGCGCAAGGCTCGGCTGGTGCAGCGGTGCCCTGGGCGCTTCACCAAGCTGCTAGCGACCCTGACGCAGCTGCAAAAACATCGTCCCTGCTGCGGCTCGCGCCTCCCCCTCAGGCTGCCCCGCAACCGCGGATCGGCACCGCAGGCCTGACGCACGCCCCCGCTGCCACCACGGGAGCAGCAGGGCTAGGCGGCGCTGGCGGCAGCGTGCCCAGCGCGCTGGGGCTTGGAGGAGGGCACGCGGGAGCCCTGCCACCCTCGGCAAAGCGCGCTCGCACCGATGCGGCAGCAGAATCGGAGCCGCGGCCGGGCCTGCGTGGGCCAGAGGTGGTGCAGCCACCGCCGTCTGCAGTGGGGACCAGCGGGGGTGACAGCGGCAGCAGGCACGCCCCAGCGGGGGTGGCCAGCGGGTCTGGCGTGGGCGGTAAGCTGAGTGGAGCCGCTGGGAGCGCTGGCGTTGCAATTGATTTAGCCCCCGAGGGGGAGAGCGAGGAGGAGGAGGGCGAGGAGCAGGAGCAGGCGGGCACAGACAGCGAGGAGCTGCTAGCAGCCACCTCTGCGCTGCTGCCAGGGGCCGCCCGGCCCACAGGCGCTGGGAGGCCGTCTGCCCCTTCCTCACCCGCTGGCCCCGCTGCGTCGACCGCTGCCTCGCTGCAGGCTCCTGCCGCCGGCATACCCGGTCGCTCCTCCGCTGCGGAGCGGCCACAGGCAGCGGCGCCAGCGACGGGTAAGCCTCTCAAGAAGCTCCGCAGCGAGATGACCCTCTCTGAGCTGGAGGCAGCGCGGGCCCAGAGCAGGGAGTATAGTCGCCGGCGAAATGAGAAGGCGAAGCAGGCATCGCTGGCCCGGCTGGCTGCGGAGCAGCACATGCAGCAGCGTGCCGCATCAACTGCTGCTGCCGCAGGCCCCTCCGCCCTCCCCTCCGCGGCCCGTGCCCCGGGCGCTGCGGCAGCGCTGGCCTCAGCTGCTGGCGCCGGCAGCGCGTTCTCCGCTGCCGACATGCTAGCGGCACAGCGGCGGGGCCTCGGTGCCTCCGCCGCCCCGCCCCTGCTGCCCGGCCCTCGCGACGCGAGGCTGACCGTGAGGCCCCCCGCAGGCAGCGGGCTCCCCTCGCCGTGGCCGCACCTGCACGCCGGCGCCGCCCCTGCTGCCTCCTCCTCCTCCTCCTCGTCTGCAGCCGCAGCGCCTGGCGCGGGCGTGGGCGGGGCTGCGGCGGGCAGTGCCCGGCCATCGCTCGCTGTGCCGCTGAGCCAGCTGCCGCACCCGTCAGGCCGCATGGAAGCAGCCGTTGCAGCGGCAGGGGCTGCGACAGGGACGGGAGGGCTGCCTGACACGGGTCGCAGCCTGGGGCCTGCGGCCGCGGACGGATCCTCCGCCTCGAGCCCTGAGGCCGGCTCCCTTCTATCGACATCGGCGCCGCTGCCGTGGCTGACGCCGCGCCCACAGCAGCAGGACGCCCCAGGGCTAGCGCAGGCCCTGAGTGGGTCACCCTACCAGTGGCTGCAGCGGTCGCCAGTGGAGGGCGGCGGCGCCGCGTCGTCTGCCCAAGGCGTTATGGCTGCAAGAGTGGGAGCGGGAGCTGCGGTGGGCGCGGTGCAGCCCGCGGCGGCTGCCACTGGCCACATTGCTTCATTGAGCGGCTCCCAGCCGGCAGCGCCAGCAGCGATTCGAAGGCCAGCTGTCTTCAACTTGCAAGCTGCTGCGGCTGCCGCCGCTGCCGAAGCGTTGCAGCGCAGCCTGCGCGCACAGCCTTCTGCCGGCAGCAGCGCAGGAGCTGGGCCCGCCGGCCCTCCCCGATGAAGGCGCAGCCGAGGCCTCCCGCCTGCGTGGGCAGCGCCACCTCATTCCAGACCGGACCGGCTAGCGTCTGGAACGAGCGGGGTGGGTGGGTGGATGCCCCCTGTGCAGCCGCAGCCTGCACGAGGCACGCCGGATGCCTCTCGAGCTCCCTCGCCCTATCACGCGTTCTCGGAGGCGTTGGTGGCCTTATTCGCCTGCGATGGAGATCGATGCCTGCCCGCACCTCCGATGACCATGTCGTGCGAAGGAGCTCCGGAGGATCCTGGCCCGTGTATATATGCGTGGATTGAAGAATTAGTGTTCGAACCGATTGCAAGTCGATGCTTCGCCGAAGCCAGTCCTGCATACCTGATGTATGGTGAGTCGGCGACTCTCGAGGTTTGCACCGAACTCAGCTGTGCATTGCTCCCCACAGCGCGCTACATGTAAAGGCCTTTCGAATTCACACGATTGCGGACCCGCAAGGCGGCGGACGAGCGTATGTATGCACTGCTGCTGCACGATCGGCCGCGGTGATATCATGATCATGAGGCCGTTGTTGCTGGATAGCTGTAGCGCTAAGGGCCTGCGCCATGCCATGATGCATATGCATGCATGCACACACGCGCGTAAAAGTCGCCATGGCCAGCACAACTGTGCAGCAAGCGCACACACGTTCTGCGCACATGACCAGGCGTGATGATTCCACACTACAAGACAAGGAATGCAAGCGGCTGTTTGGCAATCACATGAGCACAAGCCCAGGCGGATGCGCGATGGATGGGCCGACGGCTTGGTGATGCACGTTTTTCAACTGTGTGTGCCGACTCTGCCGCGCCAAGCTGCAATCTTCGCTATCACCGTTGCCCCGTGTAACCTTGCTCATCAATATGAATTGGCAGAGTGTAGGGCGCATACGGTGCCCACTCGCAGCTCGCCCACCGCCGACGAGCGAAGCGGAAACATACACGCAACTTGAAGGCAGGCGGCGTGGCCGTGGCGAGGGTGTGCCGGTGGTGGGAATCAACCGGGCACGCTGCTGTAATGCAGCTCCAGTCCATGTTTCGCGAAGTGCCGACCGGCACGGGAGGTGCGATTGCGTTCGACAAGTTGGAAAAGCCCATCGCAAACACAACGCGCCCGCCGCCTCTCGCTCAGGGAGCAAGAGAGGAGGCAGCGCGTTGCCTGCAGCGAGAGTACGATTACCGTCCGCTGGTTGGCTAAAAGTCAGCAACTGCAGCCACTGTGGCACGGAAACGCTCTCGGGAGGTCGCAACTTGAAGCTCATCCGCGAGCGGACTGGATGTCGACGCCTGCTCGGATCCGCAACGCCCGGACCAAAAGCCATGGTACCTCAGCACATCCACGGTCTTGCGTTCGCCAACGTGCATCAGCGAGCAATGAATCGTCGCCCCGCACGGGCTGAGAGTTCAGAGCCTCAACGGCGTCCAACGGCCAGGATGCAGGCCAAAAGCTGGCGAGCGAAAGCACCCTCGCCGGTCGACGACGATGCACTGTGGTGCACTCAAGCAAGCAGACACGTGTCGTCGACGTCTGCTAGGTGCGACAACGATACACGCCAACGAGTCGACGGGCAATGGAGAGGTCCAGACTCCTCTGGGAATTGTTGAACGTACCGTCTGCTGTCACTTGAGCTGTCGCCCGTTTACGCGTCACAATCGTGCCAACGCGTTGTTTGGAGCTGCTGGTTGTGCCCGGCGCTGGTAGAACTGTGCTTGGCAAGCGCACGAGGAAGCATTCGTGTGCGAAAGAGACGATGATGTTTTCAAGGTCGCAAGCAGGGCTAGAGGAGCTTGTCGAGTCCCTCCGGCACTCTGTGATCAGCCACGGCGATGCCAAGCGTCGGCGCCTGGACGAAAGCAGTGGGATGCAAGTTCGGCATGCGCAACTAGCGCCGACGCGACTTGTCAGCAAACCGCCGTGTGGCCCTGCCGATCGAACGCCATTCGGAGGATGCGGAGCGCCTCTTTTCGGTGGTCGTGAGGCGTCAGGGAGCACCAAGGCTGCAGCCGTTTCCTCGATCGGCGCTCTGGCGTCGCAGGTCGCATCTGTTCACGTTGGAGCAGCGGGGTCCACTTCGATGTTGGCGTTCCGCGCTGCTGCAGCGATGGGCAGCGACGCACCGCCGTCGGCTGCCGCGCTGCGACCAACCAGCGGGCGGCACGCAGCCGCTGCGCCTTCGTCTTCCATTGCGTTGCTGCAGCAGGCGAGGGAGGAGGCGGCCCGGGGTGCGGCCCTCGGCGCGGCCATCGCCGCCGCCACGAGCGACGCTGCTGCCCTGGGGGCCCTCTCGACCCCCGAGCCCCGCGGGTCAGCGCGTTCACGCATGGCAGCGAGTGGGGCGGGGGTCGGCGGGTGGCGAGGTGTGGGCAGCA
>Ga0208629_100796_pt1 | contig 14024 bp, 14 predicted proteins | sample LakWasMet19_HOW5_2_FD_183865 | JGI IMG/M metagenome (GOLD analysis project Ga0208629, IMG submission 183865) | Freshwater sediment methanotrophic microbial communities from Lake Washington under simulated oxygen tension - Sediment Metagenome... | ecosystem: Environmental > Aquatic > Freshwater >...
CCATTTCGCTGTGATAGCCATGCCAAAACTCCTGACAAAAAAAGGACAGGATGCGACAGACGAAAATTATTTTATAGGCGGTACGGTTGAACGCTTACAAGATTTAGCTGTAGATACACATTCGAAGTGATACTCGGCCTAGAGCCCACCCTAAACTCTAATAGGTTATCGCCCCATAACCATCACTTTTAAGAAGCTCTGCGTCGGAGTCAAATCCTTCGCAGGCACTTCAGCAATTCTCAATTTAGCCCGAACCCTGGTAAAGTTAGCAGCCCACCTAGCTAATTCGGTTTTCGTCCCATGTCCTACCCGTTCGCTGTGTTTGAAAAATTTACCCAGCCGAGCTTTATCGAGCATCTCAAGTCAGTAATTATAAATTTAATATAATATATATAAATCAATTTGTTATATGAAATGACTGATTGCTTTTTCTAATTTTTTACGTAACCGTTCACGCCCTTGCCAAGCCAACCCAATTTATTAGAAAATGCGGCCATGTCAAAACCGGCGCTCGATCTTACGCAACCGGCTCCAAAGCCGCAAAGTCTCGAAGAAGCGCAGCAGCTGATTGAGTTGCTGTGGCAGTTGTTGGCTGACTTATCCCGGCGGCAATCTGAATTGGAAGAGCAATTGGCGACCACTTCGGAAAACTCCTCCCAACCGCCGTCGCAAGACAGTCCCAAACAGCGGGCGGAGCGCCTCTCGAAAAAGCCGAGCGGACGCATGAAAGGCGCGCAAGCCGGCCATGAAAAATACGAGCGGGCATTGTTGGACGAGTCGGAGGTCGATCGCATCGAACGTTATTACCCGCCCAGCCATTGTGCTTGTGGCGGTCAGGTGGTGATGGATGGCTACCGGCGGCATCAAGTATTCGATGTGCCGGAAGTCCGTTACCACGTGGTCGAACACCGCTGTTATCAAGGACGTTGCGCCGCGTGTAAAGCGCGCCAGAATGCCGCCTTGCCAGACGACGTGCCGAGAGGGCAAATGGGTCCGGGCCTGATCGCGTGGATCAGCTTGTTGAACAGTCAGTATCACTTGAGTCTGCGTCAAATCGAAAGTCTGTTGGCCGAGCAGTGGCAACTGACGTTTAGTTTAGGCGCCATCAGCGAAGCGCAAGCGCCGGTGGTCGGCTGGCTGCCGCCCGTCTACCAGCAGATTGGCGATCAGGTCCGCAGCGCGGGTCTGGCGCATACCCAAAGGGCACAAGCGCCGATGAAACCAGTCATTTCCGTGGCAAGAGTCGCTATTGGTTGTGGTCGTTGAGTACGCCGCAGGCGGCGTATTTCATGGTGCACTATTCGCGCGGCAAACAGGCGGCGCATGTGTTGTTGGGCGGTTCGAAGGCCTCTTGGTGACCGACCGTCACGGCGCCTACAATGATTATGATGCCGATCGCCATCAATATTGCTAGGCGCACATCATCCGCAACCTGGAGAAAATCGCCGGCCGGGTGGGTCAAGCCGGCCAAGACAGTACTTACCTGTTACGTTTGGCCCGAATGGTCGTCCACTGCGGCAAACGCTGGTAAGCCAGCCGATGCCAGTCGCTGTTGTACCGAAGGCGTCTGGAGCGCTTGCGACAGCATTTTCAGGCGACTTTGGAAGAAGCCGCGCAACGGAATGGCGATACACGCACGGGTCACGCCTGCCGTAAGCTGTTAGGTGACAGTCCGCGCTTATGGACGTTTCTAAAATATGACGGCGTGCCGATGACCAATAATGCCGCGGAGCGAAGCCTTCGGCCTTACGTGATTTGGCGGAAGATCAGTTTCTTTACGCAATCACATCGCGGCAATCAATACCGCCCGATGATGCTGTCCGTGATCGAAACGTGCAAGCGACTACAGATCAATGCCTATCAGGCGCTACGCACCATTTGCCAGCAAGGATTGAGCGCGGGACAAGTTTCCTTTCGCTTGCCGTTCCCCGCTTTGGTTTGCTTGCCTTTGGCTTCGGGGGCGTGAACGGTTACTTTTTTACCGCATTCATTGTGGAGTTCATAAAAAACACTTACTTTGGCTGATAAGTGCATAATTGTGATGAATAGTAAAAAATACAACCAGTTGTTTTTATGTGACTTTTCATTGATATCCAAATTGAGAATTGCTGAGCATCAAAGCATCATCTCCCGTTGAATCTGATTTGTGCAACAAAGCTTATTTGCACACAATCGTGCGTTAGCGATACTATATTACCTGATGGATGTCACGACTAAACATCTTTACCGTCCTCACTATAAAATGCCGATATACATAGGATCCAAAAACATTGGAGCTAACGTTTGCCGACAAGAAATTTCGTGATTTATGCCTAAACGAGTCACTTGCAATGCAAGTTTTAGGTTTTCCACTAGCTGAAAAATTAAAACGGCGTTTGGCCGACCTTGTTGCCGTGTCATTTGTGGCAGATTTATTCGCTCTCCCAGGACAACCACGAGAATTAATAGGTAATAGATCAGGCCATATAGTGATAGATCTGATCAATGGTCAGCAGCTTATCTGTCAAAGTGGTCATGTTAGAACTCCCTTGCTGCAATCTGGTGCTGTCGATTGGTCACGCGTTAGACGAGTCAAGATACTAGGTTTGGAAAACAGTCATGATTGAATTAACCCATTTTCTACCAGACTGGGCCTCTCCTCCTGGAGCGACTATTAGCGACATCCTCGAGGAACGTGGTCAGTCAGTTGCAGAATTTGCTAGTGCTATGGGAAATTCTGTTGATCATACTCTAAATCTGCTGAACGGTTCCGTGCGAATTACCAATGGCGTTGCCGATCAACTTGCGAAAACGTTGGGCATTTCCGCTGGATTCTGGCTATCACGCGAGTCTCAATTTAGAGATGGATTAGTGCGACTAGCTAAGAATGAAGAATGGCTCAAAGAGTTACCAGTCAATGATTTGGTCAAGTTCAAGTGGATACGGAAATCCAGTAATACAACTGACAAAATAGCTGCATGCCTTGAATTTTTTGGAGTGCCTACAGTCTCGGATTGGCGTATTCAGTACGAAGGCGGAACCAGACTGGCAGCCTTCAGAACGTCTGCATCCTTCAGTTCTGCTGAGGGTTCTATACTAGCATGGCTGAGAAAAGGTGAGATTGAAAGCACAGCCATGGATTGCAAAGATTGGAATGGGGAAGCATTTTTTTCTACTCTACCGAGAATTCGCTCACTGACACGTCAAAAAGACCCTTCAGTGTTTATCCCCGAATTACAAAAGCTATGCGCAGAATGTGGAGTCGCAGTCGTGATAGCAAGAGCCCCATCTGGGTGTAGATCAAGTGGGGCAACTCGCTTCCTTTCTGCTAACAAGGCACTGTTGATGCTTAGCTTCCGGTATCTATCGGATGACCATTTCTGGTTCACATTTTTCCATGAAGCTGGTCACCTTATTCTGCACGACACAAAAGATATTTTCCTCGAAGGTGGTGATCTTTGTTCAGGAACGGAAGAACAAGAGGCAAACGACTTTGCGTCTAATCAATTGGTAGCACCCGAGTATCAGGGCGAGATGAGGTCGCTGCCAGTGGATGGTCGGGCCGTGATGCGCTTCGCAAGGAAAGTCGATGTTTCACCAGGCATCGTTGTAGGCCAACTGCAACACCTAGATATCTTTACGCAAAGGCAACTCAACAATCTAAAAGTAAGGTACTCTTGGATCCAGGAATAATGAGCGTTAAAATTCCCGAATCACGTAAATCAGCTGAATAAAATTTCCCCTTTCGCATGCCCAGATTAGGTGCTTAGCAACTAGCCAAATGATTCCATTTGGCTTTCCTGCTCAACATCCCAGCCTATCAGCAAAAAACCTCGTTAGTACTATTAGTTATCCATTGTTGAATTGCTGTCTTAACCTGAGTGGTTACCCCAAAGCTACTTTGAATGTTATGACTGTAACCAAGAATTGATATTTCTCGACCGAGGTCCATTCCTGAAATTTTGCAAATTTTACCCGTGTAGGCATAACCCGTCACTCCAGAGCTCGCGCGTCTAGGCAAAGTCCAGTCTGGGACTGCCATTCTTTTAAGCGCGCATGACGCAATCATTTGAAAGTTTTCAATAACAGACTGACCGTTTAATACTAGAACTTCGATAGACGATTCGCGTAGAAGCAATCCGAGGGCATCGCCCTCTGAACTTAGCAATCTAACTTTCTGTGCAGAAGTTAATTCCCCCCACTTACAAGCCGTAGCATACGGAACCAGATCTAAGTGACACGCTTCCGAGAACAATCCGTAGTATGAAACGCTTGTTCCAATAATTAATCTATCTAGTGCTCGAAACCAGCCATCATAAGGATTGCCGTAAAAATAATTATTGCATGAGTCAAGAATCCGATGGAGATGCTCATGTGTGGCTTCAGACCATGTATTGAGTCCGAGAGACCTTAAGGTGTGAAAACGACGATCCTGTCCGTCTAATTCATTTCCTGACAAATCTACGAATTCCCGATTGCTTGGATTTAGCCCAAGCGTAGCAATTTTAGATTGAGATAAATTACCAAAGGAAATCACAGGAGCCGCCCAAGGTATTACACCTAATTCACTTAGCGTGGGATCTTCCAGACGACTAACCATTGTTGACAGTATATCCAATACACTCATGTTTTCTCTCCTACCGTTGAACTCTTTAGGCTTCCTGATTTGACAATTAATGCAATTACGACCAGTTTCGTAAGTCCATAGCTAGCATTTATGTCTGAGGAAGCTTGTTAAGCAGTGTTTTGTTAGGCCAATTAAAATAACGAAAGCTGTTCGGGTGGAATTGATTTAGGCTTCGTCAACTCGTCTTTTAGCTTACGAGCGCAAGTAATAACCTGAAGCCTATTACCTTCAAACGCACCTAGCTTCAAGGCGCGAGCTCGGGCTTCCAATGTAATGTCGTAATGAGGGTAAGAAGCTGTATGCTGAAACCATATCCGCTTCATGCCAAGCTTTTTTGCAAACTCATGCAATTCCTCAGAGGAATCTGCCACCAAATGACACCATTGGCGTCCTCTCCAAACAATTCTTGCGTTATCGACATAAACAGCCACAGTTACATTCCATGATATGCAAATTTGTTATATATTATGCAAGATGTCTAAAAAATTCAAGTCGAAAGACGAGATACTAAATTTAGCCGCCCAGTTAAGGGAGCGGAGAGTTGCGCTCGGCATAACTCTTAAGGATATTGAAGCTTCACAAAAAATTAACTGTGGCCAACTATCCCGCTTCGAAGCTGGTGACTTCAAAACGAATTCCAAAAATTTGCAAAAACTATGTAATTTTTTGCAAATTTCTAAACAGCCAATCGCAGCTCAAAAGAGTGACCTTGGAGCCCGGTTGGAACATTTTGCTGCTCGTTCTCCACAACATTATGCTGCAGCTGAAGAGATACTCAGCGCGTTAGAGAGGTTATCTCAACCAGAAAAAAGCATATAATTACTTGGATTTTTCTGCCAGTTGCACAGTGAATCTTCGATGACCTGCATATCCACATTCAAATATTCAGCTAATATAGCTAGCCTAGCTTCCATTGTATCCACCGAAAGGACACTAGCTTTATTACCTTGGAGAATCAGCTTCGCCCCAGAAATTGGCCCGGTGGCGCTAGTTAGATACGCTGAACCTGGTTGGATGTGCGCTAATCCCATTTTTCTCAGCATGGTCAAATAGTCAAACTTAGCCGTTCGCCCAAACGATACAACGCCCCCCATTGAGTGATAGAGCCAGTCAAACGCTCGTTCAGGATTAGCCTGGCATTGTTCCAATGAGTGGTTGATAAGTTGCTGATGCCCACCATATGTCATCACCCAGTTAACATAGCTCTGTATGGCAGCTCCCGTGCCAGTCGGCTTGTCCGCATCCATACTTTGGTATTTCCGGTGATTACCAAACCCTCTGTTATTACCTCGCAATAATTCTTTTTGATTTTCCCTCAACCAATTTCGGAAAAGCTGAGGGGCCACGGCTGTCTCCGCCCATGTCCAATGGGAATTCTGTCCAAGTTTTCCATAAACTTCCCTGACGAAACGCCAGCCCGCATGGCGATGCTTACCAAAATGTACAAACAAAAAGACCAGCCAACACGCCTCATCAAAATTACCAGCAATTTTATGTATTAGCGCTGCTCTTATCGGGTCAAACAATTCACTATTCGGATCAGCCCGATCAGCATGTAATGGTTTTCTAGAAATTACGGAAACGTAATTAACACGCCTAATACTGTCTATTACTTGTTTTATAAAAACTGTTCTATGTCGATTATTACTAATACCTGGCAGAGGAAATTGCTCGGCTTCGTAACGAATCAATAAATCACTCAGATGCTGCATTTTGGTGAAATCATGGCGACTCATCTACCATCACCCAGCGGACTTAAGGAATCCAGTTTTGCATCTATAAACATGTGATAGACCTTATTTGACACCTGACTTTTAATTTCCTGACAAGCAGTGAACATGTCTGCTTTATGATTTTGAGAAGCCTTCCATTTCTGAAAAAGCACTAGAAGTCTACAAATGTCAACCCAGTAGTGTGGTAATTTGATACTAGACAAATCTATTTCAATATTGGCTCTAGCCTGCTCTTCTATTCTACGAACAACATCAATAGCTTGCCACGGATCCTCCATGGGCATCGGATCCATTGCGATAGGCGACTGCCATCCTTCGCTGAGATATGTTTTTGCATTTTCGTGATTTTCTTCATAAAGATGCAAACTACCAACGGAATGTATATATATTCCAACATCAACATTAACTGAGTATGCAACTATCTCTTGTAACATGGTGAAGGTAAAAACATCATGTGGTAATCCAATAAATGCATCATTTGATCGCATATTAACCAACAAATTCAATTTATTATCTCGAATAATAAATTGAAGCGTGCATGTACATGGAATAGATTTGAAATCTTCAGAAATATCGCTCGCATCGAAGAGCTGAATTACGGCTCGTCGTGTTGTAGGTTTCTTTCTAAGCAATTCAATTATATTCTGGATTTGATTGTGCCCATTGAGTCCGAATAAGCGTTCACCATATCCGCTTCTTACTGTAATACCATCATCTGATTCTTTCATGTAACGATCTGGAAGATAGTACTCCATGAACTCCAAATCATTTGTTTTTGACAAATACCAGAACAACTCTCCTAACGCGGTAAATACTTTCCCCTTACTTTCGCTTCGACTAAGTCGTGCCCTAGGGTTATGCAATACCAGCATTGCTCCCAATATTTCCGTAAACTTCCCCCTACTTGCACTAATCAATTCCCGATCTTCGAGTAGCTGATCAAATACATCTGCAAGCAAATCATCTAAGGTATCAGCTTCAAAATACGTACCCTTATACATTTCTCTTTCACTCCTAATCAATCCCCGAATGATAAATAGTAGATTTTTCCCAGAGTTGTAACTGAATCTGGTGTACAGCCCATCTAGAAGAGAGGCGGCGTCCTCTGCTGAAATAAGATTGAAGAGATCGAATAACAGCAAAAAAGAGAGACGTCATGAACAAAGATAAAGCAAAACACGGGGAATGGGTAGGAACAATTGACGATCCCTTGACGGATTTGTTGAGAAGCGGTGCCAGAGCCCTGATTCAACAGGCGATTGAAGCCGAGCTGCATGCGTTCCTGGGCGATTAAGGTCATCGATTTACGCGGGCGGCAAACCGTCGTTCGCAATGGGTATTTGCCGGATCGGGTGATCGTCACCGGAGTGGGTCCAGTGGCGGTAAAAATCCCCAAGGTGCGGGATCGCTCCGGGCCGGCGGCGACATTAAATTCAAGTCGCCGCTGGTGCCGCCGTATGTGCGCAAGGCCAAGCGGGTGGAAGCGGCGCTGCCGTGGCTGTATTTGCGCGGCATCTCCACAGGCGACATGCAAGAGGCACTCTCAGTGCTGTTGGGCGACGAGGCCAAAGGCTTATCGCCGGCGGTGGTCAGTCACTTGAAAGCGCAGTGGGCCGACGATTACCAAGCCTGGAATCGGCGGGATTTGGCGCAGGAGCGCTATGTGTGAGCGGACGGCATCTACTAGACCTTGCGCGGCGAGGACGACCGACTGTGCCTGTTGGTGCTGATCGGCGTCAACGAGCAAGGCGACAAGCGCCTGCCGGCCCTGTCGGACGGCTACTGGGAGTCGAAGACCTCCTGGCTGAGCGTGGTGCAGGACTTGCAGTCCCGCGATTTACAGGACGCGCCCAAACTCGCCATCGGCGATGGTGCCCTGGGCTTTTGGGCTGCGATCAATGGAGTCTGGCCCGTGACCCGCCAGCAATGTTGTTGGGTGCATAAGACAGCCAATGTCTTGGCGAAGTTGCCTGACTCTATCCAAGGCAAAGCCAAAGCGGGGCTCAAGGCCATCTGGATGGCCGAGACTAAGGCCGCGGCAGAAAAAGCATTGGCCGGTTTCCAGCGCGATTTTGCAGCCAAATACCCCAAGGCGGCTAATCTGCTGGAGAAGGACCGTGAAGCGCTGTTGGCGTTTTATGACTTCCCGGCGGAACACTGGATACACATCCGCACAACCAATCCGATCGAATCCAGCTTTGCCGCGATTCGCCACCGGACGACCCCGGTGTTTTTCAAGATAGTTGTCGCAAAAATCATGCTGCTTTCTTCAAGTTTTCCCGTGTCGCCTTGTCGGGGTTGAGGGCAACGGGTCCGATAGGGAAGAGCTGAACTATTCAAAACCTAGGCCGCGCATCGCTACCAGGAAGTAGTTTTTTCAAAAATAGCCGATCAACTCAGCAATTTCTGCCGACTATCTCGCTCCGCCTGCCGCAATCGGCGCGCGGCGGGCGGCCTAGGCCGTCAGTAATGACTTCCTGAGCAGGTATAAATTCGCCAACCCCACCAAGACGTTCACCTGGGCGGCGTTTTTCTCCAATCCCCGGTAACGGCTCTTACGAAAGCCGAACTGGCATTTGATGACTCGAAAAACATGCTCGACACGCGCTCTGACGGACGAGAACTTGCGATTCCGTTTACGTTGACGACTCGACAGATTTTTACCAGGCTTGCGCTTGTCGTTGACGCACCAACGCAGCCTCAGATGCCGTGAGCCTTTCTTGTAATCGTCGCTGGTATAGCCGGCGTCGGCGAAGATGTCTTGGTCGCCGTCACGTAACAGTTTGGGCAGTTCTTGAATGTCGGCGGTGTTGGCGGCCGTGACGGTCACGCTGTGCACCGCTCCCGAGTTGACGTCGGCGTCTACATGGATCTTCATCCCGAAGTACCATTGGTTGCCTTTTTTGGTTTGGTGCATCTCGGGATCGCGCGCCTGCGCTTCGTTCTTGGTCGAACTGGGCGCATGAATGATCGTCGCATCCACCATCGTGCCTTTGGAAACCAATAGCCCTTTACCCTTCAAATGCTCGTTGATGGTGCTCAACAGGACTTCAGTCAACTCGTGCTTTCCCAGCCAATGCCGGAAATTGAGGATCGTTGTCTCGTCCGGCTGGGCTTCCGTCACGCTACCGAAGCCGGCAAAGCGGCGTACGCTCTCGATTTCATAAAGCGCATCTTCCATCTGCCGATCTGAGTAACTGAACCATTGCTGCATTCAGCGCCACCTCTGAACATTATTTTTTGGGGCCTGTTTTAGGCCAGACCCCCGCTCGCCTCCCGCATAGGGTATCTTTTATAGTAAAAAGATAATATAATCTCTTTTAAGATAAAAAATTATCCTTATCGATGCAGTCAAAGACATTGCTTGAAAGAACAAACTGCCCTGAGTCCACTTTTAAAGATTGGCTTAGGAGGGGAGTGATACTGCCTGCGCGCCCTGGAAACGGTGCAGGTAATCATGCGGAATATGATGATGCAAATGCAGTGGCTCTCCTTATAGGGGTAAAAATGAAGCAGGCTGCGGTGACTGTGGCGAATTATGTGCCAGCCTTTGTGGCATTGCAGACATGGCTCAGAAGCACATCATCTTTGGAATGGTTACGATATACAGTCGTGATGACACCGGGAGGGGCCTCTATGCATCCTACTAAGAATGGTTTTGATTTGATAGAGGTGGCTTTTGTTGTCCCTTTAGGTCCAGTGTGCGCGACACTTTTGGGCAGTATCGTACAACCAGATTACTACCAGCATTCTCTTCTGGAACTTCACACAATTCAAAAAGCAAAATGAATATCGTACGGGAGTTCATTAAAAAGAATTCACTGCCAGAAGAAGCATGCATATTTCTGGATGAGGCTGCGAATTACAGAAACATTCGATATTTAGACTTATTGCATGAGCAGGCAAGCCAGATATTGCCGGATGCGGTCGTTGAGGTAAATAATCAACCGTTGATTTATCTGATTCGTCGAGATTTTCTTGGTGCTCCTGCTGATGCCAAATTTGAACTCGAAGAAGTCATTAGAATTTTAGCCTGTCGAGCAGATGCAAGATTTTTGGGGGTTATTACCCCTGGTGTAATTTCGATTTACCCAATCGAAATCGTAGATATTATTCCTAACGCTATTAATTCGTTTGATGAGAGTGATTCCAGTTTTGCGATAAGAGATTTTTTGACTGGTGCGGATTGGCCCGGTTTTGACCAGAAGCGATTTCGCAAAGCTGACGAGCGGTGGCTAGATACATTCCTTTTAAAACTACTCAATGGTGCAGCAGAAACCTTACGCGAAAGCTATACAAAGACTGAGCTGAGCGATGCGAGCGTTATCTCTCTCATTGGTCGTGGGCTGTTTTTACGGTTTTTAACCGACCGAAATATTGTTTCGCCGAAGGATATACGATTGATTGCGCCAAATGCGCAAAATCCAACCGATCTGTATGCTTCAATCGAAAATACTGTTAGTGTCTTTCGTTGGTTAGACAAAACCTTCAACGGTGATTTGTTACAGCTTGATCCGGTGGAAGATTATGATGTTTTCTTCTATCGCCTGGGGGGCAAAGCTCGAATCGTATGTAACGTTCTCAGCGATATTCAGTATGGAGCGGTGAGAGGACAGATGGAACTGGGGTGGCAGGACCTTCGTTTTAAGCATATTCCCGTTGATGTACTAAGCCAAGTCTATGAAAACTTCTATCACAAATTTTTAAAGAAACAGGCTAAAGAAGAAAGCGTTCATTATACACCTAGACGGTTGGCAGAGTTACTTGTCGAGGGCGCATTCTCTGCTATTGATGCTGGAGAACGGCATATGGCAAGAGTTTTGGATCCTGCGGTAGGCGCCGGTATTTTTCTGGTGCTTTCATTGCGCCGTCTTGTACAAGAGAATTGGAAAGCCGCAGGCATTCAACCAAATCGCACTGAGATTCGCAACATACTCAACAAACAATTGTGCGGGTTGGACTTGAATCCTGAAGCGCTCAAAATTACTGCATTGAGTCTATATCTCGCCGCACTCGATTTGGATCCATATCCACAGCCCTTGTCCGATCTGAAGTTTGAGCGGCTATTCGGCAGTGTGCTGCATTGCGTCAATGATGAGGCGTTGGGTATTAATGAAAATCATCGACTCGGGAGCTTATCACCCTCTTTACATCCTGAATATCCAGACCTATTGATACACCAAGTCGTTCCGAATGCAAAGCGGAAATTCGATATTGTCATCGGGAATCCACCGTGGACAACGATAAAAGGTCATCGGGGTACTTTTCTGGAAAAAATCGTTCGTGATTCCATTGTTGCTAATGGGTTGTTACCAGGCCCAAAATCTGAAAAGTTAATTCGATATCAATCCCCCGATCTGCCATTTCTGTGGAAATCCACTCAGTGGACTAAACCAGGTGGATCTATCGCGTTGTTACTGGATGCTGCGCTTTTGTTTCAATCGGAAAGCCAGCGAATGCGCGATTTAATCTTCCAAGCGATTCGCGTGACAGGAATTCTCAATGGCACAGCGCTTCGACAGACTAATGTATGGCCAACCGTTTCAGCTCAATTCTGTCTTCTGGTTGCAAAAAATGAAAAGCCTCGTGCAGGGGATGGATTCTTTTATATCAATCCGATTGTGGAGCCTGCTTTTAACGACCGAGGTTTTTTTCGTATTGATCCCCAAGAGGCACTTCCCATCCCATGCGATTTAATTCGGAAGACGCCTACTATACTGAAGACCTTATTTAGAGGAAATGGCCTTGATAATGACTTAGTAAATAAATTAAGGGCATCTCCTAGAATTGCATTAGGTCACTATCTAGCTGAGCTAGGCCTACAGATTGAGAGTGGATATATAATGGGCAAAGAGAAGGAGCGAATTCGTGATGCCTCTTTTCTCATAGGCATCAAGAACTTCAGCGGTAAAGCAGTAAGAGAATATGGGGTTAGTCAATATGATCTGGAGGATTGGGACGTCAATCTCACCAAATTACAATGGCCACGGAAACGAGAAATATACCGAGCCCCACTTCTATTATTTCGGCAGGCAGCCAAGCTCGATGTTAAGGAGCGTGGCGCATTACACTGCTCATTTGATGTTGCTTATACATCATCGTTTTATGGTGTTTCGTTCAAGAATGCTCCTTACGCAGAAGACATAGCTGCGTATTTGTACGTGCTTTCCTATAGCTCTCTATTTGTTTATTTCCCACTAATGACAAGTAGTAAATTTGGAGTCGAGCGAGAAACGTTTCATAAAGAAGATTATGAGAACTGCCCTATCTTAAGGTGGGCTGAAATCAAGGCCGAACATCAGCGGGAGATTAAACAAATAGCGTTATTGATCGCGAAGGGTACTGAGCCTTGGGAAGAGGTTGACAACATCGTTGGCAAGATTTTTCATCTCACCAAGGCGGATAAACAGCTAATCGCCGACGCTCTTGAATACTCTTTACCGTACAAGGCGAAAAAAGATGGAGCCAACGCCAAGCCAGACGACAAGGAGATTAATTCATTCCTTGATACGCTGACCAATCTCTTTCAGCCTTTTGTTGGGGAGAATTCGCTAAAGATATGTAGAGTGCGTGGATTTAGCTCGAAGTCTTTTGAGTTCTTTAAGGTTTCGTTTGAGCATGAATATACTGCTAATTCGACCGCAGAACAATTAGCAAATATCTCAGAAATATTGAGTACCCCATTGTCTGCATCCCTTATTCGTATAAAGCTTGATTCTAATAAATGGCTGGTTGGACAACTCTCTCAACGACGTTATTGGAGTAAGACGAGGGCGCGCCTAATGGCGTTAGAATGGTTGGATAGTGGTTTTCTTAGTAATCGGGAGTCTTAACGCGATGACATCAGGATTCGTCAATCTTGGAACACCTCCCATAAGGCCAACTGAGCCATTTGCAGCATTCGACGCTGAAATCATAAGAACTATTGAAAAGGCCATATGTGAGGCCTGGAATCTGCTTAGATGTTCTGCACGCATTGACTTAAGTACTGCTAATGAAACAGACATCACGAAAGAGCTTCAGGATTCAATTATTGATGTAATGAACAGCGGCAGCGTAAATGGCTTTGTGCCAGAGCTGTTTAATCATCCAAGTCGTGATGGCTCTGTAATGGATTACAGTGGAAAATATACAGAAAAGAAGCCAGATATCACAATTTATTTGTCAAAACCTTTGCCCTTATCTATAAATAAAGGCATTTTTTTCGAGTGCAAGCCGATAGGAAATATCGAAACCTATTTTGGTGAGAACGGCTTAAAACGATTTTGTGATGGGCGATATGCATGGGCAATGCCGCATGCAGGTATGATTGGATATGTACAAAGGAAATCCGTTCCTTTAACGGCCAAGGATGCCATTGAGAAAAAAGTGGAGAATGGAGACCTCGTACTGAATAGCCATTATGGAGACACATCATCTACATATCACCCGATATGGGTATCTGTACATTCGCGTAGCTTTGTTCTTTTGAACGGAAATAAGCCAGGACCCATAGTTATTCGGCATCTATGGCTAACGCCTTAATTAGAGTTTACTCAGTAAATCAGCCAATGCAATTCATAAGTAAGCGCTCTTTAAACTGCGTCTATCCCTCCTGATTGAAAAAGCAGAAGATAGTGTCCACGTATAACAAGGTGGACACCTATGATGGAGAACATGAGTCGATTATCGCGAACCCTGGTGGT
>Ga0208629_100799_pt1 | contig 14003 bp, 7 predicted proteins | sample LakWasMet19_HOW5_2_FD_183865 | JGI IMG/M metagenome (GOLD analysis project Ga0208629, IMG submission 183865) | Freshwater sediment methanotrophic microbial communities from Lake Washington under simulated oxygen tension - Sediment Metagenome... | ecosystem: Environmental > Aquatic > Freshwater >...
CGCAGCAGCGAGGGCGGCAGGAAGGGGAGGTTGTTGAGGTTCCAGGGGCAGGCGGTGTAGTAGGCGGGGTCGTCAAAGGCGGGCGTCACGTGTGCGCGCAGGTGCCGGACGGAGGGGGACAGACCCTCCTGGGGGCAGGGGGAGGCGGCTGAGGCGGCGGATGCGTGGTCGTGCGCGGCCTCTGCTGAGGCAGCGGAGATGGGTGCGAGCCCCGCGCCGCCCCCCTCCGCTGCTGCTGCCTGACGGTACCGAGCCTCCGCTGCGCTCACACCGCTGCCCGTGTTGCCTGCAAAGCCACTGGACGAGTGCGAGGCGGCTGCAGAGACAGCGGCCGCGGCAGGCTCGGGCGGGCAGCAGCCTGCGAGGGCGGAGCTGCCGCTGCTGCCGCCGCCGCTCTCCCACGCCGCATGCCCGCTCGCTGCGCCGGCGCCGCTCCCCGCCTCGCAGCAGCAGCAGCTGCTGCTGCCGCCTGCAGCTGCCGCCGCTGCCGCCTGCGCTGCCACGGCCTGCCAGAGGCGGTCCCCGTGCCGCGGGAAGCCGCTGCCCACCTCCCTGCTGTCCTGGTCGTTGCCGTACTCCACAAACACGGGGCGCAGCGGGGCGGCGCTGGAGGAAGACGAGGAGGACGAGGAGGAGGAGGAGGAGCCGGCGGCGCTGTCGCAGGGCCGGCCCGTGGGTGGCGGCGCCTCCGAGCCGAACGCCCCGCTGCTGCCGAGGGCTGCGGCCCCCTCGTTGGCAGGGGTCGCGGGCGTGCCCCCGTGCTCAATGATGTCCCAGTAGGCCGCCTCCACCGCGGGGGCTGCTCGCGCGTAGGGCGAGAGCGGGTGGATGCTCGCTGCGGCTGCAGCAGCAGCACTGGCCGCGCACCCCTCGTCCTCGCCCTCCGTGTCATCCCCTAGCCTGCGCCGCTTGGCTTGCGGCTGCGCGCAGGCGCCTGCGGCGACCCCGCCGCTTGCTGCATCGGCGGCAGTCGCAGCAGTGGGCGCTCCTGCAGCGGGGTCGAAGCGCTCCTCCACGGGCAGCAGGTGCGCGAAGCTGCAGGCAGCAGAGGGACAGAGGGAAGCAGCAGCCGGTGACGATCAATATGAGCAAGGCTCTCGTACGGGCCGTAACGAGTCCGCGCGCACGCAGCAGCGCGGCGTAGGACATCACGTCTGCCCCCGCATCGCTGCCGAATCATGAGCGGGCTACGCACTTGGCCGCCTTGAACGAGTCCGCCATTGCCTTGTACTCGGCAAATGTGTAGAGGTTGCCATCGGGGAAGGGCAAGCCTTCTGCCAAAGAGTGCACCGCCTGCAGCCGCGTCTTGTACTTGGTGGTGGAGGCCATCCGCGCCGCCAGTGAGCACGGGGGGTTCCAATTCGGGGGCGGGATCACCCGACAGATCCCGTACGCGCTCGCTGCCGGCGAGATTTTGGCAATGTACGCGCACGGGTCTGCGAACTCCTCAGGTGTTGGATAGTAAGCCTTCGCTTCCGGAACCGTTGTCGTTCGCATGCTGACAGCGTTGCGGCTGAGCGCAAGCGCGACCCGGATCCGCTCGGCGTCCAGGGCGCTATCCGAGAGCTGTGACACTTCGAATCGCGCCGGCGCTTTGCGGATGCGCTTTCCCCCTGACTGGCCGGGGCCTGACTGTGGGCCTGACATTGTGCAGGAATCAGTGTGGGTGCAAGGAAGCAGATTTGAGGCGGACACCGTTGGGAAGCCGGCCACAAAAACCACAACGTAGCACGAAGCGCTCTATCAAGACCGAATCATCTTCGAAGCAGAACTTCCAGCATTGGACACAGTGTGTCCGTTTGTCTGAACGCATCTTTGCGCCGCAAAATCTTGACTCGACGTATTTCCGCCGTGCCTACATGGCAAGATTTCGATCAGGCGCTACCCCATCTACAGCGTCATAAATTATCGTCCTTGATCATTTCACTTCTCTAGCCTCGACACAGGTAGATCATTCTTGACAGCTGTCGCACGGCGCGACGCACTGCTCTTGGGCGTTGCCCGTCCGCCGACGCGGACGAGCTGATAGACGTTGGCGCCAAAGTGCCCCTCATTTGGGTATTGCTGCTACGCATCGTCTGCGGAGCCCGTGTTGACTCTGAAGGCGCTCTTCCGGCAATGGCATAGAATGGCAGACTCTGAAGAGGAGATCGACTACTACGAAGTGCTGGGTCTCCAACGCACCGCCACTGCCGAAGAGGTTCGCAAAGCGTACAGAAAACTTGCGATCCGGTGGCATCCCGACAAAAACCCCGACGATGAGGAGGGCGCAGCAGAGGCCTTCAAATTGGTCGCAGAGGCGTACACAGTTCTGTGCGACGCGGACAAGCGGGCCGCGTATGACCGCTTCGGCGCCGCGGGGGTTCGCTTCGAGGAAAGCGCGGGACCAGGTAGCGCTAGCCGGCAGCCACGCCAACCGTCTCCAGCACCGGGCGAACACAGCCACTACCACTCCCATCCCGGTGCAGCGTTCGGTGGGCACCACTTCCACCCTCACGTGAGCTTCGGCTTTGCCGACAACCTCTTCCGCGCCTTCTTTGGCGGTGGTGGCGGCGGCGCCTTCCCGGGCATGTTCCCGCAGGAGCGGCCTGGGGGCGGCATGCCCATGCCCTCCCCCTTCGGGTTCGACCCCTTCGCGGGCTTTCCCGGCATGGCAGCCCCGGGCATGGGGGGCCTATTCGGCGCACCCCTGATGGGGGGCGGCCTCTTCGGCGCAATGGCCAGCGCAGGCCCGGGCACGAGCATCTCCATGGGGTATGGCGGCGGCGGCGGCATGCTGTCCTCCTCCTCGTCCTCCTTCTTCAGTTCCTCCTCCTCCTCCTTTGGCGGCAGTGGGGGAGGTGCCAGCACCATGACACGCAGCGTGACGACCGTCGAGGGAGGCCGGCGCGTCACGCGGACGACCCGAACTGTCCGCTACGGGGACGGGCGGGAGGAGAGCACCACCGAGGAGCAGGTGGAGGGGCTGCCCCCGACCATCACCGGCTCCTCGCGCGCCCCTGCGGCCCTGGGAGCGGCCCCAGCGCATGTCGGGAGCGCCTACGGCGGCAGCGGTCCCATGGGCGTGAGGGTTGCCGGCAGCAGCACCAGCGGTGGTGGCGGCGGGTACGGGGCGTCACCCTACACGGGGGTGGCTGCGACGGAGGAGGAGGCCGGTGGTGCGGATGGCGGAGGCGCCAGCGGATACGGGGGCGGCTACTACAGCGACAGCGACGATAACACGCCGTCCGCAACGTACTCGCCCAGCGGAACCGCTCCGGGCTACGTCTCTGCCTCGGCCAGCGGCTACGTCAGCGGCAGCTCCAGCGCCGGCTATGGGGCTGGGATCAGCCGCGAAGTCGGCGCTCCGCTGCCGGCGGCCTCCGCTGCCACGAGAGGTGGAGCTGCTCCTGGTGTTGCTTGCTCCGGTGCTCCCTCGGCTCATTCCAGCGGTCGTCAGACTGCAGCAGGCGAAAGCGCTCACAGCACCAGCAGCGCCCATCGCCGATCGGGGGGAGGTCCGCGTCCTGAAGCCCACACACACGGCGGTGGCGGCGGGAGAGGCGCCACAGCTGCGGCTGGCTCTCTGCCTCATGACCACTATACAAGAGCTGCCTCCGCAGCCGCAGCAGCGCCGGCGAGCATGGCGTCCCCGCCCCCTGCAGCAGCCCCACAGGGCGGCAGCAGCGCGCAGTATTCCCGCAGCGGCCGCGTCCCCAGCGCTGCTGCCTTCAGCGGCGACGGCTACTACGACGGTTTGCAGCAGCAACACTCGTCGCGCGCTACCGTCTCGCGCAGATGAGGTGCGCGCGCCGTCTGCTCGGAGGGCGACGGCAGTAGCGTGCGCATGGTGGGCATGGGAGACGACAGAAGAGGAAGCGGCGGCTGCGCGATCACGCAAACAGACGTCGATCCTGTTAACCCCGTTGGATCTGCCATACGCAACGAGCCGGCCACGGCGCGCTTGGGGGGCCACCCATGCCTGCGCTGCTGTGGCGTCGGTTTGAGCGGGCGAGGCTTGTCGAAGCCAGACATTACCGTGCTCATGACTCCGACGCCGCTACGGCCGGGGCAGCTCAGCAGAGGCTCGGAGCCGGCCGGCGGCGGGAGGCTAACCGCGGAGCTCTGGCGGGTTTGCGTCCTCAGGCTGCCAGACTGCCACACCCGAGTCGCACTGTGGCACATGGTCACCACGCTGCCACTCAGGCTGGCAACTTGCTGAGCTGCTGCTCGGACTCCGGAACCTCAGGTGCCACAGTGCCACAGTCCGAGTCAGTCACTGTGGCACTCACTCAGTGACTCACTGCCAGTGGCAGGCTCAGGCTGCCAGTCACGGTGACAAATTGAAGATTTTTGACTCACACTGTTGAGGCTCCCAGTGAGTAACAGGCACCGCGTCGATCCACTGACAGCCCTTCCCCGTATTGCTAGCCGACTTATCCTCACGATTTGCAAGTCCGATCGGCGATCGTCGAAACACTTTTCCCCGATCCCCGAATGCCCACATAATATTGGCCGAACCGGCGATTTCCGTTCACGCACGAGCAAAATGAGCGGTGCAGGCTCAGCCCTTCCGTCCCCACTCACAATTAACGCGGTGAACGTGGCTGCGTGGGAGCTGCATTTCCTTGCACCAGCTTGATCCATTGAGACGGCTTGGGCTGAGGCCTCCCGACGATGACCACGCCCGTGTCGAGTTTCGGCTGGCCACCGGCGGTGGCGGCCTTCATGCCGGCGCAACTGGTGCTGCCAATGCCGCATCTTGATTTCGCCGCTGCTGAGCTTGCGAAGGTGAGAAGATAGACCGGAGCCGGCGAACCGTGTCTTCCTTGCCACGAGAGCATCCATTCCTCTGCGTCATCGGCTCGCGATTTACCGCTGCAGGCTGCACAATTGCAACTTCCGTTAGCAAAATTTATTATCGGGCTGTTCGGGACGGTGGTGCTAGCTGTCCCGAACAGGTCTCTGCCTGGCCCCGCGGCCAGGCACTTGTACAGTGCCGTCGGCGGCATGCTACTCCTGCAGTTTGTGTTTGGCGCGCACTGGCTGCACCCACTCCTTTCTTCGCTAACATGCTACGCGATGCTGGCCCTTACGCAGCGTATCCGTGCTTTGGACCGTTGGAGGCACTGGCTTTGTGCCGTGTTTTCGCTCGCGTACCTCACCTGGCGGCACGCCACGCGCGGAGACGTCGACGCCTCCTCCATCGACGACCTCGTCGTGCAGATGGTGCTCACAGTCAAGCTGTACACGCTCGCCTACAACCTGTACGACGGCACGGGCGGCCGCCCCGGCATTGATGCAAAGATCGCGGAGGGACGCGCTGCGCTGGCGGCTGCGGCAGGGGACGCTGCCCTCGAGAAGAAGGCTCGCAGCGCGCTGCGGGTGTATGAGGACCGGCGAGCGCGCTCCATCGCCGCGCTCCCCTCCCTCCTCGAGTACGCCGGCTACGTGTTCAACTTCACCACCGTGCTGGTGGGCCCCGCCTTCGAGGTCACAGAGTACCTGCGCTCGCAGCAGGACTGGGCTGGCAGCGGCGGGGCGCCGACTGTGTCTCGCTTCCCAGCAGCGTGCGTGAAGCTCGCGCAGGGCCTGGGGTTCATGGCCGCCAACGTCGTGCTGGCGCCCCTCTTCCCCGTGGAGCGCGTGTACACCAACGCCATCGACCCCGATGTGTCCTTCCTCTGGAGCGTCCTGTACGGGCACTGCGCCTTCACCATCCTGCGCGGGGGTTACTACTTCTGCTGGAAGGTCGCAGAGGCCGCAGCGATCGTGGCCGGCTTCGGCTACCAGCCTCCGGGCAGCAGCGGCAAGCGGGCTGACTCTGCGCTCAGCACTGCTCCGGCGGTCAAGCACGGCTTTTGGACATCCGTGGAGGCATGGAGCGGCGTGGCCAACATGGACGTGGGACGCTGTGAGCTGCCCCGAGGCTTGTCGGACATCATGCGGCACTGGAACACACACACGCAGAGCTGGCTGGAGCGATATGTCTACCTGCGAGCCCCTCGGGTCTACGGCCTCAACCGCTGGATCACCTTCTTCGCGAGCGCCTTCTGGCATGGACTTTTCGTTGGCTATTATTTAGGATTTTTTAGCGTTCCCCTGCTGCAGCTCGCCTCCCAGAAGCTGTATGCGGTGTTTCGTCCCCTGTTGACTGCGCGTGACGGTGCCCGCCACGTCCCTCAAACCAGCCTCCTCTACAAGGGCTACGCCGTGCTCCGGGGAGTAGTCACCTGCCTCAGCCTTAACTACTGCCTGTCCGCCTTCAACCTGTACACGCTTCAAAAGTCGCTGGCGGTGTGGCGGGGGTGGTACTATTACGGACACGCGCTGCCGGTGGCGCTGTACTTGCTGTCCACGCTAGTGGGCATTCTCGCACCAAGACGGCGCGGAGATCCGGCACCAGCGATGGGCAAAAACAAAGCGCAATAGGCGGGGTGCCTGAAGGCACCGGTGTGACGGTTGCATGTAACCGGACGCGAGCTTACGGGGCCTGGTCGCCGACTGCATCGCGGAGGTAGAGGGCGGTACGAGCGGCTCGAGTGGCCCGGCGTCTGGCCAGTGCTGCACTGCGCTACTCGCAGTGCAATGCGCACCAGCACTCGCTGCCCACGGCCCGCACGCGGTACACAGTCCGCCTCCCCTGCGCTCAAAGGTCATGTGATTGAACTGACACCTGGGCTGCACAACAGCTTCACAATGGGCTTTTCGCCAACCAGCGAACTCCAATTCTGAATTGTGTCGTGTCGAAACAATATACCGGACGCTGGCAATGACTCTTCGTTTGCGTTCAACATGAACTGTGGACCGACAGCCGCTGTCCGATATCGCGGTGGAGCTCACTGTGGGAACGAAAGCCGTGTCACATCACACCTTTGTTGCGTGGGAGCAGCACGCGAGGCCGCTCTCTTTTGCCCGGGACTTACGTTCTGGAACCTACTGCCGTGCTGGTGCGTGCTTGGATCGCCGGCGTCCCACGTTTGATCGTTGCGGCCGCAGCCGCCGTCCACCGGCGCTGCTGTGCCGGCTTTCGACATCTGCGGTCTCCATCAACTCGCTACCGTGTGGCGTCTCACCTGACTGACCGCTTGCTGTTGTCTTTCGTCCTGAAATGCAGAGGCTTCGATCGGTGTGCGACAGTCTGCAGCGGAAAAGCTGTCGAAATGCCGGCTGCCGCGCCGCGGCGGCCACTTCTGCAGATCGTGGTCTTATTTGCTTCCGATCCTCGGGTGTATGCTTTCTCGCGGGCAGTCGCCCAAAGATTTGCTGACGCCGGCATCGATGTTTTCCTTCAGGTGAATCAGGGAAATGCTGACTTGTTGCCTGACGGTGTCGAGGCTGACTGAGCATCCCATGGCAGATGAACGGCAGTGTCTTCATGTCTGACACTTTTCTTTGGTGCCTCCGCGTCGAGGAGGGCGCAACGCGTGCTGAGTGGCGCGGCTGTCGCTCGGAGGTCGCGATGGTTGCGCGTCCCCCGGCCGTGCGCTGCAAACCGCTTTGTGGCGGAGGAATACTGCTGGCGCTCGGGTCTGGGGCGTATTGCTCGCCTGTGCACGCGTCAGGGGGCCAGCCACTTGCGCACGCATGTGAGAGTCGCAGCCGCACCGAAAGCAGCTGCGGTGCGGCGAGGCGATGCGCCCCTGCATCCGGCGCACGGGCCTGAGCTTCGTGTCTGCTGTCGCCGGCAAATTTCCTGCGATGCCTACTGGGCTGTTCGGCCGGCTCTGCGCCGGGCGCCTTGCGAGAGGTGCAGAGCAGAGGGAGCAGCTGCAGGCTCCACCGGTGGCGCTGTGAGGAGCTCCATTTGACGGGCTCTTGCTGCAGCACTCCCGGCCGACTCCAGCCCCTTCTCTGCCGCGCGCTTCCAGCTCGGCTGCTCTCGCCTCCATCGGTTGCTCGGCCATGGCTGCCTCCTGCTCGCCCCCGCGCCTGCAGCCTTTGCTTGCTTGCCCACGCTTGCCCACGCGCGGTTCCCCGCTGTCTCTTCCACGTGACCTTGCCGCCGCGCTTCGTCTTCCCCAGCCCTCCCTCTCCACACCGCCCCTGCTGCTAACGCGCGCTGCCCCCTCTCCTCTCCTCTCCCCTTGCCTCGCCCCCCGCAGACCGACCTCGGCGAGACGGGCCTCGGGGACGCGGGAGTGTCGGGCCCGCAGTCCATCAAGCCGGAGCACCTGTCCACCGTCATCGCGGCGGGGCACGCGGACTTTCTGGTGGTCATCGGGGACCGCAACATGCGCAACGACACGGTGCAGGCGCGGCGCAGCGGCAAGCTGATCGAGACGCCCATCACCGACCGCATCGCGAGCCTGCTGGAGGCGTGGGGGGTGGCGCTCGGGCTGCGGCCGCCGGCGGGGGCGGGCGCGTCGGGGTCTGGTGGCGCCGCGGCGTCTGCCCCCGACGCCTCCCTCTCCGACCGCGCCATCGCAGGGCTGGGCGAGGAGGCCCTCTTCGAGCGCCTGAAGCGCCTCACGGGCATCGCGCACCCGCAGGAGCGCATCAGCCGCCTGGTGGCCACGGCGGGGGAGGTCGCCGACATGCGCAGGGCGCGCAGGGGCGCCCCCGCCCTCATGGCCGCGGGGGACCGCCTCACAGAGAGCGACCACACCTTCGTGAGTGCCGCAGCATGCCGCCGTGCCTGCTCTGCCTGCCCTGCCTGCCTACCGCTGGCAACCCCGCCGCCCCGCCTTCGCGTCGTCACCCCCCATCCCTCCCCGCCCCTGCCCCTCCCCCTGCAGATCGCGAAGCTGACCAAGAGCCAGACCGCCCTCATCCGCATGCACCGGGAGCTAGTTGACGCTGCCGCGGTGCTGCGCAAGCTGCCGGTGACGCCCTCGGCGGCGGGGGGCAAGGGCGGGGCGGGCGGCGGGGCTGCGCCGGGCGCGCCCCCGCACCTGGACCTGGGCCTGGGGGCGGGCATTGTGTGCAGCGCGGCCTACAAGCCGAACCCGCCGGGGGGCGGCCTGGAGACGACGGGGGTGCCGCCGCGGCGCGAGACCGGCCCCGGTGCCGCTGCCGTCGCCCTGCCCGTCCCCGCGGCGCTGCGGGACAGGCTGCTGGCCCTCGCGGCGGCGCAGCGCGGGCGGCTGGAGGAGGTGGGCGCGCAGATCGCGGAGGCTGCGGGCGCCGCCTTCGCCATGTGGAGCAGCTACATCAAGGTGAGGCTGGTGTGGCTGCTGTGGTGACTGCTGCTGTGGTGACTGCTGCTGCTACGTTAACCCGTCCTCCCTGGCGCGTCGTCCCTCTCCGTCCCCTGCAGGAGTTCAAATCCAGCGGTGACGGGCACCGGGGCCGCGGCGGCTCCTCCGGCTCCCACGGGGGCAGCGGGGGCCACGGGGACGGGGGCGAGGAGGACGAGGAGGGGGGAAGCAACGGCTTTATCGAGGCACACAGGCGGGGCCGCTTCGGCTCCACCCACGACAGGGGGGACAGCGCGCCTGACGGGGCGGGCGGGGCAGCGGCTTCCAGCGGGGAGCCCGCGGGCAGCGCCGCAGGCGCAGCCGCGCACCGCGTCACCGCCCCTGCCGGGCCTGCAGGGAAGGGCAAGGGGGCCAAGGCTGGCGGGGCGGGGGCTCCCCTCCCCGCTGCTGCTGCAGTTGCGCCCCGCATCCCCGGCCTCGCCTACGTCACGCAGCCGCTGCCTGGCCCCGCTGCCAGCGCATCTGCCGCGGCTGCAGGGGGCCTCGCCGCTGGCGGTGCCCCGCCCGCGGCTGCCTCTGCTGTTGGTGCCGCTGCCGCGTCGAGGGGCGATGTGAGCAGAAGAGGCGAGGGCGCCGCGCCGGCGTCTGCCGGGGGGTCGCCGGCGGTCCTCGCCGACGGGGAGTGGGCGTGCGCCGCCTGCACCCTCGTGAACGAGGCCCGGGCAGCGCGCTGCGCAGCCTGCGACCGGCCGAGGCCCGCACCCGCCGCGGCAGCAGACAACGCAGGCTGGGTGGTGGCGGGGGAGAGACAGACGTCCAGCGCCCCCGTGGCCACTGCTGCGGCTGCGTCGGGTGGCCTCGCGAAGCCCGCTCAAGGAGGGCTGCAGTCATCGGCGGCGGCCTCGCAAGCCGCCGCGGCACCGCTCTCAGCGGGGGGCGGCCCTGCCAGTCTCGCGGCGGGGACGGCAAGGCGGCCAGTCGTCGCCGCCACGGCGGCTGCGGCAGCGGCCTCGGGGAGCGCTGTCACGCCGACGGCTGCTGCGGCCGCCGCAGCGGCAGCGGGTGCGGGCAGCAAGGGCCCTGCTGCTCGCGGCGGCGCTGCGGGGGCTGGAGCCGGTGCCGCCCCCGCCAAGGCCGCGCCCGCGTCGGGCACGGCGCGCCCCGCTGGCGGCGCAGCGGCAGCGGCGGGTGCGCAGGGGCCCGCCTCGCACGCGGCCGGCAGCAAGCCCGCGCAGGCGCCCGCTGCTGCCGCTGCGTCATCAGCTGTCGCCGCCACGCCCACGAAGCCCGCCCCGGCCCTTGCAGTGGCGGCTGCCATCCCCCTCCCGCTCGGGGGCGCCTCGCACGCAGCGTCGCCCTCCGCGGCCTCCGCTGCCGCCCTGGCCTCGGCCCCCGCGGCCTCCCCGCTGCTGCTGCACGTGGGCACAGCGTCGGGAGGGGCGCCCCCCGCCCCCGCTGGCAGCAGCGGCAGCAGCTTCAGCTACGCGTCGATCGCGGGGGGCGCAGCCGCCGCAGCACAGGCCGCGCAGGCTGCCGCGAGGCAGCAGCAGCTGCTCGCGGCAGCGCCGGTGCTGGCTGCGGTGGCAGGTGCCGCTGCCGCTGGCTCCGGCGGGGGCAGCGGGGGCCTGTACGACGCTGCCTTCCCCTCGCTGGGGGGCAGCAGCGGGGTCAAGGCCAGCCCCAGCAGCAGCGCCGCCACGGCTGCTGCTGCTGGGGCGGGCACGGCCAAGACGCCCAGCCCGCCTGCCATCCCAGCCTCAGCTGCCGCTGCTTCTACTGGCGGGTCGGAGAGCGCCGCTCCGTCTGTTGCGCCTGTGGCTGCGCCTGCGCCCGTGTCTGCCCCCTCCGTGGGGCCAGCACTGCTCGCGGGACTGGCCGCTGCCCCCGCCGCAGCCGCAGCCGACGCGGGCGCTGCCGCCCACCCAGGCAGCAGCAGCGGCGGCGGCCTGCCCGGCATCTCGCTGCCCCTCGGTAGCTCCCTCGCCTTGCCCGCGGCCGCACCCGCACCCGCTGCCGCGCTCTCTGCGGCCCCCGGCTTCCCCTCCGCCCTCCCCTCCTCCGCTGGGTTCCCCGCTCCCTTTGACCTCTCCTCCCTGCTCGGAGTCGGCCTGGCTGGCGAGGCGCCTGCGGGCAGCAGCGGCAGCGGCGGCCTGCTCGGCCTCTCCGGCCTGCTGCTGGGCGCGGGCAGCAGCGCGGGGGGCGCCCTGGGGGACGCTGCCCCGTCCTCCATGCTGCTGGGGCTGCGCCCCCCGCAGGCGCAGGCGGCGCCTGCTGCCCCAGCGCCTGCGCCGCACCAGACCGCCGCTGCCGCAGCTGCGGCGGGGCTGCAGCAGCAACAACAGCAGCAGAGCCTGCTCGCCCAACAGTACCTGCAGCAGATGCAGCAGCAGCACTCGCTGCAGCAGCTGCTGCAGCAACAGCAGCAGCAGCACGCCGCGGCGGCTGCGGCCCTCGCGGGCTACGGTCTGTTTGGCGGCGCCGCGCTGCCGCCCCAGCAGCAGCAGCTGCCCGCGCCTGGCCTCAGTCGTGCGCCCTCCGGCTCGCCCGACGCTGCTGCCGCTGCGCCTGGCGCGAGCGGCTCCGCCTCCTCCTCCGCCACGGCTGCGGCCATGCAGCAGCAGCTGTCCGCCCTCGCCGCCAGCGGCGCCCTCAACGCCGCCACCGCAGGGGCGCTCATGGCCGCCCTCACCGCGGGCGCGGGCGGGGCCAACACCTCCGCCCTGCTGGGGGCCCTCATGGGAGGGGCGGCCCCGCAGCAGGCGGCGGCAGGGACGGGCTCGGGCGGCAGCGGCCCCCTGGGCTCCCCCGCCTCCTCCGTGGCCTCCGCTGCCTCCTCCTCCGCCTCCTCGGCAGGCAGCCCCCCCTACCTGCCCGCCGGGGGCTTCGGGGCCGGGGGCTTGGCGCTCCTGTCTCGCGCCCCCTCGAGCGGACAGGAGCCCGCTGCAGCCTCCGCTGCCGCTGCCGCCTACTCGCGCCTCGCTGCGGCCACAGGCGGGCGCGTGGGCGCGGCCGGCGGCAGCAGCGCCTTCCCCGGCCTGGGGGGCAGCGGCGGCCTGGTCGAGGCCTTCCCCCCGGGGCTGCAGCAGCACCTGCAGGCTCAGGCGGCAGGCGCGCCCCTGGGGCAGCAGCAGTCCGCTGCCGCCGCGGCCGCCGCCAGCTACCTGCGCAGCCTGCCCGCCCCGCTCCTCTCCTCCAGCGCCGCCCTCGGGGCACCCCTCTGGCTGCAGCTGCAGCAGCAGCAGCAGGCGGCCGGGGTTGCTGGCGGGCCGGGGCCCGTCGGCAGCAGCAGCGGCGGGAGCAGCAGCAGCAGCCTCCTCTTCGGCAGCGGCAGCAGCAGCGCGCTGGAGGGCAGCGGGGTCGGCTTCCACCACGGGGGCGCTGGCCTCGGGGGCCTGGATCTCTCCCCCCACCCCTCGCCCTACGGCGGCAGCGGCCACTTGGGCCTGCTGCAGCAGCAGCAGCAGACGGCGGCGGGCGGCGGCGGCTGGGCGGCAGCCGGCGGGCACGAGGCCCTGTCGGCCCGGCACGCGGCAGCGCCTGCTGGCAGCGGAGGGGCGGCCGCCCCGCCGGCTGGCCTGCTCCACCTCGGTCGCGCGGGCAGCAACGGCGGCGGGGGAGGGGCAGTGGGAGGGCTGTACAGCGGCAGCGGAGGCATGCCGCAGCAGCCCCAGCAGCAGCAGTCGTCTGGCCTCCCCTCCCCGCGGCACGGGTACGGGGGCCTGGGCCAGCTCGGCGCAGGCGGCGGGGGCGGCGGCTTCGGCGTGGGGTCGCACGCAGGGGCGGGGCGCCACCCTTCCGCCCACCCCTCCGCCGGCGGGCACCTGCTGGGGGTCGGGGGGTATTCGGGCGGCATCGGGGGCACCCCTGCGCCCCTCATCGGCGCAGCGCCCCCTGCCTCGGCTCCCTCGCGGGGCTTGCCGCACCACGCAGCCAGCGACTACCCCGGCAGCGGCAGCGGGCTCGGCGGCACGCCCCTGCTGCACGGCGCAGGCAGCGGCGGCCGCGGGGGCGGCAGCGCCACACCGGGCCGCCTCCTCGGTAGCGCTGCCGCCCCCTCCGCTGCTGTCAGCGGCGCGTACGGCCACCCCGCCCACCCGCAAGCGCAGGCGCAGGCGGCAGCAGCGCCCTCGCACGCGTACGGGGCCCTGCTGCACGCGCCGCAGCACGCGATGCCGCCGCCGCACCACAGCGGGCCCGCCGCGGCTGCCCTGGGCCGGGCGCTGTCCTCCGGGTCGGCAGGGCCAGCGTCAGCCGCTGCTGCCTCTGCGGCGCCGGGGGGCGGCTGGTACGCCCCTGCCCCTGCGCCGTCCCCTGCGCACCACCACCACGCCGCTGCTGCAGCTGCAGCTGCTGCCCCGGCGCACCTGCACCCCGCGCAGCAGCAGCTGCACGCGGCCGCGCTGCTCGGCTCCCCGGCGCATCACACACACGCACCCGCGGCGCCCCCCGCCCCCGCGCCCGCCCCCGGAGGCCCCCACGCCCTGCCCGGCGTGGAGAAGCCCTGCCGCGTGTGCGGGCGCGAGAGCACGCTGGACTGCAACGTGTGCGCCTCCGAGCCGCCCTACGTGCCCACCTTCTACTGCTCGCCCGGCCACCAGGCCTCCGACTTCAAGGAGCACAACAGGGCGCACGAGGAGAACAGGCGCAAGTTCAAGTACACGGGGCACCCGTCGCACTAGGCAGCCTGCCTCCATTGACCCCCATCGCCGCCCCGCCGGGCGCACGCGTCGGGCGGTGCCGCGGGGCCGAGGCACCCCCTTTTTTGCCTCGGCCCCACGCGCCTCTCTTGTCGCCTCTGCTGCCCGCCGGGGCGGTGCCGCCGCCACCGCCACAGTTGCGTGTCTGACCTCTGTCTGTCCCTCAGCGTTGCTGCTGGTGCTCCCC
>Ga0208629_100802_pt1 | contig 13972 bp, 10 predicted proteins | sample LakWasMet19_HOW5_2_FD_183865 | JGI IMG/M metagenome (GOLD analysis project Ga0208629, IMG submission 183865) | Freshwater sediment methanotrophic microbial communities from Lake Washington under simulated oxygen tension - Sediment Metagenome... | ecosystem: Environmental > Aquatic > Freshwater >...
GACGTGCTCACGAAAGGTGACAAACTCTGCCTCGTCCATCAGGGGCAGGTGCGCGGGGTGCTCGTACGCCTCCCAGTCCCCCGACTCTGGGAACCCCTCCGGCAGCGTCGCTCCGCGCAGCAGGCGCTCCAGCACGCGCGCAAAGAGCGACGGACCGAAGGCGCCGCTGCGGCATTCGTGCGGGACGGCGGACAGGTGCGGCCACGCTTCATCCGCCGTCTCCATGATCTGCAAACTCGGGTGCTGCGCGCACTCCAGCAGCACATCGACCAGCGCGCCGGCGCCCGCCTCCGACACCGCCGCGTACTCGGGTGACAGACGAGCAGCTGCGGCAGCGACGGCGCCCGGGCCCGCAATCAGCTGCGGCACCGCGGCAACCGTGGCCGTGCACAGCTTGGCCATCGACACGATAAAGGCGTCGTCGTCCACAAACCCGCCGCTGTCGTCAGCGCCCGAGCCCGCGCTGCCGTCTGCGCCTCCTGGGGCGCCGCCTGCGATGATCTGCGCACGGAACTTGCCGCCCAGCGCGGCAATACCAGCCAGGACCGAGTGGTAGCCCAGCAGCGTGAAGGTGGCCTCTGCGGCGCTCAGCTGCCGCCCGCCCAGCGCCTGCCGCGCCGCCGCCTTGTGCGCAGACGGCGTCGCCGCGTCCGCCATGCCCGCACCGCCGGCGCTCGCGCGCACCGTCTCTGGCCGCGGGATGCTCGGCGGCAGCGTCGCGCTGCCCGCCACCGCCGCCGCGGCGGCGGCCTCCTCAGCGCCGCCCGCGGGGGCGAGTGACGCCGCCGCGACGGTGGCTTCCAGGTCTCGCCCGCCCTCGCCCACGAGCTGCACCAGGAAATCGCATGCGGACGTGACGGTTTCGGGGTCGGGCGAGCTGCCGAGCGCCACGATGGCCGCCGCGAGCAGGCCGGGGCACGACGCCTGCACGGCGCCGAGGGAGACGCCTGCCGACGTGTACGTCATCGCCGCCAGGAGAGCCTCCTTCGCCAGCGGCGTGGGGGAGAGCAGCGCAAAGGAGGCAGACGGCAGCGGCGCCTGCGGGTTGAGCGCGTCTGCGCCGCCGCCTGGCGTCGCGGAGGGATGTCGCTGGATGGGCAGGTTGCGGCCGCCGCAGGCGAGCTCGAAGAACGCCATCAGCGGCCCGAGCGTCGCTTCAGCGGCGGCGGCGGCAGCGGCCTTGTGCTTATTCGGCCGCGCGAACGCCTCCGTGCCCATCGCGTGGATCAGGTACAGCGCCATGCTCAGGCACGCCGCCTGCTGCGCGGGCGACGCGGCGGCGCCGCTCGTGGCTTTCTCGGCGAGCAGCAGCGCGTTGGTGAAGAACGTGGACAGCGCCTCGCCGCCCGTCGCGAGCGACGAGCTCGCCATCGCCTGCGCGAAGCGCTCCAGCACCTTCTTCTCGGGCGACAGCGCGCCGCCCAGCACGCTGGACAGGAACTCGCCCATGGCCCCGAACACGGCGCCGCGCTGCTCCTCCGTCAGGCTGGACCATGAGCCGCGCACTTTGGTGTTGAGCGCGTTGCCCGCAAAGAACGCCACCGACGGGTTCGCGTGCCCGAGAAGCTGCACTGTGATCAGCCATGCTTCAGAGCTCGCAAGGAAGGCCTCCTGCAGCCAGCGGTTAGCTGTGCGCTGGGATTCGCCGGCGGTGCTGCACAGGGGGTCGAGAGCGGGACGCGGAGGTGATGAGCATGCTTTCGACGCGGTTCGCAAAGCAGTACGGACTCAACTTCCACAGGGAAGCGACCAACCTCACGGCTGCCACAATTGCCCGCTCCGCTGTGGCGTAATCGATGCCTGCCATCTCAGAGCGGGCGGCCGACGTGGCCGAAGCTGAGACACAACCAACGACCGTCGAGGCAGCAACGATTGCACAAACTACATATGTAGACACACATGCCCATCAGTGGCACCGCTGGAACAGCAGCTTTATCAACGCACGGCACACAAAACAGCCCCATCAACTCTGTCCGATGCGTCTGAAGCTTGTGGGACTTGACGGGAAACCGTGGGCAGCCACGCATTGCGATTTTGTTGCTTCTCGTGGAGGCGCATTTAAGCGAGCACCCGCCCTAGAGCGGCGCTCCTATCTTCAGCAGTGATGCCCGGGAGAGCGCACGCGGCGCGCAACTCATGAGCATGCTGTCAGTTGGGAAGGCGGCACGGCACCAGCTGGCCGGGCGGTGCCTCCGCTACGCTGTCAACTGGCAGTCATGGATGGCATCTACGGTGGTAGCTTGCACGTGGGTGTGCTGGTACCTTGCACAGTTGTGTGTTATCGTCGGTACAGCAGTTCTCTTTGCAGCAATTGTTTACGGCGTTACCTACCTCCGCATTGTGCCTGCTGCCACCTACGATGTGGCCCTTCCGTTTGAGTCCGCCACAAGCTTTCAAGCGACTCGTCCCGCCGAGCTGGTTGGCGGTGCCGCGCGAATGCAACAGAGTCAAACGCAAGCTACCGAGGATGCGCGAACACCTGGGGATGATCAGCATACTCGACAGGAGCATGCGCGTACCACCGAAGACGACGAGCTGTTGCTCAAAGTCCCCGTGTCCGGCTCCTCCAACGTCTTTTTCTTTGCGGGCTTCCCGTCTGCGGCTGTCGCTGGGTCGCAGGCAGACCGGCACGCCAAGCCCCGCTCCCAGCAGGGCGCGCGCACGCTGCTCCAGCGCGGCGACTTCACAGCCGTCGCCGTCGCCGACATCTTTGCGAGCGGCGGCGTCGAGCCGGGCGCCAGGCGCAGCGGGCACAAGCACCGCGCAGACGCGGGCCTCGGCGGGGAGGGCTACGGCGGCCAGTGGACGGCAGGCCTGTATGCCGATAGCCCACGCAGCCGTCTGAACCCTGCAGCTGCCGCGGCGCTGAGCGCGCGCAAGCCGTCCCGCGGGTGGTTCTCGTGGCTGCTGGGGCGGCCGGTGCCTGCGGCGCGGAGCCCAGCCTTCGGTCTTGACGATGCACCCCTGAGCTCTCACGGCGTGCTGACCCCAGGCACCGAGTACGCTGCAGAGCTGAGCCTGACGCTCGCTGAGGACGCGCTGCCCGCGCACGAGAGCGCGTCGTTCCTCGTGACGGTGGACCTGCTCACAGTAAACCCCGCAGCGCTGAACGAGCTGGCTGCGACGGCGGATGCGGCCGCCGCAGCGGAAGCAGCAACCGTGGGGTCACACAAGACAGATGCGTCGCAGCCACAGCAGCAGCAACAACACTCGCATTCCGACATTGGGCTGAATGCGCAGCACCCCGTGGACGAGGGCCCCCACGGTGCTGGGCACAGGAGAGGGGAGCACCGAACAGGGGTGCAGAGGGAGGCGGCGCAGCCGGCGTGCGTGCCGGAGGAGGAGACGGTTGCGGTGCGCGCGGACGGCACGGTGTCTCTTTCGCCTGCTGGCGGCCGCAGGAGGTGCCCACCGCCGCAAGGCCATGCCTCCAAACCGCCAGGCGCCGGCACCGCCCGACGCGCCAGCGACGCCGCTGCTGCTGTCGCACCGCGCGACGCACGGTCGGATGCGAGTGTGGGGCATCCGCTGCAAGCGGGCGCGGCAGTGCAGCACCCGTCGTTCGATGGCGGCGGCGTGCTGGACCGCGACCTCCTGCGCAGCGCGCCCGCGGCGGCGGCGTCCGCGGCGTGGACGCAGCCGCAGCTGCTGCAGCTGGGCGCACAGACGGTGCTTGCGCGCTGCAAGCGGCGCGTCGTTATCCCGCCGCGCACGCCGCTCTCTCGCGCCTGGGCTGTTCTGCAGCGGCACGCGCGCGCGGCGCTGCACTTTGCGCTGTCGCCGGTGGCGGCCGTCTGGGGCAGCGACCGTGAGGGCCCCTTCGAGGGGCGCTGGGCCGTGGATTCGTTCGACGTGCCGCTGAGGTGCGTGTTGCGATATGGTAGAGCGGGAAGCAGAATTCGCCGAATAGACGCATCCAGCAGCGAAAACGGGGCGGGTCATTGCCTGGCAGTTACGCGCTCGGCTCCGATATCGTCGACCCCTCTTTCACAATATAACACCTGTACCATGTGAACGCCTCCCTTTCATTACTGCAGCTGCTTCCAGGGCTTCGTCGAGTCCGCCAAGTACCGCCTGCGGGGCGTGAAGGTGACAGTGGAGCCCAGCTGGTTCCCGGAGCAGGGCATCCCCGCCTCTCGCTTTGCGACTGATGAGTACGGGGCCGGTGGTGGCGACTACAGTGCAGGCGGTAGCGGCAGCAGTAGTATGCTTGGGAGCCTGCTCTCCCTCCTGCTGCCGTGGCGGTGGCTGCTGACGGCAGCGATTGCGGAGCCGACCGTGCCGCTGCCGCCCAACGCTGCGAAGGCGGTTCTTTTAGGGCAGGTCGAGTTCTACACGCCCATGCGTGGCGTCGCATACCTCCTGCACCACTGGTTCTGGGCGTCTGCCGGTGTGACGATTGGCGTGCTCGCCACGAGCTTCAGCGTGTGCGGGCTTGCCTGTCTGGTGGGCCTGCGGTGGTGCTGCTTTGGGCGGGGCTTCGGCGTCGGAATACCCTTTCCCAGTGCCATCTCTGACGGTCTCGAGGGCCTACTGCGGCCGCCGCGGCAGCGGCGTGACACCGCACGGGAGTTGGAGCAGCAGGGCGCTGCGGAGATGGCGGCGAGCGTGGCTGCGGGTAAAGCTGTCCTTGGCAGCGTCGCCGCGCTGATTCCGCGACGCTGGCGCCGGGGCGGCAGGGGCGGCGGCGACTCCGTTGGAGGCGGAGGTGCGTCGGAGCGGCAGAGACAGAACGGTAGTAATGCTGGGAGCAGCGCTCACAACGGCCCCAGCGGCCGCAGCAGGGGCGCACCCGCCAAGCGCCACGGGGCGGATGCAGAGGAGGAGGAGGACGCAGCGGAGGTACCGCTGGAGGACGAGGAGGCAGAGCATGAGTGGGATACGTTGCACGCGTCGCCGGCCAGAGGGGCGCCCGCCGCCTCAAGTGCAGCTGCCGCGTATGGCGGCCTCTCGAGCTTCCATGCGCGGCGCGGCATCACGGGACCAGCGGCAGGTGCTGCAAATAGCCTCCGGTCAGGCGTAGGCGCCGTGGCAGGCAGCGGAGCGGACGCTGGTCGAAGCAGGTCGCCCCTTCACCGAGGCGACCCTGGTTCCACGGGGTTGCAGTTTTATCCATCAGTGTCACTGGCTGAGTCCGCCGCCCAGTCGGCAGCGTCTGCCCCTGCGGTTGAGGAAGACGGCGGCTTGCATGACCAGCCTGCGAGCCCTGGGCGACCAGGCGCGTCCGCCGTGACTTCCATGCGGCAATATGTGGCGCAGTCTGCAGCGCTGCGGGCTGCAGCCAGCGCTGTGCCGACCGGTGCGCCCGTACTTGAGCGACACGGGCAGGGCGCTCCCGCTGTGTTCGGCGCGATCCGCAATCGCAGCCAGGGCGAAGTCGTGCAGGACATGGCAGCGCACGCCGTGTCCTCGGGAGTGACAGAGCAAGCTTTGCGCAGTAGCGCGTCAGAAACAACGCTGTCTGCCGTGGAGGCGCGGGAGCGAAGCACGAGTGATGACGGCGGCGGTGGCAGCAGCAAGGACGAGGAGCCCGCGTTGGAGTAGACTGGAGGTGGTGTTACTGTCTGCGCCGACAGCTTGCACGGTGTGCATGCGCACAAGCCTGCTGAGCTGGCTATCGGGGCGACGTTGAGGGTCGATTATCAATAGGAGCGGGAACGCCAGGCTTGTGACCGTTTTAGAGGGGCTTCAACCGATTGCTCACATCACCAATCAGTCAGGCTCAAGTCAACGACACATACGGTACGTGACCGGCACCTGATCGAGCGTTGATTCTTGGCTAACCAGACGAGACAAGTAATTCGAGTGATCGCACCACACACTCTATGGCATGGATCCATTGGGGTCGAAGTGTCGAGCCGGGCGACTCGAGCCCTGTGTACGCTTCGAATTCGAGCAGTGACAAGCAAAAGTGCTGGGACAACACACAGCCAACTTGTTGAGCTCAAGCTGGACGCACTGTCATCTGCGATCTCCTCAGGCTGTCACATCTGGCGGCAACAGATTGTTGCTACTAGGAGCCTGAGGGTGTTGAAGACATCCTGAGGCCAGAAGGGTTTCTAAGCACAAGCTTTAACCTCTGAGCTATAGTGGCTCCGCGGCGAGGATTGACTTCCAGTGGCTTGCGTTGTGCGCGAGCCGTCAGCTCGGGAGGGGGCAGGTTTTTCGCATGCACCTTCACGCGCGTACGAACCGCTTCGACTGCGTTGCTAGCGTGGGCGCGCTCGCTAGCGGAAGGGCCCACGGTGAACCTCTCTGCGACTCAGTGGAAACGAGGGCCCCTGGGGAGGCTACGTTTCCGATCGAATGTGGACCCTTGCCCATGTCCTCTGTGACTGTTGTTGACGGCGGCGACCGTGGTACCAGCAGTGACGGCAGCCCTAGCTCCGTCGACCCCTTGCGGACGGCTTTCGACAAACTCCTTGACAAGGCCATTGCATGCTGGCGGTCGCGCCCCATGCATATAGCAGAGCTCACAAGCCAAATCCGCAGGCAACCAGTGTGGCTTGGAAGCCGAGAGAGTGAGGAAATCAGCGTGCACGACATGCAGGTTGTCTACGAAAAGTACCCTTCGATAATGTCGCTGGGGCCGTTGCATCCCGCCTCACTACCCGGTCAGGCAGGCTCCACAGAGATGGCGGGTCCCGTGCCTCGTCCCAGTGCCGCCGCGGCGGCAGGTATGAGCGTTGCACCCGAGAGTGTGGCTGCAACTTGCGCTCCGGGTAGCAGTGGCTCAGCAGTGACAGGCGACGTATCGGCTGCTGCAAGTGACGAGCTCCACATATTGTGCTCTGCGCCCTAAGTTTCCTGCCATTTGCCGATCAGCTGCGACTATCTCCCTGCGAAGCTAACGCTTGAACCCTGCTCATGCCACCCCGCTGCATGAGGGCCGACTGTCCCCACCGTCGCTGGGCCGCTCTGAAGCCGCCGCATGCTGATGTGGCTCAAGGACCTTGAGTCAATGCTAGCGTTGGCGGGACTGCTGCATGCGCATGCGGCGCAAGCCCCTTGAGCGCAGGACAACTGTGGCGCCGCAGCTGTGCTGGAGTCGCCGGCGAGTCCGAAACAGTACGCCCGCTGAGATCACGCCGTAACGTGTTGCTACTTCCTCGAACATGATGTTGACGTCTGCATTGCTCGGGAGTTGTTCGATGTTCAACGAGAGTAAATCAACGTTCAATCCGCGTTCTACCGTGACGATTATCATTAGTGAATCAATCATTCGTAGGCGGCGGGCATTCGTGGACGCAATTGGGAGGTGGTGCAGCTCTGTTAAAGCGATCCAATTGGTTGTGCACATGGGGGTGCTCACTCTCAGGACGCCCCCAACTTTGACCAGCACAAGCATTAGCCGTTGACGGGGTTTCGGTAAGCGCAGTACATGCGCGTTGAAAAAGGCACACAAACTCGGCCGGCACCTGAGCAGCCGCCAGTGATTGCAGAGCGCCACACGGCTGCTGCAGTCATGCCGGCTCTGTTACACCTGCAGCCGAGATGGCGTACGGGACAGTGACGCGCGCTGCGGCGGGGCTCTTGACAATCGTGAGTTGCCCGCGGCCGCTGCCCCGGAACGCGCCGCCTGGTGACAGGTACATCCGCGTGCTCTGCAGAGGAGAGTAAGGGACGGTGCATGAGAGTGCCCTGATGAGTTGATTAAGGTACGGTTGTCAAGGGGGAGGGCGGCCACAGCATGAAGAGGCACACGCCAGTGTCGGCAAATCGCAGTGTGACAGAGTCGGGATATGGAGGGGCGGCCAGCCGGGCCACCGGTTGGACAGCCCCGTTCCGGAGATGAAGCTGTGCCTTGTGCCGTGTGGCGCCCCTGGGGCAAGGGCTGCCACGGTGCTTGCGCCCGGCACAGCCACTGGGAGTCAGGGGACTAGGCTGAACTCACCACGCTGTGGCTCCAGATCGGCCCAAGCGCTGGCACCAGGGCCTCCTCGAGCCATGTGCCGGCCCACTCTGCGAACGCGTCGGCGCCGTCCTCCTCATCCCCATCGTCTGCTGCGGCCGCAGCACCGAGGAAGGCCGCGCGCGCGCTGCGAGCGGGCGGAACGGCGGTGGCGATTTGATTCGTGACTAGCACGGGCACGAGGTGGCGCTCGCAGATGCCTTTAAGGACAGACGCCAGACGCGTGAGCGCGTCGGAGCGCTGCCACGCTAGCCCGGTTGCCGTCTCACTGTTCGTGCCGCTGATATAACCACCACCGCTGCTGCTGCTGCCACCCGCACCGCCAGCCCGCGAGCTACCGGGGCCGCTGCCCAGCTGCCAGCCATGCCCGCTGCCCAGCTGCCAGCCATGCCTCGCGGCGCCCGCGGCCCCTGCACCGCCGGCAGCAGCGGCATCGAACTCTTTGCGAGACGCGGAGGCGATTGAGTCGATCACCACCAAGCCCAGCTTCGCATCGACGGAGGGCGCTCTTGCCACAGCAGGAGATGACACCCCACCCACCACTGCGCCCGCCAACATGGGGGCCGCAGCCGCCGAGTCGGCGGTCGCGTCCGCTGCGCTCAAGTCAAGATCGACAGGACTGACGGAAATTGTGTCCGGCAGCTCTGCGCAGATGCGAGCCACCTCTGCCACGCTGGTGGCTTGATACACAATAACGCGCTGTAGAACCGCCGCGAGCGCCTCGCTCAGCGCTGCTTGCCCATCAAAAGCGGTATGGAGGGTGGGGTCGACGATGCTGCTGTCGAGATCCATCGCACGCCGACGCGGCTCCTCTCCAGCCGCAGCACTAAAGGCTGCCGGCCCGCCAGCAGGAATGCCGCCTTCCCCACCAACAGGCCGTGGCTCTGCGATAAGAGCTCGGGACAGCCGCTGCCGGAGCCGAGCTTCGATAATCTCTCGAAGTCGGGCGGCATCAAACGCGCCCTCCGTATCAACGTACACGACGTACTTGGCGCCACTAGCATCCGTTGCTGCTGGCGGCGCGCACAGCGACGAGACCACCGCTGCGGCTACGGTGGACAGCGCGAATTGCGTCTTTCCAGCACCCGCTGGGCCTGCAGCTTCGTAAACCGTTGGCCCGAAGCCACCCAACAAGGCTTCGGTGAGGTGAGCCAGCGGCGTTTGCACGCGCTGCGTTAATCGCCGGTACTCGGAAACCATGGCGAGGGCTGTTTTTGGAGGCGGGGCGGTGGCGTCGTACAAGTCTTGCATGTATTGCCGAGCAACAACTTGCGAGCAGTTCAGCGCCTGCATGAGGGCCACGTCCAGCAGCCCAACCACCGCGTCCGCCGGTGTAGCTGTTGAGGTGCACTCCCTTACCGCCCTCACGACCTGTGGATCCCAGTGACTGGGCCATCGTACGAGCTCGGCACCTCCGCCCGTTGAGCCCGAGCTGGAGTGTGGCTGCATCTCAAGTATGAGCTAATTCTGCGAACAAGTTGGAGTGTTTTAGTGCGCACCGCTGTCATGGGTTGCTTGTCGTGAGAATATATCTCTAACATCGAACGCCTGTGACAAATTTGAAGCTTGCGCCCACCCGGCAACATGGAACATGAACACAGTTTCGCTGCCCGCAAGATTTCGGCGAATACAGCAATGGGAGGGCGTGGCCGCGCTTTGTGTTGACAGCCCGTCACCTCACCTACCGAATACGTCGGAGCTGTAGGCTCAGACAAACTGTGTATCTCAAAATTACGCACAAAAAAAAAAGAGGACAGAAGATTCAAATCGCATTGACTCTCCGCGCCCGTCGCGCCGAAGCGTCACTGTCGAGATCCGTTGTTGAGCTGCAATTTGAGCACCGGACGGGGCATCTTCCAACAATGTGCTCCCGAAAAGGACTTGCTGTTGTCGCTGCTGTGGCAGTCGGCGCGGCAGCGTGGCTTTTTGGGTCGTTGCAATGTCCAAACCTTGCCCCGTTGAGAAACGCGTCGGTCGTGATTACGGGCTGCAGCAGCGGCATCGGCGCAGAGCTGGCGCTGCAATATAGCAGATTGGGCGCCCGGCTCGTGATTGCTGCCAGACGGCGAGCGCAGTTGGAACAGGTCGCGGACGAATGTCGCGCGGCTGGCGCCGTAAGCGTGCTGGCGGTCCCGACTGACATGACTGATCGGGAGCAAGTGGAGCGCCTGCTGCACAGAGCTGCTCAGGCCTTCGATGGGCGCATCGATGTGCTGATGCTGAACCACGCGGCGGTGGACGACGCGTTGGTGTTTGAGTACAACAGCCCTGCGGCGCTGGAGGCGGGCTTGCAGAGCGTCCTCCACGCAAACGTGGTCGGCTCTGCGATCGCCACCCGCGTGGCCCTGCCGTATCTGGAAGCTGCGGGCGGCACTGTCGCTGTTGTGAGCTCTGCCTCCACGATCGCGCCCGCGCCCTTCCACGCCGCGTACGTCGCGTCAAAGCGTGCGCTGCACGGCTGGTTCGACACGTTCAGGCACGAGCTGCGCCTGGTGGGCTCGCGCGTGGCCGTGCAGCTGCAGGTACTGGGCATGATCGGCACGCCTGCCATCATGAAGGACCCCGGCAACCACCGCCTGGCCATCTCTGTGGAGGAGTGCGCGTCCGCGATGATCTGCGCGGCACAGGGAAAGTGGTGCGTTGCTCCGTTGAAGCGGGCGTAAGGGATGCCGCTGCGAACACTCATACAAAGCGGCTAGAACGATGGACGGGGCCGTCAAGCCGCGAGACGTGTGGTGCTGTTGCCTATCCTTTTCGCGCCATTGTGGCCACCCGCCTCGACCGTTCCGTATCGACTGTCCGAACCACGTTCCTTGCACTGCACCACTCGACCGTCTGCAGGCGGGAGGTGTTTGTGCCCTATTGGTACGCGCCCATGACGGCAGCGCTGCGCCTGCTTGGGCCGTGGCTGGGTGAGTTGGCCATCAACCATGCATACGTTTTCAACAGCGCAGAGTATGTGGAGCGCATCGCTGCCGCCAAGACAGCTCTAAACCTGTAAGCTTCGCTGCAGCACTGATGATTAGAGTGAGTCCACATCGGCATGTCCGATTTACCAGTGCGGTGTCCAATTTACGTATATGGCCAGTGGGCCCGAGTATGCTGTTCAGCGATGCCCAGCCAGATTGTATTGTTCATGTCTGCCTCGTCCACGTATGGCGCGTGGAGCATCTAGGATATTCGGATTCTGACACTTTGTCTAGCACTCATAATCGATCGACCGCATTCGACCTCCTCGCCATGGTGATGAAAATTAATATTCGGAGCACACTGATGGGCGTGGTTGCGCTCAGCAGCACCCCGAGCTCCAACGTTAACAGGTCAAATGAGGACCGTCTCCGGTACATACTCACGAGGTGCGCGCGAAACTCGATACCGGGTCGATACTACCGACCTGATGCGAAGCGAAAGTGGCGAACGCGCGACCCGATGCAGCACGCAAGCACACGCCAGTTGCGTCTACAGAATTCGACTTAATCAAGGCGGCTGCCGCACGGTTGCCAGCGCTACTCTCGCGAGCGCGCTCACCGCATGTGGAACGTCTGCTGCAGCAGCACGGGGCCAGGCTTCGCGGCGCCCGTGGCCTCCGCGCCAGGCGTCGCCTGCTGGGCCTCCCGCAGGGTGATGGCGAATCGGTACTCGCGCGGGTTCACCGCGTCACGCGTCATGGTCAGCGTGCCAGCCATCGCGCCGCTGGCGGGCACGGCCAGCGGGCGCTCGAAGAGGAAGAAGGTCTGCGCCCAGTGCGTGGGCTTAACGTGCGGGCCGGTTGAGAACGACACAGCGGCCTTCTCGGGGGCCGGGGCAGCAGGGGTAGCGGTAGCGGCGCCTGCAGAGGCAGTGGCGGCGCTGGAGGGGGCAGTCTCCTCGAGCGCTGGCATTCCATCATCCTCCACACCCCACGCAGCCCCCGGCTTGCCGCCCTCTGCCGCCGCGGCGGCGCCCGCGAGCGTGGCAGATGTCGACGCGCCAGCGCCGGCAGCGCTGGCACCGCTTGCGGCACCCGCCACTGCAGCGGGGTCGAACCGCTCCGCATCAAAGTCAATGTCGAACCAGAGGCACAGGCCGTGCAGCTCGCGCGCGTCGCCGGCGGCCACTGCCGCAGTCCACGCCGGCGCTGGCTTGCCCTCAGACCCCGAGGCGCCCGGCTCAGGCGCGCGGGCGGCAGCGTGCGCCGCCGCGAGACGGGCGGGCTCCAGCTGCAGCGTGAACGGCGCGTCCACGAAGTCCTGATCGGCGTCGCGCATCGTGAGCAGGTTCAGGCGCCTCACCGCCGCGGGCGCGGTCACGATGGTCTCTGCGGGCAGCACCTCCACGTACGCCTCACGGAAGAGGTGGCTGCAGCAAAAGAGAGGGAGGGGACAGTGAAATGCAGACGATGAGTGGGCAGAGGGTGGGAGAAGGTTCGTGTCATAGCGCATCAGCGGAGTCAGATCGTCCGCAAATCTAAGAGGGCGTGCCTGCGACGCCACAGGGATGAAGTGCGCGTCACGACGTCAGTCCTACGCAGCTGCACAGCACGTCCGGCCCGCTTATTGAGCCTATGGAGACTACGCCTCTCATCGCCCAGCGCTCGCTTGTGAGGCTGCCGGCCATGGCGTCCCACACACGCCGGTAAGGCCGCCTGCCATGTCATACACGCACGCACCGCTTCATGTTGCGCATGCTGAGGCCGTAGACGTCGTCCCAGAAGGCGACGCGCTTGCCCCACATGCGCGGGTCGCACACGCCCGCGACGTGGATGCTGGCCTTGGAGGGCAGCATCAGGCCGCCGGGCTTGAGGTACCGATCGCGGCACACGAGCACGCTGCAGGTGGAAGAGTGGAGGCGGAGCCAGAAGGGGAAGTGAAGGGAGATCGGCAATGAAGGGAGATAGGCGGCGTTCGGGCTGGAGACGGGAGCAAGAAAGTGGCGTGCGAGAATACACAGGCAGGAGGGAAGCCATGGAGCCGTTCGATCGGTGCATTTCACTACGCCGTGCAGGCGTGGAGCGGCTGCTGCCCCTGGCAGAAAGCCCCCTTATGTGCGCCGCTTCGTCCGCGCTTTCACAATGCACAACCGACACACAGATCTCCTGCCGCACCCCCTTCGGCTTTTCGACGCCGGCATCTCGCCTCACCTGCTCAGCATGCTCTCATAAAGCAGCGCGTAGCCCATCCACTCAGAGACGAGCACGTCCGCGCAGCGCCGCGGGGGCGCCGCCTCGCCGCCCGCCTTCTTCGCTGCCGCCGGTGACGCCGCGGTCACGCCCGCCGTCGTGGCCGCCGCCGCGGCGCCGGGGACGTCCACCTCCTCTGCCTTGCCGCGGAGGAAGGCCACGCTGCCGTCCAGCCCGTTCGCGGCCGCGATCTCACGCGCGTCCTCGATGATGCCGGACGCGTCAACCGCCACCACGCGGCGCGCGCCCGCCTGCACGGAGAACAGGGACAGAACCCCCGTGCCGCAGCCCACGTCCAGCACGACAGGGCCGGCCGCTGCTGCAGCCGCCGTCGTGGCACCAGCAGTAGCAGCAGAGGAGGCCGCGGCTCGTGGCACCAGGGCGCGGATGGCGTCGCGGTACGACTCTGTCCGCACGGTGTCGCCCAGCATGTCCGCGTGGATGCCGATCTTGGCGTACGAGTCGAAGTAGTAGCTGTCGTTGTCCTGCCCGTTCACGCCCGCAAAGCTGCCGGCCGCAGTGCCGGACGCAGTGCCGGCGGCATCTCCATTCGCGAGCTTGGCGCCCTTGTTCGATGCCCCCGCCCCACCTGCACCCGCCGCGGCCTTGCTCGCCTTGCCAGCGCCCGCACCCGCGGCGCCAGACGTCGGGGCCACGGCGTCGTCATCGTCGTCCGCATCGCTCAGCTTGCGCTTCGGCTGTCCGTCCGGCCCAAGCGCGGGGCGGCGCTCCGCCGCCTTCGCGCCAGCACCCGCGCCAGCGCCGTGCGCCTCGCTGTCCGCGCCGTCGCTGCCGTCGTCGGAGCCCGAGTCCTCCGCCAGCAGGAGGTCGCGGTTGCGGACCAGCGCAGCGCGCAGGTCAGCCACCTGTGCCCGCAGGAACGCGATTTCCTCGTCCTTCTC
>Ga0208629_100803_pt1 | contig 13952 bp, 13 predicted proteins | sample LakWasMet19_HOW5_2_FD_183865 | JGI IMG/M metagenome (GOLD analysis project Ga0208629, IMG submission 183865) | Freshwater sediment methanotrophic microbial communities from Lake Washington under simulated oxygen tension - Sediment Metagenome... | ecosystem: Environmental > Aquatic > Freshwater >...
CTGGGCGCGGCGGCGGCGGCCAGCAGCAACGCACCATGACAGAATGACAATGTCCGCCTCCTCGCCCTGGAAGTTGTCCACCGTCTCCACCCTGACCTCTGCGCGCTCGGCTCCCGCGCCGCCCCTCCCAGCATGATCGCCGTCGCGGTCGCCATCCACCTTAACGGGCCGGGCGCGCCCTTGCGAGCCGACTCTGCCGCCTGTTGCCCCCCCTGCCTCAGCGTGCGCGCCCCCGCGACGCAGCAGGGCCGTGGGGCGCTGCATGGTGTCGCACCTCAGGCGGGTGCGCATCTCAAGCAGCTGGCCCGTGTACATGGTCAAGATCACGATCTGCAGCGGTGGTGCGTGAATGCGCAGGGGGCCAGCGAAGGCACACGCAGGGGTGGTATATGGCATACAGAGTACAACACACTGCGCGACACATGCATACGATGGCAAGACAACATCAACAGCGTCGGCTGAGGGGGGAACCTGAAAGTGAGAGGCGAGCGGTTACCAGCCGGCAGGCGCCAAAAAGGCAAAACGATGACCTCAGCAGTAACACGGCCACTACAGGGGAGGCACCGCGCCGGAGCAACACGGGCACAAACCACGCAGGCGCCCTCCCGCTGCCGCCACGCTCACGCTGGACATCCGCACGCACCTGCTCTGCGCGGTACCCGTTTAGCAGCAGGTACCTGACGAGCCCACAGCACAGCTCCACCTCGTGCGGGTTGTACTTGGACTTGGTGTCGATGCCAGAAGTGCGCTCCGGCTCCCCGTGGTCCAGCAGAAACACGTCATACGCCACACCCTTCACGTGCGGGCGGCCCTCTACGACCGGGTGGTTGTGCAGCACCGGGTAGATCAGAGGGCACAGCAGGCGAGCGATCTCCGGGCGCATGCGGTGCTGGTGCAGGAGCACTTGATGCGGGACACCGCGGCCACGGTTGATGAGACGCTCAAAGAGGGACATGTCCAGGTTATGACGGCGCACCAGGGCGTGGGTGTTCACCTTCGGCCGCAGCTGCTGGTGGTCGCCGATAAGGATGAGCTGCTTCAAGCGGGGCGTGAGGCACGCCAGGATGTGCCCTTCCAGCACCTCTGCTGCCTCCTCCACCACAAGTATGTCTGGAGACAGAGCCTGCAGCAGGGCGCGGTTCTTTGCTGCACCCGTGGTTGTGAACCCAACGACCGCCATCTCACGCAGCAGCGCCGCATCGGTGTGGGCCTGCAACTTGGCGGTGGCGGCGGAGACCTTGTTGTAGCGCGGCGACAGAGCGTCAAACAGCCGCTTGCCCACAGCCCGCACAGTGCGCAGGCAGTAGTCATGCCACGCGCGCCTGTTGGTGATGGACAGACTCCACAGGTCCTCGACGGCACCAAACTCAGCGGCGTCGCGCAGCGGCGGCTGACCACCGCTGTGCAGGTCGGTATCCGAGTGGTACGCCGGATCGTCGTGTGCATCCCGCCAGACGCCGGTCGCAGCCTCCGCTCCCTCCCCATCGCCATCGTAACGATACAGCGGCTGGGGCGGCCCTCCGCGTGCAAAACCGCCCGAGCCACCGTGCAGGTGCGTGCCTGCCAAGGTCGCTGAAAGCGCCCCAACGGCCGCAGCGGCCGCTGCCGCACCCGCTCCAGCCCCGGCAGAGGCAGGCGCCCGGCCCCGCCCTTCGGCCTCGCTGTTCTCAGGGACGCCGTAGCCGTATGCCCGCAGATCGGCGAGCTCTGCAGACAGCTCCTCTTGCGCAACGTCTGCGGCGGCTGCCTCGCGCCTCGCGCCGGCGCCGCTGCCGCCGCGGCGACTGCTCCCAGCGTCCGACTCCGCTTCCTTCTCATCCCCCGACCCCGCGCCCTCTGACGTATAGTCGCTGACCTCGTCAGTGTCGTACTCGAACGCGTCGTCAAGGGGGCCGGCGTCGCCGCCAAAATCGCCATCGTCGTGGCCGCCACGGCCGCCTCCGGAGTCGTGCGTATGGCGCAGCTGGCCACCGCGATGAGACCCCACGAGTTCCCACCCGCCCCCATGCTCAGCCGCCGCAGCTCGGGACCCCACGACTTCCCAACCGCCACCAGTGCCGGCCGCCGCATCGTGGCCGATACGGGCTGCAGGCGCTGCGCCTCGGCCGCCGCCAGTGCCGGCCGCTGCAGCAGCGGCGAGCAGGGCACCGCGGGCCGCCTCAAGGCCTGCTGTGTCAGCCGCAAGGTCATGAGGCGGGCCGCCCGCTGCCACAATAATATTGCGGCCGCGGACGAACTCTTGGCCTGCCCGCATTGCATCACGCGCAGCCGCCACATGGTCGTCGCGCCGCTGCTCGATCGTGCGGTCGTGGGCCCCCCGAAGTCGCGTGTACTCTGGCGTATGCAGCCATCGGGCTAGCGCGGAGCAGAGGGGCTTGCGGCGGTTTCGTGGGATGCGGAAGCCCTGAGCCTTGACGCCCCAGAACTGCGCCTGCAGCCTCTGCAGCTGTCGGATGCTGTCTTCAATCTCTCCGGGCGTCCATTTCTCAGCAGAGGGCGCAGCAGAGCCAGCGCCTGCGCTGGCGGCGTCAGTCCGAGCCGGTGCCAACCGGCCCTCGGTGTCGACGGAAACGTCCCCTGTGCGCACGCTGTCCCCGTCCTCGTCACGGGGGAGCATGGAGGGCAGCACCGCACGCTCGAGAGCTTCCACGCACTCCCAGAACTGGGGGTCTGCTGCGGAGGCGGTGACCGCGTCACAGGCCCAGCGGCAGTGATCCTGAAGGACCCATCTCTGCAGGAGGGATCAACAGATAGAGCAGGCCGAGTTGTGGGTGGTTGCCGATGCGCCGCGACGGCACCTTATATTGCACAGTCGGATACCTGATTGTGGCAGCTGCGCGCATGCAGCGCCGGCGGGACGCCAGATGGACAAGCCGCGCTACACAACGCACTGCACGAAGACGACAGACCGGACACACAAACAGCCGTAGCGCCCCCTGAGCCCCGCCCTTCGCCGTCCCCCTCACCTGTCTGTCCAGCTCCCACATAGCCTGAGTCTTCGGGTGCTTCCTGCGCAGGGACTGTAAGGACCGATCCTGCAGCGCCTCCGACTTTGAGCGCCCGCCGACGCGCACGAGGCGGCTGCCGTAGTGCGGTAGGAGCCGCTCTAAGAACTGATCCAGAGCGTGGTTAGTGAAGCACACGAAAACAATGGGGCGCGGGTCGCGCTTTGCGGCGTTGTCCAGCAAAACCCGCGCGATTTGCACGCCTACCCACGTCTTCCCCGTGCCGGGCGGGCCCTGGATGGTGGCCACGCTGTGTGTAAGAGCGTGCTTGAACGCAGCGGCCTGCGAGTCATCCATCCCGTGGCCCCACACCGGCCAAGCGCTAGTGGCCAGCACATCAAGGGAGTCGCGACCCGTGTCCGCGCGGAAGGTCGGGAACACAGCGGACATGCGGACCTCAGAAGGCCTCCCCGCCGCCCCGGCTCCTGCGCCTGTTGCTGCGGCGTAGGGCGCCGCGCTTATGAGCGGCGCGGCGGCGGCCAGGCGACCGGGAAAGGCCGCAGTGGCGATCGGGGCCGAAAACGCCGCACGCTCGGGGGCCAAGAGGTATGCCGGCGCTGGCACTTCGGCACTGGTCGCTGTGAGGATTGCCTCGAAGGGCAAGGGCTGCTCTGCTGTGCCTGCAGCCTGCAGCGCCTTCAGCACTGGGCGGTAAGCCTCCCAGAACACGCTGCTTTCCAGCATCACGAAGGTCTCTGAGCTGCAGGGGCGAGAGGCAATGCAGGGTGTGGTGGGCAGCAGCGCAAGCGGTGGAATTCGCAGCCCGCGCACGACAAGTTGCGGTGCAAGCGATGAAGCCGGGACAAAAGCCGGGACGAAGGGCCGATACCACGGCTCCCACCGCATCGCCGCGGGGGGACGCCCCGGATGCGTGGCAACTGCGCGGCTGCCAACTCACGGGTCAAAGGCGGCCGCTGCCTCAGGGGCGACCGCAACGTCCACTGTCGGGCCGCCCTTCGCGAGGAGGCCCTCGGGGTCGCGGTTGGCCACGGTGGCAAACACCACGCGCTTGAAGTTATCGCTCGACAGCGCGAGCAACGAGCCGGGCATCAGACGCTTCGAAGCCCGCCAGTTGATGTCACGTCGTGGACGCGGCCACGGCTGGAAGGTGATGCGGAAGGCCACCCCATCGCGCAAGAACACGGGCTGCGTCACCCGCACCTCATTGTACAGCCTACAAACCACCACAGACAGCAAGTTGGAAGCGAACTAGGTGCTGATGGCAAGTCCGTAGACCTGTACATTGCACGCTGAATGGCCAGTTAAACAGTCAGTCCGCCTGCCAGCGCACAGCCGTAGCGCAGCTCTCACCTGGCGTGATCGTTGACCGCCTTTGGCCCCTCGCCGGCCCGAAACGCCCAGATGGCCTGCCGCAGCGCCGCTGTGGCGTCCTCCCTGAGCAGCAGGAAGTTGGTGGAGAGCAGATCCGCTGCGCTCTCGTAGCGGCGGCAGGCGAGCACGGGCAGGTGATCCGTGGAGGCGTTGGGGGCGCTGGTGTCCAGCTCCGCCTGAGTGGGGATCAGCGACACGAAGCGGAAGTCGTCTGCAAAGATGAACGGACGGGGGATGTTTGAAAGTGGGGCGTGGGGCTGGCATCCTAGGTGCACGCCGCTGCACTGTGCCTGACAGGATGCACAGCAGGGCAGACAGGCCAAGACGAGCCACAATTCAGCGGTTGGACACGGACAGAGAGCGACTGCCACCGTCAGCCTCGCACTGCCGCTCTACCACTACACAGCTGTCGACGTCTGGTCCGCAGCACTCTGAGAGCACGGCAGGCGCCCAGCCGTACAGACTCACTGTGGTCTGCCACGCGCCCCTCGCGCAGGCCATCGGCGCGCTCCCGAGCCGCGGCTGCAGCTGCGGCTTCCTCCAGTAGCCTCTCGCGCTTGTCCGCTAGCTGGCGCACTCGCGTCTTGACGTCTTCCGCATCCGCAGAGATCTTTGCCCACAGCAGCCTCTCGATGTCGCCAGCGCCGACAGCGGAGGCAGGCCCCGGGCTAGCGTGGGCCCTCACCGCTCTTGCAGCGGCTGCGGTCGCCAGCGCGTCGGTTCGATCTTTGAGATCTGACAAAGGTAGGCGGTGCAAGCCCTCCTGCAGCGTATGAATCGGCGGAAGGTAGCAGCGCAACATTCATGCAAAGACTCGCCAAGAGGTTGCCTAACAGCAGTCAGTGGCCGCCCAGCCGACCATTGGGGCTCGCCCTGCCGCTGAAAACCGCTGTGGAATTTGAGGCACTCAAGCCACTCACCGTGCTGGAGTCAACAAGAATCTCCATCAGCAGGCGCACGTTGGCGAGGGTGCGCCCATGGCCCTCAAAAGCTTTTGCGGGGCTGTCGCTCTGCACCCGGACTTCCGCGACCAAGTCGCGGATAGCGTCCAGGAACCGCTTTTCCCGCAGCGGGGCCAAGACCCCGGTGCGGTTAGGGGTGGTGATATCAGCGAGGAGATCGTGACGATCGGCAAGGGCCTGCAGCAGCAGGTCGAGCACGCCCCCTTCGTCTCTCGCCGTCTCGACGATGAGATCCCAATTCTCGCGGCTGGGACCGCCCATTTCGTGCACAAATTTACCGTCTGCCCAGTGTGTGGCCTTTCCAGAAAACCACGCCCAGCGATCTCGGGGACCCAACGAGGCAATGCTTGGTCGAGAAGGCGCCGGCCGACTCGCGGTTGAGTCAAAAGTAGCTCCTGGCCTGCGCCCTCCACGCTCGGAGCCTCCCGCACTGCCACTGGCACCTTCGGGGCGGCCGCCGTGCCAAGGCGCTCCTGGGGTGGTGCCGCGGCCCCGTCCACGCCCAGACCCGACGCTTGCCGCGTCGTGTCCCCCACCGCTGCCCCGTCCACGGCCGCGCCCGCGTCCATTGTGGGGTGCAAAAAAGCCTGCGCGAACTCGATCTTCGTCTGCCATGTTCTGAATGTTTGCGCAGGCGCGGATTGGCGGAGCTGATTCAGCTTGCGTTGTAACATGTGCGGTTGGAGCGGGCAACTCCCGGCGCTCCTGTTACCTGACGAGCATTGGTCCAAGGATTCCCGTCGAATTTCCCGACCCGAATCGAAACTTGCTTCAATCACCATGGAATTCTGCGAACGATCATCATGATGCAATCTCGCGTTCCACGGTTCTAAGAGCTCAACTACGTGCACATCCGAACACCTTACCCTTTACAAGAGCGGATTGAGAGAAATGTTTGCGACTCCGTTCGCTGCATCAGTTTGCGTCGGACTCAGCCCGCCGGCGCCGTCGAGGACTCGGAGTCACTGGCAGGCGGACCGAGCCGTGTCGGAACTGCCAGTCACGGTGCCACTGGCATTGGGCCGTTGCTCCGATGTCGCCGGCGGTCTCCGCCCCGGCAAACCGGAGCGCGGCCCTCAGACCGCTCAGTCACGGCCGCCGGGAGCCTCAGTGTCCGAGTCGCCGCAAAGGGCCCGGGTGGCACCTGAGGGTTTCTACCCTGAGCGCTGCAGCTGCAGTGGCTGCCCCTACAAAGAGTGCCACCACCATACTCATTGGCGCCTCCTGTGCCACTGGCAATCCTGGACCCTTCACCTGACGAGGGTGCTTGTGTGGATGACCCTCCGAGTCCGAGGAGTCCCGAGGAGCGGCCGCTCCTTGAATCCTGCTTGGAAGCGGGCGCAGTGAGGGAGGCGGTTCTGTTCGTGAACGGGAACTCTCTGTCAGTTTGTGCTCGTGCGAAGGCCTGTGGTTTGGACCGTGGGACCACGTTTAGCGAATACAGCGTGATGTGGGGCGAGCTTGAGAAGCCGACTTAAACTTTTACTTTACGGTTGCCCCCGCTTCAAGTGTTCAAGTGTTCAAGTGTTGGGGGGCCCCCTTATGAAACAGCGGTCACAAGCAACAGGCAGCGTCGAGACATCCAACTCAACATACAAATTCCTGTCGCGGGCCGATACAATTAGACGGCAGGCAGTCGCCCATCGCAAGATCATGTCACCGACAACCATATCGCTTCGCCACGACTCACAGGAAGTGGCGGGCGCACAATCAGATTCACGAGGATTAATGAGGCTTCTCCCCGCAATATGACAGAAACTTATCCACTGGCACATCAACTGGTTCTTCAACTCGTTCATAATCATGCCCCCATCATCAGCTGACGGGGCTCTCATTTTGCTGAAATTTGTCGTTCACTATGCTTCTATAAGAAACCTGACATCAGACCCTTCGGGAACACCCCCATAAATAAGGGCATTTGCGGCGCGCGGCAAGCCATACCCCATACTCATGAAGCTCAAGAATGGGGCGACCTCATACTGCTGCTGCGTCTCGCCTGCATGACCCCAAAGCCCTGTGTGTGTCGGTCTGGCGCCCTTGCCTCAAGACTTTGTATACAACCATCAACCGCCGTACCCACCCAGCAGCGGCACCGGCTCCAATCTTCAGACATGTTCCCGTGGTGACGCTGGGTGTGCGGTTGTGGATGGAATCAGATGCCGTTGATGGCGAAAGGGTCGCTGACAGGGGGGAAATTGCCTGAAGAGCTGCGCATACGAGACTCCGGTTGCCATGCAACGAAATTACTGGGGGAATGTACATCGCCTCTGGACCGCCAGTTTTGAAGTGATGATGACCGTTCGATTGAGCTGCGGATGTGGTGGGCGCGCAGTCCACTCTGCGTGCAATCTCCGTTGAGCAATCATATGCATGCGGCCTTCGAATTCGCCTTCAAGGCTGCCAAGTGCCGGCCGCAAGCTTCGTACGAATACGAACACACGCAAGGTCTATAACCGAACAGACGCTACAGCGAAGCTTAGAGCGCAACTCGTTGCAAATGATAAAGAATGCTTGACTGCGTGACAGCAAGAAGGCCGACGTCCCCGGCCTACAGTGCCGGGCTGCAGCGCAGTTCAGGGCGGTCACAGACGGCCGTGCGCACTCACAGCCTGCTGAGCCGAACCGGCTCCTCCCCCTAAGATCTTCTCGAAAGATCGTTCGGGACGTTCGCCCCTACTTTTGACCACCCGTCCGCAACCTGAGCCTACTTTTTGAAAGAGAAATACTCTTTAATCGCCCGCTGCGCGGAGAGGCCCCACGCATGTGCATGCTGCTTTTGGGCCGTTGCATGCTTTCGTGTTGTTGTTGCCAGCAATTTTTGTGCCCACCGCTGACCCCGCCCCTCTCTCCCTCTGCCCCCATCTAGCTGGCTACCTCTCGAGGTAGGCCAGGCTGGGGCCCAAGGCCCTCATGAGGCGCCTCCTGGCGGCGGCACCTCTGCCATTACGTTGCTGGCTGTTCAACTTGTCACACAACTACAGTGCGCTACGAGTCAGACCATTGCCCTGAACTTGAACAACTTCGGAGCTGCTTTAGAAAACTGCAACTTCGGAGCTGCTTTAGGAAATTGCAAAACCTGTACATGTACCCGTCAGAACATGTTTGTATTCGTACAAGTGCTTACGCGCTAGCTCAATTGAGAAAGCAAATAATCAGCTCATCTCGAGTCATACATCTCGACGCTGAAGCGTGCGTGTAACGATTAGTGCCTGCAGCGAGAGAGTGTATGTATGTTGCGCGTGAATGCTGCGCGACCGGATATGCGTGCAGCGATGTCGTAAAGGGCTGTGAAGGGGTGCGCATTCACAACGGCGTTCAAAATGTCAACACAGCGGCTGTAGAGCGAGCGGCAACCAGGTCAGACCCGCTGGCACTGCTGCTGCAGCGGCGCTCGAGTTGCGCATGGTGCACAGAGCAGGCTTGGCCATCCTGCGGCAGCAATGCGGACAGCGGGGCGACAGCCAGCGAAGCATTCCTTGGCACCGCCAGTCCGAAGCATTGGCATGCAAACATACATGGGGACGCGCAGACATGCAGACGGACAGGAGGGCGCAGCTGTGGGTATCAGCGCTGGACACGGGAATCATGCAAACATGTCGGCACATTCAGGCAGAGCAGGCCTGCCACAGACTCGAGCGCCAGGCTTCTCCCGATGGCGCTGCAGGCCAGGCCGCCTCGAAAGACCGGCACAGGCAACGCGGTTGCCAACCATCCGCAAGGCCAAGAACAGCAGCCCATGCGGCTCGTAGCAGGATGTTTTCAACCGCGGGCTGCGGCGTTGCAGCATCAGGTGGCTGTGGGCAGCATCGTCGAGTCAGCCCCACAGTGCAGCTCGGAGGGAGGCGCGGCCGGACGCACTGCCGTCACACAGTGGCACCCGCCACATTCCCCTTTACGTCGCGCAGTCCCCTCGGCCGACGCCACCGGAACCCACAGGCACCAGCTCGTGCTGGCGCGACAACAGCACGCCGCACCAATCGGTGGCGATGGTCACCGTGCGGCCCATATTCTGGTCCGCTGTAGCCAGTCGACGATACGAGTTCAGCTGGAAGTCGTCATCATTGGCTATGGCATCGGCGTTCCAGCCGTGCGGCAGCGTCTCCCCGTTCTTGTCGGAGACGGTGGCCGCCGCCACGCCAATCGGGGTGTTGTGTCGGGAATAGTGGTAATCCATGCCGGACGACAGGACCAGAGCCGGAGTGTATCCGAAGGGAAGTGCCGCCCCGGCAGCCAGCGTGACCAGCTCGTCCGGCCCATTGAGCACGGCGGATGGCTTGATGGCGTGCCAGTGGTGCGTTGTCGGCGGAACCCACGTCAGGGGGTCTCGCGGGAACACCTTGACCTGCCGATGCGCAAAGACATTGACCTCGTGCCAGGTGGCCCCAGCCACCACAGTCCCGGCGGTGGGCGTTGGTGACGTCGTGGCCGGCGGGGAAGGTGTGGCGGTGCCAGTGCCGGATCCCGTTGCGGTTGTCGTCGTCGTGCCTGTGGCGGTGTGCGTGCGGGAGGACGTGGAGGTCTGCGTGGCTGTAGCGGTGCATGATGAGCCGTGCGAGTGGGAGCTGCTCGGAGAGGCGCTTGCCGTCGGGCTGGCGCTTCCTGTAGCAGACTGCGAGGGCGAGCCGGTGCCCGTGCTGCTCTGCGTGGGTGTGGCTGACGGGGATGCAGGCGGGGCCGCTGCAGCGGGAGCGAGGTACCCCGCGCCCGGCGTGCGCAAGCCATCTTGCAGATGACGAGTCATGAGGGCACCGCAGGCACCGACTGGAGCGTTACGGACACGCAGGGTGCGGCCGGGGTACGTGGCGCCTACCGGCGCCACTGCGTAGTCAGTTAGGATCGGCTCCAAGTCCATCCAGCCGCGGGCCAGTCCCGGGCTGAGCGCAATGGCCGCAGCGGGCCAGGTTGGGAACCACGTGGCGACGTCCAGCGGATGGCCGGACGCCTTCCCCGGGGTGCACCCGCGCCGGTTGACGTTGCCGAGGTTGTACGGGCTGACGGTCGCGTAGGCGAGGCAGTTAGCAAAGTGGGTCATGGGAATCGCGACGTTGCGGCCCACACGTCCGGGCACCGACGCGCCCGAGGCCAGATACGCGTCGCGCAGCTGGGCGATGCGGTCCGATACGAAGGGATTCCACGTGTTGAAGGTGACGGCGCCCACCTGGAAGTCTGGGTCGGGGTTGATCCAGGCGGGACGGACGAGCTGAGTCTCCGCACCGGCCGCGACCTCCAGCGCAATGATCGGAGTGGCGGGCTGCGCACCATCAAGCTGCACACCATCAAGGCTGTCGCCTGTGGCGGGGCCGACACCGGCACCGGCTTCGGTCTCTGACGCCTCCGCGGCGGCACGGAGCGTGGCATGGACGTCCAGCGCAAGCAGTGAGCGGAACAGCGGGAATTCGGGGGCCGCCGCGGCCTCGTGAGCGCTGTCTGTGGTGGCATGCGAGTCCTCGGCAACCTGTCGAGCCACGCGCCCCAGCGCCGCCGCTTTCGCAGCAAGGCTGTCTGCTGTGAGCACGCTGGCGTCCAGCACATGCTGCGCGTCGGAGTGGGAGCGCAGGCTGCGCGTGACGCTCGTGCCGCCTGCCGAATCGCGCAGATCACGGCCCGCGAACTTCGGGCCCCCGACAGTGACGGCGAGAGGTTGCGAAGAGACGGTATTCTTGAGCTCCCACTCCGCCCGCAGCTCAGCAAGCTGCTTGTCCCGCGCGCTCTGGAGGCGGCACTCTGTCGCAGCCTGCTCCGCAGCCTCGAGCGTCGCCAGGCCCTGCTTCTGTGTCATGGCAACAGTGGCAAGGACATCTCGCCATACGTCGTCGGGAAGCTTGTAAAACACACGGTAGCTTGGCGGCAACGCGGAGCCACGCTCTTTCGCCGGAAACAGGGATTCGGAGTACTTGACAGGGGCTTTCTGCATAACATCGGGTGGTGGAGTGGGGGCGGCGAGCAGCAGTTGGCGGGCGTTGGGCAGATTCGCAGCGTTTCTTACATGTTGGTGCTTCGCGCAGCGCACTCGACGGTTCAGTAGCCAATAAGCAGCACGCGGGGGGCATTGTCTGGAGCACTCACCGTACCCCAGCGCAGAGATCCATACAGAACAGCCGGAAGCATCTCGAAAATCGCGTGTGGCTGCGTCTCGCAGATGCGAACACTGTATTGAGGTAGCTCCTCAAGCATAGCAATGTTCACTGGAGGGCTGCGCGCCTCCTCGGTCGAAAGCGTGACCTTCTCCACCACGCCGATCTCCACTGCGGGATGGCAGCGAGATAGGAGCGCAGCGGTGTCGCTTGCCGGCGCAAGCCACGCGCTCAACGTGTCGTGCTTATCCACCTCCGACACGCCGGACTTGCTGAGGAACGGGCGAAGAGACTTCTCGATGAAATCGTCCCCGGGTAAGAAAACGGTATCATCCAGCCGACCGGACCGCTCCACCGCGCGAATGCGGGTATGCGTGCACGCATGCACACTCAGATAGCCGCCATGTATTCCTGTCATCACGAGGAGCGGCAGCCACTTGGCAGAGACGCCGCGCGGGCGGCGATGCGCAGACGCGGTGGCCATTATCGAAGGGTGGGGTCAACCCCTGTTGATGTGAGGTATGTAGCTCGGTTTGTGTGTGCGTGCAATCCCAATTGCTCGCTGAAGCACGCTACAAAGGTAACCTAGCGCTGAGTGGACTTGTTCGTTCGGAAGTCTTCGCCGTCCTTGACAAAAATGTGAACTTGTGTCTGTCCGTGTATCCTGCTCCAAAGGCTTAAAAAAGCAGCGGCCCCGGAAGAGCACACAAGTCAACGTATCGTCGTTCGCACTGGAGGTCTCCTCCGCATCCCGTTCCCGTCTCAGCCACCGGCAGACAATCGAGGAGGCGGCAGGCCACGGGGACCTTGATTTATGCTCCGAGTCGGAAAACACACGTGTGAATGGGCGTCGGCGCCTCGTACTCGATGGGTTTCTCGCCCGAGGAGCGCGGTGATATGGTGGCTGTCGTCGAAAATGGAAGGCACTCCGGGCGCTTAGATCCAGCGTATGCTGTTGATCGCGGCCATAAGGACGCTGTGGGCATCTACGAGGCATTGGAAGCCGCCCTATCTGGGCTTCCTTACACAGAAGTGTCCGTCGGCGAGTGCTTGGACGCATGCAGCCCACCTCACAGCCAAACGACGTCGGTGTATGTAGTTGCCGGGGCGGATGAGCGAAAGGTGAAACGCCCTTTCGTTCCCGTTGGGCACGAATTCCGGTTCTGTGACAGCACGCAGGCCACGGAAGTACTTGTGATTGGGGAGATACTGTGGACGCCGGCGGCCCGAGACACACCCGCTCGCCTCTATCGCTGCAGCCCAGAACAGTTCACTGCTATAACGACTGGGATTTGGCGGGCGCTGACACCAGCATTTGGCGAGCCGCACAAGTGGCTGGGGGATGGTCCGCGGCCAGAACGACTGATCTTGGAGTAGGTTGCTGTCCCGTTTTTTGTGGGTGATTCGTCTGGCTCCTTCCGTTTGAATAAATTTGCTGCCCTGCGTTGCCGTATGCGGGTGAGCAGGCGGGCCCACGCAGAGGCACTCTCTACCTCCAGTCGTGAGGTGGCGTACCGTTGCGGTCTGTGGGCGCGGGCACTGTGGCTTGCGCCGATGGTCGTCGTGTGGCAGCATATGTCGCTCCTCTGCCCGACCCACGAGTTTGGTTGCTTGTGGTCCTCGCGGCGGCCACCCGCAACCCAGCGGGCTGCAGCCTGGATTGAGCCTGTGGCTCTGCTCCCCGAAACACGGGAGCAGCTCGCCGTGACATGCAGAAGGCAAACGAGGCGGCTGATGCCCCCCAGCAGCGGAGCGAGCTCCGTCGCAGCTCGCTTCGGACGTGACGGTGTTGTTCGAGGGCCCCCTGATGGTGGCATGGCTGCCAGTGGGTGTGGCCGCCAGCCTGTGGTGCGCGGATGGCCAGCGCGAGACGGTGAGCAGCGCAAGCGCCGCGTCTCGCGAAATGTGTACTGCGTCCCTGGTTCAACGAAGTCTGGCCGGATCATGGAGTGAATTAGGCTTCCCGAACGCTGGGTTTTTGTGTACCAGACTTTCATGTGGGTGGTGTTTGATGCACAGACGCGCTTGGTAGCAACTCCGCAAAACGTGCCATGCCGGCGGTGTGCATGATCATGTGAAGCGTGTGATCCGTGGCGGTGATGCTGCTCTTGAATCACACTTGAACACTTGAATCTCTAGTGACAACTTGTTGATCGCGGAAATCAGCTCCATTGGCAAATTCGTACACTGGCAGTTCTCGAAAAGGAGCATATCGTTACATGGGTGCCCTTCAACACGATAGCCGCCGCTTGCAGTGTTAGGGCGGTATACAGGTGCGTGCAGAGTTGCTCATGAAAATCTGGCACGTGCCCACTCAGCCCCGTGTGCCCCTGGGCGGGTGGCCACGATCCCGGGTTTTGGTTTTTTCCCGGTGTTGACGCCAGCGGTGGGATCACAAAACAGTCCCCCCACTGGGGGGACTGGCAGTACTGTGGATATGGTTGTCGGTGACATGATCTTGCGATGGGCGACTGCCTGCCGTCTGATTGTATCGGCCCGCGACAGGAATTTGTATGCTGAGTTGGATGTCTCGACGCTGCCTGTTGCTTGTGACCGCTGTTTCATAAGCCCCCCCCACC
>Ga0208629_100804_pt1 | contig 13952 bp, 17 predicted proteins | sample LakWasMet19_HOW5_2_FD_183865 | JGI IMG/M metagenome (GOLD analysis project Ga0208629, IMG submission 183865) | Freshwater sediment methanotrophic microbial communities from Lake Washington under simulated oxygen tension - Sediment Metagenome... | ecosystem: Environmental > Aquatic > Freshwater >...
CACCGGCTGCGGTGACGGGCCTGAGGGCGGTGTGGCGGTTGAAAACGGCGGCGAGGACACGGAAGGGGCGTCTGTCGCGCTGCCCGCAGGCGCGGGGTCCACGGCAGCGAGTCGGGCGGCTGCGCCCACAACTCCGAGTCCGAGACCGGCGCTTGCGGTGCGGTGGGGCAGCGCCATCGCAGCACTGCCGGCAGTCGCTGCGGCCTGTTGCGCGATCGCTGGCACGCCTGCGCCGCCGGGGGCAGCGGCAGCAGCGCCAGGCTCGCCCACACCCCCGAGGGCAGCTGCCGCAGCCCACGTTGTGTTGGGCATCATCTGCGGGCCGCCCACTGCCAGGTGGATCGCCGCAGCGGTGGCAGGGCTCGGGTAGGCGGGAGCGGCGCGGAGGGCGCCCGCGCCATTCAGCCCTGAGAGGGACGAAAAGGTGGTGGCAGCCGAGGAGGCCGAGGCGGGCGTGTCGGGGGCCGGGCTGCTGCCGTCGCCGCTGCTGATGCCTGCAGGCAGCTGCTGCCGGCTGCTGACGCCCGCAGCACCACTTAGACCCGGCGCGGCACCGGCGCCAGGCGCCGCTGCCACAGCGCTGATCGCCAGCGGCACCCGCGGCAGAGAGAGCACGCTTGTCGTCGTCAGCGGCGGCACGGGGAAGGGGCCCGGCAGGCTGTCTGGAGCGTCCCCCCACGTCTTGCGAATCACATCGTTGAGGCATAGCATGGCCATGTCTGCCCGCACCCCGTCCGCGATGCCGCACGTGGCAATGCTGCAATTGGGCAGCGAAATCATGGGAGGCCGGATCATCGGAGGCGAGATCATCAGAGGCGCAAGTACGGCGGGCGGAATTATCATGACGGAACGCGAAATACTGGGAAGCAAACGTACGGGATGCAATGCAGGGATGAAGCGCACGGCGGCAGACACTGAAAACAAAATATGTGAGTGCCGCTAGCAGCAGCAGTGTCAACCAAGAACCAGGCAAACGGCGAAGCATGCGGAGCATGGGAGTGGCGTTGATAGCCAAGAGACGACCAAGACGCCCGCACACACCCGGCCACGCTACCCGTGCCACGTCTCAGCACCGCACACGCACAGGTAACACTGCTAACCCCTCTGCAGGCAAGCCCCAGCCAACGTGACACACTGCGAATCGCTCGCGCACAGCACCACTCACCGCAGCAGCAGGGATGCCATGATACGCCGCAGCTCCGGGTGCCTGTAATTGAGCTGCGCGGTGTCCGCCCATCCGGAGGCACTGTGCATTTCACGCCCGTGTGCAATGTAGAGGGTATAAGTGCTGCCGCTGCCTGTTGCAGTGCTGGTGCCCGACGCCGCGGTGCCAGAGCCCGTTGCAGAGGCGGACGCGGCCGTGGAGGAGGAGGACGCCGCCGATGCCGCGCTGGCGCTCTGCGAGCTGGAGTGGCTGTCCGTCGACTCCTCTCGCTCGTGGTCCCGGTCCCGCTGGCCCGAGCTGCTCTGGGCCGTCTCCGTCGCGGGGGTGAGCCTGCCTGCGGGTGCGGAGCCGCCGTCTGGGGACACAACCGGCTGGACCACCGCGGCGGGCGTGGCGGAGGCTTCCGAGCTTGCACTGGCACCGTCGCTGGACGCACTGCTGCCAGCACTGGCCAGGCGGTGAATCACGACCGTTCCTGCGGTTACCGCGCTGGTGGCGCTTGCGCTCGCCCCATGCACTCCGCCGCCGCCGGCACTGGCGCTGCTGTGCAGGCTTGACAGGGATGCGAGGCTTGCTGGGGAGGCTGCGGAACCGTCGCTAGCGCCGACGCTGCCCGCGTGACTGTCGCTGTCGCCCGGCGCCGGGGATCCGTGTGACATGAACGTCGCAGTGCTGCCTACACTGCTGTCTTGGCGATGCAGCAGCGCAGCGGCGCCGGCGGCGACGCCTGCCGGCAGGTGCAGCAGGGCACCCGCCCTACTGCCCGCCGCGTGGTGGGCGGCAGACGCCGGGTAGCCTGCGTACGCGAGGACAGACGCCGGCACCTGGACCGCAAAGTACCGCCCTGGGTGCCGCTTCGCGTCCTCCTCCGTGCCCTGAATAAAGTAGTGGGGCCGCTCCCGCACCCAGCTGCAGCCGGAAGGAGGGGACGTTCGGAGACGGAGGGTTCCAGGGGCGCCAGAGCACACGGGCGAACACTGAGATTCGACACAGCGGATCTGTCGACGCATGCAAACGGCGCTGTGTGAGGCACGCACATAGGCAAGTCAAGCCCACAATCGCGCCAGCGAAAGCACGCACAGGGTGAACCAAGCGCACAGCCGTGGGAGCGAGGCGCAATCAACGCACCGGTGATCTTTGGCGACGTGGTTGGGCACAAAATCAATCATCAGTCGCAAGCCCGCTCGGTTGGCGCGCTGCTTCAGGCGCGCCAGCGCCTCGTTGCCGCCGAAATCGGTGTGCACGTGAAACGCTTGGATCGCGAAGGGCGAGGAGGCCGCATCGGCGAGCTGCGCGGGCGTCGCGCCCTCCGCACGCAGCTTCTCAACGCTCATCTGCAGGCCTGCCGGCCCCGTCTGCCACACGCCTGCAGGTCCATGGGAAGGGCGGCGAGACAGGCGGATGCGGGTGATCGTCGGGACCTCGCATCGATGCACGACATACTCTAGCGAGGAGTTGAATGCGGGACAGCAAGAGCAGCAACACCGCGGGACCGCACAAGTGGTTCGATGCTCACAAGTGGTAGGGGCCACGTAAGAGGCACCAAACACGGCCATGCACCGTACCGCAGAAGCCGTCAACGAATTGCACTCGCACCACAGCATTCTGAGGCAGGTCCGTGGCGCCCCGCTGGGGCCGCTCTGAAGAAGCAGCCACACGCACCGAGCAAATACAGCACATCAAAGCCCTTGGCCCGCAGGGTCTCAAAATAGGTGTCCGGCACGTCATCAAAGGTCATGTGCCGCTCAATCGAATCTCCGTGAACATCCAGCCCGTCGCCAATGCCGCCGGACTCGACGCTGGTCGATTGCAGAGCAGCTCCCACGGGGTCAGCAACACTTCCACTAGTGTCACGAACGGGGCTTGCATTGCCCGGACGCAAGAGTCCAGCTTCCTTTAACAGCACGCTGGCGCGGATCTGATACAGCAGAGGGCACCGCGGCCCGTCCCAGGCTGCGCCTGGTTCCTGGGCAAGCATGGTGAGGCGTGGCTGCACCCGTTACCGCCAATATTGACACACTGCTCTGTGGGCTCACAGCAGAGTGGATGAGTCGTACAGCTGCTGGGGACACCAGCGGCCTTGGTCGGATTTGAATCGGGTGAGCCGCACGAATCAGGGCTCGCCTGAAGCGCCTGGAAGATAGTCTCACCGCCACAACCAGCACGCACGCTTGCGAAACCCAACGGGGGTTGATAGCGACAGCTCTCCGGTCGCATCATACTCGAAAGCTGCGACTGTTCCCCCGCGGTTCAAACGCCACGCAATTCCGAGCATGAACACTCGAAGATTTCGCAGTGTTCTCGTGGATTTTGTGATCGCTCCGTTTTGCTGTAACGCCGTGCACCGCCCGGTCGACATAAAACGCGCACTTCCTTGTTATAATAGCACATAATTGCTTCCAAACCACACCGTCGCTGACCAGCAAAATGACTCGCTTGCTTGCGGTGGCCGCCACGGCCTTGTCGCTGTCCTTTGGTGCAGCGCAGGACAACCTTGGGCAGGGTAGGGCGCTCATCACGTGGTTTGAAGCCCCCGCCTGTGCCTACAATGTTAGCATCCCGGATCAGGCGCATCAGACCCTCGTCCTTGTTGAGCGTGAGTGACCACGTGCGACCAACTTCAAATTCTCAGAGCCCGCGCGTCTAGCACCGGTACGCCATTGGTCCCGTCATGTTTGTGGTCGCTGGTCAACGCCTTCGCGGCTCTCCCTCACGTGTTTGTTGCAGAGCAATTCTGCCAGAGCGTGCCCGAGGTCAACAACGCGACGGCGAACGGCGTTGCGGCATCCGGCTACATGGTGGCCTGTGCCGCCGACGGCTCTGGTACCGTGACGTTCCACTCCACCAACGCCTGCAATGACGCCCAGCCCGTGGTCCAGAACTTCGCCAAGGACGGCTGCGTGGACAACGGGAATGCGTGGGGAGCGCAGAGCTACACCGTGACGTGCAACCCCACCGCGCCGCCCGCCGTCCCGGAGCTGCCAGCGGGCGCCTTCGCGGCGGCCTGGTTCGAGCAGACGCAGTGCCCCACCACTCTTGACACGCACGTGAGCGTCGTCGTTGCTGACCAGGACATCCTCCACGTCGTCCCCTCTGCCGCCGGCAGCGCCGCCAACAGCGGCTTCTCCGTGCAGGTGAGGCGCTGCTCGTCTTCTGGGGGCTGCTGAGGGCTACTGGTTGCTGCGCATGGCGCTGGCACTGTCTTGACTCGTTGCGCTCATGAGCTTGCAAACATAGCTGCTGAACGGAACGTATGACACTCGTCCTGCTCGCTATCATACTCCCTTGTCGATGCAGTGCGCCGCCGATGGGGAGTCCGGCGTCATCCGCTTCTTCACCGCGGCCAACGGCTCCGGCACGCTGCAGGCGCAGACCGCCTTCAACAACGGCGAATGCCTCGCGAACCCGTCCCAGTACGGCGCCGCGTCCGTCCGCTTCTTCTGCAACAGCCGCTCCGCCTCGCAGGACATCCGCCAGGGCCTCACGCACGCGCGCCTGAACTGGTACCAGCAGAGCGACTGTGAGTACTTGGTGCAGCGCATGCAATCCCGGGCGATGCCGCACTGTAACGTTTGTTGCGCCGCGGGCTACACCTCCCAATCGCTGGCACACCCTGCCCCCGGACTCATCCCGGCTTGCCGCACTTTGTCCACTACCGCGTGCAGGCGATGCAAACAACTCCAATGAGAAGCAGACGTCCGTGGTGGCCAGGCAGGGTTTCTGCCAGCGCGTGCCTGACCGCGACATGGTTCGTTACAGCTGTGGGAGCTGTGAGAGTGACGGAGGCGTGGAAGTCGAGAGAGCCGCCGGATGGCTCCCGGTGATGTGACAGCTAGACAACGTGCAGCTTTGCGCCGCCGCCTCTACTCTGCCTCATCGTGCATGAATGCGTCGTGTGCAGGGCTACAAGGTAATCTGCGAGGTCAACGAGAGCGGCCAGCTGACCGGCGGCGCCACCATCCAGTTTTGCGACTCAACGTGCGGCAACTGCCCCGCCTCTCACGCCGTGGGCAAGAACCAGTGCACCCCCAACGCTCCCGGGTACGGCGCCGCTGCCTTCTCCATCTCCTGCGACGCCGGCGACAACCACCTGGCCGCCACCAAGGGCAATGCGATGATCCGCTGGGTGGCTGAGCCCGCCTGCGCCAATGAGAACCTGGACTACACCCTGATGCTGGTGCCCCAGGGCCTGTGCATGCTCGTGCCCAACTCGTGAGTAGGACGCAGTTGTCGAAAGGGAGCCCAGCGAGACATGCTGATGTTTGCAACCACAAGGCCACTCGTGCCACCAACAACCACACCATCAACAGATTCCATTCTTGCCTGCACGTATACCCTTCCCCGCTCTGCAGCTCCTCCGTCGCTACCTCGGGGTACAAGGTCACCTGCGACAACTCCGGCAACTCTGGCACCTTCAGCGTGTGCAACGCCGACTGCAGCGCCTGCTCCGTCAACACCCCCTTCAACTCCCAGAGCGGCGCCTCCGAGTGCATTGACAACCCCGCGGCCAGCGGCTCCTCCAGCGTGCGCTTCACGTGCGCGGAGCCCACGACGACCGCCGCCAACAGCGCCAAGAAGACCGGCGGCCTCGCCACCGCAGCGGTGTTTGCCAGCATTCTGGTGGCGATGCTCAGCTACATCTACATGGGCTAAGCGGCGTTGCTAGACGTTGCCACACATCTTACGTGGAAGCGGCGGGTTGCTTCGGCCCGAGTGTGCGGCCATTTTTGCATGTTGCATGTTTGCATTTCGAGAGCGGCCCTTTTGCTGGTAGCCTGTTAGGTATTTAGGTTCAGCGCAGCGGCGCGCAGATGCTTGTCACAGTTGGTTGCGGCTTTGGTTACCAGTCTTGCCGTTTTAGCAAGCACGGTACCGTGCATATCCTGTGGTATGCAAGATCACGGCTGCTTTGAACCTGTACGGGCACACCATGAGCATTTGGCGAGCCGGCCATCCTCAGCGGTGAAACGGGCTCAATCGTGCGGACAACCGATCAAAAGCATCAACTCGCTGGCAAACGGCGAGCCATTGTGGTGGCTCGGTATCTCAGCAAGCCACTGCAGTGGAGTCGCGGCATCTCGAGGCGATGCAGCGCTCGAAGTCGTGACGATCTGGTACCGTCAAGAAGCAGACGATAAAATGCCCATATCCAAGAAGCTGATATTATAATGAGGCAGATGCGCAATTTGGTGTTTGATTGTGTTGCACACGCGAGGGGCGTGCACTCCAACGGCTGTTCGGCTCCGCTTTTACACGGCGAATGAAAAATGCGCATCACGTGACCACCGCGGCGGGGCACGGAAGTCAACGATAGGTTTGTGTAACCGATAAAAGTGCGCCAATGTTGGCCGGGGTGGGCTGCAGCAGGCTCTTAGCTTGCATGGATGCGCTGCGAATTGCTGTGCCGGTGCATCCATGAAAGGCCACAACGACAGCATCGTGACGAGTCCGATTGCTGTTATGACGAATCGGCTGGCGCCGTGAGTCCCCGTTGTCAGTGCTTTATTGACCGTATCTGCGCGGCCGCAAGGTGATGTCGGCAACACCAGACAGGTCCTCCAGTATCGCCGACGAATGGCGTGCCGGGTTTCTGAGCCGCTGTGTGTGGTGGTGGGTCGGAAACATCATTGTCCAGGGCCACAAGCATCCATTAGAGCTCGAGAACTTGGGCCAGTTGAATGCCTGGGATCGCACCGGCGCGGTCACGGAGCGGTTTGAAGCTCGGCTGACGCACTATGCAACCCGGAAGCCAACTGTGACGAGCAGCTCTGCTCGGCCCCAAATCAGCCGCGCGGTTCTCATCTCTGCATGCGTGGCAGCGGAGCGCCGCAACCTGCTTATCTCAGGTGGCTGCAAGCTGGTGGGCGACATGCTGGGGTTCGTGGGCCCGCTGGCCATCTCTGGCATCGTCACGTTCGTGACCGCGACAGCCGCGGGCGAGCCCGTCCCCTCCTGGGGCGGCATGGCGCTGGGGTATTGGTGGATGCTCGCCGTATGTGCCGCGGGCACCGGCCAGTGCTTCGCCCTGCAGTGGCACCACGAACGGGTTGTCCGCGCCGGCATGCGTTGCCGCTCCGCGCTCACTCTGCTCGTCTATCGGAAGTCACTCACAGCAACGGTGCACACGCTCCGCGAGGTCGGCAAGGGGCAGGTCACAAATCTACAGTCTGTCGACGCGGACGCGATCAGCGCGGGCTTTTGGTTCGTGCACTACGCGTGGTCGTCGCCCCTGCTGATCGCCATCTGCATGTGGCTGCTCTACAACCAGCTCGGCGCCTCGGCATTCACAGGGCTCGCCGTGCTGATCTGCCTCATCCCCGCGCAGGCCTGGCTGGGCAAGCGCATCGGCGCCCACACCAAATCCGCGTCAATCGCTGCAGACAGACGGATGAAGCTCCTGAGTGAGGCGCTGTCTGGCATCCGAATCGTCAAGCTGCTGGCGTACGAGGCGTCCTTTGCAGACCGCATCGCTGCAGCGCGACAGGAGGAGCTGGCTGCCAAGCGGAGGGTCGCCATCGTGAGCGCTGCCAACACCATGCTGCTGAACGCAGGCCCCATGGTGGTAGCGCTGCTCTCGTTTGCAACCTACGGCTTCAGCGGCAGCGGCGGCGCAGGCGTCACCCTCACCCCGCAGCAGGCGTTCAGCTCTGTCACTCTCTTTGCGATTCTGCGCATGCCGCTTATGATGCTGCCGATGATGGTGTCCTCCCTTGCCGCTGCTGCCGTGAGTGCTGCTCGCCTCTGCGCGTTTCTCGACGCCCCAGACGCTGGCGAGTGCCGGACGTTTCACCGCCAGCCGCTCGCGCTGGCAGGCCGTATCGTGGCTCCCGAGGCAGCAGTGGGGACCCACGACGCATCAAGCGGCGCTGCGGTAGCAATTGCATCAACGGTGGTACCAGAGACTTGTATTTCGACCGCACGCGTCGTATCTCAACTGCCGTCTGCAGCTCCCGGTGACCATGCATCCGCGGAAGCGTCCCGATTGTGCCGAGGCGGCGCACCGCTGGCGTGTGCGGAGGTGTGGCTGCAGCACGTGACGCTGACCTGGTCTGCCCCAGCGGCCGCGGCACGGAATCGGACATCGGCGACCACCACGCGAGACGTCGCAGCGGCTGTGGCAGGGATCGCTCCCAGTGCAGCGGGCGCGAGGCAAGACGCGCAATCAGCGGACCTTTGGGAGCAAAGGGGGCTTATCAGCCAGGAGGTTCAGCAGAGCGGGGACAGCGGCCACCGGCAGGCCTTCCAGCTGCAGGACGTCTCCCTCGCCTTCCCAGCGGGCGGCCTAACACAGATCGTGGGCTCCGTGGGGTCGGGCAAGAGCAGCCTGCTCTCTGCGATCCTAGGGGAAATGACGCTGCTGGGAGGCTCCGTAAATCTGGTGGCTGGTGGGCCGGACCGCGCAGGTCCCAATGACGCAGACGGCGCCGCCGCCATTGCAGTGGCGGACAACCCCGCATGTGTAACCGGTCCTGGCCTGTGTGGCCCATCTGTCAGCCCTCAGATCGCCTACGCCAGCCAGCAGCCGTGGCTGCTCAACGCCTCTGTCCGCGACAACGTGACCTTTGGGCTCCCTATGCAGTGGACGCGCTACCGGCGCATCCTGCACGCTTGCGCGCTGGGCCCAGACCTCGCCGCCTGGCCCGCAGGCGACGCGACGGAGCTGGGCGAGAAGGGGGTCAGCTGCTCGGGCGGACAGAAGGCCCGCGTCAGTCTGGCACGGGCTATCTACGCGGCAACGTTTGACCCTGTAGAGGGGGCGAAGGGTCTGGGGAGTGATGAGGACCGCGACGTGGAACCTCTGACCGGTGTGGCGACGGCAGCTTCTTGCGACGCATCCGTGAGCGTGCGCTTGTTTGACACCGTCACGCCTCCGGGAGTTGTCGGCGCTCCCGGGGAACGGGCCTCGAAACGGCTAGTGAGCGTGGTGCAGCATGCTCTGCCCTCGGAGCTGCTGCAGCACGCTGCTATTTCCTCCACAGACTCACACCAACTCGCTGGACTCGCTAGCGCTGCAGCTGCACGGCAGCCGGTCTCGATCGTGCTGCTAGACGATGTACTCTCAGCCGTGGATGCACACGTGGCCGGTCACATCTTCCGGCACGCCATCTGCGGGGAGCTTCTGGGGGGCCGCGTGCCGGGGGTGGCAGCGCCGGTGAGCCCCCCGCTCTCGCACGGAGCCGAGCCTGCGTTTGGCAGCACGGCTCCTGCCAGCGAGGCGCCCACGGGGCCACGCAGCACGGAAGTTGCTCCGCAGGGGCATTCGCCGACCCAAGCGGATCCGCCGCTGCACCGAAGGGATGCGTCGGATCGTCCCAGGCGCCATCGACTTTCGGTGATTATGGCAACGCACCAGCTGCAGTTCGTGGCCTCCTCCGACCTCATCGTCGTGATGGAGGGCGGGCGGGTCGCGCAGGCGGGGTGCTACGCTGATCTGCTGGCACAGGGCGGTTCCGACACGGAGATTGTCGCTTCTGCTGCGGCAGCTCCTGCGGGGGCCGCCGCAGTGTCTACCAAGGAGCTGGTGGTTGACTCAGAGGTCAGCCTGCCGGCTACAGAGCCATCAAGCTGCCCATCGCTCGGCCGTGAGGGCGCCAGCTCACAATTACCGAGGGTCAATCCGCGGGGCAATCTGTTTGCAGCGATGATCGCAGAGCGGCGCCGCACCGCCAGGGTGCTGGCCGACGCCTCCGCTGCCGGTGCCGCCATTGTAGACAGTCCTGCTGTTGACAGCCCCGGCCCTGGTGCCCCAGATGCCGACGCCTTCGCTGTTGACAGCGCTCCTCCCAGCGTAGACACTGGGCTGGAGACGCTGACGCGTTCCAGGGCGGGCAATGCCGCCGGCGCAGCTCCCGTGGCAGGGCCTGTGGGTGATACTAGTTCGGTAGTCAACCCGGTAGCCCTGGCCGCCGATGCTGACTGCGTTGATGTCAGCGTCGGTGACGAGGATATTGCAACCGGGATTGCGGGGCCGTTGAGCCGGCGGCGCAGCGGACGTCTTATCCGCCGCGGTGGTAGTCGCGGTTTTTATCCGGCGGTCGCGTCACGACCTTCTCCTCAGTCAGCTGCCGTCACTAGCGCACCCACCTCTGCCGTCACTAGCGCACCCGCCTCTGCCGTGCCACTTGCACCCGCCGGCAAGCTCACAGTAGAAGAAGATCGCGCACGCGGCTCCGTCTCGCTGTCTCTGTATGGACGCTACTTGGGCGCGTTCGGGGGGGCCCTACTTGCCATCACGGCTGCCACCCTTCTGGCTTCCACTGTTGGTTACGTGGGCACCGACTGGTGGCTGTCGTACTGGTCATCCGCAGGCTCCACCAGCACAACACGGGCAGGAGGGGCAGGGGGAGGTGATGCGCACTCTATTGGCTATTACATCGGGGTCTATGCAGCCCTGACCCTCGTGACCATTGCCCTCGTGTTCGTGGAGGCCCTTGCGTGGGCGGTGGGCGGCGTGCGAGCTGCTGGTCACCTGCACGCGGCAGCCTTGCAGCGGGTGCTGCGCTCTCCGATGGCCTTCTTCGACGCCACGCCGCTCGGACGGTGAGTGCGAGTACTGGCCAACCGCGCGGGGACGCAGCGGCGCTCGAGCGACCGAGTGTGGGGCTTGCGGCGGGGACAAGCTGCACAAGTCCTTACACTCTCACAGCACACGGTGCACACTTCCCCACCCTTTCCCATGGCTGTAACTTGCTTCCCGCGCCCCCTCCCGTTCGCCCTTCCCGTCACGTCGCCCCTCTCCTCCTCTACTTTCCCCCACCCCTCCCCGACCGCCTGCTGCAGCATCCTCAACCGCTTCTCGGGGGACGTGGGCACGGTGGATGGCAAGCTACCCGTGGCCTTCTCAAACTTCCTCGTCGTCGCCCTCCGAGTCCTAGCTACGATGGTGCGTCGGTAGCCGCCGACTGAACTATTTGTCGTTGTTGGTCGGGAGCTTGTTGTGACAGATGGGTGTAGTTTGTTGTGGCAGCTGAGGGACGCGCTCGTACCATTGATGTCTGCCTCTGCACATTCGCTCTCTAGCAAGCCGCGACGGCAGCCCTCCTTTCTCAGCGGCGACGCCTTTCCTGCTGTGCAATCTGCCGCGCTAGGCGTACCCGGCTTGGGCAGCATCGGTGGGCGTGAGGCCGAAGTTGCATCTTCGAGCTCGCTTCGGGTGGGCGGGGAATCCTAACACGCGTCACTTGCGAGCTTTGCTTTCGCCGTCCTGCCCCTTTCCCTGCAGGTGGTGCAAGCCATCGTGCTGCCGTGGACGCTGCTGGCCCTGCTGCCGCTAGCCTGCTTGTACCTGCTGGTGCAGTCCTACTACCGGGCCAGCAGCCGGGAGGTGATGCGTCTGGATTCCATCACTCGGTCTCCCGTGTTTGCTCACCTCAGCGGTGCGTCCGCTGCGGAGCCTCAGTGCGAGCGAGCCATGAGAGTGTTGATCCTTAACGCCGCCAAACCGCTCCACGCGTTGCGTTCAGGCGCGTGTTTGCACCGCTGCCGTACGCGCCCCACTGGCTGCTTGCTTTCTCTCTTGGACTCATCGCCCGCTGCAGAGACACTGTCTGGCCTGAGCACGATCCGTGCGTACGGCCTGGAGGCTGTCTTTGCATCTGTTAGCCGCGCTCGCATCGACGTCAACGCCAACGTGTTTATCAAGCGCGCACTAATCAACCGGTGCGTGCGGCTGGTTTGCTTCGCATCGACGTTAACGTCAACGTGTCATCAAGCTATTGATCTGTTGTGCGGGCTTGCTTTGGGGTGGGGGAGAGGAGCATGTGGGTAAACGTCGATCCGCCGTGATGGCCACAGTGTTAGCGATGTGCTTGAATCACGCGCGGGATAGTGTTCAGGTGTCCCAATCCTCGCCGCGATCCCGCAATCCCTTCACTCTGCAACGACTGCACTCTGCAGCTGGCTGAGCCTGCGCCTTGACTGGATGGGCGCGGTGCTGGTGGGAGCCACTGCGCTGGTCGCCGTGCTCACGCCAGGGCAGATCAGTCCGTCCCTCGTCGGCCTCGCCCTCTCCTATGCCGTCTCCATGACGGGGCTGCTGAACTCGCTGGTGCGCCAGGCCACGGAGACGGAGACTTACCTCGCCTGCGTGGAGAGGGTGCAGGCGTACGCGCGGCTGCCCGTGGAGGCGCCTCCGATCGTTGCAGAGACGCGGCCGCCGCCACGGTGGCCGCATGCGGGCGCGATCAGCATCCGCAACCTCACAGCGCGGTACCGACCAGGCCTGCCCCCGGTGCTCTCTGGGGTCAGCGTGGACATCCCCGCAGGGTGCCGCGTGGGCGTGTGCGGCCGCACCGGCAGCGGCAAGTCCAGCCTCATGCTGTGCCTGTTTCGCATCCTGGAAGCGGAGGCGGAGGCGGCGTCAGGGGAGGCCACGCAGTCGGGGACAGAAACAATGGGCGCCTTGAGTGCGCCGACTGCCAGCAGCGGCGGCAGGTGCAAGATATCCTCTGCGCGTGCAGGCAAGGGCAACGGCGCCATTCTCATCGATGGGATCGACATCTCGACTCTCGGCCTCGACGACCTGCGCTCCCGCCTTGCCATCATCCCGCAGGACCCCGTCCTCTTCGCCGCCACGTTGCGGTGCGTGCACTGTGCCGGTGATAGCTGATGTGGTCGCTCGCTGATAGCTGTGGTTGCTCGCAGTTGGATCCGGTGCAGCTACGTGTGAGAGCTTTCTCCGTCCTTCTGCGTTCCGCGCCCTGCGTACAGACTGCGTTGCAATGTGCGCAGCCCGCAACAGCTGCAACATCGTTTCTGTGCTCTCTCCGACACTCCGCTTCACCAATTCTTGCGCTGTTGGCCTCTCTTCGGCCTGCGGCTACAGCCTCTCCCTTGAACACCCCTGGCTCCCGCCCTCCACTCTGCAGCTACAACTTGGACCCCTCCGGCTCGCACAGCGATGCGGAGCTGTGGGGAGCCGTGTGTGACGTTCAAATGAACGAATATGTGAGGCGGGCTTGGGCGGCGCAGCAGCATCTTGAGACGAGCAGGGCAGCGGAGGGGCGGCTACCCGCGGGCAGTGCGGCGACGACTCTTTCGGTAGACCCCGCAGCAAGTGCGTCAGTGGTGGTGCCTGTAGCTGCCGAGTCAATCGCTGGGGCTGCTGCTGCGCCGCGGAGCACGCATGTCAGCGGGGCTGGAGCGACCGATGCGGACAGCACTGTACTGGACGCTGGCGACAGCAGCCTCGGTGCCAGTCTCGGCGCTAGTGGCGGCGGTATCAACACCGGTGCCAACAGCAGCAGCGACCCCTTCGCTCCGCTGGGATTGCTTCTGGATGAGAATGGGGGCAACCTGAGCGTGGGCCAGCGGCAGCTGGTGCAGGTGGCTCGTTCTTTATTGCGCCGCTCGCGCGTGCTGGTGCTCGATGAGGTGAGGGGACGTGTACCGGAAAGGGATGGCAAAAGGTACCTGGGGGGGCGGTGGCAAGTTGACGTCTTTCATCATCATCATCGCCCTCCTCCCCACCGTGTGCTGTCGTAACACGTATAATCATTCTGCCTCAACGTGTCGCCGAGGCTGTGTGGAGCTCGGATTGGTTCGCTTGAGCCCTGCTCTCCAGCGTCTCTCTATCTCTCTCTATCTCTCTCCCTCTTTCTCCCTCTCTGCCTTTGCGCAGGCGAGTGCCTCCATCAGCGGCCAGGACGACGCGGCGCTGCAGGCGCAGCTGCGCACCCTGCGCGGGGTGACGGTGCTGGCCATCGCTCACCGCGTGTCCACCATTATCGACTGTGATCGCATCCTAACGCTCGAGTGAGTGATGGCGAGCGTGTGGCAACAGCCCGCG
>Ga0208629_100807_pt1 | contig 13935 bp, 13 predicted proteins | sample LakWasMet19_HOW5_2_FD_183865 | JGI IMG/M metagenome (GOLD analysis project Ga0208629, IMG submission 183865) | Freshwater sediment methanotrophic microbial communities from Lake Washington under simulated oxygen tension - Sediment Metagenome... | ecosystem: Environmental > Aquatic > Freshwater >...
CGACGACGTGCGTCCGGCGGTAGTTGACAGCCTGAGGCTGCGTCGACTCGAGTTTCAAGTTGAGGGCCGCACGGCATTTATGTTTCAACACTCAAAACTAGCTTTCCTACTATCGGGCATGAGTGTCACACGGTGTTATGACGACAGGTGTACGCCGAAAGTGCTGTGCTCCACTGGTGGCACGGACGAACGAGGCACCTCAGGCTGGACCACCGACAGCTGCGGCCTCGGTGACAACTTGAACGCCCGGTCCCAGCTGCGTTCATGAGTGCGGACGACGGTGGCGGTGACGGACTCCACTGGCGCCCCTTCCGGCGTGACAGCGTTTTAGGTGACAGCGGCGGCAAATCAATCCGCCAAGGATTTCGCTGTTCTCAAAACGCTCGGTGTGCGACAGCCCTATTCAACGAACTCAGCAGTCGAATTCTATGCAACTCCGGTCCTCATAAATATTTTCCGTGAGCTGGAGAAACACGGTTGAGTGTTTCAGGATGCCTGCCGAGGCAGAGCCTCAGGCCGGTGGCACATCCGAGTCGAGACCGCCGTACGACGTCGATGACCACCTGATATCACTGGCATCCCTCTCGGCGCGGTATTCGCACTCCGGCATCAACATATCCGCCCCCGACAAAAGCCTTGGTCTCTCAACGGAAGTGGCACAACGTTTGGAAGCCGAGCTGGGCCCCAACACTCTCACACCGCCCGCCGATACCCCAGAGATTCTCAAGTTCTTGCGACACTTTTCGGATGTGCTCATCCTCATGCTAATCTTTGCCGCTGTGCTCGGCTTCCTGGCTTTTGGCCTCAGGACGGCTGACTTCCAAGACATTGTGATCGCTGGCGTCCTGTGCTTAATGGTGAGGCCTACCGGTAGGCTGGCGCGTGCCGCATCCGGGACTGGATGCGCCTGTGTGCTGAGCAGCGCGCTCATCATCCGTCACCGTGCCGCAGCTCGCACTGCTGTGCAGGTCACTCTCATCTGCTCCATCTCCTACTTCCAGGAGCGACAGGCCAGCAACGTCATGGAATCCATCCGCACCATGCTGCCCGCCACCTGCCGCGTCCGTCGCGACGGGCTCGAACAGTTCGTGCCGGCACGATCCCTTGTCGTCGGTGACCTGGTTCATCTGACGTTGGGCAGTCGCGTGCCGGCGGACGTGCGCCTTGTCGCCGCGGAGGGGCTGCGCGTGGAGATGGCCTCGCTCACAGGAGAGCCGGATGCAGTGGAGTGCACGCCCGATCCCAAGTCGCAGGAGCCGCTGCGCGCGCGCAACATTGCTTTCAACGGCTCTCTGGTGATGGCGGGCTCTGCGTACGGCGTTGTGGTGCGTACGGGTGACCACACCATGCTGGGCCGCATCGCGCGGCTCGCGAGCTCCACTGCCGCCACTAGCGCCCGCACGACGCTTCAGACGGAGATTCACCGCGTGGCGGTGTTGGTGTCAGTCGTGGCGCTGGTGACAGGCCTCGCATTTTTCATCATCGCGCTGGCGCGCGGCCAGGGCATCGTGACAGCTTTCTCCGTTGGCTTCATATTTGTCATCATCAGCGCCGTGCCAGAGGGCCTGCCTCCCGCGGTCACGTCCGTGCTCATGCTCAGCGCGCGGCGGTTGGCGGCGCGTCGCGTGCTGGTGAAGCGGACAGACATTGTGGAGACGCTATCCGCGTGCACTGTGATCTGCACCGATAAGACGGGCACCCTCACGCAGAACCGCATGCAGGTTGCGGGGATGTGGCTGGGTGGCCGCTTTACCACCGGCGATCCCGCAGAAGTGGTGATGCAGGCTGGTGGCGGCGCGGCTGGCGCGGCGGGAGTGTGGGTGCCTACCGCCCCCGCCGATGTTCCAGCCGCAGGGCGGACACCCGTGCTCTTCCACGCGCCGCAATGCCGCGAGCACGCGGAGGGTGCGGACATGCATGCCAAGCTGTCTCTTGGGCGACGCATGAGCAGACTGGCAGACGGAGCCTACGCCGTGCACCGGCAGGACGTGCGCCCGCACCCGTCCTTCCGCAGCGTGCAGGCACTTGAATACGGGCCGTCACCTGAGGTCCACATGCCAGCACTGACAACCAACGACACTCCCAGCGACGGCGTCGGCATCGGGTCCAGACTTCACGGCAAGACGCCCGGCAGCGCGGGGGTCGCGAGGGCCGACGATCGGGGCTTGGAGGTGCTGGAGGAGGGAGGCATCGACCGCGCCATCTCCTTCCTGAGCTTAGGTCCGCGGGAATGGCGGCAGCCCGGAAGTCCGTCGCAGCCTGTGGTCGTGGCGGTGTCTGAGACATTGTCCGGATCCGCAGCGGCGCTGGCCGTAGAGTCGCTCGAAGCGCCGCGCCGAACCACGTCAGCTCCTGCGGCGGCAGAAGCTGGCATTGAGCCCCCCGGCGACTACTTCGACGGGCCTGTAGGACTTGCGAGGCTCCAGCTGCCACTCGACGTCATGCCGATTTCCAAGGCGCACTCGCGCACCCAATTGTTGCTCAGCCAACGCCTAGGTGGCCGCCCACCACGGTGCCCTATTTCTCCGGAGGCAGATGAGTTGCTGCCAACCGCATCTCTTGGTCCGTCCCTGGCTCGGCCGCTTGCTGCGCCCGGCGTGGCGAAATTGGGGAGCGCTAGACCGAGCACCCACTTGCCTCCGACACCGGCAAAGCTCTCGCATGCACAATCGCCTGTGGAGCTGGCGCAGCCGCCTGCATTGCGCAGCGTGGTGACGGTTGCTCATGCTCCCTCGCGGATCGGTAGCGCGGAGTCGAAGGCCGTGCCGACCCTTGTGGCACTACCGCAGGCGAATGCTGTACGAACGGGAGAGGCGTCGGCAATGCCGATGCCACTGCAACCGACTACTAGCATGGGCACGAATGCGCAGCAGCCACTGCTGTTTGATTGGGCGACCGCCAACCCCTTTACGCGGATGGTGATTGCGATGGCCCTCAACAACAGCGCCGCCATTTCGGATTCAGGGCATGCTGTGCCACCAGTGCAGCGGCTGGCACGCGCTGACGGCGCGTTGCATCCCACCTCTAAGCCCATTCTTGCGCCTGCGGCCTCGGGACACGTCCCTGCTTCGGCTGCGGCTCCGGAGGCAATGGTACTGGGTGACGCTTCCGAAACCGCCCTTGCACGCTACGTAATGCAGCTGGTCCCCTGGGATTGTCTGCGGGCGGGGTTCGAGAGCCTGCATGCCGTGCCGTTCGACAGTGTGAACAAGGTGTCGCTGACTGTCGTGCGCCTGCCGAATTCTGCAAACCTCCGCATCGGTCTCACGACGCAGCTCGTCCGTACCCTCCCAGGGCGAGCGTCCAGTGCTACCGAACCTGTTTCGTTCGGCCGCCAGGGCAGCGGCGATGACACCACCAGTGCCGCCTGCAATGCGGCGCACCTGCTGTTGTTGAAAGGTGCCCCAGAGCGGGTCATGGACCGATGCGGGCGCTACCTTACGCATACAGGCGAGGAGGCCGACCTGACGGCCAACTCCCGCGCCGAGTGGACGGCTGCCTACGAGCGCTTTGGCATGAGCGGGCAGCGGGTGCTCGGTCTCGCCTACAAGCTGTTGTCCCCAGGCCCGCGGACCGCGTACCTGGACGGCGGCGCGCACCGCGCCGCGGCGGAGGGGATGGTATTTCTTGCCCTTGTTGCGCTGCGCGATCCGCCGAAGCCGGGCGTGTCGGAGGCGGTGCGCACGTGCAAACAAGCAGGCATTCGCGTCATCGTCGTGACGGGAGACAGCGCGCTGACGGCTGAGGCTATCGCACGCCAGGTAGGGGCCGTCACTCTGCCCACCTCCCGAGAGATCGCGCACGCTGCGGGCGTGCCCGTGGAGGAGGTTCCCCTCGCAGACAGCCGTGTGGGTGCGGCGGTGGTGACCGGCGAGCAGATTCCGGCTCTCTCGGGTGCGGACTGGGCCGCGCTCCTCGCCAAACCTGAGGTGGTGTTTGCGCGCACGAGCCCAGAGCAGAAGCTCACGATCGTGCAGCGGCTGCAGGGCATGGGCGAAGTTGTGGCTGTGACGGGCGATGGTGAGGAGTGATGTTCAGCAGTGGTTGCAGCGGCGCGAAAAAGAATTGTTGAACGTGGTACTGATATGCGGCGCGTGTGTCTGGCTTCTGCCGCGGACACACTCGCCGAAGGCACTGCGGCGCCTTGTTGCTGCTGGGCCCATGTCGGCGAGCTTTCGTTGTTGCTTCTGCAAGACAGCGTCCAACCGAGCTATGCTTCACCAAGTTGCCCCCTCACCCTTTCCCCTCAATGCGCGTCTCAAAGCAATCACAGGCACGAACGACGCCCCCGCCCTCAAGGCGGCCCAGATCGGCGTTGCCATGGGCGGCCCCGGCGCCAGCGACGCCGCGCGAGAGGCCGCTGTGATGGTGCTACTGGACGACGACTTTACGTCCATCGTGGCCGCCATCACCGAGGGCCGTACCCTCTTCATCAACTTGCGCAAACTCGCCGCGTACTGGCTCTCACACGCACCGGCACAGTTGTTTAGCGTCTTTGTGGCCATCACGCTATCCACGCCGCTGCCCCTTACCGGACTGCTCATCCTTACCGTTGATCTCATCCAGGTGCGTCCCGCACTGCAACATTGTTCCAGCGCTGCTGCCGCTCCGCCGTGCGCCGTAGCGCTAGGAGCCCTCAGGGAGGCTCTGAAGTGGGTGACGAGCGCCCTTCGCTGCCCGCGGCAGTCACGCGCATGTCTGCTACCCTGCGCTCCCAATCGCTCTACGCTGCTCGTCCTTCCAGGAGCAACTGGTGGCCATGTCTTTCGCATACGAGCCGACAGAGGCCAGCGTGATGCAGGCACCCCCTCGTCGACTGGGCCGCGACTCGCTTGTGGACCGTCGCTTGGTTTTGTACTCGTATGGCATTGCGGGCACGCTCGAGACTCTGTGCTGCATGTGGGCTTTCTTTTCCATCTTCCAATACCACGGCATCAGCGGCTCGCACGTGATCTTCTCTTCACCGCCGCACTGGACTTCTACATCGCCAGACCTCGTGCTCGGCGGCACAGTGTACACGGCAGCGCAGCAAGTCTCCATCGTGCGCGAAGCGCGCTCAGCTTACTACGCCACCCTCATTCTCTGCCAGTTCGCTAATTTGTGGAACTGCAAGACCCAGTCCACCTCCTTGCTGCGCTACAACCTGCTGCGCAACCATGTCAGCTTCTACGGCGTCGCAGTGATGGGCGTGGCCACAGTCATCATCGTCTACGTGCCCGCCGTCAACACCTTCTTTGGCACCGGGCCGCTGGTGGGCTGGGCGTGGGCATTCTGGATTGCCTTTGCCCTTCTCATCACCGCTTACGCCGAACTGTCCAAGTGGCAGGTGCGACGCAATCGCAGCGGATGGTGGGCACGCAACATCCAATGGTAGCTGGGTTGAGAGCCTCTGAGTGCGCCTGTGCGGATCCGCCCGATGCCAGAGTGTGCTCTTCTGGGCTCACCTCAGGCTGATCCGACCATGCGCTATCCTGCCAGCAGTATTGTGCAGCCTGAATGCATGACTACGTCACAGCAGGACGGCCGACGCCTCGCGGCCAACACTGCTGGGCTGCAGCGCGGTTTAGGGGCGGTCGAGACAGTGGCGATGGGCGCCCATGCCGAGTACCCGTGCGAGACCACTTTTGCTGACCCCGTCCCTGAACCACAGACACAACTTGAACACTACTTTTGAAAAGGCCATTTCACTTCAAGTTCCGCTGCATGGAGCCCTGCCTCGTCGCCACCAGCTTGCGCCGTTCTTTGTGCGTTTGTGTTGTTGGTTCACAGAAACTTCGGCGAGACTCGCCAAGACAATGAGGACTCAGTGGCGCAGAGCGCTCCGTGGGCCTGCGGCCGAGGCGAGCGGAAGCGTGCACGGAGCGCGGGGCTGCGTGCCTCAGGGCAGCTTGGGCGGGCTTAGATACGGTGCAGGGTCTAGCGGGATGAACGATCCCGAAGCTACGTGGTCGGGCTGCTTGCCTTTGGCCTGCCTGACGGTGGCACTGGCAGCCGCGTGCGTGTCGAATACGGTGACCAGTGTCGCCTCCGTGACGGAGGGCGGAGCACCGTGCCGGCCCCACTGCGGGTGGTAGCAGCATCACGGCACAGTGTCAGTGTGTCCTTGCTCACTGGCAGCTCCGCCTCTCCTCCGTGCCACTTTCCGTCGGCGGTCGTGCGTCCAGCTGCTGCCGCTCCTTAAGCTTGGACACCGCAGCGGCCGGCGGCATTTACCCTGCGGTTGACTGCCGATGACAAGTCGCAGCTGCAACTAACAAAACTGCAAGGACGCTAATCAGAGCGCCTGATACCCATGACGGCCAGCACTTCGAGCAGGCTCGCTCAAAGAGGCTACTGGTGTGTTGTTCAGCTGCACAGGAAACGATCCCAGCTCTCTCACGGGTACGAAGTATGTGCCGCTGACTATTTGGCTCGGGGTGCCCGAGTGGGGCTCGTCAACCTTGGTACAGTTGCCAACTGGCGACCCTCTCACACTGCATGGCCCGTCGCCGTATCGGAGCGTCGTCCCCGATCTACCCGCCGCCTGGAGACCGCTGTACGACGGCTACGATGGTCGACGTGGAGCGCTGTGGTGGGAAGCGGTCGTTCTCCTGCGGAAGGCTGTTCTTGCCCTCGTGGGCACCCTGCTGGGCAGCAGTGAGGCTGGCCTACCCGCCCTTACCCTAGTGCTCTTGGCAAGCCTGGCGGTGCAGGAGGCAGTGCAGCCGTATGAAAACCCGCAATTCAACCGCGGGGAACGCTTATCCAGTGGAGGCGCTCTCCTCGCCGCGCTGCTGGCGACTCTCTACAGCGAGACGGGCCCGACCACGGATCGACACAACATTCTTGTCACCGCGGTGATAGCGACCACGACTGCGCTGTGCCTGCTCGTCCTCGTGAGCCAGTGGGCTCGAGCGGTCACCTCGGCGCCGTTGTCAGCTGCAGCGAGGGCTTGGGGTTGGATACGATTGCGTTGTGAGGGTTTTTGCTGCAGCTGCTCTGGCCTCTGCTGTCGGCGGCGGGTAGCCATTCGGCTCTTTTCGACCTCACGATTTGCACGTGCCCCGGACGGTTCAGGCTGGAAGCGATCAGCTGCACCGGGCTGAACTCTTGCGGCTTCGCAGACAGGCTGCCCGAGGATGTCTCATCACGGCCATGCGGCTGCCTGCATCCTTTCCAGAGAGGTCATTGTTGTGTGTCGATCTCCGCCTGGACCGACGGCCATCCTTCGCGCACTTCTCCATCTGAGCGAACGCCGATTTTGCTCCAATACGCTAACATTGGTCCCTCACGTACCGTAACGTGGACATTGCATGCAGCATGCCATGCAGGCAGGCACGGAAGCCTGTCAGATACCATCTCACCCACCCAACCGTCGCAAGCATGGGGTGACTGCCGCAAACAACCCAACATACACCTCTCTTTTCACCGAAACTTTTCACACTCAGGCCCGGCCCCGTGCAGCCGCCCGTCGGCATTCCGCTTGAAGCATTTCGCCAGCGCAGCCGTCGATTGATCGTCCTATTTGTTTGTATGGCCATTTTGCGAAGGTAGGAGATGCGCTGACAAGCGCGTGCCAGTGGGTGATCGCGACGGGCCACTGCTCCGAGTCGGAAAAAGTCCATACCGGAAAAAGATTGCCATTTGGCACCGGTCCACCGCCTCCGAACGAATGTCTTCAGCGGCGAGCCGTCTTGATCGAGAGGTTCGAGAGATGGCACCGTCCTGGGGCCATCGGCCTGGGCGCCGCCTGGGGGCCGCCCACAGTGGGCGGTGGCCCCCGAATCCGGCGGATGCAGTGCGCACGCACTGCATGATGATGGCATGCAGTGATCCATGTGGGGAAGTTACAGAAACCAAACACGGTTCAAATCGTTGTCTAGCATCTATATTGCAAGTGGCCACGTGAATACATAGTTGTCAAGCCCAGTACGAGTGAACGCACCCTCGAACAGCTCCAATTTTCGTCCTCGACAGACACATGGAAAATGCGGAGATTACTTCAACAAGTTTTGCATCACCGCAACGTCGATGCTGCCGGTTTCACTTGATGGGTGAACAGAGTCCTCGAATTTGCACGCTCTACCGCTGCGTTTGCAACCCCGTAGGGCTGCTTGCGTGCGGAAGAGGTCTCGGTTACATACTCAGAATGTTGAAGAGCGTGCTCGTCGCCGCGGTACTCGCCGCCGGCGAGGCCCGCCTCCACAAAGCTGTGCATCCGCAAGTGAAGTCCTTGCTCTCTGAGCTGAAGAAGGCTCAGCCAGAGGCGACGGCTCAGGATGCTGTGCGCGCCCTCAGCGCGTACGCGCAGCAGGAAACCGCGAAGAAGCACCAGCGATACCAGGCCAACCTCAAAGCAGGCCTGCTGCGAGATTCCGTCGTGACCACTCCCTTTGGTCAAGTGGTGGGCGTCGCCGGTAATACCACCAACCAGTATCTCGGAATCCCGTACGCAGTGCCGCCCACGGGCGCGCTGCGCTGGACGCAGCCACAGGCGTTCGCTGAGTTTCCTAACTCTCCGCAAAACGCGCAATCCTTCGGGTACATTTGCCCGCAGACTGAGAAGCTGTGGGCTCTGTTTACGCCTGGCATGAGCGAGGACTGGTGAGTGGAGGGTCCGAGTCCGGGTGGTGGATTCGTACGGGTGCTGGATTCGTAAGCCAGTCGTTAAGGTGTGTTGAAGTGACGTGTGCCAGCGCCACGCCCGTTACGTGTTCCTCCCCGTTGCCCGACACTGCAGCCTGTACCTCAACATCTACACGCCTGCGGGCACGCCCCCCGAGGGCGGCTGGCCGGTGATGCTCTTCGGTGTGTGCCGCCACGCCCTGCCCGCTCCGCAGCGTGCAGTCAACAGGCGCTCATGCGTGCCGCATTTGCACGATCCCCGTCCACCCGCTGCTCCCCTCGCTTCCCTCCCGGCTCTGCAGCGCACGGCGGCAGCTGGGTGTTCGGCTCCGGCTCCTTCCTGCTGTACGACGGAGAGACGGACGTGGCACTGGTGAAGGACGTCGTGATCGTGACGATCAACTACCGCCTGGGCGCGCTCGGCTTCATGGGCGGCGACGCGCTGCGGGCGGAGTCGCCCGACGGCAGCGTGGGCAACTACGGCTTCCAGGACCAGCGCCAAGCCCTGCGCTTCACGCGCGCCATCATCGCCTCCTTCGGCGGCAACCCGGGCCTGGTGACCCTCTTCGGCGAGTCCGCGGGGGGCGGCAGCACCACCTGCCACCTGATCTCCCCGCGCTCCGCGGGCCTCTTCGAGCGCGCCATCATCGAGTCCGGCGCCGCCGCGCCCTGGACGGCGCAGCCGTACAACATCTCCGCCATGCGCTTCACCGAGATCGCCGCCAACTCGGGCTGCGGCGGCGCTGCCGACGTGCTGGCGTGCATGCGCGGCCTCAACTACAGCCAGCTCATCTCCGCCGACAACGGCAATGTGCTGCAGGGCGTGGTGGAGTGGTCGCCCGTCATCGACGGCGTCGAGATCCCGGATGACCCTCGCGCGCTCATCGCGGCGGGCGCCGTGAACCCCGTGCCGGTCATGCTGGGCTGGAACCACGACGAGGGGACGCTGTTCAACGGCGAGAAGGTCACGCTCAACGCAAGCGACTACGTGAGCGCCATCGCGAGCTACTTGGGCCCGAGCCTGGCCCAGGAGGTTGCGGCCGCGTACCCGCTGGAGCAGCAGACGACGCCCTGGTGGGGCGTGACGGACATTTTAACGGACAGTTGCATGTTATGTACTGGCATCGCGATGTCCCGCGGCCTGACCGCCGCCTCGGTGCGCAACGGCGCCCCCGTCTTCACGTACTACTACACGCACGTGCTGTGGGTGATCGAGTACGTCGTGGACCTGTTCAAGCCCCTCGGCTGCTTCCACGGTGCGTGATTCCCGGCGGGACGGCTGGGGCGAGGGCGCGAGAGCGGCCGCAGGGGGCCGCGCTGCGGCGCATGTGTGTGGGATGTTGTTGGAGTGCGAGGGATGCTGCGCCGACGTGCGGGGGCGTCGCTAGAGGGCCGGTGCTTGTCGCTGCCGCTGATCATGCCAACCACGCTCTGCCACCGGTAGCGCATCACACCCCAACCTTGCATCGCACTCCAGCAATCCCCGCCCCCGCTCCTCTGCCTCCCCCGTACTCTGCCCCCCCTCCCGCAGGCTCTGAGCTGACCATGGTCTTCGACTTCAGCATCGCGCTGCTCGGCGCGGGCGAGAAGGACCTCGCGCAGCTGTTCGTGGCGTACTGGACCAACTTCGCGGCCAACGGGGACCCGCACGCGCCCGGCCTGCCCGACTGGCCCGCCTTCGGCGCCGCGGGCAACATCGCGCAGATCGACACCAGCGCCGCCGGCCCCAACGTGACGGTCATCCAGAACCTGCACGCGGCGCAGTGCTCCTTCTGGGGCAACGTGACCATCCCGCCGTCCGCGGTCTTCGGCTAAGCCGGCCGGCTGCACGGGCCGGCTCAACGCCTCCGGGGCCTTGGTCTACGCTGACTGGCACGCCCGGCGAGCGATTGGCACTACTGGCGTTGGCCACCGCGGTGCCGCACAGTGAACGCTGCCGAGTGGCGTTGCATGCCGCCTGTGGGACGCAGGATGCCATGAGGGCAACTACGGGGTGCAACGTCCTGTTGCGCGGCGGGTAGTGGGAATGTGGTCGTCAGCGAAATGCGCCGGCAGCTCGATCGCTGGGTTTGAAGTGATCCGCAGCGCATACGATCCACACCGCATACCGCCTTGCAAGGCTGCGACATGACTACGTGCGCACCACGAAGTGGGGGCTGGGTCGAGGGCAAGTCGATCCATAGAGTAGTTTCGCTGCCAACATCGGTGTTTCGTTTAGATCCCGAGTGTCTTGCCGCCGGACGGCTGGCGATATTGCTGTGCGCAAACGCGGAAATAAGACCCACCACACCCGAGCCGCATCACGGGGTAGCCAGTAGGACAACCTCGCGCAGATAATGCAGGCCCTCAGGCGTGAAAGACGGGAAGTCTGCCCGCACGTCAGCGTCTTTGCGCACCTCGCAGCTGCCGAAGCCCGCAGCCTTGAGCATGTCGGTGGTCGCCTGCCGCTCAAGCGACCCATCCAGCGGCAGGTTGCATGACAAAAACTCAAGCAGCAGCTCTCCGGCAGGCGGGACAGAGTCATCAGCGCCCGCACTGTCGCCGCGGGCGCGCAGAGCGCTCCGAAGGATGCGCAGATACTCGAGCCGCCGCCCCTCCGCGATGCTCGTGAGGCCGCCCCTGTCCCACACCAGATCAAAGGAGCCCTCCAGCGCCTTCGCGGGGAACTCAAAAATGTCAGCGCAGATCAAGCGCAGCGTTGGGTACTCGACAGATGCGAAGGTGGACACCTTGGCTGTGGCGTGCAGGGGCCGAATGCCGCCAAAATCGTCGCCCCACTGCTGCAGCGCCTCGGGGATGGCATCAAGCCCAATCACGGTGGTGTGCGGCTGCTGCGCCAGGTAAGTCAAATCAGCTGACCTGCCGCACAGTGGCACAAACACCTTAAGATGTGCGTTTTTCGGCCGCCTGCTGACGAGGTCCTCGAAGGCGTCCACGAGATTCGGATTCGCATCCTCCAAGGTGAAGTGGTCTTCGCGCTGCTGAAAGACGCCCTTCCAGAACGTGAACCGCTGAGCGTCCATACCGCTCGTGGAAGCGCAGCGCACACGAAGCGCAGGCGGCCGCAGCAGCGATCGGCGCCGAGCCCCCGCAAGGCAAAGAACTGACAGCATCATGGAGGTTCTAAATTCAAGAAACAACTAGCTTGATGCGACGCAGCATTGTGGGCACACACGAATTGAGAACGACCTTGTAGAGTTAAATTCGATGCCGAGCTAAAACTGTCAACCGGTCACGAAACATGATGACTTCTTGTGCGAAACTTTCGTCACAGCATTCATCGCCGAACTGCGGCGCCCCAACCCTCTGCCGCACCTCAGCCCGCGCATTCTGTAACATTCACCTCCGACCAGCAACCCAACCGCGGTCGCCACGTGCAAACACGACAAGCTTTGCCAGGCAAACCACCGCTGCCGTGCGCCACATTCGCTGCAGCATCGCTTCGAAGCACCATGGCCGAAATCCCCGTTGACGAGGTCGGCCCAGTGTTCGCCCAGATCAAGGCTGGCGAGGTGCGCTCACAGTTCTGACCCTTCGTCCGTGGCGCTGGCGGTTAGGGGCGGGCGGCAGATACACCACGTCGTCGCGGACGCTGCTGGCCCTCGCGTGGACGTGACCGCATGGTGGCCGTGTTTTCGCGTAGCCTGAAGCTAGCATCAACTGATCAACGTTAGGGGCCATCACAGGCGATCACGTTTGGTAAGCAGCGTGTGTCCACTCGAAAACCCTCCCCACGCCTGCCTCCGGGCTGCAGGAACCAGCTTGGCTCGTGCTCAGCATCGATGCGGAGAACAAAAAGAAGGTCAACCTGACGGGTGTCGGGCGCTGCGGCCTGAAGCACATGAAGCGCTACCTCGTGGAGGATCAGGTTAGGCTGCCGCACAGTGATGCCTCGCCGGGGTGACTGCAGCGCCACGGGAGAATGCGCAGCGCTCCCAGTGCTCCCATCGAATCGCGGCGGCTCGTCATTTTATTTTTGCGCATCCTGGCCTCCCCTCATCGCGCCCTCCCCCGCTGCCGCCCCTCCGCGCCCGCCGCAGATCCAGTTCTTCGTCTTCCGCTGCTACGCGTGCGGCGCGGGCATCCGGCAGATGCAGCTCGTGTGCGGCGTGTGGCGCGGGCCGTCCTCCAACCTGAAGGCCAAGATGGCGCTCTCCAACATCCGCGCGCCCGTGCTCGCCTTCTTCGACGGGTGCAAGGACATGGAGATGACGTCGTGGGAGGACGTGAGCGACGGCGTGGTGGCGGAGAAGCTGTCCGCCGGGCGCGCGGGCTTCAAGCCCACGCACTTTGAGTTCGGCACGGGGTCCGAGGAGGACCTCGAGTACGACGAGCTGCAGGCGCTGGAGGAGGAGCGGCGGCGCAAGGAGGAGGAGGAGCGCATCGCTGCGGAGGGTGCGTCAGAGAGAGGGGCAGGGGCAGCTTCATTGGGGCGTGCAGAGGTCTGCGCAACACGGTGTGGCGGCTGCAGCAGCTGCGGGGCAGGCGGCTGCAGGTGCATATCCAGTCTGTGTTTTCTGCGCGAGTCTGCGGTGCGGTGCGAGCTGCCCTGTGCTCGCCGCGCACGGTAGCCTCGACCCCAGCCAACCGTGCCGGGAGGCGACTGCAGGCGATTTTCCGGTGCCTGCACAGGGCTGCATCGCGAGGGAAGCTGCGGTTGTCTGGCGGCGACAAATCTCCATCCAGCCAACCCGACGCAGCCGCGGAGACGCAGCGTTCGCAACCCCGCTTGCTGCCCGCTGCCCCCACCTTCGCGCAGCAGCCAGGGCTACGGCCCGGCGGCGGCGCTGCAGCCATGCTGTTGCTGCTGAAGTCCCCTCGCTCTCGCTTGCCACCCCCACTCCCCGCCACCCTCAACCACCCTTCTCCTCATCCCGCCCCCGCCTGCCGCCCCCACCCGTCCCCCCGCCTGCAGAGGCCGCGCGCATCGCCGCGGAGGCCGCCGCGGAGGCCGAGCGCCTGCGCAAGATCGAGGAGGAGCGCCAGCGCCGCCTGCGCCTGCTGCCGCCGCGCGCGGAGGCCAAGCCCAAGCGCGTGCCGCGCGAGCCCGTGCTGGAGGGCGTGGACCTCTCCGAGCTGACGGAGCGCTTCGCGGCGGAGGCGATGGGCGACGTGGAGGACGCGCTCGCGTGGGTGGTGTGCTCCGTCACGGAGGAGAACCCGCGCAAGGTGGTGGTGGCAGCCACGGGGTCGGGCGGCACGGACGAGCTGGCGGCGCACCTCTCCGACACGGAGATCCAGTTCGGCGCCTTCAGGGCCGCGGCCATCGAGCGCAAGGGCCAGAAGCTCAGGTGCGTTGCGGTGCAAGGGCAGGAGGAGGGGGGAAGAGGG
>Ga0208629_100809_pt1 | contig 13921 bp, 13 predicted proteins | sample LakWasMet19_HOW5_2_FD_183865 | JGI IMG/M metagenome (GOLD analysis project Ga0208629, IMG submission 183865) | Freshwater sediment methanotrophic microbial communities from Lake Washington under simulated oxygen tension - Sediment Metagenome... | ecosystem: Environmental > Aquatic > Freshwater >...
GTTCTTATAACGACCCGGCAACCATCGGCGAACTTAAGCGCGCTCAGTTTCAAATAAACGCTATCTTGCGTCTGGCTAAAGACGCTTTAACAATAAACGAGAGTATGTATAGCGCTCAGGGCGCCATCGAAAACTACAAAGACAAAAGAAAGCTCGACAAAATTGAAAAAAAACTCAACCGAGACCATCGCCAATACAGCAAGCTTGTTAAACGATTCGGTATTCGTAACTTTATAAAAATCACTAAGCCCTTTACTGATGAAGATTGGAGCGCGGAAGAAGCTAAAGAAATGGGCAATGCCTATTACGAAGCCTATCGTGACGGCGCAATCGCACTACTTAAATTAATCAGCGATGCCGTAGAGCGGGCTCAGTCACGCCAAGAGGAAACTCGCGACGAACCGGACTTCTCTCAACTATTCGGTCAATGGCGCAAAGATCGTAGCTTCGGTCGGGCCGGATTATGGCGACAAAACCATCCCCATGCCAATATTCCGGCGTCGGTACAAACAGAATTTAATGAACTGGAAAACCTGTTTACTTCCATCTTATCCAATAAAAACACCGGACACATGGCGCAAGCAAAAAATCACGCCAGCTTTCCCATGTTGAAAAAACGCTCAGGTCTACTGTTCAAACATCAAAAAACACAGGAATTAAAAGACCTGCTATCGGGGTTGCATAAGCATCAAGATCAAACTGCTGCGGTTCCCTATGTCTATTTACTTAACGGCTACTTGGCTGAATTGCAAAATGACACTGAAACAGCCATAACCGCCTACCACAATATTATAGATAGCGAAGACTCTCCATTACTGCAAGAAGCATTGTTAAGAATAGCGTCCATCAGCATCAACACAAACGACGTCGACAATACTAACGCTTACCTGTCTCTACAATGCTTATCCCAGATCAATCCCGTTTATCTGCCCTTCTATGCGGAAATAGTCCGCCTACGAGGCGACGCATTCGCGGCCATAGATGTTTATAACCACTATATCAGCCAGTTTCCTGAAGACACTTTGGGGCAAATAAAACTAGCAACACTTTATATGGAAAATAGGATTTATGACGCCGCAGAACTGATGTTTGATTATATCCTGACAAAAACGCCGAATTCGAAAGCAGCAATCGACTTAAAAAAGCAACTGACTTATTTGAAGACTTTAAATTGAAATTTATAACTTTATGTGAAAGGGAAAGCAGGGTTATCCGACAGACGTGTATGCCTGCGTAGCTTGTCGCCCCTTATCGAAAGCGACTATTTGTTTTTCCAGTATTTTTTTTTGCTCTTGTATTCTTTCAATTAAAACCGCATCTTCCTCAATAATTGAGCTTGCCAACGATTTTAGAGCCTCGGACGCTATAACAGCTTCTGAAACAGCTTCTGAAAACAATTTTTCCAAACAGTGCTGCCGCAAATCCAGCACTACGGCTAATTGCTCCCATTGCTCTGCGGCAACACATTCTGACACTTGATTAGACAGTGCCGCCAACTCTTCCAATTGAAACTGAGGATGCTGGCCAGCAGAGTATTCCTCAGTTTTTGATGGCATCCCAGGCTCCTTTTATTTCCCTCATTAACGAGGCGACTTCATCAAGTATTGCTTCGTCATTTTCGCGACTGGCTTGCAATAAACGAGTAGTCATATAGTTATATAATCGACTAAGATTGGCTGCAATTTCGCCGCCTTTTTCTAAATCAACTGCTTCGTTTAAGCCGCCGACTATTGCTACCGCTCTGGATATATAAACGCTCTTTAACTCTAAATCGGAGCGATCCATCGCCCCTTTCGCGGCATTCACCCTAGCCAAAAAACCATCCATTAACATCTGTATCAAATAATGCGGCGAAGCATCCGCTAACCCGCTTTCATTATGCACATTAGCGTATTGATTTACGCCTCTTTTGTAAGCACTTGGGTACATATCAGCCTTCCTTTATTATGCCAATGCCTGAGCAAGGTACGTGGATGTCGACTTCAATTTGCCGACAATTACATCCATTGCTGTAAACTGCTTGATCATGCTCGCCTGCAAACTGTCCATACGGCTCTGGACATCAGCTCTCTTTGCAGTAAAAGACGTCAATTGTTTGTTCAGTGATGTTTGTTGCGAATCCAAAGGCCCACCCGACTGCAAATACTGTGTCAATTTTGAATCTAATCGGGTAGCAACGCCATCAGTCGATGAGAATACATCGCTTACAGCAGAAAGATTGGCGGTCAAAGCCGTAGTAAGCTTGGTACTGTCCAATGCCATAACCCCGTCTTTATTAATCGAAATACCAATCATCGCCAATGAATTATAACTACTGGTCGCTGAGGTTACCGTGTTACTGGTATCCTGCCTTAACTGATTGCTTATGTTACGTAATGTTGCATCGCCCAGCAGCGATCCATTTGACGAACCTGAAGTTCCAGCATACTTACCTAATCCACTGGTAGTTGAATGAAGGCTATTGTATGCCGTTACAAAATCGGTAATCGTTTTGCTGATCGCCGTTGTATCCAAAGTAACACCCAAATTAACAACCGTTCCAACTGCAGCGGATTGCAAATTCAAGGTCACACCAGGAAGTACATCGGTGATTGTATTAGTGCTGCGGGTCGCCGCTAATCCATCAACCTTGATTGTGGCGTCCGTAGCGGCCACTGTACTGTAGTTTGCGGGAGTTGCCGTATCAAGAGCATTCAATCCTGCATCGCCGCCCGTAACCGCCAAGCTAAACGCATTAGCAGTCCCCGCATCTTTGGATGTCAGCACTAATTTTGAAATGGTTGTACCGGGTGTCACTGTAGAATCCACATTAATAATACTGGCTGTCACACCATTATTACCCGTCGCACCGTTAATCGCATCGCGAACATTCGCCAATGTAGCACCAGCTCCAATAGTTACGGCAAACGCTGTTTTTGTGGAACCTGCCGGATATGTAAAATTAAGAGCACCTCCTGTTGCTGTAGCAACTGAAGCAGTATTAGCATATTCGGTAGTTGTAATCGATTGCTTCGACTTAGCCAACTGAGTTACTTCCACAGTATGGCTTCCCGGCACCGCGCCAGCCCCTGCTGTGGTTGTAAAGATAGCCGTATTCGCAGAAACGGCCTGAGTGGCTTTAAATAAATTTGCATCCTTAAGTTTTTGCACCGCTGTTTGGAAACTTGATAACGCACTTTTTAATGAGCCAAGCCCACTTAACCGGGCGTTAGCAGCCGTCTGCTGACGGGTAATAGCATTAAACTGAGGCTGTCCTTCAGCTTGAACCAGCTGGCTGACAATGCCATTGATATCCATGCCGCTACCAATCCCGGTTGAGGATGAAATAGACATAACTTACCTCCTCGCAATTAAAGTCACTTAAAAAATTAAGCTCTACTCTGAATAACAGAGCCTTTTTTACCGTCCAGTTCCTGCATCTTTTTTATGAATGCCAGCATATCTTCCGACGGAATTTGACGCACTGTCTCACCGGTCTGATTATCAACAATTTTAACCACAACTTTTTTTGTTGATTCATCAATCTTAAACTCTAAGTTACGGTTTGCAGCTTGAAGTATTGAATTACCCTCAACTGCTGCTGACTTTAGCTTATCCAGAGATGTTACGTTAGAGTCAAACTCCTTTTCCTTTAAACCATCAGGTGACAAGGCTGGTTCGGATTCAACTTTCTTATCAATTACCGCATCCGTTTTCAAAGAGGCTGAGTCTTCATTTTGTCGCTTATTTTTCACAACTGTAGCCGGAACAAGCTTCGATACATTTGTAATTTCACTGTTCATATTACTAACCTTCAGTTAACCCTATTTTCCAAATGGAAAAGGCTGTAGTACCACTACAGCCTCAGCCTTCCCTGACCGTTTCCTTAAAACCTTATCTGAGTAAACTCAGCACTCCCTGCCCAGATTGGTTCGCCTGTGCCAACATGGCTGTGCCGGCTTGTTGCAGAATCTGAGAGCGACTTAAAGAAGCCGTTTCTGCGGCAAAATCAGCATCCATAATCCGTGATTTAGCAGCGGATTGATTTTCAACAGATGACTGCAAATTTGCAATGGTCGTAGTAAATCGATTCTGAACCGCACCCAAAGTAGCCCGGAAGTTATCGACATTTTTAATCGCCAAATCAATGCTGTCTATTGCTGATCTTATTTTTGCTGAACCCGCCGTTGACCCGATAGATACCCCAGGAGTAGCTGACGCCACGGCTTTTACACCACCGACTGACATTAAATTAGAAACAGTAATGGAAATCTGATTGTTTGTGGCTGTTCCCGCACCGACCTGAAAATTAGCACCCTTCATTGACCCTGCTAAAATTTTCTTATCGTTGAATGTAGTATTATCAACAATACGCTTAATTTCCAAGCCCAATTGCTTAAATTCCAGTTGCAATTTTTGTCTGTCGCCAGAACCCACTGCCCCCATGTTAGCCGCTTGGACACCCAAATCACGCATCCGTTGCAGGGTGTCGGTAATCGTGCCCATTGCAGATTCAGCTGTTTGAGCCATAGATATGCCGTCATTAGCATTTCTTATCGCCACTGTCATGCCGCGAATTTGCGAGTTCATCCTGTCCCCGATCGCCAAACCGGCTGCGTCGTCTTTTGCAGAGTTGACCCGTAAACCTGTGGACAGCCGCTCCATTGAAGTACTAAGAGTCATTGAGTTTTTATTCAAACTCCCTTGAACGCCTAATGCCCCAAGGTTTGTATTAATTTGCATAACCATGATCGTATCTCCCAAAAATCCCTCGGCTTACCCAAGAGAAAAAATTAATTTATGTACTCAAAAAACCTGTAAACCTTCGTCTCGATAATGTTATCGACGTGCATTTAAATTACTTTAATATTTTTTCAGAAATATTTGGAAAACTCTCCTTGAGCCCGTAAGAAATCGGACTCTTTGCCTATATCCAACCAATATTCATGAACTGGAAACATTGAAACCAATTCCCCCGCCTTAATTTGCTGATTTAAAAACTCCGGCATGTCGATCTGTTGCTGTTTGGCAATGGTTTGCACCAACGATTGATTAAGCACATAAACCCCGGCATTGGAAAAACAGCTATGAACAGGTTTTTCAACGATATTGGTAATACGTTGACCATTCATACTTACAACACCATAAGGAATCTGGTACTCATATTGACGAACACACAGCGTCGCTACCCCTTGATGCTCATTATGATAGGTCAGCAAACGGGGAAAATTGATCTGCGTCAAAATATCGCCGTTCATCACAATCATCGGCAAATCGGGCAGATCAGCGGGCAATAGACCCAATGCTCCCGCCGTTCCTAGCGGTTCATGTTCCTCAATGTAACTGATTTGCACTCCCCAACGCTGCCCATCGCCAAAATAATCTTTAATCTGATCCGCCAAATAATGGACTGCGATATAAAAATCCCTGAATCCCGAACTCACAAAACTTTCAATAATGGTTTCGAGAATCGGCTTACCGCCGATTTCCAACAAAGGCTTAGGGCACACATCGGTCAAAGGCCGCAAGCGTCTACCAAAGCCGCCCGCCATCAAGAACACCGGATTTTGGAAATGCGGTTGCTTATACAATCCCTGCAAAGTCTCCAGCCCAACCACTTTGCGATCGGCATCCAAAATCGGCAAATGAATTAAATTGTGCGCCTCCATAACGGCGCACATCTTGGTTTTGGAATCGTTGATCGAAGCGACTTTAGGATTCGCATTCATGACTTCCTCGACAGCATGATCCAAGGAAAGCCCCCGCATCAAGGCCCGCCTTATATCGCCGTCAGTGACCACGCCGGATAGTCTCCCAAGGTCATCACTAACTAATGCAATCTGTAGCGCAGCTGCATCTATAACGCGAATAGCTTCCTGCAAGCTGGTTTGGGGATTAATCAGTGCATTGCGCCAGTTATGTTTCATACCTTAATCTCTATCAATAGATTTTATTTGCGAACGAGGCGGATACACAATCCGGTTGCAAGCAATATCCTGCGTTACTACACTACCGGCGCCAATAATGCTGCCTGCGCCAATGCTAATGCCTTGAATAATTGTTGCCCCCGTTCCGACATGAACCCCGTCGCCTACATCAACGGTACCGCTAAGCACGGCTCCCGGCGCAATATGAACATGCCGCCCGATTAGACAATCATGCTCGACAATTGCGCCGCTATTCACAATTGTATTCTCAGCAATTTTTGTGCCTGCCTGAATAATGACACCTGCCATCACCTGCACACCATCGCTTAATTCAACATCGGCAGCGATGAACGCGGTTGGATCAACCAGGGTTTTAAAGCGGTAGCCTTTGGCATTAAACGTATTAAATAATCTGGCTCGCAAACCTTTATCTTTCGGGAGCGAACCCATACCGTTAACCAGTTCAATTTCTGCCGCCGAATAATCAAATACCACATTATCCGAGCCCAAAACATTGAGTCCCAGCAACACGCATCCTATAGATTGATTCGGATCAACAATACCTAATAGTCGACAATTCAGCCGATGGAGAATATCTACCAGGACTTTAGCATGTCCGCCGCCGCCCAAGATAATAATAGGTTTAGTCATTACATCCTTTAAATCAATTCGTCTGCATCGTAATTACGATTGCTCGACTCACCCAACAGCGCCCAATAATCCATTGGACTTTTTCCTGTTCCGGGACGCTTTATGGTCAAATTTGTTTCAGTAAAGCATTCCCCTGAAGAAATAGAGCATCTTGCAACCAGACTTTTGCGAACAACCTTTTGGTTCTCCAGTTCCATCGGCTGAGGACCTTTAAGCCCCTGCCCCAAAGCTTTTTCAACATCCCTGATGCCTTGAACCATCGCTTTAAGCTCATCAGGCTCAAGAGACACCTTATGATCGGGACCTTGTTGGGTTCTATCCAGCGTAAAATGCTTTTCGATGACTGTCGCGCCTCGGGCTACCGCCGCAACAGGCACAACCAAACCTACACTGTGATCCGAATAACCCACTCTCAGGCCAAAAGCCTGCTGTAAAACATCCATTGCTTTCAGATTAATATTTTCCATAGGCGTTGGATATTCGGAAGTACAGTGCAATAAAGTTACTTTTTCCCGCAACACAGCCTGACCTTGCCCCGAGCTATAGGCTTGCTGAAAAGCGCTAATGGAGGGTTGCCGCGGTTGCATCGATCCCACGCTTCCGGTATCGCCGGCGATCGCAAGATAACCGAATGCCAGCACGCCCAAGGCTGTTTCAACCTCGCCCAAAGTCGCCATGCCTGTCGATAAAATAATGGGTTTACCGGTTTGCGCATGCGCCAACAAAAAAGGTCCGTTAGTGATCTCCCCTGAAGGAACCTTAAGCGTTTCGACGCCAAGTTCGCGCACAAGAAAATCAAGACTTTCAAAATCAAATGCCGTCGATAAAAATTCAATCCCCAGCTTCTGACAATAGGCTAATAACTGAAAATGCAGCTCATATTTCAATTCCAGCCGCTTTAACATCGTCAGCTGATTTTCATCGGCATCCGTGGTGGTTTTTTGATACGCCGCTTTCCCGGCATGTTGGGTAACCAGGTTTTCAGCCTTAAACGTCTGAAACTTGACTGCATCCGCGCCCGCTGCAACAGCGGCGTCAACCAGTTGGCGCGCTGTTTCCAGATTACCGTTATGGTTGACGCCGGCTTCGGCAATAATAAAAACACTCATCGTTTATTCCCCATTACCAAGATCATAAAAGCTCTTTTTTAATACGCCGTCCAAAGATTGAGACTTCAATAGCTCTTTTATTTTTGCCGATGCGCCACTGTTGCCATAAGGGTTTTCGACCGTCTTCAATGATTCTTGAAATTTCTCGGAAAAAAGCCGGTTGAATGCCTGCACAATCGCATCAACTTCAGGCACGCAATGAATCACGCTGTCCGCACAAAGCCGCCCTTTTTGCCTGTCGCCGACATTGATCGTGCCAATTTTAAACGCCGGAGCTTCTATCAAGCCGCTGGATGAATTGCCTACGACAGCATCCATATATTTGAGCGCGGAAAGATAACGTAACGACCCTAGCGATACAAAAGACGCTATTCGTTCGGGGAAGCGCTGCCGGTATTGTTCAATCATGCCGATAATCACGCGACCGTCAGCATCCGCATTTGGCAGGGTAAAAATAATGTGACTATCGTCAAAGCAATCCAGGGCTTTCAGAAGATTGCCAAATTGCATTGCCGCCGTGGCATTTTCCAGGGTGACAGGATGAAAAGTGACCAGTAAGTTGCGTTTGCCCAGTTTAAAACCAATAGCTTGTTCAAGCTGCGGTTTATCCAGCAGTTGCAAACGAAAAATATTATCCAGCCCCGGCGCGCCCGCATTAAAAACACGTTGCGGCTGCTCGCCCAACTGAATGACCCGCCGCCGATAGCTTTCAGTCGCAGTAAAATGCAAATGGGACATTTTGGTAATGGCGTGGCGGATGGCATCGTCAACCGCGCCTTCTGTTATTTCGCCGCCGTGAATATGAGCAATCGGGATGCGATGCGTCATAGCCGCCTGACACGCCGCAAAAATCTCGAAACGATCACCTAAAACCACCAGCAAATCCGGCTGCAAACATTCCAGCGCATCGGCAAAACCGATGACACCCAAGCCTATAGACTTACTGATGCCGACCGGCGTATCCGATGACAGCAGCATCTCCACTTTGCGATGGATAATAAAACCATCCCGCTCCACCTGCTTCCAGGTTAAGCCGAATTCCGGCGAAAGATGCATACCGGTGACGATAATCTGCAATTCCAAAGCCGAATCGTCCTGAATCTCCTTCATCAACCAGTACAACAGACCATATTCAGCGCGGGAACCGGTGACTACGCAAATTTTACGCTTTGCCCGCTGCATCAGATTACGCTGCTCGGAATATTCACAATCCGCTCAGCCGCCCATTCCGTGTTGACTAACACACCTTTCCGGCAATGCCGATACATGGGTAATCGGTGCATGGGTTCCCAGATTGGCCGGGTCATTATGCCCTGTTCATTGGTTGCCTTTAAAAAAGCATCACGCTCGGAGAGATTCTCAAGCACTACCGCATTTAACCAGTAATTCGAATATGCGGCTTCCGGCTCAATAAAGCACTGAAATCCATTTTGTTGACTCCACTCAATGTACCGTGCAGCCAACTCGCGTTTTTTGGTGACGAACAGCGGCACACATTCAAGCTGCGCCACGCCTAATGCGGCATTAAGATTGGGCATCCGGTAATTAAAGCCCACTTGATCATGTATGAATTGCCAGGAGTGCGGCTGTTTTGCTGTCGTGGTCAAATGCTTGGCCTGTTTGGCCAAGGTTTCATCGTCGGTCAAAATCATTCCGCCGCCGCCGGTGGTCATGATTTTATTACCGTTAAAACTTAAAACGCCGACTCGACCAAAGGTTCCGCAATGCTGTTTATTCAACGTGCTGCCCAGTGCTTCTGCGGCATCTTCAACCACCGGGATATGATATTTTCCACACACTTCGACAATCCTGCCCATATCGACAGGATGCCCGAACGTATGCATGGGCAGACAGGCGGCAATCCGTTTGCCGGTCTGTTTATTCCAGGCCTCGCCGTTGCGGTCTTCGGCAAACTCATCCAAATAATCTTCCAAAGCCTGAGCGGAAAGCCCCAAGGTCGTTCTGTCTACATCGACAAAAACCGGCTCGGCGCCGCAATAATGAATGGCATTGCAGGTGGCAACAAAGGTTAATGCCTGGGTAATCACTTCCTCATCCCGCTTAACACCGACCAGCAACAATGCCGCATGCAAAGCCGCGGTGCCGTTAACCGTAGCCACTGCGTATTTTGCCCCGGTATATTTAGCGCAATCCGCTTCAAACCGGTCAACGTATTGCCCGACACTGGACACAAAAGTGCTGTCTATCGCATCAATCAGGTATTCTTTTTCCCTGCCCTGAAACCGGGGTTCATGCAAGGGTATCAATTTATCAGTCTGATAAATTTCCCTGACAAAACGAATGAAATCCTCGGCAATCGCTCCATGCATTGCTCTCCCTCCTGCATCCTTGCAGTCGTCATACATTGTAGATACCGGATTTGTATTTTTTCAGGTTTTCCGGATTTAAAAACCAGTCCACCGTTAACCGCAAGCCCTCTGTTATATCAATCATTGATTCAAAACCGGTTAGCGCTTTAATTTTTTTATTATCACACCAGAGCCGGTTCACTTCGGACTTTTCAGGCCGTAAACGCTGCTCATCGACAATAAACTCCACATCGCTATGCATGATGTTTTTAATGATATTAAGGGTATCGCCTATCGATATTTCAAAATTGGAGCCGATGTTCACCGTCTCGCCAAGGGTTTTATCCGACTCGGCAAGCGCAATAAAGCCGCGACAGGTATCTTCCACATAATTGAAGTCCCGCGTCGGCGATACATCGCCTAATTGGATTCGTTTTTTGCCGCCGGCAATCTGGGTAATGATCGTAGGAATCACGGCTCTTGCCGATTGCCTCGGCCCGTAAGTATTAAAAGGACGCGCTATAGTCAGCGGTAATCCAAAAGCATTGTAAAAACTCATCGCCATCGCATCGGCGGCAATTTTACTGGCGCTATAAGGCGATTGCGGCTGCATGGGGTGTTTTTCATCGATAGGCACATACTGGGCAGTGCCATAGACTTCGCTGGTTGAGGTGTGTATCACCCGCTGAACCTGATTATCCAAAGCAGCCTGGCAAATATTTAAGGTGCCTTTGATATTGGTATCGACATAACTGTCGGGGGCTACATAGGAATACGGAATCGCTATCAACGCCGCCAGATGATAAATAACATCGACACCTTTGGTAATATGTTTGCAGTAATGCGGGTCTCTTACATCGCCATTCAGTACTTCTATCTGATCCAGGCAATCGACTTCTTCCAGCCAACCCCAATGGTTAAACGAATTGTATTGGGATAATGCTTTGATTTGATGCCCTTGTTTGGCAAGCATTTCTGTAAGATGCGAACCGATAAAACCATCAGCCCCTGTCACTAATATATTTGCCATAACTTTACGGTGTCATCATTCGACTAATTTTGCTTTTACAAAAGCTTCGGCCATTGCCCAATCGGTTAATGTATCAATATCCAGACTCATAACAGCATCCATCACCAGCGGTACGGTACGTTCGGAATAAAACGATTTCTTTTCCTGTAAAACCGATGTCTTGCAAAGATACATGGCGCCATTGGGTGTCAGTAACGGCTCTACTTCCTGCCGTCGGGTTTGAATAGCTTTGTCATTGGAAAGAGCCGTTAAAAAACCATCATTACTTTTAAACAAGGTAGTCAGGTCCCGGTGTATTTCTTTACAACCGATCACCCCGTCCGCTTGCCGCCTTTCCATCAATTCTAAAGCCTGCTCAATTATAGCAGATGACCGAAAAGGGGAAGTTGGCTGCAACCACATCACTTGTTCAGGTAAATAATGATATTCATCCTCAAACCAGTGCAGAGCATGTTCTACAACAGCAAGCGCTGAAGCCTTGTCATTTGAGCATTCAGCAGGTCGAATAAAAGGAGCATGCAAACCGGCATCACATCCAACTTTTGCATAGTGATCGGAATCTGTCGATAAAATAGCAATAGAGTTGCTGAGATTGGCTTGCTGTATTGCCCGAGCCGTCCAAGCAATCAGAGGCTTATCTCCCAGCAATTTTATGTTTTTGTCCGGTATCCCTTTCGAGCCGCTTCTGGCCGGAACAATGATTAATGTTTGAATACGCATATTTTCTTGAATAGTAACTTACGGAATAACTTGAGTATTTTTATGTGCAGAGTTATACGCCTCAGATATAACTCCGCTCATCAAAGAGTTGGAATTTTGGCAGCCAATAAAACCAACATTCATGTATGTCGGACGATACGCCTCATTTACTAACAGCACCCCATAATTAACAACGCCGGATAAAACTTACATGCTGCTGCCCCCGCCCGAACAACGGGCCAAATTCAGCAAAATCATCCAAAACCCCCTCCTGCAAGTACTTTTGTAAAACCCGATGATAATCCCGTAGCGCCAGCTCGGTATCCCTGGAAAAAGTAGCCGCCAACGCAGATATCTGTTGAACATAATCGAGAATGGGTGGCACCAATCTGTGATCCTGCGTTTCCTCAAAAGAATGAACGGATTGAAATACCTTTAAGCATAGCTCAAGAAGCTTCTCATTTATATGCACTGGCATAGCTGGAGCCCAGTCACGATGATTTATCAGGTTGTGAACATTGGACAAATAAACCTGCTCGGCAATCGCGTTGAACCCGGAATCGTCGCTTTGAATTGTTCGATACCAACGGCTATCGATGATAAACCGGGGAGAAGTACCATGAATATCGAACTGGTCCTTCAGCACATGTATCGCCTCTGGAATGGAAAAAGAGACCTCTTCCCAAGGCCTTAATAAATTATCCAATATCCAGTCTTCACTGGATCGAGTCATGCCCTCGATAGTCTTTAGATGGGATTCGAATAAAGGCAATAGCTGCTCCACTTTTTGTTCCAAGGAAGCTTTTGGAGCGACGACCATCACCGCTATTAAGCGCCTGAGTACCTCTGCAAATGTAGAGACAGAATCCTGGCAAGTAATTACCAGCAAGCCCCCGACCGCAACATGTTTAGCTACCTGAGCCAACATTTTCTCCGGTTGCGACTCCCTAGGAATCACGCTTTCACAAATGACCAAATCAAAATATTCTTGACTATCAAACGCTTCAATAGAGCTCAGCCGGTATTCCAGCCGCGTTTCCGATGGACAATAAGACGTCAATTTATCGCATGTTTTCTCTAGGCAGTTTTCATTTGAATCCACTAAAAGATAACGACTGGGTTTTTGCAGAAGCGGAAAAATTGCGTTTTCGCCAAATCCAGGGCCGAACTCTAAAACCGACTGACGGCTGATAAATTTTGGAACAATGCCAAGATGCCTATATAGCGCACTACGGCGATTTAAAAAATCATCCAGATCACTAATATTCCTTTGAAAAGGCTGAACTTTAAGATAATAGTCAATTTGATCCTCCATATCGATTATGGTTTCCTCGTTAAGTTAAAGTGAATTAATATCATTTACAATCTTCTGAATGCGATGTTTCCATGTATGTTTGCGCATCACCTCTTCACAGGCTTGTTCACAAATTTGTTTTCGTTCCTCTGGATGCGCCAAATAAAAGTCGACTTTTTCTAAGAAATTATTTTCATCAAACTCAACATAATGTTTTCCGGAAGTAAAATAGCTCTGAATGCCACCGGCGAGGGCATCATCTGGAGAAGCCATAAAAAACAACAATCCTCCCGAAGCCATACAGTCTAAAGTCCGGAAATGAACGCCAACTCCCTCATGGAGATTTATCCTAGAGGACTGATAAATTGCCCGCACATCTGCCGGCTCAGTCAATACAGACTGATAGAACGGTTGATATTTGGGCCACAAATTCCATCCTCCCGGTCCGAAAAAACGTATGGATGAATCACTCGCCACCGCTAAATCAAGGACTTTCTGCCGAAAAGCCATCCGCAAAATCGCTCTACACCCCAAATCATACTGAACGCATGGATCAAGGAATATTTGAGCTCTAGCCTGCGCAGGCAAAAACGATAACGCCATTCCAACATAATCATCTTCATTGTATCCAGTTAAATCAGTCTGTTGTAACTTATGTTGCAAATGTTGCAACGCGTCTTCAAAAGTAATAATGGATTCAGGGGATTCAAAAAGAATTCTCTTTTTTTCCTCACTGGTCCATGGAAAAGAAATATGCCCAACAAAGGATATATCCGAAAGAAATTTTCTGGTTTCAGGAAAATAAAGCTCCGGATCAAAACCGGGAGGCAGCCAATCTACTAAGCAGGAGGAAGAAGACTTGCAATCTTTCAGCCAATTGCTCCAAAACAAATAAATCAATTCGCTACCAGAAAATGAACTAA
>Ga0208629_100810_pt1 | contig 13915 bp, 3 predicted proteins | sample LakWasMet19_HOW5_2_FD_183865 | JGI IMG/M metagenome (GOLD analysis project Ga0208629, IMG submission 183865) | Freshwater sediment methanotrophic microbial communities from Lake Washington under simulated oxygen tension - Sediment Metagenome... | ecosystem: Environmental > Aquatic > Freshwater >...
AGCCGACGGCGGCGCTGCTGGGGGCAGCCGAGCGCAGCTGCCGGCTCTCGGAAGCGGCGCCGGCGGGGCCGCTTCTGCGGCCGCTGCCAGCCTGGAGTGCCCGGACACGTGCTCCTCGACGGCGCTACGGCACCGGCTCCCTTCCGTGCCCAAGCGTCACCGCAGGCACCCGCGGAAGCCTAAGTTTGGCATGCATCTCACCGACGAGGCGCCATATCACAGCACGCGTGCCGCTGCGGAGGCGCACGCCCGCGCTTCCACGCAGCTGAAGGTCGCAGAGCTGGACTGCAGGCGCGCTGACGGGACGCTGGATGAGGCGCAGTACCGCAGGCGGGAGCGACAGATCCGTATCGTGCCCGTCACGCCCGAGTCCCTGCGCTGCCACCGGTACGACGGCATCTGCGCCGGGGAGACGTACGTGCTCTGGGACCGGCGCTGCCTGCGGCACGGCCTGGCCCGCGAGCTCGCGCGCTCGGCGGCACTTGGAGTTCGGGCCGCTGTCAGGGGCATCGCGCAGCGGGTGCTGGCGCCAGCGCTGCAGCACGGGCGCATCGCTGAGCTGCAAGCGGCTGCGTGCCGCGAGCTCGCGGCTGCAGGCTCGGACGGACGGGCGGTGCTGGCGGGCACCGCATCGCTCGAGACGATTCACACGGTGCTCGCGGCTGCGGAGCAGGCCGCTGCAGCCGGCGCGAGCACCAGCACTGCTGCTGCCGCGGAGGCTGCAGTACCACTGCAGCTGGTGGACCCCACGGTGCTGCGGCGGGCGATTGATGAGATCGGGCTGCACAACCCTCTGCCCCACGGCGCACCCAAGCGGTCGCGCTCCCGTGTCGCGGCCGAGGAGGCTGCTGATGATGTCTCTGTCGCACCTGGAGGGCCTGCGACCGCCGCTGATGCGCTATCCTCCTCCTCTTCCTCCTCCTCGTCTGCCTCCTCCTCTTCCTCCTCCTCGTCTGCCTCCTCCTCTTCCTCCTCGTCGTCGGCCTCCTCGAGCGGACCGGCAGCCCCTGTCAGCGCTTTCGGGCGCCTTGTCGCCCTGTCACAGGCCTCCCTCCCGCAAATAGCCCCCGCAGATGCCACAGCGCTGCTGGCGCAGGTGATGCCTGGTCAGACGGACACGCTGCGCATGCCGCTGTACAGCCACGCCTTTGCCTTCGCCCGCGTTGCGGATCGGCGCGAAGCCATGGGGCTGGCGCGCGAAGCGGTGTCGCGACTGGGTGCTCCGCTCCAGCAGCTGACGCTCGCGTGAGGCGAGCGGGGGAGGGACTGGGGCAGCGATTTCCAGGCTGCAGACTGCGCATTGCGACGGCGTGGTTGACGTTGGGCGCCTCAGTGATCGACCGTAGCTTCGTGCCATCCCACGGATTGCCGTGAGGTCGGGCCGTCTCATGAGCCTGCGACCTCACTCGTGCACAACAGCTTTTCCCGAGTGCGGACTTCTGTCGTCAGCTGCCGCCAGGGGAGCGCCGGATTCAGCGCTGCTAGCAGTTCGAAGTTGCACTTGGCGTTGTCAATGTTGTCGATCGATACCCCAGGCGGGCACCCTTCCTCAACAGCGAGTGGACACTCGAATCACGCGAATGCACCGACGTCGACCGCGAGCTCGAGTCATCGAGCGCATATGCGCTGAGTTGGCACCTTGTTCACCGCGACTCTCTACCTCTAACATTCGGATTGCGGCGTGGATTCGCAGAAGCACGAGCTCATCGATGATATCTGTTGCCTGGCCAGGCCTAGGCCCTGGGGACTCAGAGCTACATTGTCGGCCGTTCAATTTGAAGGTGTGAAATGGTATGCGTAAAAACGAAAGGCTTGTGAGCCCGGGCAGTGCAACCCCATCGCCGCCACCCGTGGCGGGCTTGAGTCGACGCGAAGCGCTTAAGCCCGCCGTAGGGACGGACATGGGAGAGAAGGCAGGAACTGCAGTTCCGCGCGGAATCCCTTGTTGAGCTGCAGGGTCCGACGAGGCTGCGTCGTGCGCCCGGGAGCACCCACTTTCCGCGAAGCGAGAGCGTAGGTCAGGCTGCGCGAGGGCGCATGCGTGAAGGTGAGTGCGTGTGCCAGCGTGCGTGAGGGCGTCACGTCACCATGAGCAGCGGGGCAGGCAGCAGGATCGGGCGCGCCGCCTCAAAGGCGCGCATGACGTGGTCGACCACATGCCGCGCAAGCTCTGCGTCGACGGCAGGCAGCTCGGAGACAGCCGCCCACGGCGACGTGGAGGAGGAGGATGAGGAGGCGAGGGTGCTGGAGGATGTAGTGGACGGCCCCAATGCGCCAGCGGTGAACGCGGCGCCCGCCGCTGAGAGGCTCGTCATGGCGTAGCGCTTGAGCTGCGGCACGAGGCCGCGGCACACCCGCGCCAGCACCGCTGCAGCCGCGAGTGCGGGGGCCGCCTCCGGCCCCGTGGCGGCCTCGCTGCCTCCTCCCGCCCCGGCCGCGCCAGCGGCGGAGGAGGCGGACGGTCCGGCGCCGGGCCGCCGCGGCGGGGCGATGGCGCCCTCGTAGACGAAGAGCAGCAGTTGCCGCAGGCGCACGGGGTACAGGGACAGAAGGACAGCCTCAGAGTCAGAGTCAGCCACCGTGGCCGCCTGCTGCGCGAGCCCTGCACGGCCTGCAGCGCCGGCGGCGGCGGGGCCGCCAAAGGCCGCGGAGGACGCTGGCAGCGACGCCGCAAGGAGGGCATCCAGCCCCACCGCGCAGCAGCGGCACAGGCGAGCCGCAGCGTCCCGCAGCCCGAGCGTCACCTGCAGGCTCGCGCCCGCAGCCGCGTCGTCCACAGAGTGGCGCAGTGCGGTGCCGAGGGCATGCGTCAGCAGCTCAACGCCTGCGCGCCGCAGGGGGTGCGCGGGCTCCTCCAGACAGGCAGACATCTGCCGCAGCAGGTCGCTGCGCACGTCCCCGCTACTGCTGCTGCTGATGATGATACTGCTGCTGCCGCTGCTACTGCTGATGCCGTTGCTCTTGCTGCTGGCCAGGGAGCCGCTAGCCCCTCCGTCTGCGCCGCCGCTGCGGGAGGCAGCACCTGCAGCGTCGCCCGCATGTCCGCTGGCGGCGGCCCCCGGCAGAGCTGGTGCGCCGCCGGCGGCACCATTGAGGCTGGTCGATGACTCCACAAAGCGCAGGAGGCTGCTGGCGAGCGCAGGCGCGGGCGCCGCTGCCGGAGCGGCTGCAGCAGGCGCGGGGGCGGCCTTCGACGGCGCGCTGCGCTGCGCGTGGCAGGCGGCGCGCCAGCTGACCATGAGCCCCTTGGCCTTCTCCGCGAGGCGGGAGACCAGGCCGTTGTGCGGGTGGGAAGGCGCGGGCGGCGGAGCAGCCGCCCCTGGTGCCGCCGGCAGCGGGGCTGCCGGCTGCTGCTGCTGCTGCGTGCCCTCTGGTGCCGACCCTACGCCCACGCCCTCCGCTGTGGTGACTGCAGGAGGCTCCTCGCCGCCGACGCCGTCGACAGCCATGCCTGACGCCGTCAGTGCCGGCACGAGAGGCGCACCCGCAGCCTCGGCAGCGGGCTCGCAGTGGCCAGTCCCTTGAACACAGGCCATGGCGGCCTCGACGACGGACGGAGGCAGCACCCACGCCTTGGTGGGGTCGGCCGCCGCAGACGTCTGGACGACGCTGCGCATCGCTCCCAGCAGGTCCACTGTGCGCAGCAGCTCCAGGGACACGTCGAGCTGCAGCGGAGGGAGGCGCAGACGGGGGAGGAGGGTGAGGAGGAGCGTAGGTGGGGGGTAGGGTTGGATGAGTGAGAAGTGAGTGATGAGAAGTAAGACGGTAGTCAATGCCAGGCAGGCAGGCAGGCAGGCAGCGCTGCACAGCGGCAAATCTCGTGCAACAGCCGCCAGATGTCGCGCAGCAGAGGCAATTGTGTGCTTGGCGCCTCCGAGCGCCCACACGAGCTCCGTCACATAGCTCTCAGCTCCCATCCCCAACGAGCCGCGTCCGCAGCCGGCCGACCGACCCACAGCGGCCTGCACCACACGCCCCGGCCGGGAGGGGCCACTCACCGAATGCAAGCCGTCCAGGCACTGCTGCACCGCCACGGGGTCCCGCGCTGCCACAGCGGCCAGCAGCGTCGCGAGCTGCGCCCGCGCCGCGGCGATGGACGGAGGCTCCGCTGGTGCCGCGAGCACCGCATTGCCTACGCCCTCAGCGTCCCCGACGCGCGGGCGCTTTGCGTGCGCCGTCGCCGCAGCGGCGCCCGCGGCGCTCGCCGCAGCGCTGCTCCGCCGCTCCTCCTCGCCCTCCGAGTCGCCAGAGAGGCTGCTCTCCGTCGCAGCGCGCCGCCGCTTCTTGCCGACCCCTGCCCCCGCTGCCCCGATCCCTGCAGCGGACGCTGCTCCCGCGGGTTCGTCCGTCTCCATGCTCGTCGGCCCGCTGCCGCTGCCCTTCATCAGCTTGCTGAGCAGGCTCTCCACAGCGGCCTTGTCGCTGGCCTTGGTGCCGCCGCCCTTGCCGGCCTTCCCGCCCTTCGCCGGCCCCTCCTTCCCGCCCTTCGCAGCCCCCGCCTTGCTGCCCTTCTGTCGCTCCTTGCCCTTGCCCTTCCCGTCTCCACCGCGCGCCTGCTTAGCCGCCGCGGACTTGCGCCGGCGCGCGCCGTCGAAGCCAGACGCGTCACTGTCGCTGCCGTCGCTGTCGCCGCCGCCAGCGGAGGCGGAGTCAGAGCCGTTGTCGTCAGCGACAGCGGCAGGAGCCTTGCGGCCGCCCTTCCCTTCCTTCCCATTACCGGCAGCCGCCGACGCGCCGCCTCTTCGCAGCTGTTTCCCGCCCCCTCCGCCGCCGCTCTTGCTGCGTCGCCGGTCGCCCTCAGACTCTGAGTCATAATCACTGCCCTTGGCGGCAGTGCCACCGCCAGCAGCCGCGCCGTCGGCTGCCGCAGCCGCTGCAGCAGCGGCCTGCCGCCGGCGCGCGCGCCGGGCCGCGGCGCTGCCGCCCACCCCCGCGGCCTCTCCCTCGGAGCCGGCGCCGTCCTCGTCCCCCACGAAGGCGAGTGCGAGGCGCCGCATGTTCTCTTCGTAGGCGGACAGCGGCTTGCTGGAGGCCGCTGCCGCAGCGCCGGCCCCGGCCGGCCCGCCGCCCGCGCCGGAGGAGGCGGAGCTGCCCTCAGTGGCGGTGGGGCCCCCGGCGCCAGCAGCGGAGGAAGAGAGCTCAACGCCGCTGCTGTTGTCGGCGCCGCTGCCGGACGGCACCGCCGCAGCGCCCGCCTTTGCGCCCGCAGCCGCGCCGGCGCTACGCCGTCGACTGCTCGCGCCTGCAGGCTTCGGCGGATCCACAGACATGGCACCAGCGGTCGGCGCTGGCTGTGCAGAGGCTGGGGCACTGCCCCCTGCACCACCGACTCCCGCTGCTGCCCGCTGCTGCGCCTCAGCAACCGCGTCCTTGAATGCTGCAGTGTCCGCAGCCCCCTCGAGCGCCGCCTGCTCGTCCCCGCCCCACAACTTGAAGGTTTTCCCAGACACGAGGATGCCATACGAGGGCGCGGACGCCGGTAAATACAGTACGAGCACCTTGTCGGCGTTTTTGTTGCTGTCGTATTGCTTCCGCACAGCGGCTGGCGCGTTCGACCGTTCGCTCACAACGCACGGCCAAAACGGACTCCTGCCGCTTTTGCCCCACCCGAGGGTGCCGATCTCAATGCCAGCCATCCCGGGATGTTCCCCGAGGCGAACGAGAAGCCTCAACACGGAAAATTCCGGGTGGCAACTACGGAAGTCGCGGGTATCGCTGAAGTGTCCACGCCAACAACGTAAAGCGTCGTAGAGCCCGCTAAATTGTGGGTGCGAAAGCGAAGTTGGGAGTGGACAGTTGAGGATCGTCAATGTGGTGGAGTCTGCGGAGTTGGACTGTGCAGTCGCTTAAAAAACCACCAGAGAGCAACGCTGGCCTTTTCTAAGTGTCTCGTCGTGCGGCTGCGACGCGTTGCCTCATAATTCGGCGCCAACAACGCCGCGCAAGCACACCCTTGATGGCTGATGAATACCGCTTCGCCGCGGGCGTTTCAGGAGCAATTGCTTTGAGTTGGAGTCACCTGGAGCGTGCTAACCGAGGTAAGGGGCAGATGGCCACAATCGTCATGAGAGCGGAAAGCGCAACCGCGAGGGCTAAGTGTCGACTGAGTGGGCCGCTGGGCGCGGCCGCCGCGGCGGTGGGCGCCGCGCCGCGGCACTGCCGCCGGGCCGCGAGCCGCTGCGGGTGCGCTCAGTGCCGCGGCTCACTAGTAGCCGCCAGCAGGCATAGTGCCAGTGGGCGGTGAGTCAAGCGTCATCGTACCGCCGGCGGCGTGCACACACAAGCTGGAATGCACGCGTGGCATCTCCGGTAGTCGGGCTGCCCCTCGGCGAGCTCTCGCCGGCTGGCCCGAACACCGCTGAGACAAACTGAGCCTCTGTCACACTGGCGTAGTACCCAGTCCACCAATCTCTCGTTGTGCTTGTACTCGCCCCGGCGGTCGCCCGCACAGGTGCAAAGCACTCCAGGTTGATTTCGGGCCGGAGGGGCGCAGCGCACGTCCAGGCAGCTGCGTTCGCTCGACGGCTCGACACTCGCCAGTGTTGCGCCCCGAAAGTGCTCGGCCAGCCTGTACACATCTGTGTCATCATTGCGGCATTCCGTGTGCTTGAGCGAGGCTCACCCGTGGCGCAAACAACTCGTCCATGAGTTCGATAGCGGGTCGGCGGTCGCAATGCTCCGCTCCTCGAGTGATGACAGATGGCGCGGTGTTGGTGGCCACGCTGCCCGGCTGGCTGCTTTGACGGTCGTCGAAAGTGCTTAGCAGCACGCTCGCTCGGCGTCACCTCCAGACGCGTGCCCATCGGTACGGCCGCATGCAACACGCATTCTGGTACCCATTTGTCCCCCTCTAATGTCATTCGCGGAGCTCACTCACGCACGAAACAAATTCTCACAGCCCTAAATAGAAGCCACCACCGTGTTGCGAGTTATTGATGCGGTGTGCTGACCTTCCAGGTACCAGGTAGATCCGGAGCTCCGTTAGTCAGGTGGCCAGGAGCTTTCCGTCCACGCTGGAATCTCTTTGCCATTTATTGGTACTCCGGTATCAAATTCTCTTCGAAGGGCAGCCACACCCGCGAATGCGTTCACAGGGGGGAGGAGTACTACCACTAGGTAAACGTCAACACCGATACAAACAAGCAGCGATTTCGAAGTTCCAATCCTCAAGCTCCTCGATCGTGCGCAATAGACGCGCCCACGCAGCTCAGTCGTCGACAACCGATCAGACGGACATTTTCATGCTGCACAAACCGCGCCAGCGTGCAGGTAGGTTTGAAAAGCAACAAGGGCTGAAGTCGCAACAATCCCGCACAAACAGTGGCGCTGAAGGCTTGGCATTCGCCAGGCCACTACCCTGCAAGATGGACAAGTGAGCTGCGGGCAGCTCAAGCGCGGTGTTCTCTCTGCTTTCGGTCGACAGTGGCAACGCATTGCAGCGTTGTACGACTGCTTTGGGATGGTTGCTCGATGTCAATGTGCTGCCAAGATTGCGTGAGCGCCAACAACTCGTCATTGTCGTACTCTCTGCCCCGCAGGCTCGAGTCGCTTCTCGAAAGCTACTATGGCATGCAAGATGAGGAGGCCGCTGCCAAGGATGCACACGACATGGATAGCAGTGCTTTCAGCGTTGCTGAGGTTGCGTCCGACGTCGTGGCGTCCAAGTCATTGCCCGAGCTGCTCACATACAAGGACGGGATTGAGCGCCAAACCCGCCATCTCGACCACGAGATGCAGCAGCTCGTGTACAACAACTACAACCGCTTCATCTCAGCGACGGACACGATCCGGAAGATGAAGACGAGTGTGGCGGAGATGGAGTCGAAGATGGACACGCTGGTCACGGACATGCGGCAGATGGGCGGCAGCAGCGAGCTCGTGAACGAGAGCCTGCAGGAGAACCGCGGCAAGATCGAGAAGCTCGTGGGCGTGAAGCGCCTGCTCGTGAAGCTCGAGTTCCTGTTCGAGCTGCCCGTGCGCCTCAAGCGCGCGATTGAGCTGGACGCGCAGGGGCAGGCGGTGCGGTACTACTCGATGGTGATTGGCGTGCTCCGCAAGCACGACCACATCCCCTCCCTGCACAAGATCCGCGTGGAGGCGGACGCCATCATCAACGGGCTGCGCGCCGAGCTGCGCGGCGTGCTGAAGGACAGCAAGGCGTCGACGGCGGCGAGCTCGGGCAAGGTGGTTGAAGCCATCCGGCTGCTGGTTCAGCTGGAGGAGCCGCGGCCTGCGCTGCGGGCCGCATTCCTCGCGTACCAGCGCACGCGCCTACTCGCGTCGCTGCGCCAGCACACGGCACGCTACCCGCCCGTCGGCGGCGCCGCGCCGGGGGCTGCGGGCGACAAGGCAGCGTCAGGCGGCCTGCCTGTCGATGTCTCGTCTGCCTCTCTGTCCATGCTCTCCGCGACGGCGCAGGCGTACTACTCAGCAGCCGTCGCGGCGCGGTCCGGCGCTGGCGGCGCTGCGGCTGTCGGCGGCGGTGCCGTTGGTGCCGGTGGCGTCGGCAGTGGGGGTGCTGCGATGCTATCTAGCCCGCGCCCGCGCGCCAGCGTGCTTCCCTACCCCTGGATGCAGCAGCTCGACCGCAGCTTCATCGACTCCTTCCGCGTGGCCGCCGAGATGTACGCTGAGCTGTTTGAGGGCGCCGCGGCCACCTCCGCCTCCTCCTCCGGCTCTGGCGCTGGCGCCACTGCTGGAGGCGACGGCGGCGACGCTAGCAGCAGCGGCGCGACCGCCGCTGCAGCAGCGGCGACTGCAGTGTCCCCCGAGGAGCGCCGCGCCGCGCACGAGGAGCTGCTGGCCTTCGCCAAGGACTGCTTCGGCGACTACTTTGCCGTCGTGCGCGGGCAGCTCTCCCTCGCGCCTCCGCGGCCAGGGGATGCTGCGCTGGCTGGCCTGGCGTCTCCTGGCGGCGGCTCGTCCCCAGCAGGCGGCGCCGCCTCCAGCGGGCACGCGCCCTCCGCTTCTGCGCCGTCGGGCCTGGGCGCTGACAGCAAGGGCAGCCGGGCAGGGGCGGGGCGCCGCACTGCCAGCACTGCAGCGGGCGCCAGCGGCGGCCTGGGAGCCCCTGGCTCTCCCAAGCTCACAGCGGGGGCGGCAGCTGCCGCGGACGCCGACGTGGCGGCTGCAGAGCGCGCCAAGCGCGACACTGTCGCCGCGGCGATGGCGATGTCTGGCGTGGGCGACGGCAGCGGCGCGGCGGGCAGCGCTGGGCTGACGCAGGGCAGCGGGAGCGGGCGCTTTGACTCGATGGTGGAGGCGCTCAAGCTGTTCCTCTCCGACGTGCGCTCCGCGAGCCGCAGCGTGCCTGCGGCGCGTCTGTCCGACCGGGCGCAGGAGGTCACGGAGGCGGTGCTGCGCGCGCAGCTGGACGGCCTCTTTTCAGACGTGCGCGCAGACGTCGTGTCGGGCCTGGGCCGCCTGCGCGCCTTCGCGGGGGCGCTGGTAGATGAGGAGAAGGATCGGGCGGTGCGCGCCGTCGCAGGCGCCCCGCTTGACGGCGAGACAGCTGCGGTCGCAGGCGCTGCAGGTGGGAGCGCTGAGCACGCCCCCTCTGAGGGCGGCAGCGGCGGCCCTGCCGGCGGTGCAGCAGCCGGGGCAGGCGGCGTCGCGTCTGCAACAGGCTCGGGCGCTCGCGGCGCTGGCGCGGCTCTATCTGCCAACCCCTTCGCCCTGCCCGCTGCCGGGGCGGCGGCCGCCAGCGACGCTGCTGCCTCCGCCGCCGCCGCGAGTGGCAACCCGTTCGCAGCAGCCCCTGCGGGCGGCGCAGCTGCTGCAGGCCACGCCCGCCGTCCTAGCGGCAACCCGTTTGCCCTCGGCGGCGACGCTGCTGGCGACAGCGCTTCCGCTGGCACAGCATCTGCCAATCCCTTCGCTGCACCGACCAGCAGCGGCTCGGGCGCTCCACCCGCAGCCTCCGCAGCCCCCTCCGCCACTTCCTCCTCCTCCTCCCGCGGCAAGCCGGCGGCTTACGACTGGCTGCAGGTGGTGGGCTCGGGCCTCTCCTCCGCTGCGGAGACGTCCTCCAGCGACGTATCTGCCCGCATCGACGTGGCGCTGCAGGAGGCGAAACCGCTCGTGCTGTCGGCGATGCGGCTGCTGCCCGACCTCGCGCGCGTGTTCAACTCCCTCGTGCACGGGCAGGTCATCACCCTGCTCTCCTGGCTCGCGAGCGCGTGGGAGGCGCAGAGCGACCCCATGCACCCGTGCAGGGCGGAGTTCGCCGCGGTGGTGGTGGAGGCCGATCTTGGCCTGGAGCGAGAGGCAGCGCTGCAGCACGGCGGCGGCGGCGGCGCCGGCGGCGGCCGCAACGGCGCGGGGCGGCCCCCCAGCACGACAGCTCGTGGCGGCAGTGGAGGCGCGGGAGGCGGGCGCCCGAGCTCGGTCCGCGGCGCTGGCTCTGCCTCCTCCTCTGCGTCTGCGCACGCCTCCGCGCTCAAGCGCCGTGTGATCGTTAACTTTGCGGCGGCGGAGGGCGGCGACGCGCTCGGGTCCGCCGCTGCTGTCACAGCCGCAGGCGCTGGCGGTGTGGACGCCCGCAGTGCCGCCGATGCAGGGGCAGCTTCTGGCGCCGCCTCCCCTTCCAGCGCTGCCGCTGCCGCTGCAGCCGCAGGCAGCGCGGCCGCGGGCCCTGTGGGGCAGCAGGCGGTGGAGCGGCAGCAGGCCTTCCTGCTGCTGCTCGCCGTCGTGTGCCGCCACTTTGCGACGAACGGCGTGGCGCGCGCTCTCTCTACCATGCTGACGACCCTGCCCTCCCGTGCAGAGCTCGCCACGATGGGCCTGGCGCCGTCCCCGCTCTCCGGCGGCCCCGTCGGCGGCAGCGCCGGCACCGCCGCAGCGGAGGACGTTGCGGGCGTGGACAGCTACGGGGCCATGATGGACGTTCCCGACCTCATCCGCCGCGTGCAGGCGGCAGGCCGCGCCCTGCTGCGCGCGTACGTGAAGGGGGAGAGCGCGCGTCTGTCTGCCGTCATCCGCCGCGCCATGACGAGCGGTGACTGGCTGCGGCACGCGGAGCCGCGCGGCGCGCGCCTGTTTGTGCGGCTCCTGATCGAAGACGCTGCGGCGGTGCGCAAGCTCGTTGCCGTTACGCTGCGGGATTGGGACGCGCGCGCCGCCGTCGCCGCAGCGCTTGCGTACGGCGTCGGCTCCGCGAATATCACCGCTGCGAGCTCAGGCGCCAGCAGCAGCGGCGTGTCGGCGGGGCAGCTGCAGCAGCAGGAGGGGAGCGGCGTGGCCGGCGGGTCTCGCCGCCCCTCCAGCAACCCCTTTGCCGACGCCTCCGCGGCGTCCGCGTCTCGCCTCACCGCCACGGCAGGCAACCCCTTCGCCGCGCCGGCGCCTGCCTCAGCAGCGGCGCCCGGTGGCCCGCGCGGTAGCGTCGCTGGAGGAGCGGTCGGGGGCTCGGGCGCCGGCGCCAGCGGCACGGGTCACAACGCCGCGGTCGTCTCTGCGGCACAGGCGGCGCGTCGCACGGGCATGGTCGTGGGCGCGCTGGGAGCACCCGGCGTGAGCGCGGGCGGCGCAGCGTCGACGGCCGGCCCCTTTGGCGGCCGGGGCTTCGGCGGGGCGGGCGGCGGGTCAGCGGCCTCCCGCATGGGCCTCGGAATGGGGCTCGGGATGGGCGCTTCGCACGACATCGACCGCCTCTTCCACACGGGCGGCGGCGACGAGGGCGGAATGCTGGGCGGGGCGGGCGGCGGGCCCATGACCCCCGGTGGCGCCTCTGGCGGCGCCTCCCTCGTGCTGGGCTGGGTCGACTACTCATCCGCCTCAGTGGTGCGGGCCCTGCTGCGCGTGCTGTGCAAGGCGCTCGTGGAGTGGGTGCGGGCCGTCACCTTTGGGCGCGAGGGCTTCCAGCAGATGCAGGTGGACATCGCAGCGCTGCACCTGGCCCTGCCCTTCCTGGTGGGCACACCGCCGCCCGCTGCAGGCGGTAGCGGCGGCTTTGCAGGGGGCGGTGGCGGGTCTGCAGGCGGGGTCAGCTTGCTGGGGTACCCGGGGTCAGGCCCGGGATCGGGCGGCGGCCAGCACCACGACCCCTACCAGGGCGCGGGGCAGCTGGAGGAGCTGCTCGCGGAGGCGGCCGTGTCTGCTGCGGAGCGCTGCCTCGCGCCCGCGCCCCTGGAGATGTCCATCGTGCACGCGCTTGCATCCGAGATGCTGGTGGGCGTCAACCTGTCTCTGTGAGATGCTGGTGGGGGTCAACCTGTCTCTGTGAGGAGGCACTCGCTGGCGGGCCTCTTCGCTGCTGGCGGGCGTTAACCCGTTGCTGTGAGGAGATGCTTGCTTTGGCGTGCCTCGACCCTCGGACCCGTAGTGACGCTGTCGCTGCGTAGAGTGCTGGCTGCTTCGGCCCGGCGTGACTGCCGTCGAGGCGGCAGCGCCACAGACTTCAATTCTGACGATCCCTCGCATGTGACCGTTTCGAGCAGCAGGTTCCCGTGGTGGTGCTGGGGGCTACGCTTAACACCCCCAAATGTGTTAGTCAATCGATTGAGTTGACACAATCTGGAGTATTCGTGCGGGGGCGACTTGTGAAGTGCGCAAGACATCGAGTACTTTGCGCTTGCATCGAGCCCCACAAGCTGCTGCTCGTGTAGTCAAATCGTAAGGATGGACAGAAGCAACGTTCAGCTGTGCCGGCGCTTGCTCACGCAGCATGCCGTTCGCAGGAAACAGGTGCTAGTCTCAGCGCCGGCCCTTCCCGCCGCGCCCGCCGCCCCTGCCCCCGCCGCCACGGCCGCCGCCGCCGCCTCGCCCCCCTCGTCCGCCGCCACGGCCCTTCACCATGGTGCGAGAGCGACTTGGCGCAGCGCCCTTGCCGCCGCCGGGCGCGCCACCTGGGCGCCCGGCCTGGCCCGGCTTGGCCGCGTACTTGCTGAGCCGCCCCGAGCTCTTGACCTTCTTGAGGCGCTCCTTGCGGATCTGGCCTGCGGAGCGCAGCTCGTCGCCCACGCGCCGCCCGCGTGTGCCGTCGCTCTCGCCGCCCTTGCCGGGGCCGCGGCTGCCGCTGCGGCCGCGCCCCTCACCCTCTCCGTCGTCTGTGCGCTGGCGCTTAGCGTCCGGCCGTCCGCCGCCGCTGCTGCTGCCGCCACGGCCGCCGCCGCGGCCCCGGCCCCTGCCGCCACCGCCGCCACGCCCCTCCCCGTCGTCGTCGCGGGTGCCGAAGAAGACGGTGCGCTCACGCTCACCGCCCTCCTCGCCGCCGGCGCCACCAGGACCAGGGCTGCGCCCGCGGCCGCCGCCTGCGCCCGCGTGGCTACCCCGGCCGCGGGTGCTGCCGCCGCGGCCTCCGCGGCCGCGAGTCGCGCCGCCGCCACGGCCGCTGCCGCCTCCCCCGTCGCCGCCCTCCCCGTCGCTGCCGCTGCCGTCCGCGCCTTCCTCGTACCCGCCGCCCTCCACCTGCTGCCGGCTGGAGCGCACCCAGCGCCGGTACGCCTCCCCGAACTTGTGGCCCATGCCGTCCTTGGACGCGTCCTTCCCGTTGCCCGCCCCGCCGCGCTCCACGAACACGCCCGCCTCGTTGCGCACGCTCGGCTTGCGGCGCTGCCCGTGCGCGAGCTCCTCCGGGTCCACCCACATGTACCGCTTCTTGATCGCGTCCCAGTACCGCACGCGGCGCGCCTTCGTCAGCCCCTGCCGCTCGTCGGACATGAGGTCGAAGGTCGACGACTCGAGGCGCGCGATGTCGCGCAGGTCGCTCGCCATCGTGTCCCCGCGGCTTTCGATGCCCTCGGACGCCGCCACGGTGCCCGACGCGCCGTACGCCGCCTCCGCGACGCGCTCCGCCTGCGGCGCGTGGCTGATGTAGTGCGCAGCGTCGCGGAAGGCGGCGGCGGGGTCGGCGACGGCGCCGCCCGCGCCTCGGCCCGCCGTGGAGGTTGCGGGGTGCAGAATGGCCTGTCGCCGC
>Ga0208629_100811_pt1 | contig 13914 bp, 2 predicted proteins | sample LakWasMet19_HOW5_2_FD_183865 | JGI IMG/M metagenome (GOLD analysis project Ga0208629, IMG submission 183865) | Freshwater sediment methanotrophic microbial communities from Lake Washington under simulated oxygen tension - Sediment Metagenome... | ecosystem: Environmental > Aquatic > Freshwater >...
CGGAGCCGAGGCGGCCTCGCATCAACTGTGGGAGTCCGACGTCGACGCTGCAACGGCTGAAGAACCAGAGTCAGCCTCGTCCACGCCACTAAAAATACAGTTCGGATGCCCCGCAGCCTGCTGCAAATATGTGTCGAATAAGCAGCACATGCCATGCCACGCCACTTCCTGTCGCTTCGCACTTGATGGCCGCTGGCCGAATTTGCATTTTCGCCGTTGGTCATGCCATGACGGAGGCGTTTGAGTCGATTTCTGGGCCGTGCTTTCGACCGAACCAACTCTTGAGTCGGAAAGATAATTGAGCAGGTCAGGGATAAACGCGCAGGCGACTGAGGAAAAGTTCACGCACAAGCTTCCGGTCACTGCATGAGAGGCATTATCCGCACGCAGAGGACCTGCTGCGGCAGAGGTTGGCCATTGGTTTGGACTCCTTTGGACTCCTCGGAGCGGCTCTGAGCATCCGATGAGTCAGCCAGGGCTCCGAAGGGGTCTCAGTCGCTGGCAGGGCAGCTAGGCTGCTCGTCGCCGAACTGGGGGCCCAGCTGACGCGGCACCAGATCTGGCACAGCGGCAGTGCGGGACGGCCGGTGGGAACCACGGGGCTGCCCGCGATGCGCCAGCATCTCGCGCAGCCTGCACCTCGCCGCAGCAGCCAGCGCCGGGGCATGTCAATGACGGCCATGGCTCCCTCAGCCTTGTAGCCGTGGCGAAAGCAGCAACGCTGCCATGGCTGGTTTGGACGTTCGGCGAACGGCTATCTTCCGAGGCCCAGTCACGGAGCGGTGCCACCGGCAGTGGGGCGCCCGAAGGCAGACAATCAGATTCCGTCCTGGGCAAATCGTACGGCGGGCGCCAGCAGCTCAGCCTCCTGCCACGCGGCTGCCCATTCACGTTGCGTCTTCCTCATCGTCGCCGCCATCGTCGTCATCGTCTCCGCCCTCCGCCTCCCGCTTGTCAATCAAGCTCTGCAGGAGATTCTTGATCTTCTTGCCTTGGGCTACCGCAATCGGAGTTTCCCCGTCGTTGTCCTCGACGTCGAGCTTTGCTCCCGCCTCGGCAAGCGCCTCAATGCACTCTGCCTCGCCTTGGGCGCTGGCGTAGTGCACCGCTGTATCACCATCATGACATCTGGCGTTCACATCTGCGCCAGCGGCGAGCAACACCGCCATGATCTCGGCGTGCCCTGAATACGCGCTCTGCATGAGGGGCGTCCACCCATCCTTGTTCACCGCTTTGACGAGAGCTGGGTCGGCGATGAGCATCTCCTTCACTTGATCGACTGCGCCGTCCTCAATCAGCGTGAAGATGGTGGCGGCACCCTTCCCTTTACCCTTTTTGCCGCTCATGTTGATGCCGTGTACGAACTACGCGGCAGGGTCGGTAAAGTTGGGGCGGTGGCCACCACCGAGGACTGTGGTCTGGCCGTGCTGTTCCCTCTTCCGGCGGAGGTCGAGCAAGCCCTGCAGCCAGTCGAAGGGGTCTGTTGTGGGTCGCACCGCCGCAGGTCGGGATACCAGAATTTGAGATCGCAGCACGCGAAACAAACCGCTAGATGGAAGTGATATGCAGCATCCGTGACAGAAACGTAACTTGCCCCTCAAGCACAGCTTGCTGGAACTCAGTCCAGGAACTGTGATTCACGCGGCATACGGACAGACCCGTGTGAGTCGATGGCGAGAACTTCATCAAAAATTGCGCTTCGATCGCAGTTTCGCGCGGCATTGCAAAGAAGCGAAGATAGACAGCCTGTAACGTGTGAAAATTGTTTGGACGGGCCGCCTGTCGTTGCCCTGAACGCGCGTGACTCTTTGCCGGTGGCCCACGCCCTCCGTTGCACTACCGCGCCTTGGCGCCACTCCGGCTTGCTCTCCTCCATGAATAACACCCAGTGCCCATTAACATTGGCGCTTGTTAATATTTCGAGGTCTGGTGGCCAGCCCGTCATCGTCAGCCTCTGAACGCACTCGAGACGGCTTGTACCGCAGCCGTCACACGGCCCACGCAGTGCGCCGCTGCCCGATGTGCCCGCCTGCCTGACTGTGGATATGGCAACGCAATCGAGTAGCGATCAGGCGGGGCCTGAGATCGTCGGCAGCCGCCGCCGAGACGCGATGGAGCGCGTGTTCTTCGTGTTTCTCTCGGCCGTCCGCCGCAAGAAGCCGGAGCACGCCCGCCTGTCTTTCTTCGCGGCCCTCCTGGACTTCGTGCAGCTTATTCCCTTCGTGTACCTGCCCGCTATGACATGGACGCCCAACGCGGTGCTGGTGTTCGCCAACGTGGTTGCCCGCTTCCGCGTCGCGGGCAGCGTCATCCCCGCAGGGTACGGCGCTTTTAAGGCCGCCTTCTGGACGATCCTGGCGGCCATCCTGGCGATAATATTGGTGTGCGGGTGGTCGGCGCTGACTGCGGCGCGCGGGGGCTCGCAGTCTAACTGGTTCCTGCGCCTCGTGCGCCGCTCCCTGCTGCTTGGGCAGCTCGCCTTCCTCTCGTGCCTGGAAATCATGTGGCTGCCGTGGCGGTGCGACTACGCGGGCGGCACGGGCCTGGTGGACTTCCCGGGCGTCAGCTGCTGGGGCGGCGTCAACGCGGCGATGGCCATCGTGGGCCTGCTGGCCGGCCTCGGCCTCGTCGCGGTGGCCCTCACGGCGGCCATGTTCCAGTTCGACTACACCCACCAGTCGCGCCAGCCGCAGGCGATCGCCAACCCGTCGGTGCCCATCCTGTCCGTCTTCCTGCGCGCGGCGCTCGTGGCGGTGGGCGTCGCGATGTTCATGATCCCCTTCTGGCTGTCCGTCGTCATGTGCGGGCTGCTGCTGTACTGGTGCCTGCAGCACATGCAGGACATGCCCTACTACAGCTACGTGGGCAACACGCTGCGGGCGGCGGCGCTGGGCGCGCTGAGCGGCGCCGCGCTGTGGCAGCTGGCGGTGGAGTGCCTGCACCGGCCCGACGTGGCCGTGCTCACCTACATCGCGCCCGCCTCCGCGCTGCTCGGCGCCGCCGCCTGCCTCCGCCTCGCGACGGGCTTCCTGAACCACCTGGACGCCACCTCGCCCGCCGTCACGCGCCCCAGCTCGGAGGCGACGGACTACGTGGCGGTGGTCAAGTTCGAGGACCCCACGCAGCCCGAGATCTGCTGCCGCGTGCTGCGCGAGGTGGGGCTGTCCCCCTCGGGCCTGGAGCGCGCCAGCGCGGTGTGGACGGCGGCGCAGCAGCAGTACGGCGAGCACGCGTACATCCTGCTCTCCTACGCCTGCTTCCTCGTCTCCTACTCGCTGGACCTGCCCAAGGCCAACCACGCCATGGAGCGCGTGCGCCGCCTCAAGACCACGCTGCACCAGCGCTACATCCTGTTCCTCTTCGAGCAGGAGGGCGCGCGGCGGCGCAACCGCTCCGCCATCGGCGACGGGTCCATGGACCTGACCACGTACGTGGAGTTCCAGAGCCAGATGAAGCTCGTCATCCGCGCGCACAGGCGCGTGCTCTTCGAGGTGCGCAAGTTCTGGCGCCTCGTGAACGCGGAGGACCGCATCCGCGTGCAGGTGGCCGCGGCGCCGCTGGGGGGAGGGGCAGGAGGGGGGGCGACCCCCGCGGCGGGCGCCGCCGCGGGCCCGGGGCGGCGCGACAGCCGCGTGCTCTCCGCCTCCGCCTACCTGCTCGGGCAGCCGCAGCAGCACACGCCGCAGCAGCAGCAGCACCAGCGGTCGCACGCGCCCGGCGGCGCGGCTGCGGAGGGCGGGCACCTGAGCCACCAGGTCAGCTACCACCGCAGCGGCAGCAGCAGCGGCCACGCGGGCGAGCCAGGCTCCCGCAGCCCGTGGCAGGCGGGCGGCAGCGGTCGCCACGTGTGGCGCGCGGGCAGCGGCGTGAGCAGTGTCGGCGGCGGCTCCGGCTCCCGCGCCCGGCTCCCCGTCGCCCGTGGGACGAGCCGCTCCTGGTCCCGCCCCGGCGCGGGCGGCGAGGACGGCAAGGCCCAGCGGCGCAGCGCCGTCGCGGCGGCGCGCCAGGCCCTCCTCGCCGGCGGCTTCCCCGCCTGGATCGCGCACCCCGGCGGCGCCTTCCTGCCGCCCGCGGCGCTTGCCTGGCTGCTGGCGGCGGGCAGGCGCTCCTCCGCCGCCTCCGCCGCCGAGAGGGCGGGCGGCCTGCGTCCGTCCGTCGTGTCCCGCCTCGCCCGCTGCTGCGTGCGCATCGACTCGCTCGCCGGGGACGCCAGCGGTACGTACCTGGCGCTGCTGGACAAGTACCCGCGCTCCGTGAAGCTGCTACGCGCGTACGCCAAGTTCCAGCTGGACATCAACCAGAACCAGCGCGACGCGAGCCGGTACACGGCGGAGGCGGACCGGCTGGAGGAGGGCGCGGCGGAGGAGGCGGGCGCCATGGGCGGCGACAAGGGCTGGGACGGCGGCTTCAAGGCGTCCTCCCTCGTGGACGACTCCGTGGACGCGCTCGTGGTCATCGACTCGCGCGGCACCATCACGAGCATCAACTCCAACTGCCGGCGCATGTTCGGGTACCCCGAGGCGGACATGATCGGCGCCAACGTGAGCAAGCTCATGCCGCGCCTGCACGCGCAGTCGCACGACGAGTACCTGCGCGCCTACCTGAGCACGGGCGTGGCCAAGGTGATCGGGCAGCCGCGCCGCCTGCACGGGCGCCACAAGGACGGCTTCACCTTCCCCATCGAGCTGGCGGTCAGCCGCGTGGAGACGCCGCAGGGCGTCACCTTCGCGGGCATCATCCACGCGCTGCCGGAGGACGACAGCGTGGCGCTGGTGGACATCGACGAGCGCGGGGTCGTGCAGAACGCGAACCGCCCCTTCTGCCGCATGTTCGGCTGGTCGCTCGCCGACGCGGTGGGCGCCAACATCAAGCTGTTCATGCCCCGCGAGTTCGCGCGCTCGCACGACGCGCATATCGCGCGGTACATGAAGGAGGGCAACGGGCGCGCCGTCAACATCAAGGGCCGCCGCCTGCAGGCGCTGCACCGCAACGGCATGACGTGGCCCGTGACGGTGGAGGTGGAGGCGTTCCCGGGCCCGCGCACCACCATCTTCAGCGCGCGCATCATGGAGCTGACCAGCGCTGCGGGCGTCGTGACCATCAACGAGCGCGGCATCGTGCAGAGCTGCAACAAGGCGCTGCTGGCGCTCTTCGGCCTCTCCGCGCAGAACGAGATCGTGGGCCGCAACATATCGCGCATCATGCCCGAGCCGTACGCCAGCTTCCACAACAGCTTCCTCACCCGCTTCGCGGCGGGCGGCGGCGGGCGCATCGTGGGCCGCTCCGGCCGCTTCGTGTCGGCGCGCCACAGCGACGGCTCCGTCTTCCCCATCCTGCTCAAGGTGACGGAGGTGCGCAGCAGGCGCCCGGGCGCCTCCAGCGCCGCCGCCGCGTCCGGCGGCAAGGGCGGCGGCGGCAAGGAGGGCGGCGGCAGCACGCGCGCCGGGGCGCGCCTGTACCTGGCGGAGATCACGCTGGCCGAGGTGGGCCTGCGGCTGGCGGCGCGCAGCGCGGACAAGTCGGGGCGCGGCGGCGGCGAGGAGGCGGAGGAGACGTTCGCGGGCGTGGAGGCGGGGCCGGACGACGCGGTGGGCGAGAGCGGGGAGCTCGACCCCCTGCTGGGCCGCATCTCCATCAACGCGCACGGGCGCATCCTGTACGCAAACCCCGTGGTCGCACTCATGTTCGGCCACGCGGAGGCGGCGCTGAAGGGGCAGAACGTGAAGAAGCTGATGCCCGAGGCCATCGCGCGCAGCCACGACGGCTTCCTGCGCAAGCACCTCGAGACGGGCGAGAACGTGGTGGTGGGGACGATGGGGCGGCACCTGATTGCGCAGCACGCGAGCGGCACCCTCTTCCCGATCTCCCTCACCGTGGAGGAGGAGACGATCGGCGGGCAGACGACGTACCACGGCAGCATCCGCGCGCTGGCGGAGATCGAGGGCGTGCTGTTTGCGGACATGGAGGGCAAGGTGCTCTCCGTGAACCCCGGCCTCTGCTACCTCTTCGGCTACCGCGCCAGCGAGCTGGAGGGCCGCAACGTGACCAAGCTCATGCCCAAGCGCTACCGCCGCGCGCACCCCGCCTCGCTGCGCCGCTTCCGCGAGACGGGCGTGGCGCGCTTCACGGGCACGCGCCAGATCGTGCCCGCCGTGCACTCTGACGGCTCCCTCATCTCCGTGCAGCTGGAGGCCATCGCCATCCGCCACGCAGAGTACGGCCAGTGCCTCGCGGCACGCATCGTGATGGCGGCGGTGGCGCCCGAGGAGGCGGAGCGGCAGGCGCTCGCCGCCATCAACAACACGCGGGCGCTGGACGGCACCACGTCTGCGGACGACTCGGGCCCAGACCCGCGGGCGGAGGGCGCTGAGGCCGCGCTCCCCCTGCCTGGCCCCGCGCCCCCCATGCCGCCCCTCGCGACGGGCGCCATCCCGCAGCGCCGGGACGCCGCTGCAGCTGCAGCTGCGGCGGCGGCGGGGGGCGCCAGCGCCAGGGGGCGCGAGGCCCCAGCACCCGCTACCCCGGACACGCGGGCGCGCGGCGGCGCCCGCGGCCCTGCCGCCGCTGCTGCCGCCGCAGCGGGCGAGACCTCAGGGAGCGAGGGCGGCAGCGGCGCGGGGGCGGGCGTGGACGCGGTGCGCCTGCCCGCGGTCAAGCCGCGCGGCGGCACCGCTGCGGGTCTCTTCGGGCCGCAGCCCGCCAAGCGCCCCGCGGGCGGCTGCCTCTTCGCGCACACGGTGCGCGAGGCGGCGGAGGCGGGCGAGACGCTGAATCTGTCCCTCACACCGCACGTGCCGCTGTGGCACCCGCCCATCCCGCAGGCCATGCTGGACATGATGGCGCAGGTGGGGGGCGCGGCCCCCGCGGCGGTGTCGCGCCAGTGGGGCGCGGGCGCCAACGCGGCGGCGGCGGCGGGGGGCAGCAGCAGCCGGACGGAGGAGGGCGGGGCGCTGCAGCTGCTGCCGGAGGGGCAGCCGCAAATGGGCAGCCCCATCGTGCTTTCCGCAGCGACAGCGGCAGCAGCTGCAGCGGGGCCGGCGAGTGACCGGGCTGCGGCAGCGCCCGCCACGCCCAGCGGCCCCCTGTCCCCAGGGGGCGGCCTCAGGCGGCGCGCCTCAGTCACCTTCGTGGAGGAGCCGCCTGCAGCTGCAGCGGCCGCCGCCGCCGCCGCTGCTGCGCCGGCCTCCGCTGCGGTGGCAGGGGGCGCGGCGGGTGAGGGGCCCGCCCTGCTGCTGCGCCGGCACAGCTCAGCGGCGAGCAGCGGGGCGGCCTCTGGGCGGGGCAGCGCCGACCCGCCGACCCCCCTCGCGGGCCCGGGCGACTCCCCGCAGCAGGTGGCGGCGCAGCTGGCGGCGATGCAGGCGACGGCTGCGAGCGCCGCGTTCCGGCCGGAGGCGGTCTCCGCAGCCACGCGCCGCCGCGTGTGGGAGTCCATGTGGGGGTCGCCGCAGCCGGGGGACGCGCGCTACGTGTTCAGCGACGCCTCCGGCAAGGCCATCTCCTTCGGTCGCGCCGCCGTGCTGCTCGGGGTGGTGCGCCCCGAGGCGGAGGCGGGGGAGGAGGGCGACGGCCCAGACCCCGCGGACGGGCACATGGAGGGGCGGCCGGGGGGCTGGCTGCCGCTCGCGGCGCTGGGCACGCGCCCCGACGCCGTGCTGCCCAAGCGCGACCCCTCCGCCCCCGACTGGCGGGACCGGGGGCTGCGACCCCCCGTGCAGCCGCCCCCCGGGGGCTGGCCCGACCCCGACGCGGAGGAGGGCGACGCCGCGGAGGCGGGCGGCGGCGCCAGCCACCGCCTCCACGCTGCGCCCGCGCCCGGCTCCGCGCGGGCGGCGCAGGGGCACCCGCAGCAGCAGCAGCAGCACTTGCCCGCCGGTGCGCACAGCTTCGCCCCCGCGCCCGCCACGAGCGGCAGCCTGCCCCGCCTGTCTGCGCCCGCCTCCCCATCCCCCGCCGGCTTCGGCGCGGGCAGGGGCCGCTCCCCCTCCGACGCAGGGCGCCTGCCGCGCGGCGGGCGCGGCGGCGGCGAGGCGGGCGGCGGCCACGGCCGCGAGCACTGGGGCACCAGCACCGTCGCAGGGGTCGGCAAGAGCACGAGCGGCGGCGCGGGGTCGCTGGCGCCGCTGGAGGACGACCGGGACGAGGGGTCGCTGGACATGCAGCGCGACGAGGGGTCGCGGGACGGGGGGTCGACGGAGGGCGGCGGCGCCCTCTCCTCCCCCGTCGCCTCCGCTTTCGGCGGCGCGGGGGTGGCCGCCGCCGCGTCGTCGCCGCCGTCCTACCGCGCCGGCGGCAGCAGCCGCGGCGCCCCCTCCATGCGGGCAGGGGGGCCGCTCGCGGCCGCTGCTGCTGCTGCTGCGGCGCACGGCAGCCCGCGCTGGGACGGCGCTGCCAGCGCGGGAGGGGCGGGCGGAGGGGAGCGCAGCGGGCGCGGGCGGCGCGCCACGGGCGGGGGCGCCCTGCTGCAGCGCGCTGCGCAGCGGGCTGCGGCGCGCTCCGCCAGCGAGGGCTCCGACGACTCCCTCGCCCGCGTGCTCGGCCTGGGCGACGCCGCTGCTGCAGCGGCGACTGCGGCGGCTGCGGGCGGCAGCGCAGAGAGCGGGGATGACACGCCCTCCCCACGAGGGCGCCAGCCGACGCAGGCGCAGGCGCAGCAGCGGGGCGGCGCAGGGGCGGTGCGGGAGGGGGGTTTCTGGGCCGCCCCCTCCCCGCAGCCCTCCCGCACCGCGTTCTCGCCGCACCCTGTCCGCTCCGGCCCGGGCGGGTCCAGCGGCAGGCAGGCGCAGCACCAGCTGCAGCTGCAGGCGCAGCAGCAGCACCAGCTGCAGCAGCTTCAGGTGCAGCACGCGGGCGGCTCCGAGGGCGGGTGGGGCGACGGTGCAGCTGAGGAAGAAGAGGAAGCGGAGAGCCTTGCAGCAGCGGCAGCGGAGGCTGCAGCCGCAGCAGCAGCTGCGGCAGCGGCCCAGCGCGCGGCGCAGGCGGCGGCCGCAGAGCAGCGGCAGCAGCTGATCGGGGGCCTGCACGCGGCGGAGGCGGCGGAGGGCGCGGGGCTGTCCCGCCTCGCAGCGCTGCAGGCGCTGCTGCAGTCGCGGGCGCTGGCGGAGCGCGCCGCCGCGGCGGAGGCTGCGCAAGCGGCGCACGCGGAGGCGGTGGCGGCGGCGCTCGCGGCGGAGCAGGTGCTCTACGACGAGGGAGCGGGCAAGGGGGGCGGCGGAGGGGGCGGGGGCGGGGCAGCCGGGGGCGGCACCGCCCGCAGCGCGCAGGGCGACGGCGCGGCGGAGGACGGCGGGGACGGGGAGGGCGGCGGCGGCGCGGAGGACGCCCGCAGCGCGCGCAGCGGCGCCTCGGGCGAGCTGCGCGGCGACGGGGAGATGAGCGAGGTGGAGTCGGTGCACAGCGCGGGCAGCGACGGCGGCAGCGGCGCGGAGGGCGGCGGCGGGCGCGGCGGAGGCGCGGAGGACAAGCGCCGCAGCCGGCACCGCCTGCGGCAGCTGAAGCGCGTGCGGCGCAACCAGCACATCCGCCACACCATCATGGCCATGGCGCGCACCACCATCGCCTCCGCGCTGCTGCTCTTCGTCATCTTCACCGTGGGCTTCGGCGTCGACCGGCACCTCGGCGCGGCGTACCAGGCCACGCTCGCCACGGTACAGCTGGCGGAGGCACGCGCGCAGGCGTTCCAGGAGATGGCGGTGCGCGCGCGGCAGCTGCAGCTGTCCATCGCCGCGGGCGACGGCCCCTCCTTCTACGTCGCCTCCGCCGTCCTCGCGCACGCGGTGGCGGCGGGCGGCGCGGCGCACACGGAGCTGTACCTGGGCGGCAGCGGCGGCGGCAGCCTGCTCACCTCGCCCGCGCTGGAGGCGCAGTACGGCTCGGCGGTCATCCCCGTGCAGGTGTACATGGAGACGGCGGTGCCGCCCGCGTACGTGACTCAGAGCCTCTCCTTCTGGGACGTGGGCAACGCGTACGTGACGTGCGGGCAGCTGCTGACGGGGCTGCTGCCCGTGCTGGAGGGGCAGCTGGCGGACGCACTCGCGGCCGCGGGCGGCGTGCTCAACGGCACCGCTGCCCTCGCCGACGCGGGCAGCGGCGGCGCCGTCTCCACCGTGGGCGGCAGCGCGGGCTCGCTGCTGAACGGCGCGGACGGCGGCGGCGCCGCGCCGTGGCTGCCCGGCGGCAACAGCACCCTGCGCGACGTGGCTGCGTGGCGCTTCATCATGGACAACGAGGCCGTGGTGGCGAGCCAGGCGCTGCTGTCCGCGGACCTCGTGCACGCGGCGGCGCAGTGGTACGGGGCGCGGGCCGGCACCTTCGAGCTCGCCCTCTTCCTGGCGGAGGCGGGCGTGGTGCTGGCGCTGCTGGCCCTCGTCATGCGGCCCCTGTACCAGCGCATCCTGGGGGAGCGCGCGCACATGTTCGCGCTCTTCGCCGTGATCCCGCGCGGCCTCACGGGTCAGCTGAGCAACATGGAGGTCAAGCTCGGCAACGTGCGGGAGGACGCGGAGGCGGGCGGCGGCGAGGGCAACGGCAGCGACAGCAGCGGCAGCTACGTGGACAGCGAGGAGGAGGACGGCGAGCCAGCGCGAGGGGGCGGGGGCGGCGGGCACGCCAGCGGGGGTGGCGGCGGCGGTGGCGACGCCAGGCAGGGCGGGCTGCTGCGGCCAGCCAGCGGCGGCGGCGGCGGGGGCCGTGGCAGCGGCACCCACACCCCAGCAGCGGGAGCTGGCCCCGGCGGCTCGCGGCGCGGCTCCGGCGCTGGGGGCGGCGGGGGGCCGCTGCCGGGGGCGCCCGCCCTGCAGGCCGCGGCGCTGGCTGCGCTGCAGCGCGCGCTGCCCTCCGCGCTGCTGGTGCGGCCCCCGGGCAGCGGCCCGCTGCCGCCGCCGCCCTCCGCAGCGGAGCTCGCCGCCGCCGCGGCCGCAGCGGGCATGGGGGATGTGGCCGGCCTGCACGACGGCGAGGCGTGCGTGGCCTCGGGGGAGCTGCCCGCTGCCCTCGCGCGCGTGCAGGCGGAGCTGGTGGCCGCGCAGCACCGCCTGCGGGCGCTGCAGGTGCAGCTGGCCTCCCTGCCGCACCCGCTGCGCGTCGTGGCGGGGGCGGGGGACGCGCAGGGCAGCCCCTCCTGGGGGTCGGGGGAGCAGCACCACCAGCTGCAGCAGCAGCAGCTGCAGCACGGGGAGGGTGTGCCGGCGCATGCGTCAGGCGTGCCCGCTGCGGGCAGCGCTGCAGGCGGCGACCCCGGAGCCGTGGGCCCTAACAGCTCCGTCACCCTCTCCGCTTGGAGCCACGACCTGGCCAGCAGCGGGTTCCCACCAGGCTCCGCGCAACATCAGCAGCTGCTGCTGCAGCAGCAACAGCAGTCTGCCCTCCACGGCGGCCTGGGAGCGGGGCGGCCGCCTAGCGCCGCCTCCGGGCTGGCAGGCCGTGCTGCCCGCTACTCCGGGCAGCAGGAGGGGGACGACGGCCGCGCCCCCCTCTCGACCCCCAGCTTCCAGGACGGGGTCGCCGCGCACTCGGGGGCGGCCCTGGGCGGCGCCACCCCCGCCGCCCCCCTGCTGGTGGCCATCCCGGGCACGCCGGGCAACCCCCGCCCCCCGTACCACGCGGGAGGGGAGGCGGGAGGGGACGGCGCCCGGGCCGCAGGCTGGGGCGCAGCAGCAGCAGCCGCAGGGGCAGCAGCAGGGGCCAGCTCGCACGCGCTGGGGCTGGTGCCCTCCCGTAACACCAGCAAGCACTCGCTGCCGCCCTACGGCGGCGGGCCGACCACGGCTGCGGGCCGCCCCTCGCTCAGCCCGAAGCACGCGGCGACGCTGCAGGCGGCCGCTGCGGCTGCGGTGGCGGCGGGCGCCTCCGGCTACGCGCGCCAGCACCCGCAGCTGCACTCGCATGTGGGCGGCAGCGGCGCGGGCAGCGCTGCCGGCTCTTTTGTCCTCCACACCTCGCCCTCCATGGCCGCCTCGCTGCGCCACTCCGCCAGCAGCCGCAGCGGCGCGCGGCGGGGCAGCGCGCTGGGCCAGGGCGGCTCCGGCGTGCTGCCGCGCCTCGGGTCTGCGCTGTACGCCTGCCTCTTCTGGCTGCTGCTGCTGCCTGCGTACGGCCTGCTGCGCGCCCTGCGCGGGGTCGTGCGCGGCGTCGCCTCCGCGCTCGCCTGCAAGTGGCCCATGTCCATGCCCCGCAAGGTGCTCTTCTCCGTGCTGCTGCTGCTGGGGCTGCTCGGCGCGAACTACGCCACCCTCGCCGCCCTGAGCGCGCAGGCGCGCTCTGGCGTGCAGTACCTGCACTTCGAGGCGCGTGTGTCCGTGCTGCTGGCCCGCGCCCGCTTCCTCTCGCAGGAGCTCGTGTACGCGGCCTCCCCGCTCGTGACGGGCGCGCAGCCGCAGCCGCCGCCCGCGCCCGCCGTCACCTCCACCACCCCCGACCCCGCCGCCCTCGCCGCGGCGCTGCGCGCGGTGGTGAGCACGGCGCAGATGACGCACGCCGCGGTGCTGGCGGGCACCGCCTTCCTGTCCCCGCTGCCCGGCACGGGCGACGGCGTGCTGGACGCCTCGGAGCTGGCTGCGGCGGGCATCGGCGCCCTCGCGCCCGCCCCCGCCGCCTACGGCAGCGCGGGCGCCGGCCTCGACTCCGTGTACTGGGCGGAGCTGCTGGCCGGCTTCGCGCTCTCCCCCGCCGCCGCCGCGGCGCTGCCGGCCGCCCCGCCCGCCTCCAGCCTGTCTGACGTCTCCTCCGCCCTCTTCTTCTCGGACGACGCCACCGCGCTGCTGCTGATGCCGCAGTGCCTGCGCGCTGGCGGCACGCTGCTGGGCGCCGCCGCAGCGCGCGAGCAGACGCTGTACGCGGGCACCTTCGACGCCATCCGCCGCAGCGTGGGCGCGCCCTTCAACGCCTCCTGGCCCATCGTGCTGCCCGCAGACCCCGCCGCCTGCCCGGGCGGGTACCTGCAGGAGGCCGCCCTCGCGCAGAACGGGCTGGACGTGGCGCTCAAGTCCCTGTTCAGCAAGGCGTGGCTGCTGGCCAACCAGACGGGGCCGCAGCTTGTGCCCTGGAACCCCTACCACGTGTTCGTGCAGAACGCGGCGGCGCTGGACGCGGCAGGTGCGTGCGTGCCGGGCTGTCGCTGCTGCAGCTGGGTGCGTGTCTGCCCTTCACCCATTCCCTTCTGTGTGCCGGTGCCCACCCGCTCTGCACCCCTCTCTGGCTCCCCCTCCCCTCCCCCCTCCCCCTTCCGTCGCAGACGGCATCGCCAGCCTGGTCGCGGGCTTCGCCTCCCGCGCGCAGCAGCAGCTCGCGGCCACGCACCTCTCCTCCTCCATCTTCTTCGTCAGCTACCTCTTCGTCGTCTTCCTCTGGTGAGCGGGCGAGGCGGGGCGAGGCACGGCAGGCGGCCGCACGGAGGGCAGCTGCTGTTGCTACTGCTGCTGCTGCTGCAGCTTCCCATGGCCCGCACACCGCACCCTGTCACCCCCTCCCCTCCCGTGCCCTTGTCCTCCCCTTTTCCTCTGTCCCCTCCGCGCAGGTACTTCGTGCTGCTGCGGCCCTACATCACGCAGATTGGGCTGGAGACGACGCGCGTGGCCGCGCTGCTGTCCTTCCTGCCCAAGAACGTGGACCTGCAGAAGCTCATGAACCTGCACGCCCTCGCCCTCGCGGCGCGCAAGCAGCGGCAGGCGGAGGCGGTGGCGGGCAAGCGGCGCGGCTGGCACTGAGAGCAGCGTGCGGGCACGCCGCTCGCATTGGGCTGGCCACCAGACGCAAGCTCCGGAATCGACCGATCCGGGTGCGGAGCCCGCCCTCTGTCAGCAGGCCACCGGCAGTCCCTGCTGGTCACTGACTCTGCTTCTGCGTCAGCCGGCTTACCCCCAGCTGCTAAAGCGTGCTCCCCAACCCACAGAAGCTGTGGCTGCAAGGCCTGCGTGC
>Ga0208629_100813_pt1 | contig 13855 bp, 3 predicted proteins | sample LakWasMet19_HOW5_2_FD_183865 | JGI IMG/M metagenome (GOLD analysis project Ga0208629, IMG submission 183865) | Freshwater sediment methanotrophic microbial communities from Lake Washington under simulated oxygen tension - Sediment Metagenome... | ecosystem: Environmental > Aquatic > Freshwater >...
CGGCGGCGGTGGAGGCGGACGTGGAGGCGGGGGCTTTCGAGGGGGTGGCTTCGGGCGACACTGAGCTGTGACGCCTTGCTCAGCACCTCGTGAGGGAACTGTGGCCTACCATCGTCGGCGGTCAACAAGTTGCGTCGCTGTGTGCGCAGCTGCCGGCTGCCAGTGGCAGCAACGCGGCACGCATCAAGGCCCGCAAGTTGTCGAGCCTCGCAACCGCCGCTGGCTCCTTTCAAACGCCTCACTTGCAACCCACTGTCGATGGCCTCGTCAAAACAGCAAACGGAAGCCGCTGTCACATCTCCGAGTCGGCAACAGTCAAATTTTGTGAATGGAAACGGTTTCACTGAAACCGTAACGTTTGCTGCGAAATTCTCGCGGAAAGCAGCACAGTGGCGCATTCGAACGTGCCACGAGATGTGCGCTGTCCCCCACTAGCGTGGTTGTGTTCCGCAGCGGTTTTGCGGGCACTGTCAGCACCAAACCGATCACCGTTTTGTTCGCAGCTGGGCAACTGTTTCAGGCCTTGTGGCTGAGTGCTTGCCAGCATGGCGGCTCCCGGGTTTGTTGAAATCGATGGCTCTCTTGGAGAAGGCGGCGGCCAAGTGCTCCGCACATCCATGGCGCTGTCTGCCTTGACAGGACAGCCTGTGCGGATCAGAAACATTCGCGCAAAGAGGCCGAAGCCGGGATTGGCGCGGCAGCATCTTGTGGCCGTGCAGGCAGCAGCATCGCTGTCGGGAGGTGTTCTTGAAGGAGACGCTCTCAATTCAACAGAGCTCACTTTCAAGCCTGGGCCCTCCAAGATCGCAGGCGGGGACTTCAAGTTCGACATCGGTAGCGCCGGCAGCGTCACTCTTGTGCTGCAGACGGTGTTGCCGCTGCTGCTGTTCGCCGACAAGGAGAGCACTGTCACGATCATCGGCGGGACGCACAACCCGCTGTGCCCGCCCTTTGACTTCCTGCACGACACTTTCATCCCCATTCTCGCGCGCGCCGGGTTTCACATCGGCATCAAGCTCGTCCGGCACGGCTTCTACCCCGCGGGCGGCGGCTGCATCACCGCCTCCGTGCGGCCGCTGTCCCTGTGCGTGCCGTCGATTACGCCCATTTCCCTACTGGCGCGCGGGGCCGAGGCGGGGCACTCTGCAATGGTGGCAGTCGCCAACATGCCGCAGTCCGTGGCCGACAACGAGGCTGCCGTGGTTCGCAAGGCCCTGGACTGGAAGGGCGAGGCGGTGCGCTCCGTGCGCATCAAGGACGCCACGGGCCCCGGCAACGTGGTGCTGCTGCAGGCGCGCTTTGAGCACGTGACAGAAACCGTGACGGTGATCGGGGAGCGGCGCGCGTCCGCCGAGGAAGTCGCCGGCAAGGGCTGCGCGGAAATGGCCCGCTATCTGGCTGCAGACGCCCCCGTGGGCGAGCACCTGGCAGACCAGCTGCTGCTGCCGATGGTGCTGGGCGTGGGCGGCACCTTCCGCGCAACGGAGGCGTCACTGCACTTTACAACGAATATCGATGTGATCCATCAGTTCCTGGGCGGTGGCTTGATCACGTACGGACCCGATGCCGCTGTGGGCGCCGCTGGCTCGGATGCCGGCGAAGGGACAGGCAGCGTGGCAACGGAGAGCGCCGCCGTAAGCGCAGGCGCGGGCGGCGTTGGCTCCTCTGTGGCTGCCGCTGGCGGCGCGGCCGCGAGCGCGACCGCTCCTGGAACGTCGATTGCCGGCGCTGTGGTCGTAACGGTCCGGCCGTGGAAGCGGCTGGGATGAAATTCAGTCGACTGCAACCATGTTGAAATTATTTTTAATGCGAGTGTGTGTCATGCCTACATGCACATGAATATTCAGTTACGCATGCGACGTTGAAGGTGCCGCAACTGCTATGATTGGCGCCATTGATTTGGCAGGGACTGCGCATGCGATCACTTGCAACTGAGCTGTTCAACAATCGATGTGCATATGCACACGACCTTCCGTTGATCGAGCCTCGTTGCTCATTCGTAGTCTGCATCGAAATCGCCCGAGTCGTGATCAAGCTCAAGTTCAGCTTTCATTATCGATATCACCCCGCCGTGAACGTGTGAGCGCGCGGTTTTGACGCTAGTCACTTGCATCGCAATTTGAAGCTGCATCTCGAGACCACCGAAGCGTGCAGCACTACATGGCACAGCTGTAGCTGGCCCAACACCCACAGTCGACACGCGGCTCGGTGGCCTGGACGCATCATAGTCAGAGCGCAACCGTGCCCGCATTCCAATACACAGCCGCTGCCCTCCACCCGATCCTGCACCGCCCAGGCCGCTATCTCCAGCGCCTAACACAGCACACTACGAACCCTACTCACAACCCACGTGGACCGCCCCTCCCGCTGCCACCGTGTCCTCGGCCCTCTGGTGCCGCCAGCACTGTGGAGCCACCAGCAGCCCTCACTCGTCCGCCAGGTGCACCGCCATCTCCGCCATCAGCGGGCAGTGGTCAGACGGGAAAATCTCACTCGGCATTCCCACGTCCCCGAGCCGCGACACCTCCTCGAGCGTAGGCATCGGCAGCACGTCTGCGACGCTCCACGGGTAGTAGCGTGCCTCGTGCGCGCCGCCCGCGCAGGCGCCGCAGCCGCCCTCCGTCCATCCCGCGTCGCCGCCGCCGTCCACCACCGTGGAGAGCGGCAGCGCGGCGTGCGAGTAGTAGATGTAGTCGATGCAGCCCTGCCAGTCGTGCGTCTTGGTGGTGAAGGCCGGCTCGAACGCCGCGTCTGACAGTCCTGCAAACAACTCGGCGCCCGGCGGGGCGCGCGCGCGGCCCATCGCCCCGTAGCTGCTCCGCATCTGGATCTCCAGGCAGTGCGGCGGGTCCGCTTCGGCTGACGCGTAGCCGCCCGCAGCCGCGAGCGCAGCCGCTGCGCCGGGCAGGTACAGGGGGGCGATCCGGCGCACCTCCGCGACCAGGCGGCGCAGCCACGCCTCGTACGCGGGTGTCAGGGCGCCCACGGGCAGCCACCGAGGGTGCTCGGGGGCCCCTGTGGGCGTGCTGCCTGCCCCTGCGACAGAGGGGGGCGGCACCCCTGCCATAGACATGTGGGCTGGGGGCGCGGGCGCTGTCATGCCCGCAGGCACGTCGCTGGCCATGCGGTCCCACTCCCACGCTCCGCCTGCGGACGCGGCAGCACCCGACCCGGCAGACCCGGATGCGCGCCCGCTGACGCTGCTCACGGCGCCGCCCCCTGCGCTCACAGCCACAGCGAGCCCGGTGGCGGCGCCTGCGGGCGGAACACGCACCTGATGCAGCACGGCGTACGCGGGGTCGCCCGGCGTCGAATTCATGTCGCCCGCAATGATCACACCCACCCGCGTCGCCTGCCCAGGAGGAGACGTCAGCGACAGGGCGCGCGCAACGACGTCGCCCAGGCACAGCGTGAACTGCGCGGCCTGCGCAACCTTCACGGCAGCGTGGGCGGGGTTCCAGTACAGGTGCGTGCCGCCCACCACGAGCGCGTCAAACGCCGCTGCGAGCGGGTTGCCCTCCCGCGGCCGCAGCACAGAGTAGATTCCGACGCCATCGCGCGCGTAGTGCGCTGGATCGACGCCCACCCCGTCGCCCAGCTCCGCCGACGAGATCAAACCGTGATGCATCGCAACAGGCAAGTCGTTCATGTCGCAGCTGCTGGTCGCCTGCACGAGCTCGAACTCGGCAGCTTTCCAGGCCATGAGCGAGCCCCACCGCTTCCCAGGCTTGGGCTTGAAGGTAAATTCGTACCCTTGTTCCCGCAAGAATGCCGCATAGCTGTCGATCTCGTCAACTTCGGACAGGACTAGAATGGAGCTTCGCAAGCCTTCCAAGGTCTTGCACAAGCGCGGGAAGCGATGCTTCCACTTTAGCGCCGTTCCGCGCGAGGTCGGAAAGTAGCTGGACTTGGCAAGACACTGCGCGAGCACGTTGTAGCTCCCCACGCGCAAGCGTGGCATATCGGCGGCCTCGCCGCCAACAGACATGCCGACCGTCACTGGCGAAGTGGCGTTCCAAGGTGTGCCGCCGGCGCGCACTTCGCCCAGCGCGGACCGTGGTGCATCAAGACAATGCAGCGCCAGGATGAGAAGAAGCGCGAGCATCATTCATTCCCGGGCATTTACGGTCAGTAGGTACAACTTTGTTGTGCACGTGCCCGCTGGATGCTGCGAAACAGGGTGAGGAAACTTCTCTTGCGTGGTGAATGAATCCCTTGAGTTTTAGTGCCGAATCTGGCGACCCTCGCGTGTCGGAACGGCGGTAACGCGATGTCTCTCGTTTTTGGCCATCTCATTAACGGAGCTACGAAACGCGAACTGCTTGAAACGTTCGAGATCCAGCGTTGAATCCAAACATGCTGCGAGTCGCCGCCGACGCCGAGCCGACTTGGCTGCCCGGCCAGCCTGACTGAGTGCAGTGCCAGCCGGCTCCCGGCTCCGGGTCCGAGTAACCCTTTGCCGAATAGACCCGAGACTTGCCGAGCCTGCGCCTGCCAGTGCTGCGGCGGCCCGACAGGTATCCAGACGTACAGCTCTCCCGCGCGTTGCAGTGTCACAACGGTCAACTAAGAAGTGGCGCCGAGCATGACGCTTGAGGGTTGATGGGCGCGCTGCCGCAACTACCTACGCTGTCCACCGCCACCGCTACCCCCGCCACCGCCGGCGCCGCCGCCACGGCCTCCGCCGCCGCCACCTCCTCGTCCGCCGCCACCTCCGCCGTGGTGAGCGCTGCTGCCCCCACCTCCGCCGTGGTGACAGCCACCTCCGCCCCCTGCGGGCCTGCTGCCGGCGCCGGATCCCTGCCCGCGCCCGCCACCGCCGCCTCCTCCACCGCCACCGGGGTGGGCAGTCCCTGGGCCTGCACCCGCGGCGCCACGAGCAGCGCCCCCTCCGCCGCCGCCGCCCCCTCCGGTGCCGCTGCTACCAACAGGGACTCCAGGGCCACGGCCCTGGGCAGCACCGCCGCTGGGGCCGCCGCCGCCCCTGTGCTGCCCTGCCGCAGGCCCCGCCCCCCTTGGCCCTCCGCCACCTCCTGGACTTGGCGCAGGCCCTGCGGCGGCCCCGCCGCGGCCTCCGCTGCCGGCCACACCCGCAGCTGCCCCGCCTGCAGCAGCAGGTGCGTGCCCGTGTCCGTGGCCGCCCGAGGGGCCGCCAGAGGGGGCCACGGGTGTCGCAGGCTGGCTGGCCCGGCCGCCGCTGACGCTGCCCGCTGCCGACGCCACTGCGGCTGCCACGGCAGCTGCCGCTGAGGCGGCAAATGCGGCGGGTGAGCCCGGCGCTGGGGCAGCAGCAGCAGCTCCAGCTCCAGCCGCAGCTCCCGGGGTGGGAGGGGCGGTCGCAGGCGTGCGAGCAGACGCAGATGCAGGCGCTGCGGGGGTCGCCGGCGACCGAGCGCCCACGCCTGCTGCTGATGGCGCCGCGTGCCCGCTGCAGGCGCTGCTGCCGCCGGCCAGGGAGGGGAAGGCGGACTCACTGCCAAGGCTGAGGTCAGCTGACCCGTAGGAGATGCCTACTGGCAACCCCATCGCTGCAGCAAGCCCGCCGCCGCTGCCTGCGCCGCCGCGTGCAGCGCCCGCTGCGCCGCCGCCGCCTCCGCTGCGTGCGCCGCCGCCGCTGCCACTGAGGGTGCCAGCGGAGGGGGAGAATGCCCCTGCAGCGACCCCGGGGGCGCCCCCGGCGCCCCCCTTTGACCCCCGCATCAGCGAGCGGCCGCGGTCGCGGGGCATGGGGTCGTCGCGCCCCCCGCACTCGTAGAAGAGGATGGACGGCTGCAGGCCGAACTGCGCCGCCTGCGCGAGGGGGTCGTCCAGCGCGAAGATGCGCTCGTCATTCGCGCACACCCACGACGCTGGGACCCGCATGTCAACCGTCGCGCTCGCAGCGGCGGCCGCGGCGGCGGCGCGGCCGCCGGGGCCTGCACCCGCGGCGCCGCTGCCCGCCGTGTCGAAGAAGGCGACGTAGTGGCTGTCGACGTAGCTGATGATGCCCCTCAGGCGCGCGGGCAGCGTGCTGCGCAGCGGGGCTGCACCGCCCCCTGCCCCTGCGGCAGCAGCAGCAGAGGGGCGGCCATCCGCTGCCGCCGGTGGTGGGGCCGCGGCGACGGCAGCGCCGGGGGCGGCCGTCAGCGCCGCACCCGCTGCAGGGGCGGGCGGCCCCGCGATCTCCTCCGCGTCCTGATGGTACACCTCGCACAGGTCAATCACGCCGTCGATTGAGTCCAGCACGCTGCGCACCGTGCCCGCGTCCTCGCGCGAGCTGAGCCAGCCCAGCACCACCGTGAACACGACGGGCGTGCGCAGCGTGCTCCGGTGCACCCGCAGGTGCTGCTCGTGGCGGCACGCGGGGCAGCGGCGCGCGTCCGCGTTCTCCACCAGGCGCCGCAGCAGGCCGCCAAAGTGCATCGGCGGCTTGCCCGGCGGCGCGTTCGCCGCGTACTGTGCCTTGACCGCCACGAACTCGGCGGTGTTGACGTGCTGCGCGAGACCCGTGAAGGTGGTGGGGTAGTGCCGGCTCTGGCAGGCCGGCCGGCGGCAGACGGACGCGTCCTTCAGCAGCAGACCGAAGGAGGCGAGGGCCGAGGAGACGGGCAGGGGGCCGGGCGGGGGCAGCACGAGCTCTGCGGGGAACAGGGGGCTGGGGGCGACCCCGCCGACCCCCGACCCCTGCAGCAGGTACCACTCCAGGCGCGAGGGGTCGCGCACCCGCGCCACCGCATCCCGCACCGCCGCCTGCAGGGCGGGCGAGGGGCTCGCGAGGGCGGGCACGCCCTCGCGCAGGCTCCCCGCAGCGTGCAGCACGGCTACCGCGATGGCCTCGCTCTCGTGCAGCAGCGTGATCACCTCCTCCAGCGCCTCCGCGGCGTCGCCCATCGCGCGGCTGCCCAGCGCGGCGAGCAGCGCGGCGGAGGCGGTCTTGGAGGAGACGCCGGAGGCGGGCGCAGACGCTGCAGCGCCGCCCTTGCCCCCGCCGCTGCCGGCGGCCGCTGCCGCAGCGGCAGCAGCAGCCTCGCGCTCCTGGCTCTTGGCGAGCTCGCGCTCATACAGCGCCCCGTGCAGCGCCTTGCGCAGCGGATTCAGACTCACGGACCCCGCAGAGGTGGGGGCCATGCCCGGAATGGCCCGCCCCGCGTCCGCGCGCGCGCCCGCCACCGCGGTGCTCGTGAGCGTCTCCATTGACTCAAACACGTGGGCCAGCGCCGCCAGCACGCCGTACGCGGCGCGGATGAGCTTGGGCTCCAGCGCGTGCGTCTTGCCGCCCAGGCGCGAGTACGTGCGACCGAAGGCGGCCATGAAGCGCCAGCGGAAGGAGGGGAGCCTGTACAGGCCCTGCACCACAACGTTCAGGAAGCAGTTGTTCTCGCCGTATCTGTTCGCCATGCCGACCGTCGCAGCGGCGAGGGCGAGGTCGTCTGCCCCTCCGCCGCTGCCAGGGGGGCCACCCGCGCCGCCGCGGGAGCGGCCGCCCGCGCGCCGCGCCGGCTTCTGGTGCTCCCAGTCTGCGGGGGGCGCCTCGGGGTCACCGCCGCCCGCAGCTGCGGCTGCAGCGTCGTCGCCGGCTGCGGCTGCGTCGAGCGCCGCGGCGGCGAGGGCCTCTGCGTGGCGATCGATGGGGCCGCCGGCCGCATGCGCCGCTGCGGCGCTGGAGGCCGCTGCGGCCGCCGCGGAGAACGTTGCGGCGGCAGAGGAGGCGAAGGGGTGCGCCTGGGGTTGGGGGTGTGCCGCCCCCACGGGGGCGTGCGTCACAGGGGTGGCCGACCCCCCGCCCTGCGCCGCTGCTGCTGACAGCGCAGCAGCGGCAGCGGGCTGCAGCGGGCCGCCGGGGGCGTGGGGAGGCTCCGGCAGCGCGCTGCCCCCGGCGTGGAGAGGGCCCCCCACGGCAGGGGCAAGCGGCCCCGCCGATGCTACTGCTGCTGCCGCTGCTACAGTGCCTGGAGCAACCGTAGCCGCTGGCGGCACACCGTCAGCGGCGGCAGCAGCGCTGCTGCTTCCGCTGCTGCTGCTGAGGTCTAGCTCCTCCAGCTGCGGCTGCGCGCCAGAGCTGGAGCTAGAGGCCGGCACGCCAGCGCCCCGCTTGCTGGGGATGTCCGACCCCCCAGAGGCCTCCGACCAGCGCCGGCCCCCCTCGCCCCCCGTGGAGCCGCCGCTGCCCGACGCGTTCAGCAGCTGCTCCAGCGCCGCGTCGTCCTGGCCCGCTTCAGCCGCCATGTAGCCCGTAAGAGCCTCGTACTCGCGCTGCGACGCCTCCATGGCGAGTCGCAGAGCCTCCTCCTCACTCACGGCGCCGTTGAGGGCCGCGGAGGTGGCGGAGGAGGCGGCGGCTGCGGGGGCGGCGCCTTTGCCGGCCGGCTTGCGCTGCTGCTGTGTGGGAGCCTGTTTGCCGGCCCCTCCCGCAGCAGCCCTGTGTCCTGCAGGGGCAGGAGCAGGCGCTGCAGCTTTCGCGCCGGCTGCGGCTGTGCCTGCAGCAGCCCCTGCAGCAACCCCTGTGGCGCTGAAACCGTCGTACATCTCCTCAATATCCACGCCCTCACCCACCGCCACAGGCACGCGAGGCGCCTGACCACCACCAGCAGCAGCGGCAGCAGCAGCCACAGGGGCCGCAGAGGCGGGGATAGCAGACGGGGGAGCGGCAGGCGCAGATGCAGCAGGCGTGGAAGCAGCAGCAGGAGGGCGGACGCTGGCCTTTCCGTGCGGTGCGGATGCTCCTCCAGCGGCAGAGCCGCCCTGCTGGGTGCCGCTGCTGGCAGCCGCTGCGCCGCCCCTGCCGCCGCCTCCCCTGCCACCCTGCCCTCCGCCAGCTGCCGCAGACGTCGACGCTGCCGACGCTGACGCGGCAGCAGCAGCGGAGCCCCAGGCGGCCCCCAGCAGCTCTGCGGCCCGCTCCTCCTCATAGTCCAGCAGCCGCTGCCGCCGCTCGCGCTCCCGCTCGCTCTCCGCCGCGACGGCAGCCGCGGCGTCGGCAGACGCCCTCGCGGCCGCCTCGCGCCGCGCCGTCTCCTCTGCGGCTGCGGCGGCGATGCGGCCCTGCCGCTCCGCCTCCTCGCGCGCAGCGCGCGCCTCCGTCCGTGCGCGGGCCTCTGCGGCGGCCGCCGCCTCGCGCCGCGCGCGCTGCTGCGCCGCCCGATCCTCAGAGTTCAGCAGGTTGTCCTCGTCCCACTGCCGCCGGCTCGCATGCGCGCGCTCCGCGAACGCCGCCAGCACGCCCGCGCGCAGCTGCCGCTCGCCGCCGCCCGCGTCCGCGCAGCGCGCTGCCGTGAGCGCGGGCGCGAGCGCCAGCGGGCGCGCGATCAGCCACCAGGCGGCGGACAGCCGCTCTATCGCGGGGCCGACGCGGGACAGGAACAGGCCCGCCGTGTCGATCGCCAGCGAGAGGAACATGCCCTCGCAGGCGCGCTGCGCGACCATCTTGACGGGGTCCAGCTGCGCGTTGGGCGGGATCTCGCCCGCGGCCACCAGCAGCATGGCCTCCTCCTGCGAGAGCACGCTCACGCCGCCCTCCCGCTCGCGCTCGCGCTCTGCTGCGGCCGCCCTGTCAGCCCTGTCGCCCCGATCAGCCCTGTCGGCGCGCTCGGCCTTGTCGGCGGTGCCGCTGCCGGTGGCGGTGGTGGTGAGGGCGGTGGAGGAGGCGGCTGGTGCAGCCCCGGCAGGTGCAGCGGCGGCTGGCGCGTCGGAGGCGGCGGCTGCTGCAGCCGGCACCCCTCTCGCCAGCCCTCCAGGCGCAGACGCAGAGGCGCCGCCCGCCCCGCCGTCGCTGCGCCAGTGGCGCTGGCGCCGCACGAGGTACGGCAGGACGCCGGTCGCCACAGGGTGCTCTCGCCCGAAGCGCACCTCGATGGGGTCGTCACCGCTGTTGGGCCTGCGCTCCCCCAGGCCCCCTCCGACCCCCGCGTGCTCCCCGCGCGCCGCGCGGCGCGCGCGGCGCTCCACGCTCACCTCTGCGGCCTCCTCCCCGCTGTAGAGCACTGGGATGTGCACGTCATCCGCCATGTAGCGGCGCGTGAGCTCCTCCACCTCGCGCCGCCGCGCCGCGTCGTCCGCCGCGCGCCGCGCCTCCGCCTCCGCCCGCTTGGCCTTTGCGTCCTTGGCCTCCTGCTCCCGCGCCGCTGCGGCGGGGTCCTTGTCCTTGTCTTTCTCCTTGTCTTTGTCCTTCCCACCCTTGTCCTTCTCCTTGCCCTCCTTGCCGCTGCCCTTGCCACCCTTGCCGCCCTTCGCGCTCGCAGCAGCGGCAGCGGCGGCGGCTTCCTCGCGCTCCCGCGCCTCCCGCTCCTCCGCGGCCCGCGCCCGCGTGAAGGGGTCTAGCAGCACGCCCCTCACCGCCCCCGCCGCGTCCCGCCCGATCCCGGCGCACACGTGCACGTCAAAGGCCCGCGCTGCGGCGGCGAGGGGGACGTCCGTCCCCTGCACCGTGCCCGCCTGCTCCGCCGCCCACGTGCCCAGCATGCGCCGCAGGCCGTGCTGGTAGCCGCCGCCGCTGCCGCCGCCGCCGCCCTCGCGCTGCGGCGTCGCAAAGTCCGCCAGCTGCGCGCGCATCTGGTCCTCCAGCCGCAGCATCAGCAGCTTCGCCTGCACCACCGCGTCCCGCGTGAGCGCGCGGGTGTGCCAGCCCGGCCACGGCGACGGCGCCTGCGTCGGCGTGCGCTCGCGGTCCTGAATGTGCTGCGCGTTCGCGGCGACGAGGGCGGGCAGGTCCGCGCCCCACAGCGCCTCCGCCTCGGCCATGGAGGCAAGCAGCGCCGCGCCGCGCTCGCCCGACACGACGACGGACGCGATCTTCATGTGCGTCAGGTCCTGCATGCTGATGCGCTCGTGGTAGGCGGGCACGCGGTACGGCACGGCGGAGGGCGGCTTGCCCAGCGCCGCCGCGTGCGCCTGCGCGCGCAGCAGGTATGGGCTCAGCAGCGGCTGCGAGGCCTGAGACTCCTCCAGCGCGGCCAGCGCGGCCTCCGCCTCGCGCTGGCGCGCCAGCAGCGCCGCGCGCGCGCGGGAGCGGGAGGGCGGGGCGGTGACGCCGTTTGTCTGCCCCTCCCGCTGGCTGGAGCCGCTGCCGGCCTCTGCCGCATCGGCTGCCTCTGCCGGTGCGCTGCTGCTGCTGCCGCCGCCGCCCCTGCGGCCCAGCGCCTGCAGCTCAGCTTCAATCGCGTCCACGGCAGCCTGCAGCCGCGCCCGCTCCGCCTGCTGCGCGCGCCACTCCCGCGTCCCCGCGTCCGCCTCCTGCAGCAGCGCCGCGGGCACGGGGTGCAGGTCAGCGTGCCACAGCTCCTCCGCGGGCCGTAGGCGCGCGTGCAGCGCCCGCAGCAGCGCGCCGAGGTCCCCGTGCACCAGCTCCTTCAGGAGGCGCTCCACCTTAAAGGCGAGCACCGTGGCCTCCAGCTGCGTGAGCGGCACGGTGGCGGGCAGCTGCTGCTGGCCCGCTGCTGCTGTAGCGGCGTCGCCGGACGCGTTGGCAGCGGCAGCGGAGGCGGCGAGGGCTGCCGTGCCTGCAGAGCCGAGGGGAGCGGGGACCGCGCTCCCGCCCGCTGCCGCTGGCGCTGCAGGCGCTGCTGAGGAGGCCTCTGCAGCCGCTGCAGCCGCGGCCTCCTCATCCTTCCGGCCCTTCGCCTTGCCGCCCGCGCCCCCCTTCCCGCCCTTGCCACCCTTGCCGCTGCCCTTACCCTTGCCGCCAGCGCCCGGCTCGGCAGCTGTGGCGGCGCCGTCTGCAGTCTCCGCCGCACCGGCTCCTGCCGCAGCCTCTGCGGCAGCAGCACCAGCAGCCGAAGCAGCAGTGCCACCAGCGGCAGCAGAGGCGGAGGGGTGCACTGTCAGCACCACGCCGCCGCCGTTCTGCTTAAAGAGTTCAACCTCCTCCTGCAGGCCCACCCCCAGCAGCCCCGTCACCAACTGCCGCCGCCCGTCCAGGTCGGTCATGGGCCGCGGCGCGACGCCGTACGCGGTGCCGAGGGACCCGACTGCAAGACCGCCCTTGCCGCCGCCGCCGCCGGGGCCGCCTGCGCCCGCTGACGTCTTGGCGTCGGCGCCGCCCGACGCCTTCAGCCGAGCCTCCAGCGAGCTGCCGGCGGGCCGCCCAGCGGTGTCGTCTGGGGTGATCACGACGTGGACGGCGGGCGAGGCGAGGGGCACACTGAGGGGCGGCAGCGGCAGCAGCGTGCCGTCCGCCACGCTCTGCGCGAGGGAGGCTGCAGAGGCGCCCGCGCCTGCGCCGGACGACCCATCTCCGCCGCTGCCCGCTGCTGCAGCTGCGGCTGCGGCCTGGTTTGCGCGTGCAGTGGGCAGCAGCGGCCACAGCGCGGGCGAGGCGAGCAGCATGTGAGCGTGCCCCTCCACCACCACGCTGCCGCCGCGACGCACGTCCGCAACGCTCGTCGGCGGCACCGCGCCCGCGCCTGCGCCTGGACCTGCCGCCGCTGCTGCAGCGGCCGCTGCGGCGGCCTGGCTGGCCTGGCTCGGGCCCAGGTGCGGCCCCAGCAGCTCCAGCGGCGCGGAGGAGTGGGCCGCCACCACGTGGCCGGGGAGGGGCGGCGAAAACAGGCGCTCTGCCTCGCTCGCGACGCACACCCCGTCGGCGCTCACGAACGCCGCCGCCGCCGCGGGCCCCGGCGTCGTCTGCGCGAAGGTGAGCGCCCCGATGCGCGCGCGCAGCACGTTAACGCGGGACAGCAGGATGTACATGGCGCTGCAGAGGCCCTCGGACAGCTGCTGGCCCACGGAGGAGATGTGCGAGCCGAGCGTGGGCGCGGGCAGCAGCGCCGCGTCCACGCACTCCGCCAGCAGCGTCAGCAGCGCGGCGCGCGCCTCCCACACGGGCGTGATGTCCAGAAAGCCCAGCACCGCAGACGCACGGACGGGGACGAGGTCAGCGCGCGCTGCAGCGGCCAGCGCCTCTGCACTGGTCCCGGGCGGGATCGGGGCCTCCGTCCACCCGTTCTCCGCAGCGAGGGCCCGCGGCACGAGCAGGGCGCCGCCGAACTCGGGAGGGGTCGGCGCGTGCTCCGGCCCGATCCCTGGGGGTCGACCCCCCAGCCCCTCCCCTGCCCGCCGCAGCAGGAGCTCCACGTGCGCCCGCATGCGCTGCCACTGCGCGGTGGCCCGCTGCGCGCCCGCCGCTGCGGCCGCCGCCTCCTCCTCCTCCGCCGCCGCGGCCACGCCTGCAGCAGCGGCGGCGGGCGGTGTGACGGACGGAGGCAGCAGCGGGCCGTCTGCCAGTTGCAGCACAGCCAGGCTGCGCGTGCGCAGGCTCGGGCCGCCCGCCTCCCCCGTCGTCTCCAGCAGGGCTGCGGACACCTGCGCCGCGTAGGCGGCGTAGAAGGAGGTGGTCGCCAGCACGACCGGCGCAGCCGCCTGCGCGCGCCGCAGCGCCACCTGCTGCGGTGTAAGGCGCTCGCGGCCAGGACCGCCAGAGACCGCGCCGGCAGCGCCGCCTGCGGGCGCGCCGCTGCCTCCCAGCAGCGTCCCCAGCACCAGCTTGCCGGCCTTGCCCGCCAGCTGGCCCGCGCTGTGCAGCAGCGAGCCCACGCTGCTGCCCCACGACGAGGAGGAGGCAGAAGAGGAGGAGGCAGGGGAGGACGCGCCGTCCGCTGCCTCCTCGTCCGCCAGCCCCTCGACATCGCTAGCGCCGCCACCAAGCAGCAGCGGCTGCGTCTCCTCCGCAGCAGTCGCAGCGGTGCCCTCCTCGCTGCCTGCGCGCAGCCGCCGCCCCGGCGTTCCAGAGGCAGCGGCAGCAGCCAGCTGCAGCACCCCAGGCTCCAGCAACAGCGCCTCCAGCCGCTGCCGGCGCACGATGGCAGCAGCGCAGGCGCGCCAGCCGCCGTCCCAGGCGTCGGGCCTGCGGTGCACCCACGGCGCTGTCCCCTCGCGGAAGAGC